>Ga0160473_101640_pt1 | contig 10412 bp, 6 predicted proteins | sample HID1975I_E11MG_FD_108217 | JGI IMG/M metagenome (GOLD analysis project Ga0160473, IMG submission 108217) | Enriched soil microbial communities from UW Madison campus, WI, USA - HID1975I_E11 MG | ecosystem: Environmental > Terrestrial > Soil > Unclassified | place: USA: Madison, Wisconsin...
GGTTTCTGGTAGGTTAAATTCTCTTGGGCAAAAGAGTAAAAACCAAAGCTGAAAAGTAAGAACAAAGTAACCTTTAATTTCATAATTTGAATTTTATGGGTTTAAAAATAGTATTCAAAATGTTTGTCTAAGATATTTATATCCTGTTACATTTTGCATAGTATTTTTCATTTTATTCAAGAATTCAGTCTAAAGTTTATCTTTTTGAGAAGTAATTGTATTTAAGCAGTCTTATAATTAAAGTATATAAAATTGCTAATAACGAAAAAAATAGTAATTTGTACTCTTATATTTTAAAGTATACGTAAATTTGCATTCTAAATTTTCAAACAAATAACAATACAATATGTATCATTCAAAAATAGCAGGCTTAGGATACTATGTTCCTTCAAATGTGGTGACTAACGATGATTTGTCTAAGATAATGGATACCAATGATGAATGGATTCAGGAAAGAACAGGAATTCAAGAAAGAAGGCACATTATTCGTGGAGAAGACACCACAACTTCGATGGGAGTTAAAGCAGCTAAAATTGCAATAGAACGTTCGGGCGTTGCCAAAGAAGATATTGATTTTGTAGTTTTTGCTACACTAAGTCCAGATTATTATTTTCCAGGACCAGGAGTTTTGGTGCAAAGAGATTTAGGTTTAAGAACTGTTGGTGCTTTAGATGTTAGAAATCAATGTTCTGGTTTTGTTTATGCAATTTCTGTTGCAGATCAATATATTAAAACAGGAATGTATAAAAATATATTGGTAATTGGTTCAGAAGTTCATTCAACAGGATTAGACATGACAACTCGCGGACGCGGTGTTTCGGTGATTTTTGGAGATGGGGCAGGAGCAGCAGTTTTAAGCCGTGAAGAAGATTTGACAAAAGGAATTCTTTCTACTCATTTACATTCTGAAGGACAACATGCCGAAGAATTGGCTTTGCAGGCTCCCGGAATGGGCGCACGCTGGGTAACGGATATTTTGGCTGATAATGATCCAAACGACGAAAGTTATTATCCTTATATGAATGGACAATTTGTGTTTAAAAATGCAGTTGTTCGTTTTGCAGAAGTAATCAATGAAGGATTGGAAGCAAATGGTCTTCAGGTTTCAGATATTGATATGTTGATTCCACATCAGGCGAATTTGAGAATTTCACAATTCATTCAAAACAAATTCAAATTGACAGACAATCAAGTTCATAATAACATTCAAAAATACGGAAATACAACGGCAGCCTCTATTCCGATTGCTTTGACAGAAGCTTGGGAAGAAGGAAAAATCAAATCTGGAGATACTGTTGTTTTAGCAGCTTTCGGAAGCGGCTTTACTTGGGCGAGCGCTATTATTAAATGGTAATTTAATTCATCTTGCATTATATTTTAAAACCTGCTCTTTTTGGAGCAGGTTTTTTTATAATTTTGTTTGGAGTCATTGCGAGGAACGAAGCAATCGCATTTAGTTTTTTGCACCGATAAATGTGCCAATTGTCTTGGGGTTGCTTCGTTCTTCGGAATGACAAACTATATTAATAAATGTAATATTTAATGAAAAAAAATCAACTCGAAATCGCGTGTTTTAATTACGAATCTGCACTAATTGCCCAAGAAAATGGCGCTGACAGAATTGAGCTGTGTGAAAACATGAAACTTGGAGGAACAACGCCAAATTCTATATTGGTGGTAAAAGTCCGCGAAAGCTTAAATATTAAAATGCATGTAATTATTAGACCTCGAGGCGGCAATTTTGTTTATTCTGATGAAGAACTTACAGAAATGAAACAAGATATAAAGCAATTTAAAAAATTAGGAGTTGATGGTTTTGTTTTCGGAATTTTAAAAGAAAACGGAAAAGTAAATAAAAAACAAAATAAAGAATTAGTGCATTTGGCACATCCGCTTTCTTGTACATTTCACCGTGCTTTTGATGTTGTAAAAGATGTAGAGACATCACTTGAAGATGTAATCGACTGCGGTTTCAAGACAATCTTAACTTCTGGACAGGGCATAAATGTAACAGAAGGAATCTGGACTTTAGAGAAACTTCAAAAACTTGCTGGAAGCAGAATAGAAATTATGCCTGGCGGTGGTTTAAGATCTTCAAACATAAAATTATTACAGGAAAAACTAGACATTACTTTTTATCATTCATCAGCAATAACAGATGATTCTGAGATCGCAAACCCTGAAGAGATAAAAGAACTCCGTAATTTTTTATAGTATTTAGTAAATAAAAAAAGTCTGGAGGTGGCATCTCCAGACTTTTTTCTACAAGAAATATTCAAAAATTATTTAAAAAATCTTTTTTGGAAGGGCTGTTAGAACATTCCGCCTCCATCTTTATTAGTATTGTCTTCTCTTTGTTTACGTTGAAGGTTTTTGATTTTAGCACCTCCAAAGTTGTATGTCAAACCTACATAAACAGTTTGGCTTTCCCATTTAAACTGACCTGCCTGCGGATATGGAGACATAGTATCAAAAGCATATTTCATGGTGTTGAAAACGTCATTAAAACGTACACTAATATTCATTTTGTTGTCTAACAAAGTGTAACGTGATCCAATATCCATTTTGTACATTTCGTGGCTGTTGTTTTGCAATCCATCAACGGCACCTCTGTAAAAACCAAATAGTAAAAAGCTTAAACGTTTGTTTACTTTAAAATTTGAATTCATACGCCCATTAAAAGCGGCAACAGTAACCGTTTTCTGCTCTGGCTCACTTTGGCCGCCTGCTACGTATTTATAAACAATTCCTTCTTGATTAATGCTAGAAAAATCAATCGATGGTTGAATGTCCCACCATTTTGTAATTTTATAGTTGAAAGAAGCTTCAAATCCATAAGACGTATTATGATCAAAGTTTGTATAAGACATAATTTGCTTTTCTTTACTCACGTCTGCAGGATCTGGATATAAAATTCTGCTGATCTGGTCATTAATGCTTCTCACAAAAACACCAGCAGTAAAACTTCCCTTTTCTAATGTTTTAGTATAATTTACTTCTACAGAATTTGTGAACTGAGGTCTTAATTCAGGATTTCCTAATGAAGTAACTAACGGAGTAGCAAACTCACGAATTGGTTTTGTCTGTTCTAAACTTGGACGGTCAACACGACGGCTGTAGCTGAATTGTAAAGTATTCTTTTCATTTAAATTATACGTTAAATAAGCAGAAGGATACAATGTAATGTAGTCGTCATCAAATTTATCTTTACCATGATTTAAGTTGGTTTCAACTTTATAACTCTCAAAACGAGCACCTACCTGATAGCTTAATTTTTTAAATTTCTGACCAAACGTTACATAAGCAGAATAAATATCAGTATCATAAGTATAATTAGAAGTCTGAGCCTCTACAGGAAGCAGAGGGTTGCCTGTAATGTAATCATTTCCAGTTCTTGTAATTCTTGCTTCTGCTCCAGCTTCAAGAGTTGTTTTTTCGTTTAACGGATTAACATAATCAATATTTACCGTGCTTAGTTTACGAGTTCCTTTCAAGAAATCATTGTACACAACATTTGAACTTGTATTGTCAGTATTAGTTGTTTGAGTATCAAAAGAAGCGTTTTGAGTTTCTTTATTGTCGCTGTAATTTGCTTCAAAATCTAAAGTATGACCTTCTTTTTTAAAAATATGTTTGTATGCTAAATTGTAAGTTCCAACTTGGTCTGGTCCCCAATATCTTGATTTTTGAAAAATATTCGAAATGTCTGAATTCGTTACATTGTTATAATCAATGTCAGTATCTACAAAACCTTTTCCTGTATTTTTATTTTGGTTAGTGTAAATAGACAATGTGTTATGATCATCAATTAAATAATCCATTCCTATTTTGTATAAATAAGAATCATTATCATTGATTACGTCAATTTTTTGAACAATATCTTGATCAAATCTTCTAATTAATCCATCATTATAATACGTTCCAAAATTTTGTCCCACATTACCAAAGAAATTTACCTTCCCTGTTTTATAGTTCAAATCCAAAGACTGATTGTATTTTGCAGTTTTACCAAAAGTAATTCCGCCGCTATAACTTCCGTTAAAACCAGTATTGGCATTTTTATGCAAAATAATATTGATAATACCAGACATTCCTTCTGGATTGTATTTTGCACTTGGATTGGTAATTAACTCAATTTTTTTGATAGAAGTTGACGGAATTTGCTTCAATAACTGAGCAGGATCAATATTAGAAGGACGTCCGTCAATTAATACACGAACATTGTCATTTCCGCGAAGCGAAAGTTTTCCGTCCTGATCCACATTCACAGAAGGAATGTTATTCATAATATCAGACGCTGAAGCACCAGCCGTAGTTAAATCTTTACCAACATTAACCACTTTTCTATCAATTTTTTGTTCGATTGTAGAACGTTCAGCAACAATGTTTACGCCTTTAAGCTGTGTAGCTTCTTCTTCAAGAGAAACGTTTACAGTCGCAGCTTTTTTATTTTCGCTTAAAATAACAGATCCAATATATTTTCTAAATCCGATGTATTGAATTTCGATTGTATAGCTTTTCAAAGCAACATTTTTAAATGCAAAGTCCCCATTGTCATCTGTATTGACTCCAGAAACTACTTTTCCATTTTCTTTAATTGAAACAGTTGCATAAGAAATTGGTGCATTGTTTGATTTTTCAGTAATTTTTCCAGAAATACTTCCCGTATTCTGAGCTTGTGCTGTTGCGATTACCCCCAATAACGCAAACAGAAAGAATTTTAATTTCATGATTTCCTTGTTGATTATTTTGATTTGATTGATGATGATTTTGTTTTGTTAGTTTTCTTTTTTCTTTTTGATGCTTCAAAATGAATTTGAAGTCTCTATTAAGACTCTCATGTGTTTGATATGTTACAAGAAATTGTGAAAAAAAACACAAAAAAAATCTCATGCCCTGTTTTGTAAGAGATTAAGCTTTTGATTTTTTGATAATTTTAACAATTGAAAACGCAGGTTTTTTATCAAATTCAAACTCTTTTCTTGAATTTTATATGTTTTTGATTTTCTTTAATTGATGAATAAGCAGTATCTTTGCTCACTTTAAAATAAGTTTACATGTCATTACCACAAATTCTTACACCTTCTATACAAAAAGCAATACAAGCATTATTTGATGTTACTGTTGATAAAATCGAGTTTCAAACTACTAGAAAAGAGTTTGAAGGCGATATTACAATGGTAATTTTTCCACTGCTAAAAGTGATTAAAAGTAATCCGGCAGAATTGGGAAATAAAATTGGAAATTATCTAGTTGAAAATGTTTCTGAAGTAGCGCGCTTTAACGTAGTTTCAGGTTTTTTGAATATTGTAATTTCAGATAGTTATTATCTAGATTTCTTTAACGGAATAAAAGATAACAAACAATTTGGGTATGTAAATCCAAATCCTGAAGAGAAAGCTGTAATGGTAGAATATTCTTCGCCAAACACAAATAAGCCGCTGCACTTAGGACACGTTCGTAACAACTTGTTAGGGTATTCTGTTGCCGAAATTTTAAAAGCATCTGGTAAAAAAGTATACAAAACTCAAATTATCAACGATAGAGGAATTCATATTTGTAAGTCAATGCTGGCTTGGGAAAAATTTGGAAACGGAGAAACTCCACAATCTTCTGGTTTAAAAGGAGATAAATTGGTTGGTAAATATTACGTAGAATTTGATAAAGCATATAAATCTGAAATTAACGGTTTAATTGAAACTGGTAAAACAGAAGAAGAAGCTAAAAAACAAGCGCCGATTATTATAGAAGCGCAAGATATGCTTAAGAAATGGGAAGCTGGAGATGAAGAAGTTATTGCGCTTTGGAAAAAAATGAACGAATGGGTGTATGAAGGTTTTGCAACTACTTATACAAATCTTGGAGTTAATTTTGATAAATATTACTACGAAAGCAACACTTATTTATTAGGAAAAGATGTTGTTCAAGTTGGTTTAGATAAAGGTGTTTTCGAAAAAGATCCAGACGGTTCAGTTTGGATTGATTTGACAGATGAAGGTCTTGACCGTAAAATTGTATTACGTTCTGACGGAACTGCTGTTTATATGACACAAGATATTGGAACTGCAATTCAGCGTGTAAAAGATATGCCAGATGTTGGTGGAATGGTTTATACGGTTGGTAACGAACAAGATTACCACTTTAAAGTATTGTTCTTGATCTTGAAAAAATTAGGTTTTGACTGGGCTTCAAGCTTATATCATTTATCATACGGAATGGTTGATTTACCTTCTGGAAAAATGAAAAGCCGTGAAGGAACTGTTGTAGATGCAGATGATTTAATGCAGGATATGACAGATACAGCAAAACAAATCTCTGAAGATTTAGGAAAACTGGACAGCTATTCTGACGAAGAAAAAGCGAAATTGTACAAAACAATTGGTTTAGGTGCTTTGAAATATTACATTTTAAAAGTAGATCCTAAAAAACGTATTTTGTTTAATCCAGAAGAGTCTGTTGATTTTGCTGGAAATACAGGCCCGTTTATTCAATATACATACGCGAGAATTCAATCAATAATTCGTAAAGCAGATTTTGATTTTACAGCTAAAGCTGAAATTGAAGAACTTCATGAAAAAGAAAAAGAATTGGTAAAACAAATTGAACTTTTCCCAGAAGTAATTCAGAATGCAGCTCAAAATCACAGCCCAGCTTTGATTGCTAATTATACTTACGATTTAGTAAAAGAATATAATTCGTTCTATCAATCTGTTCATATTTTAGGTGAAGTAGATTTAACAAAAAAAATATTCAGAGTTCAGCTTTCTCAAAAAGTAGCTGAGGTAATAAAATCTGCTTTCCAATTATTGGGAATCGAGGTTCCGGAGAGAATGTAATTTTCTATTAAATATTTGAAAAGAGCCGATAACTATTCAGTTATCGGCTCTTTTTTTTGCGGTAAAGTTTATAGAAAATAAAGTTATTATTACCTAAAGGTTAACAATTCTTGTGAATGAATTTTCGTGTAAAAAATAGGAAATATCATTTGGAAATATGGTTTTTATAATTATGTTTACAGTAAGAAATTTAGTGATAATTATAATTGAAAAAGCTAGCGGATTTAAGTGGTTTTTACATTTCACTGTTAAAAAAAATAATCGAGTAAGCTGAAAATCGTAAGAGTAGGCAAAATTTTAAACCCAAAAATATGATTAAAAAATCTTTACTATTAATGATGCTCTTTTTTGCTTTTACAGCAATGAACGCACAAGATTTAATTGCTCCATCTTATGGATTTTCACACAACAAAACAGCTTATATCACTTTGGCTGACGGAACTGAAATTAGCGGAACTATTCGTGATATCGACAGAGACAAAGGATTAATTGAATACATTAAATTGCAAGACGCAGCAGGGAAAAAACACAAACTAAAACAGAAGATATTAAGTTTATGTATTTACCACCAAGCGGACTTGATAACCTGACTAAAAAGCTAGACTTTATTTCAGATTATCAAAAATGGAGCGATGATAAATTGAACCAAGAATATATAAAAGAAGGTTACGCATATTTTGAAACTGCTGATGTAAAAATCAAAAAGAAAAATTCGAAATTATTAATGCAGCTTTTAAACCTTGGGTTTAGTAAAGAATTTAAAATCTACTGTGATCCGCACGCAAAAGAGACTGCTTCTTTAGGAGTTGGCGGTGTAAAGTTTGTTGGGGGAGATGCTAAATCTTACTATGTTGCCAAAAAAGATTCACCAGCATTTTTGCTTAAGAAAAAGGAATATAAAAAAGAATTTGTGCCATTATGGGGAGGCTGTGAGAAAGTAATTGCTGCAAATCCTGAGCCAAAATGGACAGACTTGACAAAGCATGCCATCTCATATTCTGAGTGTGCAGAAGCAAAATAATATTGTTTGAAAGATTCATCTTTAAATTTAAAATGCAAAAAAAGCCGATAGTTATGACTATCGGCTTTTTGTTTTAAGAACAGCCCCTAAAAAAATCAAAAGTATCAGAATAAGACATTTTTTTATCTCAATAAAGAGCAGGTATATGAATTAATGATTTTTCGTGTTAATTTTGCGCTCGAAAAAGATAACTTTTGAAGCTTTCACCCCAACTGCTGTCAATTCTTACAGACAATAAATTACAATACCTCCTTATATTCATTTTTAACTATTTTGAATTAGTAACCCTTTAGTGAGAAATAATAAGGATTACCGTCTAATTAATTTTAGGCGGTTTTTTTATTTTCATCTGATTAATTGTAAGAATAACTTTTAATTTTTACTTGTTAAAAAGAAATAAATTCTTGTTAAAATTAAATTAATTTTATAAGTTGCGCCTCTTAATTCAAATTAACTATAATGAAAAGAAAGATTAAAGGATTTACAATTCTTGTATTCTTGTTTACTGTTCAATTATTTTTTGCACAGGAAAAAGCAGTTTCAGGAATTGTATCGGATGGAAGCGGACCAATTCCAGGTGCGAATGTTGTTGTAAAAGGAACTAGCAATGGAGTTCAAACCGATTTTGATGGAAAGTATAAAATTAAAGCCAAGACAGGAGATGTTATTGTGTTTTCTTACATGGGTATGAAAGACCAATCTATTACAGTTGGTAATTCGTCTACTGTAAATGTCAAAATGCAGGATGGTGGAGAACAATTAGAAGAGGTTGTTGTAACTGCACTGGGAGTTAAAAAAGAAGAAAAAAAATTGGGTTATGCAGTTTCAAAAATTACTTCGGATGAAATAACTAAGTCTGGAGAACAAAATGTTTTGCAGGCGCTGGCTGGAAAAGCTGCTGGTGTTCAGGTTATAGGTACTGGTGGAACGCCAGGTGCTTCTAGTAAAATAATCATTAGAGGAGTAAATACCATTAAAGGAAATTCAGATCCTCTGATTGTTGTTGATGGTATTCCTATTGACAATACAACAAGTCAAACTAGTGCTGGTGATAATCCATTTAATGCAAACTTGTCTGGTATTAATAACTCTAATCGTGCACTGGATATTAATCCTGATGATATCGAAAGTGTATCAGTACTTAAAGGTCCAGCGGCGGCTGCATTATACGGTGAGAGAGCAGGTAACGGAGTTATTATCTATACAACAAAAAAAGGTAAAAGCGGAAAAAGTTTAGGAATCGATTATTCAACTGCATTGGCAATTGATCATGTTAGTCAATTACCAGCTAGACAAAGTAAGTATGTTCAAGGTACAAGTGCTGCAGCTACTGCAGTAAATCCAAACACTCCTCAAAGCTGGGGACCTTCAGCAGAGTCATTAAATATTCCGATGTATAACAATGTTAAGAATTTCTTTCAGGAAGGATTAACCTTTACAAACAATATATCTTTTTATGGTGGTAATGAAAAAGCCACTTATAGAGCATCATATGGTAATGTTACACAAACAGGAATGATTCCTGAAACAGGATTAAAAAGAAATACTTTAAGAGTTGTTGGAGATCTAAAATTAAATGAAAAATGGAAAACAGGTGGTAGCTTGCAATATACTCATACAACCAATACATTAGCCCAAAATGGAAGTAACTCTTCTGGTGTAATGTTAAGTTTGCTTCGTTCTCCTTCAAATTATGATCTAAGAAACTATAAAGATGAAGAGGGTAATAATATGAACTATTATAACTCGTATGATAATCCATATTTTACAGTTAATGAAAATCCCGCGACAAGTGATGTAAATCGTGTTTTTGGAAATATGTACCTTACTTATTCGCCAGCAGCTTGGTTGTCCCTTACTGCAAAAGGAGGTATAGATACTTATTCTGATTATCGAAAACAAGTTTATGCTATTTCATCTAATGGAGATAATCTTGCTGGTATGGGAGAAGTTGCTTTCAATAATATTAATAACAAACAATTTTATGGTGACTTTATAGCAACAGGATTATTGCCTTTAAAATCAGAATGGCTAAAGATAAATTATACTGCCGGACTTAATTTACGTTCTTCTCAGAACACAGATGTTTTTTCTCGAGGAAAAGATCTTGCAGTGAGAAACCTTTATAATTTGTCAAATGCGACACAATTGTACGCATCAAACGCAGAATCTAATGTGATGTCCAGAGCTTTGTTTGGACAATTAGAATTTGATGTTAAGAATCAACTTTTTATTACAGGATCGCTTAGAAAAGAATGGTCTTCTACGTATGGAACAGATGCAAATAGCGCTTTATTCCCAGCTGCTTCTGCTTCATGGGTTTTATCAAGCTCTTTTGATTTACCAGAATGGATAAACTTTATGAAAATGACTTACGGATATGGAGAAGTGGGTATTGCTCCACAACCATACTACACCATAAGTACATTTTCTCAGCCATTTATGACAGATGGTTTTACAGATGGTTTAAGTTTTCCTTACAACGGTGTAAACGGTATGGCTGTTTCGGGGGTTTTAGGAAATCAACAATTAAAACCAGAAAGAGTATTAGGACA
>Ga0160473_101642_pt1 | contig 10383 bp, 15 predicted proteins | sample HID1975I_E11MG_FD_108217 | JGI IMG/M metagenome (GOLD analysis project Ga0160473, IMG submission 108217) | Enriched soil microbial communities from UW Madison campus, WI, USA - HID1975I_E11 MG | ecosystem: Environmental > Terrestrial > Soil > Unclassified | place: USA: Madison, Wisconsin...
ATCAGCAACTCGGTGCCGACGAGATCGCCCTCGAACTCGGGCAGGTCTGCGATTTTCGGCATGGTTACTCCTGGGGCCAGAGGGGGTGGGCGGCGACATCGAGCGCGGCCAGCGCGTCGGCGCTGAGGGTGGCGATCTGCGCCTCGATCGCGTCGGAGGCGGAGCGGATCGCATCGATCGCGGCAAAGCGGGCATCGCCCGCCGGCGAAGGCGCGCGCTGGTCGTTCAGCTGGCGCCAGATCGGCGCGGCCGCCTCGATCCGGCGGGTCGCCTCGCGCTTCACGCGGCGGATCAGCGCGGCGCGGCGCGCGGCGATGCTGGTCGAGGGGCGGCGCAGGCGCGGCCTGCCATCCTCGCCCGGTTCGATCGCGGCCCCTTCGCCCTGGGCGGCGAGCAGTTCGCGATGGCGCGCGGGCGTGATCGGCACGGCGTCGGCGGGCAGCAGCGCGTGGATGGCATCGTCGAAGAAGCCGGCGGTGGCGGAGTAGAACAGCGCCATGGATCAGACCCCCACGGCGATGTAGGCGCAGCCATCGGCGGTATCGTCTGCACTGAAGACGCTGAAGCCCGATCGCTCGATGCCCGAGGTCACAAGGACCGGCGGGTTGTCCTGGCTGTCATTGCCGCCGACCGATCCGCCCGCGACCGACACCGAGAAGCATGCGGTGGGAAAGGCGATCGGGAAGAGACAGTTGGTGACGCCATTGGCGGTGGCGGTGAAGCGGCCCCATTGCAGGATGAGGCCGCCGGCGCCGGGCAGGGTGGCATAGCCATTTTCAGCAAGGCTGCGCGCCAGGCCGGACAGCGCCGACGGCGTGACGGCCCGGTCGGTTGCCGCGCCGGTGGCGACGTCGGCCGCGGTGGCGGCCATGACGGTCAGCGTGCGGCTCGCGCTCAGATCGCCGCCGCCGCTGACCAGGCCGGCGCCGGTGATGGTGCGGGCGATCAGCGCGGCAAAGGCGGCGGCAGAATCAGGCTCGCCCGGCGCGATCAGTTCACCCAGAGCATTGAGGACCAGGCGCAGCTTTCTGGGCGAGATGATGCGCAGATCATCGTCGCCGGCCTGTGCTTCTTCCTCTGTGGCAATTTCTGCCACGCCCTTCACGGTTTCGCTGGCCGGCGGCATCAGGAAAGTGGTGTCGCCAAAGGTGATTTCGCCGGCGACGCCGTTCGAAAAGCCGATGTCGAGCGCCAGCAGGAAGAAGGAGATCCTCACCTTGCGGAAGATCGGCGTGGGCTGGCTGTAGATGGCGAACAGCGTGCCGTCATCGAGATAGAGGCCAAGGCCCCGCAGCTCGTAAATATCCTCGCTGACGTCCTGCGCGGTCATGTGGATGACGGTTTCGCTGGTCGGCATGCCCGCGATGGCAGTGATGCGCTTCAACTCGCCGGGCACGCTGGTGATGGTCGGCGCCATGGTGAAAGCGGTTTCGCTGACGCCGAGCGTTGCGATCTGGATGGGGTCCGTGCCGCCGTCCTGGGCATTGACCAGGGCGTCGAGGCCGGCGGCGGTGACCATGAAGAGAGCCGGGTCCATGTCAGACCTCCAGGAAAGCGCCGGCGTGCGTCAGGAACGGCTCGCCGTCGCGGGTTTGCAGGAAAGTGGCCCAGGCGGGATCGAGCGCGCTGGTCTGGTCGGCCTGGGCATCCAGGCGGGTGAGGCCGCCGATCTGCGCGGCCGACACCAGCCAGGCGCGCGCTTCGGCCTGCAGCTTGAAAACTGCCTGCATGTGCGCACGGACGGGCTTCACCTGGGCGATGTCGCGCAGGATCTGGCCGACCAGCTTTTCATCGTAGAAGACGTCGCTTTCCGACAGCAGCGGCAGTTCCAGACGGAAGGAGAAGGGATCGAGCGTTGCGCGATCGTCGAACCATTCAACCATCTTGATGAGCGGATCGAACCGATCGAGGACCGTGCGCAGTGAGGCGGGCGTGCCCTTGCGGCGCTGAAAGGCGATGGCATCGGCGACGGCAGCGCGCTTGACGGCTTCCGGCCAGGATGCATCCCAGATGTCCACCGAAAGACCCCAGGCGAGCCAGGGCAGATGCGACATGGGGCATTCCCAGGGCGACCAGAGTTTGCGCAGTTCGACGGGCAGGTCGAGCAAATCGGCGGTGACCTGTGCCAGCGCCTTCTGCAGGCGGGTCGATCGCGGCGGCAGCAGATCGCTCATTCGCCCACCCCAGCGAAGCTGACGTCGATCGCGGTGCAATAGGGGGCCTGCTGCCGTGAGATGATGATGTCGGCCGCCGGCGCGGTCAGCTCGACCCGCTGCACACCATCGACATGGAGGGCAGCGAAGATGCCGGAGCGCGTCACGTCACGGCCCAGGCGATGACATTGGGCGACATAGGTTTCGAGCCGCGCGAGCGCGGCCGCGCGAACGACTTCGGCGTCGGGGCCGCGAAAGGTGTAAAGCGTCGCGACGACCGCATAGTTGACGATCGTGGCGGGCTGGACCGTCACGGCGTCGGTAAGCGGGCGGCGCGTGACGTCGGAGAGATAATCATCGACCGTTGCCACCAGCGCAGGCGACGCCGCGCCGCTGCTGTCGCGCGACATGATCGATACGATGACCTGACCGGGCCAGACGGCGTTCGACAGGGTAGCGATCATGGCGGCGCGCAGATCGGCGGCCGCGCCGTGCGCGTCGAGGACGCCCAGGACGATTGCGCGGATGCTGTCTGGGGTGGGCGTGGTGGCCGCCGCGTCCAGCACATTGGGATCGGCCGACAGGGCGTGGAAGATATAGGCGCCTTCGGGACCGGCGACAGAATAGCCCTCTGGCCCCAGCACCACACGACGGCGGAAATCGGCGTCGCTTTCCATGACCGCCGGCGTTCCGGTCGCAGTATCCGCGGGCGTGAGGGTGAAGCGGGTCACGCCGAAGATGGCGGCGATATTGTCCAGGTCGGCGCCCACCGCATGGGCGGGCATGACGGCGCGCGCCGCGTCGTTGACCCGCTGGCGCAGCAACTGGGCGAAATAGGCCAGGACCAGCAGTTGCTTTGTCGCAGGGTCGCTTTCCCGCGCCTCGAAATCGGGCATCAGCGTGACCATGCGCGCCAGCGCATCGGCATAGATGGTGTCGAAATCGAGCAGTTCGATTATGTCGGGCGAAGGAAGGCGCGACAGATCGACAGCGGTGAAAGTTTCATCGGCCATGAGGCCCATGTCGTTGAGACGACTAAGCCGTGGCTATGGAGCGCATATGGAGAGGGGGCCTCTCCATATGCCGGTGCAAAATTTGTGGCCAATTTCAATCGGTCGAAAAGGGAGCGCCGATCAGATTCGAGGTATCTCTCCAATAATGGACAGATTACGGATGGAGGAAGCCTGCGGTTTCCGGGGGCGCTACAATTACCGGGGCGGAAACTGTAATTCGGCAAGGCCAATCATGAAATCTTCTGAAAGAGATAGGCCTTTGGCAGTCAGGGATAAATAGACTCTGCGTCTGTCTTCAACATCTTCTTGGCGCTCGATCAGGCCTAGAATTATGAGTCTGTCGATATGCCGCAAAGCTGTACTGGTTGGGGCTGCGCTCGCTATGCACGCGCTCGTGACAGATACCCGGCGATCTCCATCGGAGGCGGCATAAAGGTCAATCAGGATATCCCACGATGGATCGTGGAAGAGATTTGGCCAAACCCGTTCGCGTTTACGACGCAGTTTGATGTAGCGACGTGCGACTTCCGCGAATGACCCAAAAGGTGGCGCAACGTCGGAGGATGCTCCCGTTGTTTCCATACCCATCTCCCTGTTATGAAGGACATTAGCCTTCAATCGGAAGAGAATACAACTTCAGTCTCTCTGGTCGCTAACATGGATTGCTTGGTCCCAACCTTTAAGGAAATCCAAGCCCGTAGCCAGATGAATTGCCGCTGCCGTCAAGCCGAGTTCATCACAGATTTGTAATGCACTCTCCACCAAGGCGATGGCATCCTCGCGGTCGGGGGCTGCGTATTTGGCTATGTCCTTTGGCATAGGCTTTCATATCTCAAAAAAAGCACCAGCGCGAGGGATTTGCGTAAAACCTGCAACATGTAGTCGTGCAACTCTGCGGACGGTCGAACGTCGTGGAAATCCAACGACTGAACCCGTCTTCAGTCCGTTGCAGGATTAATAAAAAATTAGGATTTGGCTACACTCTTCAGTCCAATTTTAGTTCCAAAAGAAAAGCATGTCATTTTGGAAGCAGTAGCAAACGACAAGGATATCCCTGCTGATACAGTTTCGAATGCAATCTGATGGATCAATTTGATCGTCAGACGGGGCATCAGAAGGGAGAAGATCTATGGCTACTTTGAACGTAGATGTTGGCGATAGCGATATTGTCATCGATGGTGGTGACACGACCGATGACAACAATGTCATCAATATCACGGCGCTCGGGTCATATACTCTGACGGTTGATGGGGTGAATGCCTCGGTCGAATCGATCGTGCCGATCGCTCTCGGAATTGCGCCGACCTTCCAGGCCATCAACGGAGGAAACCTGTCGATCGATTATGGCAGCGTCGGAGCCTCAATTCTCTCAGGCGTAACCTATAATGTCGGCCAGGGCTCCTCAATCTCGGTCGAAGGACCAGACATTTTGGGGCTGACTTTGGGAACGCAGACCGTGAACTTCTCGGGAGCAGGTGCAAGTTCCTTTTCTTATGAAAGCGGTCTTATCGACACCATCAGCTCGATGAACGTCACCGGGTTTAGCTGGGGCGATAGTCTCGCCGTCGACGGTTACACGTTCAGCAACTTCGCTTATGATTCCGCTGCCGGGAACGCCACGCTGACATTTGAAGAGGGTGGCATTCTTGGTGGCAGCTTCACATACAATCTCGAAGGCATCGATGCGGACCTTGCAGCCGCCATCCAAGCAGACCCAGGCAGTTTCTTTGTGAACGGAGAATTCGTCGCCCCGGTCTGTTTTTTCAAAGGTTCGCTGATCAGTACCGAGCGCGGCGCGATAGCTGTCGAGGATCTCCAGATTGGCGACAAGGTTCGCGGACTGACCGGAATGCGGGAAATTCGTTGGGTCGGCTATCGCCATGACTGGGTGCGACGCATCCCGGAACAAAACCGGATGAAATTCTGGCCAGTGGTTATTACCAAGGGGGCGATCGCGGACAATGTACCGAGCGCCGATCTGAGAGTTTCGCCCTGGCACCACGTCTACGTGGACGGATTACTCGTTCGTGCAAACGACCTGGTCAACGACCTCACGATCTATCGCGATACGACTGTGGAGAAAATTTCCTATTACCATGTCGAGCTTGATCAATTTGACGTGATAGAGGCTCATGGCCTTTACTCGGAATCCTATACGAACGGCGGCAATCGAGACTTTTTCCAGAATGCGGACGTCACCCAGATCCAGCCGCATGACCGAATTCGACGCAAGGGCGAGCGGCCGGGTTTTCATGCGGTTCGCGAAAAGCAGCTCTGCAAAATTTTCCAGGAGCGCTATCGGGAACGGGCCGAGATGATTCAGGCCCAACGTGAAGTGCGCCTTCAGAAGATTGCATGATCCTTTGCCGGCGCCGGGTCGGTCCGGCGCCGGCATAGCCACCATTGGAAATTCCTGAATTCACTGCGATTGCGGCAGCGACCGTATATCGGCGGGGTAGCTATGTTTTACGACAACGGCATCATCGTAGCGGACTGGCAGCGCGGCATTGGGAAAGAAGGTGACTGGGGTGAGCGGCTTAATAGCGAACTGATCCACAAGCTTTCGGGCCTGCCTGTCGCTCACATCAAGGATGTGACCGGATGGCAAAACAGGCCTGTCTTTCGCGTTATTGGTGGCAACCTCAAGTCTTTGTCCGATAATGACATCATATGGGGCATGGGACTGAGTGGCCCGGCGTACGAGGCAGAAAAAATACCGTCCCAGATTTGCGCGGTACGAGGTCCCCTTACCCGTGAGCGGCTGATGGATGTCGGCATAGCATGTCCCGAAATCTATGGTGATCCTGCGGTGCTATATCCGCTTATCTTCCGCCCGGAAGTTCAGCCGCAACATGATTTTGGCATCATCCTCGATGGCGGAGAGGCATCTGGAATAGGCTCAATTGAATTGCCAGCCAGCGGATCAGTGCTTCATATTGATATCTGTGGAGGGCTGCAGGAAGTGGTCCGCAGTATCTTGTCCTGCAAGATTATTGTTTCGGCTTCGCTTCACGGCATCATATGCGCCCATGCCTATGGGCTGCCCGCCTACTGGATGACAGCCGATGATCCGCCGCACGGCAACTTCGAGTTTCTCGATTATTTCCGTTCGATCGGGTGGGATGAGGTTGAGCCTACGAGGTTGAGTGCTGAATGGCGAATGCAATTTGGTTCCCTCGTAGAGCCTGATCGGCCTATGGTTAACGGATTGATGTTAATCGATAGTTGCCCCTTCTTGTCGTCTACACGAAAGCAGCACTGGAAAGGAAAGCTGGTGCGGGGCAAGGCAGGACGGCTGCGTGGTACAATCTTCCATTGATATGGAATTTGGCAGTGACCAAGCTGCGACGAAGGCGCCGGGTGTCCCCGCGATATTCGTTTGCCCGGTCAACCCGAGAAGCAAGTATCTTCAACTTTTTTCGGCGGCCTTTGGTAAAAATTTGCGCTGTGTCGCTGGGTCGCCAGATTTGATTGAAGATGCTATAGAACATGCGCATAGCGGATTGCTACATATTCAATGGGAAGAATTCTTTTTCAAAAGATGTAAAAGTCAATCAGAAGCAGATTTATATTTGCGGAATTTTGAAGAGCTAATACATTGCTATATTGAAGCTAAAGGAAAGATTGTCCTAACGATACACAATCTTCAGCCGCATATCATTCGGTTTCATGAACATTTCCGCGTGGCGCGAGCGCTGCTTATTAAAGTCGCATCTGCAATTGTAGTTCATAATCGTGCGAGCGCCGACGCCATTCAATCCATGTTTCACTGCGATCCGCAGCGTATCCATCAGATACTGCATCCTAGTTCTGTGGGCGTATACGAAAGCGCGGCAGACGCTCTCACCAGCATCGACGGCGGACACGACGAAGACCTGCTGATATTTGGTCGAATCCGGCGGCAGAAAGGTATCGCAAGGGCAATCGCCGCGCTGCCAGAGCAGTTTTTGAAGGAGCATGGTCTCACGCTCGCAATCCTCGGCCAGGGCGAGCACGCTGCGACTCTTCAAGTGGAGCATGTCGGACGTCGCGACATATTATGGGAGATCGGCTATGTCCCTGACATCGAGGCTATCCATCGGCTGCGGCGGGCAACCTGTTGCATTTTGGCCTACAATCACTTCCTGACGTCGGGGGTGGCGCACCTCGTGCTGTCTGCAGGGGGGCTGTATGTGGCACCACGCACGTCTCAGCATCTTGACCTGCTCCCTGCCCGCAACCATCGCTTTCTTTATCGCGACAATGATGATGAAGATTTTCGTCGAGCAGTCACCGAAGTGTCTGCATTGTCCAAGAGTGAAAGGCGTCAATGTCGGTTGGCAAATTACCACCGAGCTATTGAGATCGCTCCAGAGCGGGTCGCTCCTCAACTCGCCGATCTATACCGCAGCCTGCTGCAAATGAACGATTTTTCCGCTTGAGTGGATGAGCGCCGCAAGTGATAAAACATTCGCGCCGCTCAGCAATCTTGCTTTTTCACTAATCACGGCGGCGACCCCGTGCTTCAGTAAGGATCGGCATGTTTTACGATAATGGCGTGATTGTAGCGAACTGGCCGCGAAGCAAGGCGGTTAAAAATAATTGGGGTGACAAGCTCAATAGTGAACTAATCCAGAAGCTTTCGGGCCTTCCCGTAGCTCATCTGAATAACGTGAGTGGATGGCAGGATCGCCCCGTCTATCGGGTGATCGGTAGCGGTTTGGCGTCAATGTCCCCCAACGACATTATTTGGGGAATGGGCTTCATTGATGCGACCTCCATGCCCGCTTCATCTGCGGCGCAGATTTGCGCTGTTCGTGGTCCATTGTCTCGCAAGCGTCTGCTGGAGATGGGGGTTAACTGTCCCGAAATATATGGCGATCCTGCCGTGCTGTATCCGCTCATCTACTGGCCAGGATCCGAGAAGATTTATGATTACGGTATTATTCTCCACTGTCGAGAAGCCGGCGTTATCGATCCGATCCAGCCAATTCCCGGCGCCAGCGTGTTGCATATCGATATCTGCGGCGATTTGGAGGACGTTGTGCAGAAAATACTGTCATGTAAAACAATAATTTCTAGTTCTCTTCATGGTATTATCTGCGCGCATTCATACGGGATACCCGCATATTGGTTGAAGGCAAGCGACCTTCCTCTTGGTGATGGCTTTAAATTTTATGACTATTTTCATTCTATCGGATGGGAAGACGTCGAGGCGACGACTCTAAGTCCCACCCGACAAATTGAATTGAAATCTTTGACCGAGCCGGAAAAATCGCTCATCGACGGGGCTCAATTGATTGATGCCTGCCCTTTCCTGCCCTTGGTGCGCAAGCAACTTTGGAAAGGCAAGCTCGCGCAGTATAAAAACAATGGAATGAAGGGGACAATTTTCCGCTGAACATGTCTTACCAACTGGTAACATCGTTAGCGTAATATTGTGCATGTCGATCAGAATGAATTCAGATGGGCATGTAGCAAGTCCAACATTGCCTCTCGATCAGACGCATCAACTCCAATCAGTTCACGCCTTGGATAGCCCATTGCCTGGGCGCGCGGCGACGGCTTGTCGCGCAGGCCGTAATGGTGGATCGAGGCGATCGCCGACGCTTTGCCAGAGAAGCCGACCCAGAAGCCGCGATCGTCGGCCTGGCTGCGCAGATATTTGCCGCTGGCGAGGCGGCGAAACATGACCTTGCGCCGCAGGCCGCCGCGACGGCGCAGCGTGCCGCCAGTCCGGTTGCGATGCTCTTCTGGCACAGGCAGCCATTTGACCACCTTGGAAAACTCGAAGGATCGGATCGCACCTGCCTCGATATCGAAGCCGGTCATCATCTGGTTGCTGCCCCAGGTGAAGCTTTTCATGATCACGCGGCGCGGCGCACCGCCACCGCCCGAGGGGTAGAGGAAGCAGGTTGCGCCGCGCCCGGTAACCGGCTGCGGCTTGGCCTTGCGCGGTTCGAATGCCGCGCCGGCAGGATCGCGCTGGGCGGCGATGCGCGCCCGATTGGCCTGGGCAAGGTCGCGTCCCATGCGGCGCAGGATCGTGCGGCGCTGCGACGCCCCCAGGCTGCGCAGCAGGGAGCCGGCAAGCCGCTCCAATTCCTCCAGATCATCGCTCATTGTGCAATGTCCTCGCCATTGGCGATGATCGCAGCGAAGGACGCAGTCACGCCGGCGAAGCTATCGACCAGGCCGACTTCGGGCGGATGCGCGATGTCATAGCCGGTGCCGGCCTGGTTGGGCGTGACCACGACGGATTCGGTCAGGTCGATCGAGATCAGCACGTCGGACAGGTCGCCATCGAGCAATTCGCATTCGAAGCCGAAGGGCTGACTATCATCGCGGCGCAGCAACTCGGGCTGTTCCTTTTCGATCCAGGCGAGCAGGGGCACGATGATATGGTCGGCGTCGCCGGCAAATTCCCAAAGGCCTACCTTCAAGGTGTAGCGATAGGTGAAGGACAGGGTGCGCGATCGGCGCGCCTCCACCTGGCCGCCCTCGATCCAGACATGCAGCCGATCGGGATGCGTCTTGTAATCGGGCAGATAGGCGGTCACCCATTGCCGCAGACTGTCGGCCTTGCGCATTGATCAGCGCCCCGCGCAGGCGCCGGCGCGGGCCTGGTCCTGCAGTTCGACAAGCGTCGCGCGAATCTGGCCCGCAACGTCATAGAGCGCGGCCAGGCTGGCATGGCACTGGCCGCCGGTCATTTCACCGCTGGGGCCGCGCTGGACCATTGGCAGGCGCGGCGGCGATGCCAGCAGCTGGGGCGACAGGTTCGCCGTTGGCCGTGGCTGCGGCACGGTCGAGCAGGCCGACGCCATCAGCATCAAGGCAGACATTGCGATAGACCGGCCGCTCGATGACCTTCTGGCTCTCATGGTAGATTTCCCTGACTGCGCCCTGCCGGGCATATTCGGTGGCCTGGTGCTGCTGCGCGGAAGCATCGATCTGCGCCTGCAGCTTGGCCCGTTCGGCCTCGCGCGCATCGTCTGCGCGTTTCTGGGCTGCCTGTTCCTGGGCGGTGCCCACATGGACGCCATAGGCAAAGCCGCCGATGCCGATCAGACAGGCGGCGAGCGCGGCGCCCAGGGCGAGGCGGACCGTCATGTGACCCGGTTCCGGAACCATCCGAACACGAAATCCTCATTGGCGGCGCGCGATCGGGCAAGCATCTTGTAGCGCTCGCCCTGGGAGCAATTGAGGGCGCGGAGCATGACCCGTTCGGCATCGGA
>Ga0160473_101644_pt1 | contig 10377 bp, 8 predicted proteins | sample HID1975I_E11MG_FD_108217 | JGI IMG/M metagenome (GOLD analysis project Ga0160473, IMG submission 108217) | Enriched soil microbial communities from UW Madison campus, WI, USA - HID1975I_E11 MG | ecosystem: Environmental > Terrestrial > Soil > Unclassified | place: USA: Madison, Wisconsin...
CCCCTCGGGGGCAGGCGTTAGTGGGCCATGGATGGCCCACGGTCGGTGACTGAGTACATGGATGTACGCCGGAACCGAAACGCCTGCCCCCGAGGGGTCGGGGCCCGCACCGTAAGGCGACACAACCAACCGCGCAGTGCAAACCAACAGACGCGCAAAGAGCAAAATGGAGAAACAGCCCCCCTCAGGGGGGCGCGCCGACAGGCGCGGGGGTGTCAAACCCCACCCTGTGGGACAATACCCGCACCGCGACAAGCGGTGCCCCTTCCGCTCCCTTAGACGCCCCATGACCCAGCCCACCCGCCGCCAGCTGGCCAACGCCATCCGCTTCCTCGCCGCCGACGCCGTCGAAACCGCCAAGTCCGGCCACCCCGGCATGCCCATGGGCATGGCCGATATCGCCGAAGTGCTGTGGAACGATTTCCTGCGCCACAACCCGGTCGACCCCAAGTGGTTCAACCGCGATCGCTTCATCCTCTCCAACGGCCATGGCTCGATGCTGCAGTACGCCCTGCTGCACCTGAGCGGCTATGACCTGCCGATCGAGGAACTCAAGCACTTCCGCCAGCTGCACAGCAAGACCGCCGGCCATCCGGAACGCAGCGAAACCCCCGGCGTGGAAACCACTACCGGCCCGCTCGGCCAGGGCTTCGCCAATGCGGTCGGCTTCGCACTGGCAGAAAAGTTGCTGGCGCAGCGCTACAACCGCGAAGGCCACGACATCGTCGATCACCACACCTATGTGTTCATGGGCGATGGCTGCTTGATGGAAGGCGTCTCGCACGAGGCTGCGTCGCTCGCCGGCACCTGGGGCCTGGGCAAGCTGGTGTGCTTCTGGGACAACAACCACATCTCCATCGACGGCAATACCGATGGCTGGTTCACCGACAACACGCCGGAACGCTTCGAAGCCTATGGCTGGCACGTGATCCGCGACGTCGACGGCCACAACCCCGATGCGATCAAGGCCGCCATCACGCAGGCCATCGCCGAGGAAGGCAAGCCCACCCTGGTCTGCTGCCGCACCATCATCGGTTTCGGCGCGCCCACCAAGGCCGGCAAGGAATCCGCGCACGGCGCGGCGCTGGGCAAGGATGAGCTGGAAGGCGCACGCAAGGCGCTGGATTGGCCGTATGGCCCGTTCGAAGTGCCGCAGGCCATCTACGACGGCTGGAATGCGGTGGCCGCCGGCAAGCAGGCTCAGTCGCAGTGGCAGGAAGGCTTTGCCGCCTACGAGAAGGCATTCCCGCAGGAAGCGGCGGAGCTGATGCGCCGCTACAACGGCGAACTGCCGAAGGACTTCATCGCCCAGGCCGATGCCTTCATCGCCAAGGCCCAGGCCGATGGCCAGACCATCGCGTCGCGCAAGGCCTCCCAGCTCAGCATCGAGGCGTTCGCGCCGCTGCTGCCGGAACTGGTCGGCGGTTCGGCCGATCTGGCCCACTCCAACCTCACCCTGTGGAAGGCCAGCAAGTCGGTCGCCACCGATGATCCGAACGCCAACTACGTGTATTACGGCGTGCGCGAGTTCGGCATGACCGCCATCGCCAACGGTCTGGCCCTGCATGGTGGTTTCATTCCGTTCGATGCCACCTTCCTGGTGTTCAGTGATTACGCCCGCAACGGCGTGCGCATGAGCGCGTTGATCCCCGCCCATGCGATCCACGTGTACACCCACGACTCCATCGGCCTGGGCGAGGATGGCCCCACCCACCAGCCGGTCGAGCACCTGGCCTCGCTGCGCTACATCCCGAACAACGACGTGTGGCGTCCCTGCGATGCGGTCGAGTCGGCCGTGAGCTGGAAAGCGGCGATCACCCGCCAGGATGGCCCGAGCTGCCTGGTCTTCAGCCGGCAGAACCTGCCGCACCAGCCGCGCAGCGATGCACAGGTCAAGCAGATCGAGCAGGGCGGTTACGTCCTGGCCGATGCCGAAGGCGGCCAGCCGGACGTGATCCTCATCGCCACCGGCTCGGAAGTCGGCCTGGCGGTCGATGCCAAGCAGCAGCTCGATGCGGCTGGCCTGAAGACCCGCGTGGTCTCGATGCCGTCGACGGACGTGTTCAATCGCCAGACGGCGGCCTACCGCGAGTCGGTGTTGCCGAACGCGGTGCGCAAGCGCGTGGCGATCGAAGCGGGCGTCACCGGTTTCTGGCGCCAGTACGTCGGCCTGGATGGTGCGGTGGTCGGCATCGACACCTTCGGTGCGTCGGCTCCGGCCGAGGTGCTGTACAAGCACTTCGGCATCACCCTGGAGCACGTCGTCGCCGCGGCGAAGGCGCTCTGAGGTCCAGCAACACGGTTAGGCAAAAGGCCGGCGAAATCGCCGGCCTTCTGCTTTGTGCGGCCCGGTCTGGCTAGAGCGCCTGGCCGTCGTGCAGCACCGGATAGGGATTGAGCGCTTCGCCTTCCCACCAATGGCGCTCCGGGCCGAGTTTGAAGATCGCGAAGTGCAGGTGCGGCGCTTCTGCACTGGCGTTGCCCGTGCTGCCCACATAGCCGATCACCTGGCCGCGATGAATCGCCTGCTTCTCTGCCAGCCCGTCGGCATAACGCTGCAGGTGCGCGTAGTAGTACGCATAGCGACCACTGGGCTCGAACTGATAGATCGTCAGGCCGCCGCGCTTGCTGTCGAACAGCTTCTCCACCGTACCGTCGGCCACGGCGAGCACCGGCGTGCCCGCGCTGGCCATGATGTCGATGGCGTCATGCACGCGGCCTTCGCTGCGCGCATCGGTGAAGGTGTCATGCAGGTCGCTGCGGGTCAGTCCCTGCACCGGCAACAGCAATCCGTTCTGCGCGGCTTCGGGGGTTGCTGGTGCTGGCGGCGAGGCCGGTGCCGGCGCGGTGGCGCTGATCGGTGCGGGTGCCACATGCGTTGCCTCTGCCTCCGGTTCGATTGGCGACGGGGCGGGCGCGGGCGCCACAGGCAAAGAGGCCGCGGCAGGCGGCGCAGCAACGACACTGGATGTCGTACTTCCTGTCGCCGCCTGGGCGAAGGCCTGGTTGATCTCGCTGCCCGTCGACACCGTGTCCGGCCCGTACAGCCACCAGTAGCCGGCCGCACCCACACCCAGTCCGATCAACACCAGCGCCAAGGTCTTCATCCGTTACTCCTGCAGCAGGGCGGGCACCGTCGCATCCACCGCGCCGGCCACCGTGAGCGCATCCCAGTTGGTCAGGCGGATGCAGCCGTGCGATTCGGTCTTGCCGACATGGCCCGGTTCGGGCGTGCCGTGGATGCCGTAGTGCGGCTTGGACAGGTCGATCCACACCGGCCCCACCGGGTTGTTCGGCCCCGCAGGCAGGGTAGCCTTGCGATCGCCGCGCTGCGCATCCCAGAACAGCTTGGGGTTGTAGTGGAAGACGGGATCACGCGAGAGCCCCAGGATCTTCCAGCGGCCGATCGGCAGTGGATCATGCGTACTGCCCGTGGACGCGGGGAACTGTGCGTACACCTTGCCCTGCGCATCACGCAGCGAGACGGTGGAATCCGATTTGTCGACCAGCAACGTCGCGGCCTTGGGCAACGGCGCGCCGCCTTCGACGGCCGGCACGCGCAGCGTGGTACCCACGCGAGTGAAGTCGGCTTGCGGATTGAGTGCGCGCAGCAACGCGGGGCTGGCGTGGAAACGTTCGCCCAGGGCTTCTTCGACCGATTGATAGCCCATCGTCGCCAGTGCTGCCTGCTCGGCCGGCCGCTCCGGAATCTGCACGAAGGGACCAGCGACATCGGCTTCGGTCAATCGGTAATCGACCAACGTCGCTGCGGTATCGGCAGACAAGGCCTGCCAGGTGGCGTCATCCAGCTCGCCCGTGGGCTTGAGATCGTGCGCACGCTGGTAGCCCGCCACGGCGCGCCGCTGGTTGGAGCCGCGCAGCGCGTCGATCTCGCCCGGCGAGAAATGCGCGCGATCCAGCAGCACCTGCGCACTGAAGTCCGACCGCGGGCCGGTGTCTGGCGGCGTTGGCGCGGCCTGCGCACTGGCCAGCGTGGGGGCAAGCAACAACGCCGCGAGCAACGACGGTGACGAAAGCGTGCGCGATTTCATGCAGATGACACTCCTGTAGATCGTGTCCGCAGCTTGCCGCGACCGCTTGCGCGCGATATGTGAAAACGCTGGCTGTCGGCTGAAGATCAGCGCCGGGTTTGCCGCAGGGCATGACGCAGCAGGCGCGCTTCAAGGTTTTCCGCCAAGCCTCGTGGCGCGGCCAGCCCCATCCGCGCCATCGCGTCCAGATCCTCTGCACCCGGGCTTGTCATGGCGCTCACGACCACGCGCAGTTTCCCCTGCCAACCGACGGTGCGTTGCTTGAGCCAGGCCAGTGCGCGCAACAAGCGTTGCTCCACGTCGGTGAAGTCGCTGCCGAGGGGATAGTCGGGCAGCGTGCCGTCGCGACGGAACGGTGCGAGCGTGGCGGCCAGGGACTCGGGCGTATTGCGCCGCCACGCCTCCGGGATCGCGAAATCCTCGCGCAGTTTGCGCGCCGCCTTGGCGGCATCCACCAATCCCTGCTGGAAAGGCTGGGCCGCGATTCCCGCCATCGCCACGGCGCAGTCCTCGTCCGTGGCGGCGAGCAGGTCGGCGATGCCGTATTCGTTGACGTAGATGTCGCGCAGGTGGCGTGGGATCGTCGTGTGGCCATAATTCCAGCGCACGTTGGATTCGACCACGCCGTCGTCGCGGCTGCGCGCGGCGCGGAACATCAGCACGCTGCGGGCATCTTCCAGTGCATGCGCCATCGCCACGAAGTTGTATTGGCCGCCGACGCCGGACACGACGCGGCCATCTTCCAGCGCATCCGACGCCGCTGCACCGAGCGCCGTGGCGATCATGCAACTGTTGAAGAAGCGCGCATCGCGCCGCTGCAGTCGTTCCAGGGCCTCGTGGCCGCCGTAGAGCTGGTTGATCTCGCTGATGCGGCGCATGCCCACGCCGTGTCGCCCCGTTCCCACTTCGCGCAACCAGTCGTAAAACGGCTGCGAGCCCAGATAGAAGGCGCCATGCAGGAATTCACCTTCCTCGGCCAGCCGCTGCTGGTCGGCTGCATCGGCATTGCCCTCGTGCAGGCGCTGCATCAACGCGACGTCATCGTGGACGCGGCGGTGGATGACGCCGGTCTGGACCAGCCGACGGAATCCTTCATTGAGCATTTCGCTGCAGCCGTACAGGCCCTTTTCGAAAGGTTCGAGCCCGCCGTGCTCGCGTACGCAAGGATGGGCCTGCAACGTGGGGTCCAGGGCATCGAGCACGGCGCGATAACGTGCGTTGTCGGTGTGGCGCAGGACCAGCGCGTGGCTCAGCGCATCGGCCAGCGCGCCAATGCCGATCTGCAGCGTGCCGCCATCGCGCACCAGGGTGCTGGCATACAGGCCGATGGCGTAGTCCGCGTCGCCCACCGGCTGGCGAGGCAGGGCGAACAGCGCCGGGTACGGACCGGGTGGGTCCACCACCAGATCGAAGAAGTCCATCGGCACGACGGCGCTGCCGTCCATCCAGGGCAGTTGCGGGTCCACCTCCGCCACCATCAGCGGGCGCGGTAGGCCACGACGGGCGATCGCCTCCAGCAGGTCCTGGGTGAGGTCGTTGTTGCACGACAGCGACAGGCGTTCGCCGCCCGGCTCGCGCGCCACCTTCTGCAGCACCAGGTTGGGCGCGCGTTGCGCCACGCCATCGGCGGCCATCGTGTAGTTGAGGCTGGTGTAGGCGCGCTGGGCCTGGCGCGAGCGCAGCATCGCCCCGGACTGCATGTAGAACTCTTCGACCTGGATGTGCGGCGGGAGCGCGTCGCGGCGCATCGCCTCGACGTAATCCAGTCGCGGGAACTCTGCGCCGAAATGGCGCCGTGCGAATGGACCCAGGAAGCGGCCTTCCAACCCCGTCGCAGCGCCCGGCGGGTCGAGCGACAGGGCGGTGTAGATCTGCAGTGGGCGGGTCGGATCCGGGGCGACGCGGGCATATAGCGCGTTGATCAGCCGATGCGGTTTGCCCAGTCCCAGGGGCGCGCCGACCCGCAAGGGGCCACTGACGTGCTGCAGGATTCGGTCGATGGCGGCGGGCAAGTCGGAGAAGTGTTCGCTCATCCACCGAGGGTAGCCCAGGGCCCGTCGCCCTCGCGCGTGCGCCGCTGCCGCCGCTGATCAACGGCCTTGACAGGCGTTTCGATTACGTGCGTAATCGGCAAAAGTTTACGGATGTAATCGCATGCCTGCAGCGCCCTCGATCAGTGAAGCCGAAGCCGTGGTGATGCAAGTGCTGTGGGCCCAGCACCCCCTGGCTGCCGAAGACGTATTCGCCGCCGTGGCCGCCCGCAGCGGCTGGGCGGCGCCCACGGTGAAGACCCTGCTCAATCGCCTGCTCAACAAGGGCGCCATCGCCGCCGACAAGCAAGGCCGGCGCTATCTGTACTCGCCACGCATGGAGCGGGCGCAATGGGTGCAACAGCAGAGCGAGGGGTTGCTTGATCGATTGTTTGGGGGCCGCGTCGCGCCGCTGGTCGCGCACTTCAGCGAGCGCGGCAAGCTCAGCGCCGAGGACATTGCCGCACTCAAGCGCCTGGTGCAGGAGCTCGACGATGAAGGCTGATCCGTCTTCGCTATTGTTGTTCACCGCAGTGTTTTCGGTGGCGTGCGTCGTGGTGCTGGCCTTGCGTCTTTTCTTGCGGCGCCACGCCGGCGCCGGCGCGGCCTATGGCCTGTGGTGCCTGCCGCCGCTGATGCTGCTGGCATTGCTGCTCCCCGCGCCGCGGGCCAGCGTGATGGCGATGCGCGAGATCGGTGTCCTGCCGGCTGCAGCGATGCAAGGCGCCGCAGCACCGTCTACGGGGCAGGGCGCGGCCTTGTGGCTGGCGGTGTGGCTGATCGGCGCCCTGGCGTGCTTCTCGGCACAGCTGTGGCGCCAGCGCCGCTTCGTTCGCGCATTGGGCGCGTTGCAGCCGGTGGCCCACCCACGCCTGCCGCTGTATCGCGCCACGCGCGATGCGGGACTGCCGGCATTGGTGGGCCTTTGGCGTCCACGCATCGTGCTGCCGCCAGACTTCGAAAACCGTTACGACGCGGCCCAGCGCGCCCTGCTGCTGCGCCATGAAAGCGTGCACTGGCGGCGTGGCGATCTGCCCTGCAACGCGCTGGCCATGTTGTTGCTGAGCCTGCAGTGGTTCAACCCGCTGGCCCACCTTGCCCACGCGGCCTTCCGCCGCGACCAGGAGATGGCCTGCGATGCGCGCGTGCTGGCGCACCGGCCGCGGCAGCGTCGTCGCTACGCCGAAGCAATGCTGATGGGCGGTGTCGACACACCGCTGCCCCCACTCGGATGTCCCTGGCCCTCGCGCCATCCCCTCAAGGAGAGAATCGAAATGCTCAAGCTGCCCGCGATGCACCCGCGCCGTCGTCTCGCCGCCGCATTGTTCATTGGCCTGTTGGCAACGGGGGGCGCCTATGCGGCGTGGGCGACGCAGCCAGCCAGCGCCGACACCTTGAAGCCCACGCAGCAGGCATATCGCACCGATGTCGAGCTGACCATCGACGGCGAACGCCGGACGTTCGCGCTGATCGAGAAGGCGGGCAGCTGGCTGGGCTTCAGTGGCGAAGGTCGGCAGGGTCGCTGGGAGGCGGAACTGCGCTGGACCGCGCTGGGCGATGGCCAGATGCGCGTGGACATGAAGCTGGCGCTGGCGGGCAAGGCAGTGGGCGCGCCCAGCTTGATCGTGCGCGACGACCACCCGATAGCCACCGTGGATGTCACCAGCACCGACGGCGGCTCGCGTTTCACCGCCGCGTTGCGGGTTACACCGGCTGCCTCGCTGCAGCCGGTGGACCAGGTCGCCACGCAATCACTGCCGGCGCCGCACTATCCGAAGGCGGCCGTTGAGCAAGGCATTGGCGGTCAAGTCGTGCTGTTGGTCGATGTCCGCGCCGATGGCAGCGTGGCGCGCGCAGTGGTCGAATCCTCGCGCCCGGCAGGCGTGTTCGATGCGGTATCCCTGCAAGCGGCGCAGCAGTGGCATTTCATCCCCGAATTGCGCGATGGCAAGCCGGTCCCCAGCCAGGTGCGCGTACCGGTCACCTTCGAGATGGACGCCGATTCGCCCGGAGAAGGGCCAGCCGGGGCAGCGGTGGCTGCACGTTGATGCGTACGCAGGTGCTGGCCCTGGCCACGCTGGCGCTAGCCAGCTGCGCCAGCCACCCGGACAGCTTCCGCGAAACGCGCAGTGACGCCGTCGACCAGCGCCTGTTGTCGCCGTCCACGGGCGCTGCGGCGGGCGGCAAGATCGAGACGTACACCCTGCAGCAACAGCAGGCATTCCGCATGCCGCTGTTGCACGACAACGTCGATCCCGCATTGCCTTCCGACACCCCGCGGCAGACATTGCCACCGACCACGGTATGCGTACGCGTCATCATCGACGCACAAGGCGCAGTGGAACGCACCGAGCCACTGCTTGATCGCGCCGAGTGCAGCGCGGGCAGTGATCCGGCCAACCTCGACCTGATGCACGCCGTGGACGCTGCAGCCAGGACCTGGCGCTACGAACCGGCCGCCATCTGTTATTACCCGGAAGTGGCGCCACAGCGACCGGGTGACTGCGCCGGCGCCCTGCGCATCGAGCCGGTGCCGGTGACATTGAACTACGCCTTCACCTTCCAGATGGAACGCGGGCAAGTGCGGGTGGCGCGGGACGGCGTGGGCCGCCGCTGAGAAGAGGCCAAAGATCGCATGCCTTCCGACCGAAGTGAGATGACGGCATCGAGCATGCAATTGGAAGATGGGTTTCACGTTGCCGTCATCGGTGCGGAGCGATCAATGCCTGCGTCTCAATCCATGAAGGGTCGCGGGGCGCAAGCACCGTTCGTGCGCTCCGCTGCGGGCACGAAAACGGCCGCGTGGAGCAGACATTGCAGTCGCTCAATGCACGGCCCGACGCGCGGCGCTGAAAGGGCTCTTCGCTGTTCGCGGTACCGACACGACGATTCGTCTAGGGGAAGCGCCATGCAATTGCCGATGCGCGCGTATCCGGTGACCAGGCGCAGTTCGCATCGCCCGCGCCCGGAACGAACGCTTCCCCGGCTTCAAATCCGATGTGCACGGTCTGACCATCGACCACGGCGTCAACCCATCCACCTGCAAGGTGGAGGTGCTGAAGACATGAGGCGCATGCCACGACCATGAGCGACACCCGTCCGGAACAGCGGATCTTGAAGGCCTCGATCGTGGCGACCGTCGCAGTCGCGGCGATCGGCTTTATCGGCGGCCTGCTGGCGCGTTCGCAGGCGATCCTGTTCGATGGCGTGTACAGCCTGGTGGACGTCGCGCTCACCTTAGTTGCGTTGTCGGTGTTGCGGCTGGTGGCGCGCGAACAGAGCCCGCGCTTCCAGTACGGATACTGGCACCTGGAGCCGATGGTGGAGGCGTTGGGCGGTGCGATTCTGTGCCTGGCTTGCGTCTACGCCCTGGCCAACGCGCTGATTGGTCTTGCCGGCGGGGGCCAGGTAGTGCGCTATGGCGCCGCCCTGGCCTGGGCGTTGCTGCTGACGGTGGTTGATCTGGCGATGGCGGCCTGGATCGGGCGCCATGCCAAGCGGCTGGAGTCCGGCCTGTTGGCACTGGATGCCCGCGCCTGGTTGCTGACCGGCCTGATGAGTCTGGCGGTCGTACTGGCCTTCCTGCTCGCGCTGGCGTTGCAGGGCAGCGCGTACGCCCACCTCACGCCCTACATCGACCCGCTGGTGCTGGCGGCGATCAGCCTGGCCGTGCTGCCCTTGCCGCTGCGCGGCGCCTGGCGCGCGATGCGCGAAGTGCTGCAGGTGGCGCCGGATGAGCTTGACCGGCGCGTGCAGGAGGTGATGTCGCAATTCGTGGCCGAACACGGCTTCATCGGCTTCACCAGCCACGTAGCTAAAATGGGGCGCATGCGTTTCGTCGAGATCCACATCCTCACCCGGCCGGACTACAACCCCGGCTCGATAGGCCACGCCGACGCCATGCGCAACGGCATCGCCGAAGCCCTGGGCGCGCGGGATGCCCAGTTCTGGCTGACGATCGATTTCACCTCGGACCCGGCCTGGACATGATGATGCGCGGCGAATCCCGCTGCGCGGGCTTTGCCCCTGAAGTTCGCGACGCGAACTCCAGGGGCCAGGCCCAGACCTTGCCTACCCCCGCGCCTGTCGGCGCGTCCCCCTAACAAAGGGGGACTGTTTCTCCATCTTAATTCTTTGCATCTGTGATGGATTGCACCGAGCGGTTGGTTGTATCGCCTTACGGTGCGGGCCCCGACCCCTCGGGGGCAGGCGTTTCGGTTCCGGCGTACATCCATGTACTCAGTCACCGACCGTGGGCCATCCATGGCCCACTAACGCCTGCCCCCGAGGGGTCG
>Ga0160473_101655_pt1 | contig 10311 bp, 6 predicted proteins | sample HID1975I_E11MG_FD_108217 | JGI IMG/M metagenome (GOLD analysis project Ga0160473, IMG submission 108217) | Enriched soil microbial communities from UW Madison campus, WI, USA - HID1975I_E11 MG | ecosystem: Environmental > Terrestrial > Soil > Unclassified | place: USA: Madison, Wisconsin...
CAGGTTGTAAAGAAACAAACTTCTTTGTCTTTTTCTGATCCGGACAAGCCATTAAAGTTCCGCCCGTTTCTCCGCTAGATTCTATTTCATAATAACTGTATCCCCAGCCTTGCAAATCTTGAGTGTTGACTTTTCCCATTAGAAAATGCTTATTACAATCCAACATTTTTTCAGCTCCTACAAAGAATTCAACCTTCAAATCGTTTTCATTTTTTGCAACAGGCAATTGAATATAAACTTGCTTAAAACCTTCTTTAGCTTTTGGAAACATCTCTATTTGCAGTTTTTCAAATTTTTCTGTTTTTTTCTTCTGAGCAGATACATTACCTACTACAACCATCATCAATACTACAGATACTGCTTTTAAAAATTTCATAATTGTTTGATTTAAAATTACAAATTCCTTACGCTCAAAAATTATTCCACAATCACTACATTGCTGCCTTTTGTATGCGAATTCATCTGCGGCGCATAGTAGTTTTGAATAGTGGTAATTCCGTTAGAAAATTTCCCTGATGCATTGGCTACATAATCATATTCGAACACATATTTTCCTTTTGGCATATATTGAATATAGAAGTTCGTAGACGCATCTTTCGTCGATTGGTAATATCCCAGACTATTATTCCACTGATAACCGGAAAGCACATTCAATGGCTCAAAACCTGCAGCACGCATATCTTTGATGTGAATAAATTCCATCGCACGATCTGTATTCAAAATCATTCTTACCGTTACTTTATCGCCGACTTTCAGCGGAGTATCGGGAGAAATTTTCTGTAATTCTTCACCGTTTACCGTTTTTACTTTTTTATACAGTTCTTTTACAACAGAGATATAATTTTCGGAAGATTTTATTTTATCTAAATCTTCATAATATTGCCAGAATAAACCTCCCTGAACAATTCCTGCACCTGGTTTTGTAACGGTAACGGTCGCTAAATTCTTATCTAAAACATCTGTTTTTACAGCAGATTTCACATAACCTGTCGCCTGAGTTTCCGGTTTCAGTTCTTTTCCGCCCCAAATAATGGTTGCTTTATCGCTTTCAGCAGAAGTCCAAGACTTTCCTGAATTTAAAATCGTAAAAATCACTTCTGAAGTTCCTCTTGAGCTTCCCCAAGAATTGACTTCTTTTTGGGTGATCAACCAGATTTTCATGTCTTCGATGAATTTCTGATCGTTTGGTTTCAGTTTATTGAATGCTTCCAAAGCTCCTGCATGATTAACAACTTTTGAACTGAACCAACCCCAATCATCAAGGTTTTGCTTCCAATAAATTCCCTGAGTTTTAGAATTGACTGAAGTTTCTTTTAAGTAATTTAATAATTTATCCGAAACATCTTTTAAGCCATAATCGCTCATCAATAAAGCTGCACGATGCAATCCGAAGAATGTAAAATCGGTAATTTTGGTTGTTTTAGCTTTTTGTTTTAATAAAGATTTCAGCGTTGCTCCTTTTCCTTTTAAAGGATATTGTTTTTCCCAATAATTGCGGGTATCAAGATAATCTAAAGTCCAGTTATTGATTACATTTTCTTTTTTAACATCAGTGTATTTATTGATTTCACTATCAACATAACCAATCAGTTTTGCCACCAATTCTTTCTGTTCAGAAGACTGATAGTCTTTCACATTATCTTTTAGCCAACCATTTATTTTTCCTAAATTCTTAAGAATATAAAGAGACGTTCCGTACGAACTCGGATACCCTTGATACCAAGAGAAACCACCATCCGGATTTTGCAGTTTTTTGAAATCATCCCAATCCTGATTAAGAGCATTTCGCATATTATTTGCGTCAAACAACAATGCTAATTTTGCCATCTGCTCCTGTTCGTTTTTACTTTCTAAAACCCAAGGAGTTTCTTCAAGCAACAATTGCTTCAATTCCTGATTTTTTTCAAGATTTGAAGTTAATAACCCTTTGCTTTGATATTCTTCAAAAACTGTTTTCAGTTTCGGATTTGCTTTAAAAATTTCAGAAGCCAAAACATCCGCAAACCATTTATTAAAGACTACATCTGCAGAACTATTCTGGTCATTTTTCAGACTTGGAAGCGCAAACATAATTTCCCAAATCGGATTGGTTGTCAATTCTAAAGTATTTGAAACATTAGAAATGGTTGTCGAGTTTGTATTTTTAAGATTGTCTAAAACAAAAGTTTTCGTTTCGCCTTCTTTCACAAAGATCGAAACCGCATCGGTCACCAACATTCTGTTTGGTAAAACCGGAATTGCTTTTTGCTCACCATCAGAATATTTTCCGGCTTTTGCTACTATTTTTAAAATGATTGATGAAACATTATTCGGTACTTTTATTTTCCAGGTTAGTGCAGAGTTTCCGTTTTCGTTTAATGAAAAAGCCTGTTCCTTATTATAACCGGAAACTGCCGTCAAAGTACTCAACCCAAATTTCTCTGAAATATCTTCGTTGGTAAATGCATCCAAAATCTGCAGCTGTGCAGAACCGTTTAACTTCTTGCTGGTTAAATTGGATAGTTTAGATTGAAGATTCAACTCATCTCCTTCTCTCAAAAATCTTGGATAATTTGGCGTTACCGAAAATTCTTTCTGCGTTACCACTTCTTTTTCCAAAGTTGCTGCCCTTGCATCTTTGGTGTGAGCTAAGAACATTAATTTCCATTTTGTTAAAGCTTCCGGAGAAGTGAATTCAAAGTTGACGTCTCCTTCAGAATCGGTTTTTAAATCCGGATAGAAAAATGCGGTTTCGTTTAGATTTTGACGGACTATGATTTTCTCTAAATCTTTATCAGATGGAGGTGGAGTTTCTAATTTAGGAGCTCTCACTGGTTCTGGAACAACATTTTGAATAATTTCCACCATTTCATCGGCTACAATTTCTCTCTTTGCTGTTACTGCACTTCTTTTAGCACCTGTAATTGATGGTGGCGGCGGCGGTGGAGAATATGCGTCTGATTTTACACCTTCCCTTCCACCTTGACCTTCCAAATATTCCTGATATGCAGTACTATTTTCATCATAAAACAATTCTGCATCAAACCAATTAAATTGTGGCACATCCACATTCTTCCATTTAAAATATTCCATTCTGCTTTGGAAATATTTTTCTTCAAGATTTTTACGAATTACATATGAGTTCGTTATGGAGTAAGGTCTATAGAGATTTTGCCACCCAAAAGTATTCACAGCAAACTGATCCAAAGACATATCATACATATTGGCTAAAACTTCAGCATTGATTTTTTCTTTGTCATTTCCTGAAATTTTCACTGCCCATTTTTCTTTAGAATTGGGTTCCAATTTATCCCTAAACGTTACAGTTTCTATTTTCAAAGGTTGTTCAGTATCTTTTATCTTTAAATTAACAGCTTCTGTCTGCACATCATTAAATGAAGCCAACTGAAACTGAATATTTAAACCCGTTACATTTTTATCATTTGGAATTTCAGTTTCATATTCGAGCACTCCATTTTTAAACTGATGAACTTCTGTAACTGTTTTTCCCAAACCATTTTGCAGGAAAACATTCACCAAAGCATTTGGAATTGATGAATACACATAAATTTTCGCTTTTTCACCTCGAGAAACCTCATCTTTTGGCTCTAAAACCATTAAGAAAGTTTTCTGACTTGGCTTTAAAGATTTCTTATCCCAAACACTGAAATTCTGCGAGGTTTTTATCGTGTCTTTTTCTTCAATGTTATATAATTCTAATTCATAATCTCCGGCTTCCAGTTTCCCTAAATCTAGAGATTCTTCATTTTTTTGTGTTCCATTCAAAATGACAGAAGACGTTTTCCAGTTTTCCAGTTTATCATTTTTATCATACAAATCATGCGGAAATTTGCTGATAAACTCTTCTTTTGAAAATTTTGGCAAATTCTGAACTTCTGTTTTGAAATTGTTTCTGAAAATCCTGTTTGGAGTTTCCAGTTTTGAAAGTTTTACCTGATAGGATTTTTTAAGGTTTTGATCGTTATAGTTTTTGGTTTCAACTTTTACTTTTATGTTGTCATCTGCAAAAGTATTTTTAATCTCATCTGCTTTGATGTAATGAGATACCGAAGCCACTTTCAAATTGGTATTCGCAGTTTGCGTTTCGCCGTTGATATCAGTAGCAGAAGCGTTAATTTGATAATTATCTATCTGAATTCCTTCTATTTTTTCATCTTTTTTAAGATCTAATTTTATGGTAAATTCTCCTTTTTCATTGGTTTTTACTTCGCCGAGAATCGAGTTTTCGTTATCATTATCATTCGGATACCAAGGGAAATATCTCCAACGGATGTTTTGTTTTTTGATTTCGTAGTTAACGTTCGTATTACTCAAAGCCACGCCGGAAAACATCATGGCTTTACCTTTCAGCTCGATAGTTTGACCGTATTTATATTCATCTTTTACAGGATCAAAAGTCACTTCAAATTTTGGACGTTTGTATTCTTCAACCTTAATATATTTGTAGCCATTAGAATTTCCATCAGTTGAGATTGTAAAATTTCCGTTCAGCTTTCCTTTTGGCAAACTAAAACTTCCGTGATAAGAGCCGAATTCATTAGTTGTGACATCCTGTACCGAAACCTCCTGATTATTGGCATCTTTCAACGTTATTTTCTGCTTAAAATTTGCTACAACCGATTCTATTTCTTTATCTATTTTGGTATTAATTACTTTAAAATATACGGTCTGTCCGGGTCTGTAAATTGCTCTGTCCGTAAAAATCTGAGCTTTTGTGCGGGTTTGTTTGTTGGGATTATATATTTCCCGATTATTGTTGCCATACATTTGCATCAACTGAAAATCGTTGGTTTTAGGCTGTTGGATTAAAATGGCTCTGTAATAATCTTTATTATTGGTCGCTGGAAATTTAAAAACACCTTTATCATTGGTTTTACCGACAACTTTATTTAATGCTTTATTTTCTACAAATTCATAAAATGTAAGATTTTCATTAGTGATTGGCTGGCCGTTTTCTGAGCTTATTAATTTCAATTCATTAGAAAGGGTATTGCTTTCGTTGATATTATGATAAATAATTTTATGATTTGAAACTATAAAATAAAAATTATGATCACTATCCTGTTCGGGTTTCGCACCGGAAACTTCATATTCTGCAACATAAATTCCAGAAGGAAGCGCCTTCATTTCAATCGAAGTTTTATGAACCTGATAATCCTGGGGATCATTCAACTGAAAAACTTCTTTTCTTACCAACGTTTTTTTAACTTTTGAGTACGCATCGTTGTAAGGATTTCTCGCATATTGCATCAGCGGTAAAAGATTGTCTTTCACTTCATAGATATTCACGGAAAATTCTTTCACGTTTTTAAACTCAGCAACCAAATGAATCGGAAGATTAGGCTGAGTCTGCTCTTCATATTTGAAACTTAATAAAGGATTAACAATCTGAGTTTCTTTATTCTTGATATTTTGAATGAAAGGCGATTTAGGATATTGATTTTTGAGAGAATTGACAAGCTGAAGTGCCTCTTTTTCTTTATTTCCTGTAATTAATTCATTTATTATTTCTTCTCCAATAAGCACTTTGTAATCACCTTCAATATTAGATTTCATCAGATTCTGAAGCTGTACCAATTTATCTTTACAAGAATTGAAAATACAATTTTCAGACAGTTTCTGATGCATGAAGTAGAGCTTTTGGTTGCCTGTACTTTTAGCAATTAATTCATCAAAAATTGCATTGATTAAAACTCTGTTCTCAACAAGTTCGTTCTTTGTAAATAATTCGTTATTCGATAAAAAATTCACTTTTTTCAGAGAATACCAGTCCTGCAAAGTAGAGAAATAAGAAATATCTTCTGTATTCGAAAAAATATCTTTGTATTTTAACAAAGATATTTTGTTCATCGCCTGATTTTGTTGGTCAAGCTCCTTAAAATTTTGAATTAAATAATTTTTAAAATCAAGCTTGCTCCATGTTTCAATTTGAGAAACATCTTGAGAATTCATATTGGTTCTGCCGTTGATTTTCCACGAATGCTGATTATAATAATCGAACATAAAACCAGACAACAAAACCTTATACACTAAAAGATCATCACCTTTCAGATTCTTTTCTGTAGTTTGTAGTTTAGCAAAAAACTTCGATGCCGAATCATTTTTTTCGTCATCAATCGTCTGGTTTACAATACTGAATTCTGCTTTCAGAGAGCGAATCAACTGTAGCGCATTATTTTCTTTCATAGCTTGTTTTTGAATGTCTAAAACCAGCGGAAGATTTGATTTGTAAGTTCCCTTTTCGTAGTTTTCTTGTATTTTTTTCCATTGCGTACCGTAATACTTTTGACTAAAAGCATTAGAAAAACACGATAAAAATAGGATCAGGAACAAAACCTTGGAAAATCTTTGCATAAGTGTTATTTTTGATAAATGAATTGTTTAAAAGTACTGAAAAAATATGTCATAGACAGCCAACTTTACGTATCCTTAATGGGAACAGTTTTCGCAGTATTTTTCATGCTTGAGCAAAACACATTCCGTTTCCCTTCTACTCTTTTGATATTCATCACTTATTTCAGTGGCTATCTTTATACAAAATACCAAAACACAAAATATTTTTACAAAATTTTATTATTAAATATCGTCACCGGAATTATTTCTGCGGCTTTAATTATTTTTAATCATAATGAAATACGTTTGGTAAAATGGTTTGTCATTGTCGTTTTAGGATTATTATACAACAGCTTTTTTTTAGAAACGTATATTCGGAAAATTCCTTTGTTAAAAGTATTTTATGTTGGTTTAGTTTGGGCACTGGTCAATTCCTGGCTGACTTTACCGGCGTTTAATCTCCCTATATTTTTTATCAGTTTCTTTTTTGTGACAGCACTTGTGTTACCATTCGATATTAGGGATATGAAAAGTGACACAATTGAAACATTCCCAAAATTAATTGGCGTTCAAAACACAAAATATCTTGCTTATCTTTTATTTTTTCTTGCCTGCGTCTTATCTATTTTTTATTTAAAGCTTCAATTTGCTGCCAGCTTTTTTTTAACCTTAATTTTTACCTTTATTCTTATATACTTTTCGAAGAATTCTAATAAAGATTCGTATTATTCTTTTTGGGTAGAGAGTTGTTCGGGGCTTCCTTTTTTGTTTTTAATTATTTATCTTTACTTAAAATTTTGAGTGATGGAAAATACGAATGCAATTAAATTGAGACTGATTCAGAAAATAATCAGAATTGATGATATTACAGTTCTTTTAAAAATAGAAGAATACATCTCAGAATTTGAAAAAAACAATATAAAAAACATTGTGAGTGACGATACAGCAATTTATCAATCAAAAATTCACTTTACAAATGAGCAGCTAAAATTAATTAAAGAAGCCGAACAAGATATTGAAAGTGGTAATTTCTATACTGATGAAGAAGTAAGAAAAATGACTGAAGAATGGTTGAAATAATTTGGTCTTCTAAAGCTCTTTTTGATAAAAAAGAAATTCTTGAATTTTGGATTTCAAAAAACAGATCAAATATATACAGTAAAAAATTAAACCTTTTAATTGAACAAAAGCTGAAACAAATTTCAGAAAATCCAGATTCCGGAATTCAAACAAACATTGAAAATACAAGAGCTGTTTTAGTTGAAAATTACTACATTCATTACTCTATAAAACCTGAAACAATTAGAATTTTAAGAATTTGGGATGCCAGACAAAATCCCGAACATTTTACTTTATAAATGATCATCAATAAACTTACCCTTTACAATTTTAAAAATCATTCTGAAAAAAAGTTTGAATTTTCCCCGCAAATAAACTGTTTTGTAGGAAACAACGGGGTTGGTAAAACCAATATTCTCGATGCGCTGCATTATCTTTCTGTAGGAAAAAGCTTTTTAGGAAATACTGATACTAACAACATCAAAAAAGATGAAGATTTTTTCACCCTTGATGCTGAAATTCAAAATGAAGACAGTGAAGATACTTTAAAAATATCTCAGCCGAGAGAAGCTAAAAAAGTCATTAAAAAGAATGATAAAAGCTACGACAGAATGGCCGATCACATTGGTTATTTGCCAAGTGTGATGATTTCGCCGTACGACTCAAACCTCATCTCAGATTCCGGGGAAAGCCGCAGGAAATTTTTAGACTCGATGATTTCGCAGACCGATTCCGGATATCTTTATGATTTGATTCAGTATCAGAAAACCATTCAGCAGCGAAATGCTTTATTAAAATATTTTGCAAAAAACAGAGTTTGGGATAAAGATTCTTTGGAGATTTACGATGATCCGATCACAAAATCCGGAACCAAAATTTTCGAAAAAAGAAGAGAATTTGTTGCCAAATTAAATCCAATCGTTCAGAATTTTTATCAGATTATTTCTGGTGGAAAAGAAAGTGTTTCTGTTATTTATGAATCTCATTTATTGGAAGGCTTCGACTCCGCTCAGCCTGACAGAAAATTTCGTGAACTTTTAGTGGAAAGTTTAGAACGAGACAGAATGCTGACCTATACTTCAAAAGGAATTCACAAAGATGATTTGCTTTTTGAAATGGATTCTGTTCTCATAAAAAAAATAGGTTCTCAGGGACAGCAAAAATCGTTTTTAATTTCATTAAAATTAGCTCAAATGAGCTTGATAAAAGAACTAACAAATAAAACACCCATTCTTTTACTGGATGATATTTTTGATAAGCTTGATGATACGCGAGTTGCTCAGTTGATTAAATTGGTCAATCAGGAAAATTTCGGGCAGATTTTCATTACAGATACGCACAGAGAACGTACTGAAAGTGTGGTTAAGAAGATTAATGAAGAGAGTATAATTTTTGAAGTGTGATCTTATGAAAAAAAATAAAAAACGTGAATTCCAATCTTCTGAACTGGTAAAATCTTTTGCGAGAATTCATGGTTTTGAAGATAAGCTAATTGCTTTTGAAATTAAAGATTTTTTGGAAGATTATCTTGATGAAAGTCTTTTTCAGGAAATTGTCAGTGTCAATATAGACGATAAAATTATTCAGATCAGAATCAATTCACCTTTGCTGAAAAATGATTTTAAAATGAGAAAAAGCATTTATCTAAAAAAGTTTCAGGATAAATTTGGGGAAGAAAAATTTATTGATCTTCAGATTTTGTAGTAATTGAATTCTGTACCAGACTATTTGCTTTCAAATCAAAAGTCGATTGCAAAGGGATGAAAAACTTCAACGGATTTCTTACAAAATATCTGAAAATTGCACGATAAATTTCCCTTACTTCGCCAAAATTCATTTTCCTTGAGCGGAATGCCAAAAACATTGACAAACTGAAACTTACCAGAAAATTGAAGAATCCAATGATGAAAACGGTAATAAAGGAAGTCCAAAAAACTGAAGAATCTACAGTAAAATCTTTCCCGTACAAACCAATTGCAAAGTTACCTGCAGCAAAAGTAATGTGACGAATATCGAGATCGAGACCGAAAAATAGGCCGACCGGCGCTGTTGCACCAAGGAAAACTCCAAACCAGAAATTAGAAATAATACCAGCCCAGTTTTTAGCGTAATATTTTGAGAGACTTTTCGCAAAACGAGCTCCAAACATCCTTCTTATAGGAAGATTTTTGGCAATTCGATCCGGAATCTGATAAAACACAGAGTTATTCCCAATATTCCCTGAAATAATCCCTGAAATAAAAAGATAAAAACCCGCAATACAGGCGTGTAAAATTGCTTTAGATTTAAAAGGATCAAGATCTTTCAGCAACCTGTCTGACTTCTCTACCGCCAGATTCTGCGAGAAAAAAACATCCAAACCATAAATAATCAGCAATGCAATCGGGAAGGAAAGAAGTACATTTCCCACAAAAGCAATGAATTGACTTCGGAATAATTTAGAAACCAAATCAGCAAATTCATTATAATTTTGTTTTGTAGTTTCTTGTTCAGACAAGACTTTTGTCATCGTTGCAGCCGTCATTGCAGGCTGTTTTGTTGCCAAAGTAAAGCCCATAAGGTAAATCATCACAAATCCCATTGCATAATTTAATGAATACAAAAATGCATGGAAAAAGTCACTGCCGGGCATAAAGCCATACAGCATTTTCAGAACGCATAAAGCACCAACAATAATTCCGCCGCCGCTTGCTTTATAAAACATTTTCATGTACTGCTTGCGACTTGAGGTGATGTAATGACTTCCGGTTTCTGCGGTGTGGTTTGTAATCAAATGCGAAATCAAACGCGTACTGTCATTGATAAGATCTGAAATATTATTCTTGTGCGATTTATAGCTCAGAATATTAAAAACCAACTGTTTAGATTTTATAACAACATCTTCAGGCTGATCAATAATCAATAAATTGACAATTTCAG
>Ga0160473_101665_pt1 | contig 10254 bp, 10 predicted proteins | sample HID1975I_E11MG_FD_108217 | JGI IMG/M metagenome (GOLD analysis project Ga0160473, IMG submission 108217) | Enriched soil microbial communities from UW Madison campus, WI, USA - HID1975I_E11 MG | ecosystem: Environmental > Terrestrial > Soil > Unclassified | place: USA: Madison, Wisconsin...
CACCAACAGCAGAAACCAGCAGGTAACTGGTAAAACCTGCATCTTTACCCATCTTCGCCGCATTTACGGGAATGTCAAAATCAATTGTACGATAGGCGGTTTTATCGCCTTTAACTTTCTTATTGGTCGTACCGATACAGCAGAAAATACAATCTCCTGCTCCCAGCTTTCTCCGGTATTCTACCAGGTTGTCGAAGTTTACTATTTCAACTTCCAGCTTCGGATGAGATATTGCCACCGGTCTTCTGACAAGTATCCTTACTTTTGAAAAAGCAGGATCATCGAGTAATTGTTGTACTACATATTCACCAATAAAACCAGTTGCGCCGAGTACCACAGCAGTTAATGATTTCATGTGTATTAATTTAAGAACTAAAGATTTACATGCAAATTCAACAAAATATTTCACTTAAGTCCTACAACACTTTTGGTATAAATGCGTCTGCAGCCTTTTTTGCCACATTTACTTCCATTTCGGAATTATACGACATGTACGATTTTCAAGCCGCAAAAACAGCACCACCTGTTTTAGTCATCGGCGGCGGCAGCAATATCTTATTTACGCAAGATTATCCCGGACTGGTCGCAAAAAATGAACTGCGCGGAATACAGGTAGTAAACCAGGATGAAAAAAATATTTATGTACGTGCAGAAGCCGGAGAGAACTGGCACAAATTCGTATTGTTTTGTATCGAAAATAATTTTGGGGGAGTTGAAAACCTCAGCCTGATACCAGGAAGTGTCGGAGCGGGCCCGATGCAAAATATAGGTGCGTACGGTGTGGAGATCAAAGACGTTTTCGATCACCTGGAAGCTTACAATATTCACGAAAAAAAGATAGAGACCTTTTCTGCTGCTGATTGTGAGTTTGGGTATCGGGAAAGTGTATTTAAACGAAAATACAAAGGTGAATATGTAATCACCTCCGTTACTTTTAAACTAAACAAACAACCTGTATTCAACACAGACTATGGTGCCATTCAACAGGAACTGGATAAAATGAGTGTACGCGAATTGTCTATTCAAGCCATTTCGCAGGCAGTTGTCAATATCAGGCAAAGTAAACTGCCAGATCCCAAAGAAATTGGTAATGCCGGCAGCTTCTTTAAAAACCCGACCATTCCCGTTCTACAGTTTGAAGACCTGAAAAATCAATTTCCGGCAATAGTGGGTTATCCCGCCAATGATCAGAAAGTGAAAGTAGCAGCCGGCTGGCTGATAGAACAGTGTGGCTGGAAAGGCTATCGTAAAGGAGATGCAGGTTGCCATGCAAAGCAGGCGCTGGTTTTAGTTAACTACGGAAAAGCGCAGGGAAGTGAGATCTATAATCTGTCCACTGACATAATGAAAAGCGTTGAGACAACATTTGGAATTGCGCTTGAAAGGGAAGTAAATGTGGTATAATAAGCAGCGATTTAAGCCATGTTTGTGTCAAACAACAAACCCTTTTTAAATATCATCATGAAAAAAACCTTCATAGCCATCTTGCTGTCTGTTAGCATAACAACTCTGTTTGCGCAGCAGGATACAGTGTACTTAAAAAAAGAAAGTCAAAAGAAAATTATTACCGACCGGGCACCACAGGTGTTTTTTACCGAGTTAGGTGGACCTGGTTTAGCCATTTCAGTCAACTACGACAGGCGGTTCAACAAGGAGATCGGCGGGCTTGGCTATAGAGCTGGTTTAGGTTACAGCTTCGATAGGTATTTTAAATTTACAACCATTCCCCTTGGTATCAACTATCTGATGGGCGATAAGAACCGGGGCCGTTTCTTTGAACTCGGCCTTAATGGCACCCTGCTTATAACCGGAGAGAACAACAACAATTACTATAGAGATGTATTCACGATAGGTGATGTAGAAGTAAATAATAATACTTTGTTTATTACCAGTATAACCATGGGTTACAGAAGCCAGCCCACTAAAGGAGGCTTTAATTTCAGAGGCGGTTTATTGCCTTTTATTGTACAAAGCGAACCCGGAATCGGCGCTTATCTCAGTTTTGGATATAATTTTTAAAAAAAATAATCCTATTTCTACTTTAACCAAGTCTCCAAAAGAATTGTTTCAAAGTAGATGAAGAGGCAATAAAAGGCGGGAAAAGATGCCATGAAAATATACAGTACAAGAGTGCGACGCAAGAATGTTTAATAGTAATTCTTTGTTTGGCTCAACAAAACCGGCATCCATTTTTAGAACTCATTGCAGATAAAAACTATATAGAAAAGGCCGCTTCAAATGAAGCGGCCTTTTTATATTTATTTAAAATCATCATCGCTCAAGTCATCGTCGTTTAAATCGTCTTCGAAATTCATCGCTCCAAAATTCATCATGCTACCCATAAGATCTTTGAACTCGATCTTGCCATCTAACATTTTCTTGCTTATCAACGAATAGCTGGAAAGGCCATGCAACACAAACTCCATCAACAACGCATTCTCCCTGTCATTCGCCTGCGGATAATATTTCTTTACAAAAGCATGCAAGCCGCTAACGGTATATAAAGCAGTCAATTTATTTGCATCATTACTATCCAACAAAAGATCGAGATGATTTCCGCCGTCGAACCAGCGAATGATGGACTTATACGGATTTTCATCTTCGGCCTTAGTTTGCTGGCTCGCTTTGCCTGTTGTACGTTTCTTTTTATTCGCCTCAGGGTTTGGAAAGTACTGTATAAACTGGGTACGGATCGCTTTTTCCAATAAATTTACTGCCACCTGGTAGGGCCCTTCCTGTTCGCCTTCATAGACCAGTTCTATTTTACCGGTGATAGAAGGAATGATACCTACAAGGTCGCTGATCCATACCTGCGTTTGTTTCTCTCCATGAATAATGGCCCGTCTTTCAGCACTGCTCACCGCATTTTCATACGCTGCTATTGTAAGCCTCGCACTCACGCCGCTCTTCTTATCCACATATTCATTACCTCTTGCTTCAAAAGATACCTGCTCTATCAGTCGCTTAACGAGATCGCTGGTATTTATTCTTTTAGCCTGCTCGGGAAGTATATCTGCTTCCTGCTCAGTTATTTCCAGCGAGGTTTCTATTGTTTTGGGATAATGTGTCAGAATCTGGCTTTCGATACGGTCTTTTAACGGCGTTACAATGCTTCCGCGATTGGTATAATCTTCAGGGTTTGCTGTAAAGACAAACAGGATATCCAAAGGCATTCTTAATTTAAATCCGCGTATTTGTATGTCGCCTTCCTGCAGAATATTGAAGAGGGCGACCTGTATTCTTGCCTGCAGGTCAGGCAGCTCATTGATCACGAAAATGCTCCGATTGCTTCGGGGAATGATGCCGTAATGTATCACCATTTCATCGGCAAAACTAAGCTTTAAGTTTGCGGCTTTTATCGGGTCGATGTCACCGATGAGGTCGGCAACACTTACGTCAGGCGTAGCCAGTTTCTCACCATAACGCTCACTTTTATGTACCCAATGTATCGGTGTTTCATCTGCATGTTGTGCAATAAGGTCTTTGCCAAACTTGCTGATCGGTTTAAACGGATCATCGTTAATTTCACTTCCCGCGACGGTTGGTATATATTCGTCCAGCAGGTCAATCATTTGCCTTGCCATCCTTGTTTTTGCCTGTCCCCGCAAGCCAAGAAAAAGAATATTATGACGACTGAGCAAAGCTCTTTCTGTGTCAGGAATGACTGTGTCCTCATAACCAATAATTCCGGGAAATGTATTTTCCTTTGATCTGATTTTTTCAATCAGGTTTTCACGAATCTCTTCTTTGATCGTTCTGTTTTTATATCCGCTCCTTTTTAAATCACCTAATGTTTTAATTCTTGTAATATCCATTTATATTTTTTTGGTAATCAACTTTTGTTTTTCAATTTATCATCCTTGCGTCGCACACTTGTACGGTGAATTCATTTCGGCAATGCATCTTTTTTTTCAGCTTTTTCCATGTTATTATACCCGGTACGATTTCAAAAGTAATACAGACGTGCCGCAAATAAAGCCGCTATTAAAAACGCCCCTTCTCTTCAGGAAAAAAGAGCCGTGCTTTTTTTAAATAGTCCAATAAAATTACGCCTTAAAAATGACAGAATGGAATGCAAGGGAATAAATGGGAAATTGAAAAAGTGATGGCAGACGGGTAAGTGAATGAACGCATAAGCAGTGTTTCTACAATTTCTTACTAACGAAGATGGTTTTTTCCTGACTGGGATACGGGCATTCCTGCTTGCAAATTCTATTGAAATACAGCGATCTCATTCACCTCACTTTGCCAACTCTTCCTCCAATCAAAGCCGTATCTCAGTCGTATTTATCGTGGGAGTTCCCATGGATAACACGAACAAGAACCGGATATGGTATGGACATGATAGCAGGAAAACTGTATAAACTTTGATGCCGTTGTTATGTTATCATCCAAAATAAGAGGCGAGTTGAGAACCGGGAGAATTTTACTAATTCCAGGTATTCGTTCAGGTGATAACACCCTGCGACAGCACGAAACCGTGATTTATTTCTGTAAAAATTGAATTAGTTCGTTTATGATTTTCAGGTAAGTGGTTTGGTTTAAAGTGCCAATTTTCTTTATCAGCAGACTTGCTGCTATAACGCCAGGTTTTTCATAAACAATCACAGAAGTTTTAGGTATGTATCCTTCTTTTAAAGCACTATTATCAATCATAATTCCCTTAGTGCTTGTGTTGCTTGTCAGCGGCATGTATAACACATCATTGAAACTGTTTGCCTTTAGTAATAAAACGGGTCTTATTTTACCTGCAGAAGCATCAGTGAAGTAAATGTTAGCTATGTGTATCTCACCTACCATTTGCTGTAATCTTCATTATCTGTAATACCTGTGCTCAACTGAAGTGCAGGAAGCTGTTGCAGTTCAGCATCAGTAAAAAAATCGATTTCCTGCTTGGCATCCTTGGTTGATGGCAGAATGATTACCTGTAATTCAATTCCCTTCAACTCGTCGGGTATATTAATATTGAGTTGGTTGGTATCTGTTGATATTCGTGTGGTTATTCCTATCATAAAAGCAAAGTTATTGAAAGATGCACATGAAAACGTGTAAATACAAAAGCAGGTTTTCAGGCATTTAGTGTCGTAAGCTTTTTTGTACCAAGCGGAAGTATTATTATGAAGCAGCCGTTGTGCCACAGTCTGGTACCGTTACTGGAATACTTTCCAGAGATGTTATGTTCTTAACCCACAGATTTACTGCTCACTTCTTGTTTGCAGTTTGAAGAATAGTTGAGTATTAATTAACTTTATATAAAATCCAAACAATTGATGTTAAGTATATCCATTCCGGATGATATTGATGAGCAGTTATCGTCTGTTACCAATAATAAGGAGGAATTTATTATTGCAGCTATCAGGCAAAAAATTGCATTAAGAAAGAAAACTTCTTCGCCTGAAGAATTAGCAAAAGAAGACAAAGAAAGCATAGAAGAAAATAAACTAGTATTGAAAGACTTTAAGCATACAGATACTGAAAACTGGGATGATTATTAAAAGAGGCCATATTTTTTTGTAAATCTTAATCCTCAATCCCTTTTGCTTTTGATATATGCTGGTAACTTATATAAAAGAATACCCTGCATAGAACAAAAAAATACATAATGAACCTCCATAACCTCAACGAACTTCCTGAATGGAAAGATGGCCACAAAGATGGCGAAGACTGGAAAGAGAAACCTACATTGAATGCCTGCAAAACGCTCTACAAAAAATGGAATGAGATTACAGGAATGCTTTGCGGAGCGTTGGGGTCGGTGAAGGAAATTGCAGATGAAGAAGAGCCTTTTTCAAAAGAAACCAAAGCCATGATATTAGGAGACGCTTATGAGGCAGGTGCAAAAATCCGCAGCTCAGAAGCAGGTGATGGCATGTATATTCTTAGAATGGAAAATGCAGCCATCATACGCAAAAATGCCCAGTTTATAAAAACAGCCATCTTAGGTTTGATGATAGAAGGCGACGTGGACGAAGAACATGGAGAGATCATTCGTAAAGAGATAGACGTATTTCGTGAATTGTTTAAAAAGTGGGTTAATACCTTTGAAAAAGATGAGTACACAGATGATTGGGGACTGTTTATTTAATGGACGAATGCAGCGAAAAACTGACTGCCGCGTCCTTCCCTTTTGGCACAAGCCTGCGAGGAGGCCCTGCAGGATAAAATGATAAATATTGGCAGGCAACTTTTTAAAAATACTTCAGTATTTTCTTCCATGTAGCTTTTTATTTTTTGAGGCCAAACATTTGTTCTCTGATCAAACATCGTTGCGTCGCACTCTTGTACGGCAAACCTGGGGGCATCTTTTCCCATCTTTTATTGCCTCTTTATCTTTTTGTAAACAAGCTTTTCTGTTAAAGTAGAAATAAGCGTTTTACAATAAGGTTACTGCGTTCCGTCACTACCCGCTATAGAAAAAGTTGCTCAATGATTTGCCTTTGAACCGAGCGTGGCAACGATGATTCATAGTAGTCATACTGCCGGGTACATAAAAGAATTATTGCACCTTTTCATTAATAACATGAGTAATACGTTTTGAAAACAAATTTAAATTCCTGACACTTCTGCTGCTTATAGAAATTTTAAATTATCTTCCTTCTGCAAAAAACAATTGGTATTTCTGATGAAAGATTAATTATAAACGTAACCCATGTTAAGAATCATATTCCTCTTTATTTTAGTAGCAGCCACCGTAATTGTACAGGCGCAGCAGCATAAACCTGTTCCTGTAATTTTTGACACCGATATGGGACCCGACTACGACGATGTAGGAGCGATTGCTTTGCTGCATGCATTTGCAGACAAGGGGCAGGCTCGAATATTAGCCACAGTTGCCAGCACGAAGTACGAAGAGGTTGCTTCGGTCATAAATGCGCTGAACACATGGTTTAAAAGACCGGGTTTACCAATCGGCGTTCCTAAAGGAAAGGCGGTGACGCAAAAAGACTGGCAACACTGGACCGATACTGTAATAGCAAAGTACCCTCATACCATAAAGAGCAATGACGAAGTACCCGACGCAGTTGCTGTGTACAGAAAAATATTGGCTCAGCAACCTGATAATAGTGTGACCATTGTAACGGTCGGGTTTCTGACCAATATTTCTAATCTGCTGCAGTCTGCTGCCGACGAATATTCGCCTTTAACCGGGGCGGAACTTGTAAATAAGAAAGTGAAGAACCTGGTGAGTATGGCAGGCGGCTTTCCGGCAGGAAAAGAATTTAATATTAAAGAAGATGCTGAAGCGGCAAAATATGTATTTGAGCATTTTAAGAAGCCGGTCTTATTTACCGGTTTTGAAATTGGAAAAAAGATAAAAACCGGACTACCTCTCGTAAATAATAAAAATATAGTGAATAGCCCGGTGAAAGACGTCTTTAGCATTTGCCTGCCAATGGCTAAAGAAGATAACGAAGGCAGGATGAGCTGGGATGAAACAGCGGTGTTAATTGCTGTTAAAGGGTATAAACCTTACTACACCGTAAAACCGGGAGCAATACAAATTGCCGCAGACGGAAGCAATACCTGGAATGCGAAAGGAACGGGGCATCATTACGTGGTGGAGGCTCAGCCTGCGAAAAAAGTAGAGGATCTCATTAACGAACTGATGATGCACCAACCGAAATAGATAGTAGAAATAGTAAAAAAGACATTGCTGTATAAACTTTAAAACGCATCTTATGCAATTATCTCCTTCTCAAAAATCGCAATACGAACAAGACGGTTATCTGATTGTGCCGGGTTTTTTAACGGCCGCAGAAGTAACACTTCTTCATAGTATAGCTACCGGCGATAATGCGCTTAAAGACAATGCTTTTGATTTAAGTGACCAGGACGGTAAGCGTACAAAACTTACGCTTTGGTTTACGCCGGGCGACGATACTTTTGGTTTGCTTACCAGAAGCGAGAAAATGGCCGGTTCTGTACAAACATTATTAGGTGAAGGCGAGGTTTGTCACTTTCACTCTAAACTGATGCAGAAAGAGCCAAAGGTTGGCGGCGCATGGGAGTGGCACCAGGACTATGGTTATTGGTATAAAAACGGTTTTCTATACCCGGACGCTCTGATGAGCGTGATGATAGCGCTGACCGAAGCTAACCAACAAAATGGTTGTTTGCAGGTACTAAAAGGGTCTCATAAAATGGGAAGGTTAGAACACCAGTTTGCCGGAGAACAACAAGGTGCTGACATGCCTTTTGTCGAGGAAGCTTTAAAAACATTTGAAAGGGTATATGTGGAAATAAACCCGGGTGATGCGCTGTTCTTTCATAGTAACCTTTTGCACATGTCGGCGGCAAATCTATCTGATAAACCCCGATGGTCACTGATCTCGGTGTATAATTTGAGTTACAACAAACCCTTCAGGGAGAAAAATACGTCGTGCATCACTCCTTTGCAGCGGGTGCCCGATGAAGCAATTATAGCTTCTGAAGCGCATGGCTTATCTGCCAACACCGATTTTTTGAAAAAGGAGAATGAAATCACTTTAAATGTTACGTAGGCTTGTCTGTCACATCAAGTTGCCTTGATTCAACTTTGGGTATCTGTCTTTTAAACGGGCTGAATAATGTGATTCAGTACAAGAAATGCAGCAATACGAATTTTGACAAGGCATAATTCTTTTTGAGACTGGTCGTATTAATTATAAAATTGTCAATACCAGTTTTACTGTTGTGCCCTCACCTTTTTGCGATTGTATTGTTAGCGTTCCGTTTAGGCTGTCTGCTCTTTTCTGCATGTTTCCTAATCCGTTTCCGTCAGCCTCGGCCAGGTCAAAGCCAATTCCGTCGTCTTTGACCAACAGGTATATTTTTTTGTTTTGCATCGTTATTTCTATCAGCACTTTGTTTGCCTGCGAGTATTTGGCAGCATTGTTCACTGCTTCTTTAAAAATCAGAAAGAAGTCTCTTCTTGCTTCCATATTTAATTTTACGTCGTACAAGTCTTCATTTATTTTGAAGTCGAAATCAATTTCTTTCGCCTCCAGTACATTGGTAGCGAATTCTCTCATGCGGGCAGTTATCTTTTGCATGCTGTCGTTGGTCGGTTTTATACTCCACACAATGTCGTCCATCGCGTCCATCATGCGTTCACTGTATTCGCTGATTTTGCTGATGTACTCTGCTGTTTTTACGTTATCCTTTATTTTATTTTTTGCCATCGTACTCAATATGTTGATGGTGCTCAGCGTACTTCCCATATCGTCGTGCAAGTCTCTTGCAACCCTGCTTCTGAGCGTTTCTACTGCCAGCAAACGGTTTACGCGAATGTTATGGATCTCGTAGATCAGGAGGGCAACTATAAATAGCAGGCTGCTCATAAACCACCAGGTTTTCCAGAAAGGCGGCTTTATAAAAACACTGAATTCGGTGGTATGTAAAGACCGGGTGCCTTCAATATTCTCGCAATAGATCTTAAAACGGTATTTGCCCGAAGGCAACAAAGAGTAATTAACAAGATACGAGCGGTCAGCTTTTATCCAGTCTTTTTCAATGCCTTCCATTTTGTAATAATAGGTGAGCTTGTCTCTCTGCCTGTAACTCAGCGATGCGAAATAGATGCTAAAAGAGTTTTGGTCATAATCTAACTTTATTTCCGGGTTTCTTAAAAGAGAATCGACGGGTAAGAACTGGTTGAATATCTTGAAATCGGTTATGGTAACATCGGGTGGTTGAGGAGTGGTTGAGAAAATGGCAGGATCGATCATTACAACAGCATTGCTTCCGCCAAAGATGATGTAGCCGTCGCGTGTCTCGTAATCTGCAGCAATCGTTTGCTCGGCGTATACTACGCCATCTTTACGGCCATAAGGTGTAATGCGGTTATTGTGGGGATTGTACCTGCACAACCCATTACTGGTGATGATCCATAAAAAACCTTTACGGTCTGAGCGTAGCCTCAAAACAGTATTAGACGGAAGGCCGTCTTCGTACTTTATAGTAGAGACAATACGGGTTCTTTTATCTATAAAATGTAAGGCGCCTGCGCCGTAGATGATCTGGCCATTTTGCAATTGCTCAATATCGGTTCCGGTATTGCTGTATAAACTGTTTTTGCCTCCGTTGGCAGTATAATGCTGCAGTATTTTTCCGTCTTCAGGATTGATAGCATAGAGACCGCTTTCACGTGTAGCCAGCCAGATCCATCCCTCTTTGTCGATAAATACTTTGTAGATAATGGTACCAATATCGCAAACCACGGTAAATTTATTATTGCTCCATTTTATCAATCGTCCGCCTGAGGTGCCCAGCCAC
>Ga0160473_101666_pt1 | contig 10254 bp, 8 predicted proteins | sample HID1975I_E11MG_FD_108217 | JGI IMG/M metagenome (GOLD analysis project Ga0160473, IMG submission 108217) | Enriched soil microbial communities from UW Madison campus, WI, USA - HID1975I_E11 MG | ecosystem: Environmental > Terrestrial > Soil > Unclassified | place: USA: Madison, Wisconsin...
AAGGGCAACATCATGAAGTTCACGGAAGGCGGCTTCCGGGACTGGGGCTACGAGTTGCTGCAGAAGGAATTTGGCGCGCAACTGATCGACGGCGGCCCGTGGTGCAAGTTCAAGAACCCCAGGACGGGCCGCGAGATCATCGTCAAGGACGTGATTGCCGACGCCTTCCTGCAGCAGATCCTGCTGCGCCCGGCCGAATACGACGTGATCGCCACCCTGAACCTGAACGGCGACTACATCTCGGACGCGTTGGCGGCGCAAGTGGGCGGCATCGGCATCGCGCCGGGGGCCAACCTGTCGGACTCGGTCGCCATGTTCGAAGCCACCCACGGCACGGCGCCCAAGTACGCGGGCAAGGACTACGTGAACCCCGGTTCCGAAATCCTGTCGGCCGAAATGATGCTGCGTCACATGGGCTGGACCGAAGCCGCTGACCTGATCATCTCCAGCATGGAAAAGTCCATCTTGTCCAAGAAGGTCACGTATGACTTCGCCCGCCTGCTGGAAGGCGCGACCCAGGTGTCGTGCTCGGGCTTTGGCCAGGTCATGATCGAAAACATGTAAACACGCGGATCCTCCCGCGATGTTCCGCTGAACCCGTCCGCCGTCATGGCGGGCGGGTTTTGTCTACCTAATCCGCATGAAGCGCGCTGTCGCTTGCGCTGTTCTTTCCAGGCTGATCGCTGTGCCCCGAATGTATGTTTCCTTAGCCACCTGGCTGGTGTTGCTGGTTCCCGCGCTGGCCCTGACCAGCCCGGTGGGCGGACCCGCCGTCCTTTATCTAAGCGCCCCGATTGCGCTGGCCGCGCTGGCGATGAACGCCATCAAGCGGTACGAGCCCATGAATTTCGGCGCTTTATGGCCGATGTCATTGGTGCTGCTGCTGCCACTGGCCTGTATGTTCACCACGTCCGCGGTGCGAGGCGTGTGGAGTAATTCCGAACTTGAAAAGCTGCTGCGCTTTGCGCTGGCGCTGCCGGTGCTGTGGCTGTTGCTGCGCGCGCCGCAGCGGTGGCTCAAGTTGGTGCAGTGGAGCATTCTGGCGGGCGCGCTTGCCGGGTCGGTGCTGCTGATCGTCACCATGCAGACCGAGGGCCGCGCCGCGATGATCGACGTGGGTGGGCGCTATAACGCCGTGGCCTTCGCGAACATGACGCTGTTGTTCGGCGGCATGACGCTCTTGTCCCTGGGCTTCGGGCCTTCCACGCGCTGGCCGCGCGTGGAAACGGCGGTGAAGCTGTTGGTGGTGGTGTTGTCCGTCATCGCCACCTGGATGTCCGAAACGCGCAGCAGTTGGATGCTGCTGCCCATCCTGGGGCTGGTATTCCTGCTGGGCCTGCGCAATTGGAAGCGCCGCCACAAGGTGTACTGTGCCTTGGCCGTCTGTGTGGCGCTGGTGGCCAGCGCCGCCGCCATCTGGACGTTCAGCACCCGGATGCACGAGATCTCGAAAGACGTCCAGGGGTTTGCCACGTCGGCCAACCGCGATACGTCCTTCGGCATCCGCTTGCAACTGTGGCATGCGTCGATCCTCATGTTCGAAAAGAGCCCCATCGTGGGCGTGGGCCCCAGCAACTTCCGCGATGAACTGCGCACGTTGCAAACCCAGGGCATCGTTACGCAGGAAGTGGTCGAGGGTTTTGGCGAGCCTCACAACGACATGCTCGGGGCCTTGTCCGGGTATGGCCTGCTGGGCCTGATCACGATTCTTATCCTGTACCTGGTGCCGGCGGCCGTATTCTTCCGCCGTCTGGCCAGCGATGACCGGGTGATTCGCGTTGGCGCGCAATTGGGGTTGCTGTTCTGCCTGGGTTTTTGCGCCTTCAGCTTGACCGAGATGATGTTCCGCAACATGCGCAGCGTGCCCAACTATTCGCTGATCGTGGTGACGCTGATTGCGTTGACGACGCCGCGCGCCGCGCTAGCGGCCAAGAGCGCGTTGCGGCGCTGACGGCACGCGCAGAACGCTCCGCAATGCAAGCACTACCGAACGCAAGGCCAAGCGGCCTTGCGTTTTTCTTATGGGCCTTGCGTTAGATCAAGCGCCTGACTCCTTCCTAGTGAAAACCCTGCTGCGTCACCGTATCCTGACGGATCGCAATACATAAACCGTCACATTCTGCCGTCAATGGTTTCATTTGGCCGATTGGAAAATAACGAGGAGAGGCTGTGAAAAATTCCAGTCTGCGCAGGGAGCTGTTGTGGTTCGTATTCGCCATCGGCGCGGTGGTTCTGATGCTGGGTGCCTGGGATGCCTGGCAGCGCCGCGCCGAGATGGTGGCCGAGCGCAAGACCGAATTGCGTCATGTGCTGGACCTGTCGGCAGGCATCGTGCGCAATGGCAAGCAAAGCGTCAGCGAAGGCATGCCGCTGGCGCAGGCCAAGCAGAATGTGGCGCGGCGCCTGGCGCAACTGCGCTACGGCGACGACGGCTACGTGGGCGTGTTTGGCGATGACTATGCGCTGCTGGTGCATCCGGATGCCAAGCTGGTGGGCACGAACGTACGCGCCATCAAGGATGTGGACGGCTTGCCGATCTTCGAAAATCTCTATGCCGAAGGCAAGGCGGGCGGCGGCTATGTGGAGTACCGCTTTCCGAGGCCGGGCGCCGACGAGGCCTTGCCGAAGATCAGCTACGCGGCCTATGACGCGGATTGGGGCTGGCTGATCTTTACCGGGCTCTATGTGGATGATGTCGACGCCGCGTTCACCGGCACCTTGTGGCGCCAGGGGGGCGTGACGCTGGGCTTGCTGGCGTTGCTGCTGATCGGGGCGCTGCGTTTCTTCCGCACGCATGTGATCGGCCCCCTGGATGAGGCCGTGGCGCTGTGCGAGCGCGTGGCCAATGGCGACTTGTCGGGCAGCGTGTCGCACCACCATCGCGGCGAAATCGGCCGCCTGTTCGAAGGAATGGGGCGCATGCAGGACCGCCTGCAAGCCGCCTTGCGCGCGATCGTGCAGTCCACGGGATCCATCGCGGCGGCCTCGCGGCAGATCGCCGCGGGCAGCATGGATTTGTCCGACCGTACCGAGAAGCAGGCCGCGGCGCTTGAACAAACCGCCGCCAGCGTGGAAGAGATTACGGCCACCGCCAAGCAAAGCGCGGAACACGTGCGCGAAGTCAGTTCCCTGGCCGGCCAGGCGGCGCAACTGGCCCGTCAAGGCAGCGAAGAGACGCAGCACGCCATCGACGCCATGCGCGAGATCTCACATAGTTCGCAACGCATCGGCGAGATCATCAGCGTGATCGACGGGATTGCCTTTCAAACCAACATCCTGGCCTTGAACGCGGCGGTTGAAGCGGCGCGGGCGGGCGAGCAGGGGCGCGGCTTTGCGGTGGTGGCGGGCGAAGTTCGGGCATTGGCCCAACGTTCCGCCACGGCCGCCAAAGAGATCAAGGGCTTGATCGAGACCTCGTCAGGTTCCGTCGCGCGCGGCAGCGAACGGGTGGGCCAGGCCAGCGCAACCATGGGCAGCGTGCTGGAATCGGCCGCCACCAGCGCGCCGTTGATGGGCGAGATTGCTACCGCGTCGGCCGAGCAAAGCGTGGGTATCGAGCAGATCAATCAAGCCGTCACGCACCTGGACAGCGTCACGCAGCAGAATGCGGCGCTGGTCCAGGAGTTTGCCGCGTCGGCGGCCACCCTGCACGAACAGGCCGACGGCCTGGCGCGCGCGGTGTCGGTATTCAAGCTGTCCGCAGCCGGCTAGGCAAGTCTTGCAGGGCGCTCATCGCCCGTTGCAGCCGAGGGGTCAGGTCACGGCTGGCGGGCATCATGGGCATACGCAGTTCGTCGGCGATCAGCCCCTGCATGGCAAGCGCCCGCTTGATCGGCGCGGGATTCGGTTCGGCGAACAGGTGGCGGATCAGCGGGCGCAGCGGCTCGAAAAGCTCGCGCGCGGCTTGCGCCTGGCCCGCGTGCGCCAGACGCATGATTTCCACATAGCGCTCGGGAAACAGGTGTGCGGCGGCCGGGATGGCACCGCGTCCGCCGGCCAGCCAATGGTCCAGCAAGGACAGGTCGTCGCCGCACAGCGCATCCAGTTTGCCGCGCGTGTTCAGCGCGGCAAGCACCGCCGGGTTGCATTCCTTGACGGCGGAAAAGTTGGGCAGCAAGGCCAGCGATTCCATGGTTTCGACCGTCATGGTCACGCCCGTGCGCTTGGGGATGTTGTAGAGGATGATCGGGCGTTCGGTGGCCCAGGCGATCTGCCGGTAATGCCACAGGATGCCGGCTTGCGAGGGGCCCAGGTAATAAGGCGGCGGCACCAGATAGCCCGCCGGGCAATGCTTGTCCAGGCGCCGGATGGCCGTGGCCACGCCTCGCGTGTCTACGCCGCCCGCGCCGAATACCAGCGGCAGCGCATGCGGGTCGCTGGCAATGGCCTGGGCCATGTCGATTTTCTCGGACAGACTGAGCAGATTGCCTTCGCCGGTGGAACCGAACAGCACCAGGCCGGCGATGCCCGCGTTGCGGTAGTAGCGGGCCAGCGCCTGCGCGGCGTCCATGTCCACATAGCCGCCGCGCAGCGGCGTGACCATGGGCAGCCAGATGCCTTCAAAACGCGGAGTCGGTGGCATGTGCGTCAGCGGTGTGTGAGGCAACGGCATGGGAGTCAGCGGCATGTCCATGGCCTAGCGTCCCGTGATGGCGGTGGCCGCGCGCACCGGTCCGAATTCTGCCTGGGGCAACCCGCGCATGACGGCATGCATCATGTCGTCCAGTTCGTCGCGGGCGCATTGCAGTTGCAGCGTGCTTTGCGCGTGCGCATGGTCCACCGACAGCAGGTAGATGCCGATCCGGTCACCCAGCGCCTGGTGCAGCGCAAGGCGCACCTTCAACGCATCCAGCGTATCGATCCTGACCGTCAACGCCACCTGCTGGCTATGCGCCAGCGGCAAGCTTGGGGTGAGATCGCGCGAAGCAGGGCGGCCAGGGTGCAGTCGGGGAATCATGGTGTGGGCGGAGCGGACGCGCCGCTTGCGGCGATCCGCGTTTCCTGTTGGTTGATGACGATTCCACTATAGGAATCGCGCCGTAAATCCTGCCGAAAAAGGCGGGCGCGGCGCGTAAAAATCGCGTCAACGCCCCGGCGCTCAGAAGGTCTTGGTCAGCGACAGCACGCCGGTCGCGCGGCCCATGTCGCGGCCGTGCGTGTTGGTGTAGACGGCACGGTCCGCGTTGGTGTCCAGGTAGGCCAGGGACACGGACAGGCCCTGTCCAAAGTCCTTGGTCAGCCCGAGCTTCCAGTCGGTGTAGGAACCGTTGTCCACGTTCTTCACGAGCTGGCGTCCCACGTGGGCGTTGAGCGTCAGCCCCCACACCCCGGTATCGACGTTGGCGGCCACATCGAAGTACTGGCTGTACTTGCTGTCGGCGAAGCCGAACAGGTTGGTCAAGGCGATGGAGTACTTGAACATCAAGGGGCCGTAGCCGATGCCGGCATACAGCTCGGTGGTGTCGGGGCTGGTGTAGCCCGAGGGAAAGTCGCCCGGGTAGTAGTACTGCAAGATGCCCAGGTCCACCGGCACGCCTTCGGCCAGATTGCCCTTGTAGCCGCCGTAGAAATCCATTTCCACGGGCGCGGACACGTCGGGGTTGCTGTCTCCCAGCCAACTGATGCTGGAATTCCAATTGCCCAGATAGAAGCCGCTGGCGTGGGTCAGGTCAAAACCGCCTTGGATGGCGGGCTTGTTGTTCGTCTGCATCAAGCCGCGATAGCGGTATTGGCTGGCCAGCGTAAGGTTGGCCGACAGCGTGAAGTCGCTGGCGGCGGGGGCGGCAGCGGGGGCGGGCATGTCGCTGGCCTGCGCGGTGGCGGCCAGGCTCAGCAGAGCGAGCGCGGCGACGGAATTGCGGAACATGAGGTACTCCTGGTGTTGAACGGGATCGCAACAATAGGAGGATCGGCATAAACCGCGAGACAAGACTCGCGCTGTTCGCGTAAAGGCGGAATAAAGGCCGAAAAAAACAGATCGGTGCCGCGCGATCAGCCCGCGAAGCGGTAGCCCACGCCGATCTCGGTCATCAGGAAGACGGGCTGCGCCGGGTCCGCTTCCAGTTTCTGGCGCAGGTGCCCCATGTAGATACGCAGGTAGTGATTGCTTTCGATATGCGAGGGGCCCCAGACCTCGCGCAGCAGCTCGCGGTGCGTCATGACTTTGCCTCGGTGCGCAAGCAGCGCGGCAAGCAGGCGGTATTCCATGGCCGTCAGGTGCACATGCTGGCCCGCGCGTTCGACGACGCGCTTGGCGAAGTCGATGCGGACGTCGCCGAATGTGATCTCGGCCGCGTGGCCGGCACCCGCCCGCGCATGGCGGCGCAACAGCACGCGCAGCCGGGCCAGCAGTTCGCTGACGCCGAAGGGCTTGGTCAGATAGTCGTCGGCGCCCGCGTCCAGCGCGGCTACCTTGTCGGGCTCGGCGCTGCGGGCGGACAAGACCAGCACGGGCACTTGCGTCCAGCCGCGCAGTTCGCGGATCAGCGTCATGCCGTCTTCGTCGGGCAGCCCCAGGTCCAGCACGATGGCGTCGGGCTGGCGCGTGCCGGCTTCGATCAGGCCGCGCTTGACGGTGTCGGCCTCGTGCACGACGCAGCCCTCGCTTTCCAGGGCCTGGCGCACAAAGCGCCGGATGTTGGCGTCGTCTTCGATGATCAGAACGATAGGCTGGTAGTCGAACATGCTGGGCGTGTCTTCAAGGAATGTCGGATTGAATTTCGGGTTGAACGTCGGGAGCCGTGCCCAGGGGCAGGCTGAAGACGAATTGCGCGCCCGAGGCTTGGCCGGGTGCGTGTTCGACCCAGATGCGGCCGTGGTGGGCCTGGACGATAGCCTCGCACACCGCCAAGCCCAGGCCGACGCCAGGCGTTGCGGACTCGCGGTCGCCGCGCGTGAATTTTTCGAAGATGCGGCGTTCGGCGCCTGGTGCGACGCCAGGGCCGTTGTCGCACACGGCCACGCGCAACACGTCGTCTTGAACCGCTGCGTGGATGTGCACGGTGCTGCCGGGGGGCGTGTATTTGGCCGCGTTTTCAAGCAGGTTGCACAGCACGCGTTCAATCAGCACGCCATCGCACTCCACCAGCGGCAGGTTCGACAGGGCGGCCACGGTCACGCGGTGCGCGGCCAAGGGTTCACGCATGGCGGCCAGCGACGCGCCCACCAGTTCTTCGATGGATTGCCATTCCCGGCGCAGCGGCGTGTCGTGGCTTTGCAGCCGCGCCATATCCAGCAGGTTGACGACCAGCGCATGCATGCGCTGGGCCTGGTCGCGCATGGCGCGGATGGTCTCCTGTACATCGTCGGGCAGTGAGCCCGGCCGTCGCGTCAGCGTGTCGGTCATGCCGACCAGGCTGGTGAGCGGTGTGCGCAGATCATGCGACACCGCCGCCAGCAATGAGTTGCGCAGCCGTTCCGATTCCATGCTGACCAGCGCCTGCTGCGCCACCTCGACGTAGTGCAGCCGTTCCAACGCAATGGCGATAAGCGTGGCGTAGGCTTCGATCTGGCGGCGCGCATCGGGATGCGTGAACAGACTGCGGCGCGGCGCGGCCAGAGCCAGCACGCCGCGTGTGCGCATCGGCGCCTTCAAGGGCAGATACAGCAGTTCGCTGTTGGACAGCGTGGTGGTGCCCGCGCCGGCCGGCTGCCCGTGGTCATACACCCATTGGGCCAGCGCCGATTCCAGGGCAGGCATGTCGGCGGCGGCGGGTGAGGCCAGCTTCAAGCGGTCGTCCAGGCCCAGGATATACAGCGCGCAGCGCGAGCCGAAGGTGGCGTGTACGAACGCGCCGGCCAGGGCCACGATCTGCTCGGGCAACAGCGCCGACGACAACTCGCGCGCGAACTCATACAGGCTGCGCGCGTCGGCTTCGCGCTTGACCGACACCTGCGCCTGTAGCCGCAGCCCCGCCGTCAGTTGCCCGATCAACAGGCCCACGGCCAGCAGCACGGCGAAAGTCAGCAGGTATTGCACGTCCGATACGGCAAACGAGGCCAGCGGCTGCACGAAGAAAAAGTCGAACAATCCGACGCTGACGACCGACGCCAGCGCGGCCGGGCCGCGGCCATGGCGCAACGCCACCGCCACCACCGCAAGCAGGAACAGCATGACGATGTTGGTCTGGTGCAGCGCGGGAAACGCCAGCATCGACAAGCCGGTGGCCACCGCGCAATAGCAAAGCGCCCAGGCATAGCCCGGCCAGGGGCTGGTGCCACGGTCGTCGGCGTTGGCGCGCGTGCCACGTCCCAGCGTCAGTGGGTCGCGCCCTGGCGGGGCGCTGGCGGGCAGCGGGGGGGCGCCCAACCGGATGATGTCGATTTCGGGGCAGCCCGCGGCCAGCATGTCGGCAAAGCTGTGGCGGCGCCACAGCCAGCCCGGCGCGAGGGCGGCGGACAGCAACGCCGACAGGGACACGCGCAGGCGCTGCAGGCCGCTGGCGCGTGTACGGCCCACGACGGCCTTGGTGATGTTGTGCCGGCGCACGTAGCGCACCACCGCGTCGACCATGTCGCCACCCGCCAGCGTTTCCGTGCGCGCGCCCAGGCCGTCCGCCAGGGCCAGGCTGCGTTGCATGCGGTCTTGCTCGGCTTGGGGCGTGGGCGCCGCGCGCGGCGTGTCGATGGTGACCACGTGCAGATCGCATTCCAGTTGTTGACTTAGACGGTGGGCGCTGCGGATGACGTATTCGGCGTCGGCGTCCGGGCCGATGCAGGCCACCACGGCTTCGCGCGTGCGCCATACCGGTTCGATGGCGCGGTCGCGCCGATACGCCTGTACGTCGTCGTCCACATGGTCGGCGGTGCGGCGCAACGCCAGCTCGCGCAGGGCAATCAGGTTGCCTTTGCGAAAGAAATTGCGCGTGGCGTGGCGGGCTTGTTCAGGTAGATAGACCTTGCCTTCTTTCAGCCGACGCAGCAGTTCATCGGCCGACAGGTCCACCAGAATGACTTCGTCGGCGGTGTCGAAGACCTCGTCGGGCACGGTTTCCCAGACGCGCACGCCCGTGATGCTGCCGACCGCTTCGTTCAGGCTGTCCAGATGCTGCACGTTGAGCGTGGTCCAGACGTCAATGCCGGCGGCCAGCAGTTCGTGGATGTCTTGCCAGCGCTTGGCGTGGCGCGAACCGGGCGCGTTGGAATGCGCCAGTTCGTCCACCAGCACCAGGCCGGGGCGCGCGGCCAACGCGCCGTCCAGGTCGAACTCTTTCAGCACGTGGCCCCGGTACGCCACGTCTTTCAGCGGCAGGGCTGCGATGCCATCAAGCAAGCTGGCCGTCTCGCGGCGGCCGTGGGTTTCGACGATGCCGGCCAGCACGTTCACGCCCTGGGCCGCTTGGGCGCGGGCGGCCACCAGCATGGCGTAGGTCTTGCCTACGCCGGCCGACGCGCCGAAGTACACGCGCAGCTTGCCGCGCGCTGCCTCGCGCGCGGCGTCGTCCAGCGTTTTCAACAGCGCGTCCGGATCGGGACGCTCGCCAGCAATGTCAGCCATGAACGCGCAAGAGTGGGGTGGGAAAGGCTGGCGATACTATACGCCGCGCCATCATTGTGCCGGGTGCAATTTGTCCAGCGCCAGGTTCAGCGTCAACACATTGACGACCGGTTCCCCCAACACGCCCAGCCAGGGCTTTTCCGTGTGGGCCTGGATCAGTGCATCCACCTGCGCGCGCGGCACGTTGCGGGCGCGCGCTACCCGTGCGGCCTGGTAGTTGGCGGCGGCCGGGCTGATGCTGGGGTCCAGGCCACTGCCGGACGCGGTGACCAAGTCCACCGGCACCGGCGTGGGGTTGTCGGGGTCGGCCGCCTTCAAGGCCGCGATGCGGGCCTGGATGGCCTCGGCCAACGCGGGGTTGCGCGGGCCCAGGTTCGAACCGCCCGAGGCCGCGCCGTTGTACGGCATGGGCGCGGTGGCCGACGGCCGGCCCCAGAAGTACTGCGGCGCGGTGAACGACTGGCCGATGAGTTCCGACCCGACCACCTTGTCGCCTTGCGTGATCAGCGAGCCTGCTGCCTCGTGGGGGAACACCACGGCGGCCACGCCGCGCGTCAGGAAGGGGTAGGCCAGGCCCGTCACCAACGACAGCGCGGCAAAAACGACCAGCGCGGGACGCAGCACGCCACCTTGGCGCGCTTGGGCGGGGGGAGGGGTAGTGATGGATTTCATGATGGATTCCTTGTTTGTAGGGAGAGGCGGCGGCTAGGCCAGGCGCGGCCGACTCAGGCCCAGCCCAGCGCGGCCAGCACCATGTC
>Ga0160473_101670_pt1 | contig 10236 bp, 8 predicted proteins | sample HID1975I_E11MG_FD_108217 | JGI IMG/M metagenome (GOLD analysis project Ga0160473, IMG submission 108217) | Enriched soil microbial communities from UW Madison campus, WI, USA - HID1975I_E11 MG | ecosystem: Environmental > Terrestrial > Soil > Unclassified | place: USA: Madison, Wisconsin...
GCCGAGCAGCGCGAGCGCCTGGCTGACCTCGCCCATCAGCCCCAGGTTCGACAGCGCATCGCGCAGCAGCCGGCCGATCAGGAATTCGAGGCTGAGATAATAGACCCGCTTCGCGCCGGTACGGTGCGCGGCACGGGTCGATTCCATCCAGCGGTCGATCACCTGGTTGCGGATCGTCAGCACCGTGGCCGTCAGCCAGTCATGCGGGCGGGCAGCCTGCGCATCCTTGCCGATCCTGTATTTGAGCGTCTCGACGATTCGTTCTGCGAGCGCGGCGGCGCTCGACTGGTCGTTCGGAACGGTGGAAGCGGCGGCGGTATCGGCCATCAGCAAAGCCCCTCAGATCGCGATGCGCGGGCGGCAGGAAGACGCCCCCGAAGCCCCGCATCATCATAGTCACGCGGTTAACAAGCTGTCGATGCCGCAATGCAGCATCCAACACTTTTACGAACCTTGCCGGCTGCGTCGACGCGCGGAGGCAGTTTCGGGATCGGATCGTTTCCAGGCCAAGTCGAACCCGCGGCATCCCGACAGAATTCCGCGATGCCCCGGGCGTAACGGTTCCACCGGTTCCATTTTCATCGCCAGCGGAACAAGTCACGCCGTTGGCCGTATTTATCGCCGTGGTTCCGTGGTCTGGCGGACGATACAGGTGGAGGAATTGGTCATGGGTCTTATCATCGTACTCGTCGTCGGCGGCATTCTCGGCTGGCTCGCCAGCATCGTGATGCGTACCGACGCGCAGCAGGGGATTTTCCTCAACGTCGTGGTGGGTATCGTCGGTGCCCTGCTGGCAGGCTTCCTGCTGACGCCGTTCCTGGGCGGTGCGCCGATCACCACCGGCGCGCTCGATATCCGTTCGCTGCTCGTGTCGTTCCTCGGCGCGGTCGTCCTGCTGGCGATCGTCAACCTGGTCCGTCGCGGATCGGTGCGCTGATCGGCCGCGCAGGCTGAACTTCGGAGGGAAGCTGAACCTTCGAAGTATGGATTTCCAAGGACAGTCACGCTGGGGCGGCTTCGGCCGCCCCTTTTTTTGCGTGCCGCCGCGATCAGGTCAGCGGCGGGGTCAGCGCGTCCCAGATCGCCAAACCGCCGAGCAGTGCGGCGAGCGTGAAGGACATCGCCATCAGGCACCAACCGGCCATCACGAGCAGCGGCGCATGCGGCCGGCTGTGGCGGCGGTTTGCGCTGGCGCTCGACATGATGAAGCTGGCGAGCAGACCGTAAGTGAAGGCGGCGATTTCAAACATGATATGATCCCCCCGGATCCGTCCGGCACACGCTGTTTCACCCCCGTATAATCAGACAATGCTGCCATGCGGTAAACGCCGGTCGATCGGTCGGCGATGGCGCACGCCCCGTCCTGGGCACGCTCCGTCGGCGGTTTCGTCGCGCCGGACGCCTCCTTCGCAGAAAAATAATCGCGCAGGCTTGTGGACAGGATCACTGGCGCGGTCCTTCATCTCGCATAGGCGGCGTGGACCACCGATGGGGGACTATCGACCAGGGGGACATCATGCGTTCGCATCTCACCCGTGCCGGCATTCTTTGCGCCACGAGCCTTCGGGTGGGGGCCTGCGGCCTGACCTGCCTGCTTGCGACGGGTGTCGCGACCGCCGCGCCGCTGCCGCGCCCGGCGCCAGTCGCGGGGACGATCGTGACGGTGAAGGGCGGAGAGACCGCAAGCCTGATCCCCGACCCCCGGCTGCGGCCGGCCGAGCAGCGGCAGGACCTGAAGCCCGGAGATACGCTGCGCACCAATGCGTCGGGCACGATGGCGATCGTCTTCGCCGACCAGACCCAGATCCGGCTGGGGCGCAATTCGACGCTGGTGGTGAAGGCGGTGGCGGGTGGCGCGCCATCCGCGCTCCGGCTGGAAGGCGGTTCGCTCTGGGCGCGCGCGCCGCGCAACAAGACGCGGCTGTCGATCGAGACGCCGTCCGCCACGGCCGCGATTCGCGGCACCGACTGGGCGATCACCGCGACCGACGATCGCACCGACCTGGAAGTGTTCGACGGCGAGATCGAGTTCTTCAACGATCAGGGCAGGCTTGCCGTCACCGAGGGGCAGGCCGCCGTCGCCGAGCTGGGCAAGGCCCCATCCCGCGTCGTGATCGTCAATTCGACCGAGCGCGAGCAGATGCTGTTCTACTTCCCGCTCGATGCGGCGCTCAGCGTCTTTCACGCGACCCCGGCCCAGTCGCGCGAGGCGCGCGCGGAGGTGGCACGGATCGCCGCGATCCCGCCTGCATCGCGCAGCGCTGCCGACTGGCTGGCCTATGCCGAAAGCGGGATCCGGGTCCGCCCGCATGCCGAGATCGCCACCGCCATCGCCGCCGCGCGCGCGGGTGGACTCGCCGGAGGAGAGGTGGCGCGGGCCGATTTCATCGATGGCTGGATGCTCGCCGGCGATCGGCGCTGGCCCGAGGCGCTGGCCGCCTTCGATCGGGCGCTGGCCGCTACGGCGGGTGAGGGGCTCGACGGCCATCGCGCGACGGTTGCCGCCTATCTGCGCTACGTGGCGATCCGGCGCGTGGATCCGGACAGCACGCCGCAGCCGCCGGCCCCCGACGCAGACCAACCGGCATCCTATCTCGGCCGGGCCTATCTGGCGGCCTATGCCGGCGATCTCCAGGAAGCCGGCCGGGTCGCGGCGGAAGGTGTCGCGCGCTTTCCCGGCGATATCGAATTGCTGAGCATCGAGGGTGCGCTGGGCGTGCTGCTCGACGATCGGGCGATGCTCGAACGATCGATCGCCGCGACTCTCGCGATCGATCCCGATCATGCCGAGACGCTGCGCCTGCGTGGCCTATTGCGCGCGCAGTTCAACGGCGATCCCGATGGCGCGATCGCGGATCTTCGCCGCGCGACCGAGCTTGAGCCGGCCAGTTCGACCTTCTGGTCCGCCTATGCCGAGGCGCTTTCGGATCGCGGCGCGGACCGCGAATCGCTGGCCGCGATGCGCAAAGGCGTCGCCGCCGAGCCGGGCGATCCGCTGATCCGCACGAACCATGCACTGACGCTGCTCGACCTGAACCGGATCGAGGAAGGGAAGGCGGAACTCGACAAGGCGCTGGAGCTCGATCCCACGCTGTCCGTCGTGCGTGGATTCCTGGGCCGCTACGCGATGCAGAAGGGCGATTACGATCAGGCGCTGGAGGATCTGCTGGCCGCCTCCGCCGCCGACCCCGCCTATGCCGAGACGTTGCTGATGCTGGGCGCGACCTATTACCGGCGCGGTGAGTACGATGTCGCCTTGCAACAACTCGACGCCGCCGACCGGCTCGACCCGGCGGGCATCGCGCCGCCGCTGTTCCGCGCCGCCATCGCGCTCGACCGCTTCGATCTCGACACCGCGATCCGCAGCGCGCGCGAGGCCACCCGCCGGTTCCGGGCACGGGGCGGCATATATGCCAACATGTCGGAGAATCGCGGCACCGGGAGCTACATCGCGGGCGCGTTCCGCTTCCTCGATCTCAACGACTGGGCGCGGTATTACGGCGACCGGGTGTTCGACAGCTTCACGCCCAGCGCCTATTTCGACCAGGTCAACGGCGGCGCGGTCGACCCCTATCTGACCGATCAGACGCCGGTCGGCTTCGCGCCGGAGGAGGGGCAGGCCGACCAGCTTTCGATCCTGCTGCAGGGGCTGGTGCTGGAGCCGCTCAACATCGCCTCGTCCAATCGGCGGCTGCAGTTGATGCAGGAACAGTTCTTCGAGGTGAACGCGACCGGCGGGGTGACCGCCGCCAACGGCGATGCGACGGGCAACGGCAGCGTTGGCGTGCAGGGCCTGACCTTCGGTCCGGTCCCGCTGTCCTTCGCGATCACCGCGACCAAGGCGCGCGACCATGGCCCGATCGGCGTCAACAACGATCGTGGCGGCAAGGGCGTGACCGCGCTGATCGGTGCGGAGCTGACGCCGTTCGACAAGCTGGTGCTGTTCGGCCAGTACGACGATCGCTGGACCGAGGCACCGGGGCAGATCGGCGCGGAACGGGCGGACGGCGAGGGCGAGACGCAGCAGCGCACCCATGCGCTCTACGGCGTCTATTCGCACGAATTCGGCTATCGCAACATGCTGAGCCTCGGCGGATCATGGCTTTCGGCGCGGCATCGCGTCGACCGGCTGGACGGGTTGCTGTTCCAGCTGCCGGACGACCTGCTGATCGTGATCGCCGACGCGGCCGAGCAGCGCCGGACGACCGCCTGGTCGGCGACGGCGGGCTGGGCCGTCGGGGTCGGCGACGTCGACCTGCGCTTCGGTGCGGATTTCGCGGGCCGCAAGGATCGGGTCGTGACCGATGTCGTCTATTCCTCGTTCATCGGGGGCGAGCTGGTCGACGTGACGACCTATGACGAGCGGACGCGCGATGCGCGGAACTTCGATCGCTATTATCTCGATGTCCGCGCCGAGCCGATCGAAGCGGTAATCCTGCAGGGGCGCGTCGCGAGCACCGAAGGCGCGGTCGACCGCAATCTCGACTGGCACGCCGGCATCGCGGTCGAACCGGCGGAGGGGCAATGGTTCCGCGCGGCCTTCGTGCGGCAGACGTCCTTTCCGGCCGCCTTCACGCTGGCACCGGCGCGGGTCGCGGGGCTCGCCCCCAATGTCGCGCCAGTGCCGACCGGCGGGCGAACCGAAAGCGCGATCATGCGCTGGGATGCGGAGTGGACGCCGCATTTCTTCACCTCGGTCGAATACCAGCACCAGCAGTATCAGGCGGTGAGCTTCGACCGGCCAGACATCCTCGCCAATTTCAACCTCGATCCCGATTTCGCGATCGGCCCGGCGAGCTATGACTATGGTCCTGGTCATGCCTCGCGGTTGACGGTGAGCGGCAATCTCTGGCTGACCGGCAATATCGGCCTGACCGCGCAATATGCCCGCAGCAGCTCGGCGATCGAGACCGCCAATGGCGAGGCCGGGGCGATACCGTTCCTGCCGCGCGACTATGGCAGGCTGGGCGTCAGCTGGACCGATCCGCGACGGATCAAGCTGTCGGCGAATGCAAGCTATGTCGGCAGCCGGCGCAGCGAGATCCTGACGACGCGGCTCGGCGATTATGTCAGCGTCGACCTGGCCGCGAGCTGGGAGTCGCCCGACCGGCATTTCCAGATCGACCTGGGCGTCACCAACCTGCTGGACGCGGATTACGAGATCGCGAGCGCGGTGCCCGGCTGGGGCCGCACGGCAACCGCGTCGTTGACGGTGCGGTTCTGATGGCACTGGCATGACGCCGCCGGCCGCCAGCCTGAAACGGCGGATCGATCGGCGGCGTGACCGACCCGCGATCCGCTGGCTGGTCGCGGCGGCGATCCTGCTCGTGTTGATCGGCCTCAGGACCACCGCGCCTTGGGCGGAGGCGAATGGCCGCGCGTTCGATGTCGCCTCGACGCTGGCACCGCCCGTGCCTGCCGAACCCGGCGCGATCCTCGTCGCGATCGACGAGCCGAGCTTTTCCGCGTTGGGACGGCAATGGCCCTGGCCGCGCGCGATCCATGGCGATCTGGTCCGCGCGCTGCGCGCCGCCGGCGCACGCGCCATCGCGTTCGACGTGGTGTTCGGCGAGCCGGGGGAGGGGGACGTGGGACTGGCGGAGGCCGCGCGTGCCGACACCGTCTTCGCCGCCGACGAGAGCCTGATCGAGACGCCGCACGCGAGTTCGCTGATCCGGACCGAGCCTTTGCCCGAATTGCTGGGGCGCGGCGCGGTCGCCGGCGTCGCCAGCGTGAGCATGGACGGCGATGGCGTGTTGCGCCGGATGCCCCGTTATCCGGACAGCTTCACCCGCCGGGTTGCGGGTGCCGCGGGGCGGATGGCGCGCGGCGAGGGCGGGCTGATCCAGTATTTCGGGCCGGCCGGCAGCTATCCGCGCGTGTCCTATTACCAGGCGCTCGATCCCGCCCGCTTCCTGCCGCCGGAGTACTTTCGCGGGCGGACGGTGATCGTCGGGTACAGCCTGCAGGCGACCCCCGATCTCGCGGCCGGTGCCACCGATGCCTTCGAGACCCCCTTCACCATGACCACGGGACAGCTCAGCCCGGGGGGGGAGGTGCAGGCGACGATCCTCGACAACCTGCTACACGACCTCGCCATCCGGCCCCTGCCGGACTGGGCCGGGGTCGTCGCGCTGATCGCCGGGGGCGTGCTTGCGGTGCTGATCGCTTCGGGCGGCACGACGCCCCGGCGCTTCGCGCTCGCGGCGGCGGCGGTGCTGCTCTGCCTGCTCGCCGGCTGGACCGCGCTTCGATTCGGCCGGATCTGGCTATCCCCGCTCGACCCGGCGATCGGGCTGGCATCGGTGTCGGCGGGGCTGGCGATACGCGATTATGCGCGCGAACTGCGGCTGCGGCGCGAGGTGCAGAGAGCGTCCACGCGTTATCTGGCGCCCGAGATGGTGGATCGCATCCTGCGCGATCCCTCGTTGCTCAACCTTGGCGGGGAGCGACGCGAGATGACGATGCTGTTCGCCGACATCCGCGGCTTCACGACGATATCGGAGGCGATGAAGGCCGATCCCGAGGGGTTGACCCGGATGATCAACGGCATCCTGACGCCGCTGTCGGATATCGTGCTGAGCCATGGCGGCACGATCGACAAGTATATGGGCGACTGCATCATGGCGTTCTGGAACGCCCCGCTCGACCAGCCCGACCATGCCGCGCGCGCGCTGGCCGCCGCGATCGAGATGGAAGCGGCGCTGCCCGCGATCAATGCCGCGATCCTCGCCGAACTGCCGGAAGGGGCGAGCCCGCCGCCGATCCGGATCGGGATCGGGCTCAATTCGGGCGAGTGCGTGGTCGGCAACATGGGCTCATCGCGGCGCTTCGACTATTCGGTGCTGGGCGACGCGGTGAACGTCGCTTCGCGGCTGGAGGGGATGTCGAAGTCCTATGGCGTTCCGATCGTGATCGGCGAACCCACCGCACGGCTGCTCGGCGAAGGCCATGACCTCGTCGAGATCGACCGGGCGGCGGTGCGCGGCAAGCAGGAGGCGCAGGGCGTCTATACCTGCGCTCGCTTCATGCCGCAGCCTTTGGCCCCGGATGGATCACCACCGTAGCGTCAGGCGGTCCAGGCCGCCCGACGTGGAGATCAGCGCGCTTCGCCGGTCCAGGTGCGCAGGCCGGGGGCGGTGCGATCCTCGCTGGTCAAGGCCGCCGCGACGCCGGGGCGGGCCTTGGTCCGCTCCCGCCAGTCGACCAGCCTCGGCGCGCGCCTGGCGATCTCCATCTCGGGGAACATCCGTTCGACCATCATCCCGCAATGCGAGAAGAAGTTGATGTCGGCCAGGGTGAACGTGCTGCCGGCGAGCCAAGGCGTGTCACCCAGCTGCTTTTCGACCTTGTCGACCGCGACCTCGATCTTGCGCGTCGCATTGGCAAGGTCCGCCTCGGAGAAGCCGGAGCGCGCGGTCTTCCACTTCTCGCGCTGCTCATGCAGCGGGATCCGGTCGAGCAGCTTTTCGAACTCGCCGCTGTCGACGTTGCGCGCGATCACGCCGACCAGCCGGTGCCAGCCGTGCATCGACACGAAGTTCATCACATGTTCGTCGACGAACTTGTTCCAATACCGCATCCGCGCCTTGCCCTCCGGATCGGCGGGGCGGAGCGGCGGGGCTTCGGGGAAGGCGTCTTCCAGATATTCGTTGATGACGGTGGTATGGGTGATGATCACGCCGTCGTGATCGAGCACCGGCACCTGCCCTTCGGGGTTGACGGCGATGAACCAGGGCTGGTGCTGCTCGAACTTGTGCAGGTCGACATAGATGCTCTCATACGCCAGCCCCTTCTCCTTGAGCGGGATCATGCTCTTGAGCGAGTTCGCGACGGGTTCGGCGTGATAGTATTTCAGCGTCATTCCGGTGATCCCCAATAGGCGAAGGCACGGATTTCCACCGATCCGCGCGGGCAGGCACCCGACGGACAGGTGGGATCGTCGAAAGCGACGTGGGGACAGCCCTGCAACGCCTGCGGATCGCTGTCAAAGGCCTTGAAGACCAGCGCCTCATCAGGCTGCATGTCGCGGAAATAGTGCCAGCGATGGTGATCGCTGTGGCGAAAGATCGACGACCCGAAGCGGAATTCGGGCTGCCCCACGGGATCGACCCGCGCTTCGGCGGTGACGCGATCCGCCTCGGCCACGCTGGCGGCGGCGCAGACCGCCAGCGGCACGTCCTGCGGCGGCGGGGTGATCACGCGCCAGATGTTGTAGGCGGCATAGCGTCCGCCGAGCAGCCGATCGCGATCGGGGTGATCGCGCAGATGCTGGGCGGCGAACTGGTTGAAGCTGGCGCGCGAGTAATCGACGTGGACGAAGCGGGCGGGCTGCGAGTTGACGAACTCCGCGCGCGTGCCCCGCTCGCCGAAGCGGCGCACGACGCCGGGTGTCACGCAGACGAGTTCGGCACCGGTCAGCCGCGCGATCAGCGCGCGGACGGCGGGCACGTAGCGCTCGGCGATCTGCGCGTCGTCGAACCAGTCGTCGACGCCGGTGGGGTGGTCGACCAGCTGGAAACCGTCGCGACAGACCGACAGGTGCCGCGCATAGGGCCGCGCGTTCGATATCGCCACGCGGTGCTGCTCGAGGTTGAGATGGTCCAGGTCATGACGTTGCGCGTAGAAATACGGCATGTCGTCCATCGGCCCGAGATAGTTCATCGGGGCGACGACCGCTTCGCGATCGATCACGCTCTCCATACGCTCGTCCTCTTCTTCTTATGACGCGCAGGCTATGCCCAAGCGGCGGAATCGGCAAGCCGCCCGCCCGGCATGAGGCGATCCGACCGGCCGCCGGGTCATTCCGACCGTGCGATTGTTGCCCGGGGTTGCGTGCCCGCAACGTTCGGGTAGAGCCCGAACATGGTTAGCGATGTGCGAGATCTTCCGGCGGGAGGACGATTTACGGAGGGCGAGCATCGTTACGCCCTGCGCGTCTTCTTCGAGGACACGGATCTGTCGGGCGTCGTCTATCACGCCAACTATCTGCGTTTCATGGAACGCGCGCGCAGCGACATGCTTCGCGTCGCCGGGATCGACCAGCGCGGCGCGATGGAAGCGGGCGAGGGTTCCTATGCGGTGACCGAGATGGCGATAAAATTTCGCCGGCCCGCGAAACTCGACGACGCGCTTCTGGTTGTGAGCCGGATGGCACAAATCCGCAGCGCGAGCTGCCTCATTCATCAGAGAGTCATGCGGGACAATGAGATGCTGGCGGAGGCCGACGTCACGGTCGCCTTCCTGACGCCATCGGGAAGGCCCCGGCGTCAGCCGGCCGGCTGGATCGACACATTCGAACGCTTGCAAGGGGAAGATTGAACGCAATGGAAGCATTCGTGGTGACCGAAGGGGGCGCTTCGCTTTCGCCGATCGCGTTGTTCCTCCAGGCCGATCTGGTGGTGAAATCCGTGATGCTGGGGCTTCTGGCCGCCAGCATCTGGACCTGGGCGATCATCTTTTCCAACGGCTTCCGGCTGAAGAAGATCGGGCGGGAGAGCGAGAAGTTCGAACGCGATTTCTGGAAGGCAGACGACATCGACCGGTTCTATACCGATCATGGCCGTTCCGAGCTGCCGAGCGCGCGCGTCTTTGCGGCGGGCGTCACCGAATGGCGGCGCTCGACCGGCGGCAAGGCGGTCGACCGGGAAGGGACGCGCGCCCGGCTGCACACCGCGATGGGTGCCGCGATCGCGCTGGAGGTCGACAAGCTGTCCGAACGGCTGAATGTGCTCGCGACGATCGGCTCGGTCGCGCCCTTCGTCGGCCTGTTCGGCACGGTCTGGGGCATCATGCGCAGCTTCACCGACATCGCCGCCCAGCAGAACACCAGTCTCGCGATCGTCGCGCCGGGCATCGCCGAGGCGCTGTTCGCCACCGCGATCGGCCTGTTCGCCGCGATCCCGGCCGTGATCGCCTATAACCGCCTGACCCATTCGCTCAACAAGCTGGAAGCGCGGCTGGCGCGGTTCGCCGACGGCTTCCATTCGACCCTGAGCCGCGAGCTGGAGAAGTGAGACTGGGCGAGACCATGGCCCTCTTCCCTCTGGGGAGAGGGTTGGGAGAGGGGCCGTTCTGGGCAACGGGCACGGCGGCGTCGCTCCTCGTCACTTCCCCCCTCCCCCCCCCCCCCCCCCCAGGGGGGGGGGGGGGGGGGGGGGGGGGCCTTCCCTTGGCCTGGCTTCCCCGTCTTCGGGGGGCAAAGGGGGGCAGGGGCTGGCGCCGGGCGGGGACCAA
>Ga0160473_101672_pt1 | contig 10219 bp, 6 predicted proteins | sample HID1975I_E11MG_FD_108217 | JGI IMG/M metagenome (GOLD analysis project Ga0160473, IMG submission 108217) | Enriched soil microbial communities from UW Madison campus, WI, USA - HID1975I_E11 MG | ecosystem: Environmental > Terrestrial > Soil > Unclassified | place: USA: Madison, Wisconsin...
AGCAGCAGCTTTACCAGCGTAGTCTTGCCGCTACCGGTCTTCCCTACAATGCCGACGGTCGTGCCGGGCTTGATATCCAAGCTCAGATCGTGCAGCGCCTCGGGCTCGGAATCGGGGTAAGAAAAAGTCAGATGGCAGATGCGGATACCGGCCCGGCTAAGATCGCGCGCCTGAGCCTGCTCCGCCTCCTGAATTTCCCCTTCCTTGGATAGCAGCTCATTGATTCTGTCTAGCGAGGCCCGCGAACGCTGCATCGTATTAATCACTCCGCCGATCTGCTGCAGAGGGTTGACCATCATACGAATGTAAAGGGTAAGCGCGACGAAGTTGCCTAACGAGAGGCGGCCATGGATCGTCAGATAGCCTCCGAAAACGATAGCGACTATGAGCGACAGAGTGCCGAGAAACGGAATAAGCGCCTGAAACAGCGAGGACACGCGGACCAGCTTAAGCTGCTTGTCATGAACCCGGTCGGCTTCGGCGCCGAAGCGTTCGCTCATGATGCGTTCGACCGCGAACTTTTTGGTCACCCGTATGCCGCCGAACTGCTCCTCCGCGGACTCCGTCATTTTCCCCAGTGCCTCCTGCACGGACAGAGAACGGGAGCGAATAACCGGACCGAAGACGACGACAATCCAGGGAATGGCAAGCAGCGGCAGCACGCTGACCGCAATCAAATATAGCGGAATGTCGCTAAGCAGCATCATCGATACCGTCGAGACGATCAGAATGCTGGAGTTCGTCGACTGGTTGATGCCTCTGGCAAGCGCCTCGCGGACCGCCGTCACATCGTTCATCACGTAGCTAAGCAGCTTGCCTACGCCGTTCCGGGAGTAGAAATGCTCGCCCAGCGTCATAAAATGATCGAACAGCCGCCCGCGCGTAAAAAACTCGAACAGCCGTCCGAGTCTCATCACGATGTATTGCCCGAGTCCGGCGAGAACGCCGAAGGCAAGGGCTACCCCAAGCAGCAGCAAGCCGTAATCGATAATATGCGATTCGGACAGCCCGTTCTGCTTCAACTGGTCGGCAAAGTTGCCGATAATGCGCGGATAGAACGACTGAATAATATTGCCGGCGGTCATAAATGCAATCGCAAGCAGATAATACGGCCATTTTCCTTGTATATATTCTACGAGCACGCGTTGCGACTTCAAACGGCATCACTTCCCCGGGAATTCCTTCATCGCCCATTGTAGACGTTTTCTTAAAGGCGAACAAGGAAGGGACAATGGACGAAAATGCCGTTATTCCGAGAAAACCCCGCCTCTGTTAAGAAGAAACGCTTCATGGCGTTACTCACGCGGGCTGACCGGCAAATTGGCGGAAACGTTCTTGTCGACGATAAACGAGATGGAGGTTCCCCGGCCCGGCAAGCTTCTGATCCGAAGCCCTTTGCCGTACATTCGCTTAAGCCGCCGATCCGTATTGATCAAGCCGATCCCCGCCTCCAAATCCGCGCCTGCCTCCCCCTTGCGCATGAGCGGATTTTCGTCCATGCCGACTCCGTCGTCCTTCACCTCAATTTCGGCATAGGTCGCGAAATCGGACACCCTGATCTCAATCACGCCCCCTTCTGACCGTTTCATAACGCCGTGACGGATCGCATTTTCGACCAGCGGTTGAATCGTCAGCAGCGGAATGCGCAAGTCCTTGCATTCGTCTAGCTGCCACGACACGGTCAGACGTTGCTCATACCGCTCTTGCTCGATCTGAAGATAGGACCGGACGAGGCTCAGCTCCTCTTCGATCGGAACAGGTCCGTCGATATTATGAAGCTTGAACTTGTCCCGCAAATGGTTGCCGAAAGCTTCGAGCATTTTGCGCATGCGATCCAAATCGATCTCGCTCAGCGCACGGATCGCCGTCAGCGTATTGAATAGAAAATGGGGCTGTATTTGCGCATGAAGCCATGCGGACTCCATCCGCAGACGTTCGCGGAAAGACTTCTTCACATCGGTCAGCGCCTTGACTCGCGAACGCAGCTCCAAAGCTTCCACCGGCTTCGTCACGTATTCGTTGGCCCCCGCCTGGAAACCGAAAGAAATATCCTCGGGCTGGCTTCTGGAGGTAAGCAGCAATATCGGCAGCTCGGAGATCGAATAGCGGGCGCGAATCGCGCGCGTCAGCTCATAGCCGGACATTCGGGGCAGCATGACGTCCGACACGATCAGATCCCATTCTTTCTCGTCCAAAATGTCCAGCGCCCGGTTGGCGCTCGTAACCGACGTCATATCGTAGCTCTCGAACGTAAGAATCGATTCGAGCACTTTCAGGTTAACCGGGTCGTCGTCGATCAGCAAAATTCTGGGCCGATCCGCGGAAGACAGCCGATCCTCCTCCGACTTAGCCGCAACGTCCCCGAAATCTGCAGACAAAGAAGCCGCGGCTTCCGCCCGAGCGATCGCCGCCGAGGCGGCGGAATTCCGTTCCTCCTCGCCGCTGCGCGAATCGGCCAATCTCAGCGAGAAAGTGAACTCCGAGCCCTGACCCGGAATCGAGTCGACCTGCAGCGATTCCCCGTGAAGGCTTATCAGCTGCTTGCAAATACTTAGCCCGAGTCCGAATCCTCCTTCAATCCTCGAGCTGTCTTCGCCGATTTGTTCGTATGGCTCGAAAATACGCTTCATCGCCTCTTCGTCCATTCCGATCCCCGTATCCGAAACCGATACGAGCACTTTTCCTCTGTCGACCCGCGCGCGAATGGCCACTTCGCCTTCGTACGTGAACTTGACGGCATTGTGAAGCAAGTTAAAGACGATCTGAACGACTCGGTTCTCGTCGGCGTATACTCGGGGAAAATCGTCCGGAATGTCGTTCACCAGCTTGACCGACGTGCCCTCTCGCATCGATTGCAGCATATCCAGCACGCCGGTTGCGACGGCGTGAATGGAAAAGCTGCTGTACTGAAGCCGAGGGGCGTTCTCCTGAAGGCTCATCGCATATAACAAGTCATTCAGAATGAGGGACATTCTGCGCCCGACGGACAGAACGACTTCCAGTTCCTTGACGCTTCTTTCCTGCAGCAGGTACCGCTCTCTCTCCAACACCCCTTGAGAAATATTCAATATGCCATGCAGCGGATTGCGCAGCTCGTGGGAGGTATTGGCGAGAAACTGATCCTTTTTCTTGTCCGCATCCTGCAGCTTGGCGGCAAGGCCCTTCATCTCCGCATGGGCTTGAAAATAGCTTTTGAACCAGACGGATGCGTAAAAAGCGGTGGAGAGGATCAAATCGAAAGGGTAGTACATAACTTTGATGCCTGTGAGGATGTCAATGCTCCACCAGAGGGAGTTGTTCGCAAACGCGATCAGAGCGAACAGCAGGGGGACATTGCCCGCGACATCTTTCACGGAAGTTCGAACCATGGAAATGATCGTAACGACAACGGATACAGCGACTACCGCCCCGTACAAGGACTGTATCGTCAAAATATACGTTGCGGGCAAGAACAGCGCGAACAAAGCGGCCCCGCCGCACAGCAAGGAAAACCACGGGGAGATTCTGCGCCAGAATGCGGGCAACTGCTGCGACACGCACTGCAGCAGCGAATAGGCGACGCCGGCCATGGACAGGTGGACAAACTTAAAACCCCAATCGTAATCGACCGGCAAATACTGATGCAGCACCTTCTCGTTGCTGCCGAACGCGTCCATCATCATTACGCTAAAGGTAAGCAACGAAAAGAAAAGCAGCTTCCGCTCCCGGGTTCCGATCAAGTATAGAATTAGGGCGTATCCGGCATGAATCAGAAACACGACGACGGCCAGCCCTTGCAACGATACGGACAGCTGCGCCTCGCGCGCGATTGCCCCTTCCGTTCCGAGCTTGACGGACCGAATGATGCCGCTTGGCCGAATGTCTTTGTAATTGGCTACCCGCATGATCAGCTCGATCGACCCGGAACGATCCGCAGTGAATGAAGCGACATAGGGCAAGTTTCTTGCCGTATAGGTATGCTGACTGTCCGACGGCACCCCGGAGCCGGCCAGCTTGCGACCGTTGACATACAAAGTCGACGAGCTGCGTACGCTCGGTACGCGAACGCTGAAGGTCGTATCCGTTCCCGGATCGACCCGGATCATTAGCCGATAGGAGCCGTAGCCGAACGGCTGGCCGTCCGGACTTCCGTCTCCGGGCAAATAAGCATTCCAGCCCCCCGGCACCGTAATCTTCTGCGCGTCCGGCCGCGAGCGCTCTCCCCCCGTCAGCCATTGTCCGGGGTAAAACTCCCATTGACCGTCCAGCGCGACCATTCTCCGCTCCCAATCCCAGCCGCGTAAATCAAGCAATCCGTCCGCCGCGCGCGGTTGGTCCGTCTGATTGAAATACGAAATCCACGCCATTCGCGCGCCCATGAGCGCCAGTGCGAACAGAACGGCCGCTATCGCGATTTTGCGTTGTGACATACGCTTCAATATCATGGCCAAGGTCAACGAGCTCCCTTATGTCTATATCCTTTTTACTATAAGACTCCCATCTGAAATATTTCTAAAAATGCGGGCAGCCTTGGCCCCGGGTCGTGCAGCAAAGTGACGGTAAAGCGGCAGTAGATCCTCACACGTCGAAACCCTTTGGACTGACGCTGATAATTCACTTCGACCAGAAATTTCAGGACAGCGCTGAAGACAGCCTCGAACACGTCTATCACGCGCTTGGAGCGGAAGCGGCTGAGGGTGCGGAAATCCGGACGTTGTCTGCCGGCAATCCACATGAACATGACGTTCTCACGGACGGCTCTGGCGATCTGTCGCGAAGAGTAATTCCTCTGTGTGTAGGCGTAGAGGATGACTTCGGGGAGCATTTGGGGATGGTAACTATCTTGACCGCCACCGGGGTAAGCGGCAGCAAAGATGCCTTCGTCCAGACGATGCACTGCTTTTTTGCGTTTTTCGTTGTCTTGATGAAAAGAGGGGGGATGTATCTCCTGGAGGAGCGGAGCGTTTGCCTTTGGAATCGTGAAATCTCCTTGTTACGACGCTTTAGTAACATAGAATCCCTGATCTTGGTTGGTTTATACGATTTTCCCCACAAACGTTCGTCGTTTGAGTCTGAGCCGAGTTGCTTTGTGCGGTTTATCCTACAAACGTCCGCCGTTTAAGCCTGGTTCGAGCTGCGTTGTACGAATTTCCGACTAACTTCCCTGCGTAAGCTCATGTGTGCAAATAGATCCGTCGTAAAAGTTTAATATCCAATAATTGGAAACATTGTTGGTCATGATTAGACCGGAAGGAGATATCTCCCCAGAAACATTAATCGAGATAAAGAATGGCTGCTCATAAGTCACTTATGAGCAGCCCCCTGTTTTCTATCGTGTGAAAATAGGCAAATATGAGCCTACTTGCCGGCAGTTTCGACGAGCCAATTGGCCAAATTCTCGATCTGCCCGTAGACGGCGATCGGATCACGGTACCAGGATTCGTTTTCCGTCCACAGGAAAACGCGGTTGTCGCGAATCGGCGGAAGCTTGCCCCAGATCGGATCGGCTTGAAGCTGCTCCAGCGGCGATGCCGTCGTCAAAATCAGATAGTCTCCCATATAATCGGTTAGCTTCTCTAACGAAAACTCGTAATACGATTCCGCAAGCATGTGCGCGGGAATGTCCGCCGGCGGCTTTGTCTCGAACATCTCGTACATGATCCGCCCGCCGCGCCCGGATTTGGGTCCGAACAGAAATACCGTTCCGTCGTACTCCTGCATGATCGACACCGTTTCCCCCGGCTTAAGCACGGATTGAACCTGATCTCGCAAGTCCTTAATCCGCTTCTCGAAATCCGCTATCCAGCGCTCGGCTTCTTCCTTCTTATCCAAAAGCTCCCCGAAGTAGCGCATTTCCTCTTGTATGGACGCAAAAGCGTTATAGGGGACGGATATCGTCGGAGCGATCCGCTTATACTGATCGATCGCATCCTGATTCGGATTGTGCGTGATGATGAGATCCGGCTCGAGGGAAAGCAGCTTTTCCAGCGAATCTCCCACATCCACCACTCCGTCCAGCATGCCTTTTATGTAGGGGCTCGACATCAGAAACGTCTCGGCAGCGATCGGTTTCACATCCAACGCCAGCACCGTGCCGAGATACGAGATCGAGGCCACCCGCTGCGGATGCCGGGGCACCTCCACGTCTCCGAATGCAGTTGACACGATCCGCGTCGCCGGTTCCGTCTCGGCGCTTCCCGAGGCGGACGCCGTCGGACTGACCGCGCTTCCTGCGGGCTCCGGACTTGTCCCGTTCGTCGCGCTCCCGGACGCCTGTCCTCCTCCGGAACCGTCCGTCCCCGCGCCGCAGGCGGTTAAAATCATCGTCAAGCAAAGCAATACAATGGCCGAAAATTTCCTTGTGTGATTAGTCATGCTATACGCTCCGTTCTGAAGTGATTGAGAATGAATATCATTACCATTCACATCATACCCGGAGAAAAGCGGCATAACAACGGATGAATTTGTCCAATTCATTGCACTATTCGAAACAATCGAGCGCGAGTATTCTTTACGATACTGCCCGGGCGTGAGGCCGGCCGTTTTTTTGAACATGCGGTTAAAATACATCAGATCGGCATAGCCGACATGGGCGGCGACCTCCTGCAACGTCGATCCGGTCGCATGCAGCAGCTCCTTCGCCCGGTCCATCCGCAATCCGATTACGTAGTCCATCGGACTGCGCCCCGTCTGCTCCTTGAATTTCCGCGAAATATACTGCGGGCTGTAGTTCAACTGCCGCGCCAACTGCTCCAGCGAAATCGACTGCCGGTAATGGCGGGCTAGATGACGGATTACCTGCTCGGCCAACGAAGGCGCATCGGAGCCGAGCACCCGCTGGCGCATAATCGCATGGACGAAACGGATAAAATCGCCCCTAACCTGCAATCGCGACAGCCCGTCGTTCTCTTCCGTCCATCCGTCGAGCATCGAATGAACGAGCTCCAGCAGCTCCAAAGGCTCCTGCGGTACGACGCTCCACATTTGTTTGAACGGATCGGACGTTTGCAGCATCATATGAAATTCCCGCAGCGCGGAAGCCGGCAAGGCGGTTTTATACAAGATCAGATAGACGTCGAGAGCTCCGTCGGTTTTCACCGTTATTCGCCGTCCTTTGCCGACGTGCAGCAGACGGAAGCGCTCGGTTAACCATACGTCGTCGTCCGCCCACAGCTCTCCCCGGCCCTGCGCCGCTAACAGAAAAGCGCTGGACGGCAACGTGTAGCGGTAGAGCTCTTCTCCGCGTCCGATCCGTTTTAACCGGACGTCGATAACTCGGACCATCACTTGGTTCCAGAGCTGTATTTGTTCGCGTATATTCATCGAGACCCCGGCATTCAGAAGCGAAAACGGTCATGCCCGACCGCCGCCATATCGGTGACGCCCTCCAAAGCCAAAATATCGCGCTTCATCTGCAAGCCGCCTCTAAATCCCGTCAATGTGCCATTAGAGCCGACGACCCGGTGGCAGGGAAGCACGATCGGCAGCGGATTGCGTCCGATCGCCGTGCCGACCGCCCGCACTGCCGAAGCTTTGCCCAACTCGTCCGCGAACTGCTTGTAGGTCAACGTCCTGCCGTAAGGAATCCGGCTTAACCCGGTCCACACGCTCGTCTGGAAAGCCGTTCCCCGCACATCGAGCGGAATGCCCGCGAAGCTGACGGACTCCCCCGCAAAATAGCGCTCCAGTCGCTCGATGATTCCGAATTGCTCGAACAGGCTGCGCGCTTCGGGAAGCTGTGCGTACTCCTCCGTAAAGCCGGCCTGCGCGGCGATTTCCGGCGGATAGATCAGCTCGCTGAGGCCCTGCTCCGTCGCCACCAGCGTCCACGGTTGGCCAAAGCCGACAATCGTCTGTCTGTATCTTTTATTTTCGGTCATAGGTTGCTCCTCCTCTGTGTCCGTTACGGTATTCCGTTGGCGAAACGCCCGTTCTCTTGCAAAACCACGCCGTAAAATGCGGGGGGCTGACATATCCGACCGCTCCGCCGATATCCGCTATGGAGTCGCCGGACTCCAGCAGCAGCTTCTGCGCTCGCGCCAGCCGTACTCGCTCCGTTTTCTCCTGGGGAGAGTAGCCTCTCACCTGCTTGTACACCCGCTGTAGATGATAGGGGCTGATCGCAAGCGAATCGGCAAGCAGCTGCAAAGTCAGCTTCTCGCGGTAGCGCTTCTCGATAATCGCATCCGTCTGCTCGGCCAACACCGCATCCGGCCGAAGCGGTCCGTTCTCCTCGGGCTTGCAACGTTTGCAGGGACGGTATCCGGCCCGAACGGCCTCTTCGAGAGTGGCGTAAAACGTCACGTTGCCGGCTAGCGGCGTTTTGGCCCGGCAGGTCGGACGGCATACGATTTTCGTCGTTTTGACGGCGGTATAGTAAATCCCTTCGTAGGTCGTCTCCCGATTCACGACGGCTTCGTACACGCGATCGAATAATTGTCGTTCCATCCTATCGCCTCGCTTTCCTCCCTAGTATAAGGCAAATGAAGGGCCTGTAGTATGGCTCGGCAATAGGTGCGCAACATTTCGACAGAGTCGTTGGGGCTCGTTTTTTTACAGAATCCGCACATTGGAGTAGAATACAGATATTCATAACAAGTCATAACAAGAAAAGCAGTGATCGAGCAATGAAGCGAACGGCAATGGCCTTAAGAGGACGAGCGGACCTCTTGCTGAATAAACATTTTACGGGAAGGTCGATGGATTACAAGCAAGTGTTCGGCATTACGCTGCCGATTTTCGTCGACACTTCCTTTATCGTTCTGATGAGCATTTTGAACACGGCGATGATCAGTTCCTCCGGCGTCTCCGCGATCAGCGCCGTCAGCACCGTGGATACTCTCAACATGTTTATGATCAGCATCTTCATCGCCATCGCGACCGGCGGAACGGTCATCGTCGCTCAGTACAAGGGCAGCGGGAATCACGCCCAGCTCTGCCGCGCGGCCGCGCAGGCGATCTCAGCGGTGACGTCCGTGGCTCTGCTGATCAGCATCGCGGTCATCTTATTTCATAAACAAACGTTGGGAATGCTGTTCGGCGGGGTAGAGGAGGACGTCTTTCACAAAGCGACGATTTTTCTCGTCGGAAGCTGTATTTCGTTCCCGTTTCTGGCCGTGCAGCAGGCTGTCGGAGGCGTATTAAGAGGCGTGGGGGACACAAAAGCGAGCCTGATCATCTCGGTGATCATGAACCTCGCTTATTTTCTGCTGAACTTCGTGCTTATTAAAGGCTTCGACATGGGCGTCGTCGGCCTCTCGATCTCTCTGATCGCGGCGAGGGCGATCGGCGCGGCCACTTCGTTCGTCTACCTGCTCAAATTCAACCATACTTTGCAATTTACAATGAAACGCCTGTTTAAGCTGGACGCGGGCATTTTGAAAAAAATCATGTTCATCGGACTCCCGTTCGCCGCCGAGCAAATGTTCTTCAACGGCGGCAAGCTGCTGACGCAGACGTTTATCGTTCAGCTCGGCACGCTGGCGCTAACTGCCAACGCCATTGCGGGCTCAATTTCCGGGCTGCTGCAGATCGGCGGCAGCACACTCGGTATCGCAGTCGTCACCGTCGTCGGACAATGCATCGGCAGCAGGGACATTGAAGATGCGCGCAAATTCATCAAGTCGTTCCTCGGCTTCTCCGTCGTTCTTTTCTTGCTGCTTACGGGCATTATTCTGCCATTGTTCCCGGTGCTGATGCATTTGTACTCGGCTCCGCCCGAGATCGTCTCCGATATTTTCCTGCTGGTGCTGCTGATCTCCATCGCGCAGCCGATCATGTGGGCGCTGAGCTTCGTGCTGCCCTCCGCGCTGCGCGCCGCCGGAGATTCGAAATTCACGTCGATCGCCTCGCTGCTGACGATGTGGCTGCTCCGGATCGGCCTGGGCTACGTTCTGGGCATTTCGCTTGGCATGGGCGTCATGGGCATCTGGCTCGCCATGGTCGCCGAGTGGGGCGTGCGCGGCCTCATCTTCGGCTTAAGGTTCAGAGGCGACAAGTGGTATCGGCATAAGCTGGTGTAGCCGACGCGGCCGTCATCGGTGGTCATCCGGGCCTGAAGAGGCGGCATGAAGATCGCGATACTGCTGCGGGCTCATTCCGAGCGCTTTGCGGAAAATCTTCGTGAAATACGGCGCGTATTCGTACCCGGACAGCTTCGCGATCTCGTAAACCTTGTAATCGGGTTGGCGAAGCAGCTCCATCGCCTTGCCCAGACGCGCCTCCTGAATGTAGGCGTTCA
>Ga0160473_101673_pt1 | contig 10216 bp, 8 predicted proteins | sample HID1975I_E11MG_FD_108217 | JGI IMG/M metagenome (GOLD analysis project Ga0160473, IMG submission 108217) | Enriched soil microbial communities from UW Madison campus, WI, USA - HID1975I_E11 MG | ecosystem: Environmental > Terrestrial > Soil > Unclassified | place: USA: Madison, Wisconsin...
TAGTTAATGGCCTGCGCTGCTTTAATGGCCGCCTCGCCCATTCTCTGCCTGAGCTCAGGCGTCATAAAGGGAGAAGGACTTTCTTCTACCAGCTTTTGGTGGCGACGTTGAATAGAGCAATCTCTTTCGCTTAAATGCGCAACCGTGCCATACTGGTCGCCCACTACCTGAATTTCGATGTGGCGAGGTTCTTCAACAAACTTTTCCATGTACACGCCATCGTTTTTGAAAGAGGCGCCGGCTTCGGTTCTTGCGGTAGTATAAGCTTTTTCGATTTCGCTTTCTTCATACACTACCCTCATACCTTTACCGCCGCCGCCGGCAGTGGCTTTTAATATGACGGGATAGCCTATTTCTTTTGCAAGACCTTTTGCTTCGTCAACGCTTTCAAGCAATCCTTTGCCACCCGGAACCACGGGAACACCGGCGTTGATCATGGTTTCTTTGGCCGAGATCTTATCACCCATTCTATTGATCATGTCCGCTGTTGGCCCGATAAACTTAATATTATGATCCTGGCAGATCTGAGAAAACTTGGCATTCTCTGCGAGAAAACCATAGCCGGGATGAATAGCGTCTGCATTAGTAATCTCGGCAGCAGCCATAATGTGGGCAATATTCAAATAAGAATCTGCACTTTGAGGCTTGCCAATACAAACCGCCTCATTAGCAAATTTTACGTGTAAACTATCTTTGTCAGCGGTTGAGTAAACAGCTACTGTTTTTATACCCATCTCGCGACAGGTACGAATAACGCGAAGAGCGATTTCTCCGCGATTAGCAATCAAAATCTTTTTAAACATATTTTTTTTAAATTAGCTAATGTGATAATGTGCTGATGTGCTAATGTTAGAACAGAACCTATTTTTAATTAGCAAATTAGCAGATTTGCTAATTATATTCTATTCTTAAAAAATGAAAAAACTAAGTAAAAAACTAATTGGGGTTTTTCGTTTAGCTGTCCCTAATATTTTATTTAAAACCTTTTGAATTTCTGATAATTTATCTGACAACATTTTACAATCAGGGTAATTTTCAGCAAATTCACAAAGCATTAGCCAATACTGCGTTTCATCTGCTTCTTTAGCAGCAATTTTCATCTTATGTATAAAATCGGCTTTGCTTTCTGCGTTTTGTGCTTCGAAACAATTAGAACCAATAGAAGTTCCGCTTCTCAATAATTGATTGCTAATAGTAAACTTTTTTAAAGTTTGCAACTGGTCGCAATAGTCGATAATTAATAATGAAAATTCAATACTTAATTTCAGAATCGGATTATTATCAATCATTTCCTTTTGCATACATCATTTAATAATAGAAACAACCGTTACAAAATTAGCACATCAGCACATTAGCAAATCAGCACATTAACCTATGCTGGTTCTACTAAAAACAGCGGCTGGTCGTATTCTACCGGGCTTGCATCTTCAACCAAAACTTTTACAATAGTGCCTTTTACTTCACTTTCAATTTCATTGAACAGTTTCATGGCTTCGATGATACAAACCGTTTTACCAATAGAGACTTCGTCGCCTATGCTAACAAAAGCAGATTTGTCGGGACCTGAACTTCTATAAAAAGTTCCTATCATCGGGCTCTTTATTGTTATTAAATTGTCGGCTGGTTTCGCTGGTGCTTGCTGATCGGTGGACAAAGCAGATTGTGCAGCGGGAAAGGTTGGAGGTGGTGGTGCTGCAGCGGCGGCAGCGGGTAAATACGATTGTTGAGGTACGGGAGCATATACCGGCGCAGCCTCTTCTTTTTGCTTGATGGTGATCTTAAAATCGCCCTCTTCGATACTTAATTCGCCTATGTTACTACGGTTAACGATCTTAATTAATTCCTGGATTTGTTTAAAGTCCATACGATCAGTTTAATGGTTTGAATTTACAAACAACTTTTTTTAGAAATGGGAGGCAAAATAGCCATTTTTAAAACAATACAAGAAAAAACATAAAAATTTGTATGCACATACCTAATAATCAGCGTACTACCAAAATTCTAAAATTCTAATACATATTTGTTGTTAGCCTTAGAAATACTGCTAACTATCGTTCCCATGAATGAAACACGTAGTGTCAGTCAGATGTACAGACCTCATTTTTGCTACTCCTTTGTTTTACCGCCGGTTCCTTAATCCTGAATCCTGTGTCTTCTCTTCTGTCTCCTATCTCTTTTCTTCTGATTAAAAACCTATGCCATCTCTATTGGATATTTACGCAAAATCATATAAAAAACCGCTTCTTCAACACAAACCGGGCAAAGCTGAATTAAGTGATTAGGTACAAGAGTGCGACGCAAGAATGCTTAATAGACATTCATTGCCGGGCTCACAAAAAAACTCTGCTGACTCCTAATCGCTAAAGACAAAGCAAAATCGTTTGAAAATAAAATCCTGCCGGTTTATGCGGTATTTGTTCTAAACCTTTGCTTTCTGAAGAAAAGCATTTCAGTAATAAATATAAGCAGCAGGCTTACGCCGGTTGTTGCAGTCACCTTTCCTAAGAAATAGATGAAATTGCCAAAATGCAGCCACTCGATCAACACCAGGTAAAAGTGGTGGAGGAACGTAAATACCAGCACGTACAAACTATAAGGAGCAAAGCCCATACTTTTTATGGACGGTTCGGCATAGTTAAGTTCGGCACCTTCCTGCGAAATAAGAATATTGATGAGAAACGGCCGCAAATACGCAATGAGCACACAAGGCGCGGCGTGAAGCCCCGGCGTATTGAGAAAATAATCGAGCGTCATACCCAGGAAAAAAGCGACCAGCATGAGGCTAAACCGGGAAATGGAAAAAGGCAGCCAGAGTATAAATAAGAAATAAAGATATGGCGTTATAAACTGGTGCAAAGGTGGTATCTGACTGAGCACATAGACCTGCAACAGAATAAATAAAATAAAACGGATAATATTTTTAACTAACAGGCTCATTGGTTTTTAACAGGTACAGCCTCCAGTCTGCGTTGTTCGGCCCATTGTACGTTTTCTACCAGGTTTACATATTCTAAACTATAGAAATTAGTAGCTGCTCTTAGCCGGATGATGTAAAAGTTGCTGCTCGGATCTTTTAATACTTCGACCACCGTTCCGACTATTATATCTGATGGAAAGTTGGCTGAATAATTACTTGTGACTACAGAGTCGCCTTTGGCCACCGGGGTGCTTTTCGGAATGTTTTTTAAAGTCAGGTAATGCGGGTCTTTGCCATCCCACTCTACTGTACCTGCTACCCGGCTTTTTTTAAGCATCGAGCTCACTTTACTATTACGGTGAAGCAAACTCATGACCCGACTGTAATTTTCACTGACATCTATAACGGTGCCTACAACACCTTGTGAACATATAACCGCCATATCTTTTTTAATGCCCTGCTCTGTGCCACGATGAAGCGTTATATAATTGTACTGCTGCGAGATAGTATTGCTTACCACTTTGGCTGGCAGCCAGAGATACTTGCGCTGGCGGCCAAGTGTATCGCGGATGAGACTATCGAGAACTGCAATACGGGTACTATCGGGACCTTCGAAATTGATACCCATCATGTTTTTTAAACGGGTATTTTCTTCGAGCAAAAGACGGTTATTCTCTTTCAGATGAAAATAGTTCTGTATTTTATTGTATTGCTCATTAATGTGGCCGGTAACTTCATTAGATACACCTGCAAAGGCAGCTTCATGAGTGTCGTTGTACTGCACTAATAAAACAAGTGACACGATCTGCAACACCAGGAAGAACAGGAAGTTGAAGTATCTTCTGATGAATACAAATATATTTTTCATAAATCCCCTCCCGTCCTCCCCGAAGGGGAGGTGTAAGAAAAAACGATATTATAGCAGAATGAATATTTCAGATGAATGTTCTTTAAGTCGTCCCTCGTAGATAGCATTTAGGAGGAGATCTATCTCATTATAAAAGGAAAACGCTGGTAATTTTTAAGCGCGATGCCCGTACCACGAACGACACTTTTCAGCGGATCATCTGCAACGTGCACCGGCAACTTAATTTTCTGGCTTAGGCGTTTATCAAGCCCACGAAGTAAAGCTCCGCCACCTGTGAGGTATAACCCCCTGCGGTATATATCTGCTGCCAACTCGGGAGGAGTGGTTTCAAGCGCTTTTAAGATAGCTTCCTCAATTTTGAAAATACTTTTATCCAGAGCTTCGGCAACTTCCTGGTAGCTGACCATAATCTGTTTGGGAATACCGGTTACAAGGTCACGTCCGTTTACAGGAATATCATCAGGAGGTGATTCAAGGTCTTTCATGGCTGCGCCGATCTGAATTTTGATTTGTTCTGCTGTACGCTCACCAATCAGTAAACTATGATAACGACGCAAGGCTTCCATAATATCTGCCGTAAATTCGTCTCCGGCAATACGAATACTCTGGTCGCAAACAATACCAGCCAAAGCTATTACCGTAATACCTGTTGTACCACCGCCAATATCAATGATCATGTTACCAACCGGCTCTTCTACGTCTATACCTATACCTAATGCAGCGGCCATTGGCTCATGCAACAAATACACTTCTTTGGCTCCAGCCTGTTCGGCACTATCGCGAACGGCGCGTTTTTCTACCTCTGTTATGCTCGATGGAATACAGATCATCATTCTCCAGCTTGGCGGGAACAACGGTTTTTTGGGATAGATCATTTTGATCATTTCCCGTATCATCAGTTCTGCTGCATTAAAATCAGCAATTACACCATCTTTTAAAGGACGAATGGTACGAATGCTTTCATGTGTTTTTTCGTGCATCATCAATGCCCGTTTACCTACAGCCAACACAGTTTTCAGGTTGTTACGATCGAGCGCCACGATCGATGGCTCATTTACTACCACTTCTTCATTATGGATGATCAGGGTATTCGCTGTACCCAGGTCCATTGCTATCTCTTGTGTAAACCAATTAAAAAGTCCCATTTATATAGAGTTCCTTGTATGTTAAGTAATGCGTGCAAAGTTGTATGAAATAATCGGAAATAACAAAGTGGAAATAGGCAGTGTTTAAGTTGTGTGGACAACCTGTAAAAGAGATTGAAATATAAAATAAGTTGTTGGTAGTCATCAGTTATTCAAATAATTAAACATCCATTGCGTCGCACTCTTGTACTTTTTGAATGTAATGCATCAGCAGTTTCCTCTTTTAAAAGTACTTCTGGCATTTACGGGTTCGCTGCAAAAATTCGTGATCAGACCAAAGGCAAAGCGTTTGTTTTATAAAAGCGTTTAGCAACAACTTTTATCCTCTGCATAAAAACTGATGCCGACCAATAAGATGGTGATGAAGTGATTGCGACGCAACGATGATGCTATGGAAACTGATGCTGGTATCCAACAATTACCACTCTGAAAGCCGGTTTAAAACTCGTAACCAATGTCTTTTCTAAAGTACATGCCGTCGAAAGAAATCTGGTTTAAAACATCAGTCGACTTCACCACAGCGTCTTTTATATTATCAGCGGTTGAGGTAACAGCCAGCACCCTTCCGCCATTGGTCACCACCTGTCCGTTACTTTCTTTTGTTCCGGCGTGAAAAACCAACACATCATTTTGGAGGGCATCAGCAGCTAAACCCGATATAGCAATGTTTTTTTCATAAGCGCCGGGATAACCGCCGCTGACCGCGACTACCGTGCAACACGGCTTATCAGTAATTTCAATTGACTGTTGTGCAAGATCTCCCCGATGTACGGACAAAAGCAACTCAACGAAATCATTTTTTAGCCGTGGTAAAACCACTTCAGTTTCCGGATCGCCCATCCGGCAGTTGTACTCAATAACCATCGGTTCATCATTCACTTTTATCAAGCCGAAAAACACGAAACCCTTGTAATATAGCTTCTCTTCGTAAATTCCCTGGATGGTCGGCGCGATGATCCTTTCTTCTACTTTTTTCATAAAAACATCATCCACAAAAGGAACTGGACTCACACAACCCATTCCGCCGGTGTTTAGGCCCGTGTCACCTTCACCTATTCTTTTATAGTCTTTTGCATGTCCTATTATTTTATAATCTTTTCCGTCGGTTAGTACAAACACACTTACTTCTATGCCTTCTAAAAACTGCTCAACTACAACTTTTGCACTCGCCTCGCCAAACTGCTTGTCTTTTATCATAGCCGAAAAAACCTGCTGCGCTTCCTGGTGGCTTTGACAGATGACAACGCCTTTACCTGCTGCCAGTCCATCGGCCTTTAGCACAATGGGCAAAGTATGTTGCTCTAAATATCGGGTGCCTTCATCAAAGTTTGCTTGAGTAAACTCGGCGTAGCCCGCCGTAGGAATTTGATGCCTTTGCATGAAGTGTTTGCTAAACGCTTTACTGCCTTCTAATTGAGCGGCCGCGGCAGAAGGACCAATGACAATGATGTGGCTGAGCGATTCATCATTTTTAAAATAATCGTAAATACCCAACACCAACGGATCTTCCGGCCCGACCAATACTAACCCGATATTCGTATTAAGACAAAAGGTCTTTATTGCATCAAAATCTATAACTGCAATAGGTACATTTTCACCGCATAAAGCTGTTCCGGCATTTCCTGGAGCAATAAATACCCGTTTACATAAGTCGCTTTGTTTTATTTTCCAGGCAAAAGCATGTTCGCGGCCTCCTGAACCCAGCACCAGTATATTCATAAAAAAGAGTTGAGCTATTAATTTATGCAGCGAATGTAGAAACTAATTATGTATCAATAAATACCGGTACAATTGTTACTGGGAAAGTAATTGGAATAATCGCTATTTTGAGCCCGAAATTTAAGAACGTAAATAAAAACTCTTACGAAAAAAATAAAGCTACATGAATATTACTCCTGCAGAAGAAACCACTATGAAAAGCGGGCATCCGAAAGGACTTGGAGTTCTCTTTACAACGGAAATGTGGGAACGGTTTAACTTTTACGGAATGAGGGCTTTACTCACCTTATTCCTCGCAAAGGCCCTAATGTTTGGTGAACAGGAGGCTTCTATTATTTATGGCGGATTTTTAGGCTTGTCTTACCTGACGCCTATGCTGGGCGGCTATATTTCTGATAAATATTTAGGTAACAGGAATTGTATTATTGTTGGCGGCCTAACTATGGCTCTCGGACAATTACTGCTGTTCACAAGTGCCTCTTTATTTTCTTCTGATCTTGATGTGGCCAAAACTGTGATGTGGCTTGCCCTGTTGGTCATCATTTTTGGTAACGGATTTTTCAAGCCCAACATTTCTTCTATGGTGGGCCAGTTATACCCGGAAAGTCAGAAAAGCAAGCTCGATTCGGCTTTTACCATTTTCTATATGGGTATAAATGTGGGTGCGCTGCTTGGTCAAACCATTTGTCCGTTACTTGGAGATGTTGAAACGATCACTGTTGTTAACGGCGTAGAAAGAACGGTTCGCGACCTGAGCGCATTCAGATGGGGTTTTCTCGCTGCCGGTGTCGGCATGTTAATAGGAACAATCACATTTATCATATTAAAGAACAAATATGTTGTTTCACATGAAGGCAAACCTATAGGTGCAAGACCTCGTGCCAGTCAAAAGCAGGATGATGGCAGTGTGCAGGCCAAGTTTACGTCCAAATCGGTTGCCATATTAGTAGGACTTTTGATCATCTTTTATTTTGTGTTTCAATATTTGTCATGGGATTCCGGGTTAAATCCTATGACCGGTTCGGGTATCAGCGGATACTTTGATGCACTGTTAGCCTCTCCCATAAAAACCTATGTATATCCTTTTATTTATGCTGCGGGTTGTAGTTTAGCCATTTTTATACTGACCGATAAATCATTAACCAAAGTCGAAACGCAAAGAATCTACGTATTATATATTGTAGCCTTCTTCGTTATCTTTTTTTGGGCAGCTTTCGAGCAGGCAGGTTCATCGCTCACTTTTATTGCAGACAACCAGACTGACACGCGCATACTCGGCTGGAGAATGCCGCCAAGCATGGTGCAAAATTTCAACGGCTTTTTCGTCATCATATTTGCACTTCCTTTCAGTGCTTTATGGCTGTGGTTACAAAAACGAAATATGGAGCCGATCTCTACGGCAAAACAAGCGCTGGGTCTTTTTTTAATTGCACTCGGTTATTTTTTGATCGCTATACAGGTAAAAGATCTTGGAAATCATGGCAAATTAGGAGTGATCTGGTTAATATTATTGTACCTGCTGCATACGTGGGGTGAACTTTGTTTATCACCCATCGGTTTATCACTGGTGGCGAAACTTGCTCCAAAAAGATTTGCATCATTACTAATGGGCGTTTGGTTTTTGGGTAATGCCGCCGGTTATGCCCTCAGTGGTACATTAGGAGCACTGCTGCCGCCTACAGGCGATAAATTTACTGCGGCTGCAGAAAAAGGAATAGACCTGCAATCCATCCTCGACAAAACCGGCCAGGCCACAGCAGAACAACTGGCTTTTCTTACCGAAAAAAGAATCCCGATCACTTACCCACAGTTTGCGGGTTTTACTATTCACAACCTGTACGAATTTTTTATGGTCTTTGTAATACTTTGCGGTGCAGCCTCTATAATATTATATGCCATCACTCCTCTTTTGAAAAAAATGATGCATGGCGTTAAATAAAACTGTTTAGAAGAATTGAGGGAGTTTCTTGGGGAACAATGCCTAATGAATACCAAGGCTTCTCAGATGAGCAAAAGATGATTTAATTAAAAAGGTTTCGCCGGAAACTTTTTTTAATGCTTCTTAATTTCCATACATCCTCCCTACCGTGAAATATGCAACAGGTACTTCTCCTTAAAAAAAGGCTCATCAAAAATTTCGTCCACAGGTATCATTCGTGGCTTAACTGCGCTTTCTGCAATTTCCTGCACCAAATCTCCCCCTTTAAGGCAGATAAGACCATTTGAGAGGGTTTGTTTTTTACCTTTTTTGATCAACGGGTATCCCCACCGCCACAAATCCTTTATTGGCGCTACAGCTCGAGAGACAACAAAGTCAAATTGCCTGTTTTTAATATCTTCCGCACGGGTATGCTGGGTGGTCACATTGGTTAATCCGATTGCACGGGCAACTTCATCTATTACTTTCAGTTTTTTAGCAATACTATCAACAAGATGAAACTGAACTTCCGGAAAAAAAATAGCCAGAGGAACGCCCGGAAAACCGCCGCCTGTACCAATGTCTATTATTTCAGTTCCCGGTTCAAACTCTATTACTGCAGCAATCGCGAGTGAATGAAGCACATGTTTCTCATACAAGCTGTCAATATCTTTGCGTGAGATCACGTTTATCTTACTGTTCCAGTCTTTATACAGGCCGTCGAGCGCCGCAAATTGTTGCAATTGCTTTTCACTAAAATCACTGAAGTATTTTAAGATAATTTCCATCCGGTTACATTTCTTGATATTCTTTTATTGTGCGAATATAGCATGAGTAAAGGAGCAATTCTGTCGCCGGCGATATTTGAAGCCGGCGTTTACGCTTATGTTACCGGCATCGGTTTTCATGGCGTCATCGTTGTGTCACTCCCTTGTACCGCATATTTTCATGGCAGCGCTTACCAAAACCACGTCTTTACAGGAAATGCAAAACCTTGACAATACAACCTTGCCGATGCTTTGTTGCCGTACAAGTGTGCGACGCAAGAATGCTGAATGGAAATTTACAATGTTTGGCCAAAAAAAATAACCATTTTCATAACAGAAGTTCAAACAAGATATTTTTATACATTAATATCAATTCGAACATTTCTCAATTTTGAAAGACACAACCGGATATAGAGTAATACATGAATGGCTTTCGGCAAAAAACAGGAAGCCCTTTTCTTTCCAGGAAGAAGCATGGGAGCAGATTCATTTGGGCAACAGTGGTTTAGTAAATGCGCCTACCGGTTTCGGTAAAACATTTTCAGTTTTTCTGGGAGCTGTAATCAACTTCATCAATCAACACCCGGCTGACTATAAATCGAAGAAGAAAACTGGTCTGCAGTTACTTTGGATAACGCCTTTACGTGCTTTGGGCAAAGACATTGCACGGGCAATGGAAGAAGTAATTACAGACCTCGGCATGAGCTGGCAGGTCGGAATCAGGAACGGTGATACGGAGGTAAATGAGCGGCAAAAACAAAAACGCAATATGCCCGAGGCGCTCATCATTACGCCGGAAAGCCTTCATTTGCTGTTGGGACAAAAAGGTTACGAGGAAACTTTTTCAAAGCTGCAGATAATAGCAGTTGATGAGTGGCACGA
>Ga0160473_101677_pt1 | contig 10208 bp, 10 predicted proteins | sample HID1975I_E11MG_FD_108217 | JGI IMG/M metagenome (GOLD analysis project Ga0160473, IMG submission 108217) | Enriched soil microbial communities from UW Madison campus, WI, USA - HID1975I_E11 MG | ecosystem: Environmental > Terrestrial > Soil > Unclassified | place: USA: Madison, Wisconsin...
CGATCGTCGACTTGGTCAGATAGCTGGTCTCGGTATAGCTGCCCGTCGTCGTGATGGTCGAATCGCCGGTCGGCCCGCCGCTCCCCTTGCAGCTCATCGTCGTATCGATCTTGCCCTTGGCCATCGCGAATTTGCTGAAGGCGCATTTGCCGCCGCTCTGGTCGAACAGCACGCGCGGGCCGGATTTGGCCTGCTGCGGCGTCAGGCAGCTTTTCACGCTGGTCGTCCGCCCGCTCAGCGCCTGGGTCATCGCGGGCGAGGCATCGGGCATGTCGACGTTCAGCATCGTGCCCGAATATTCCCACAGCCCGGGCTTCACCGTCTGCCCCGCCGCCGGCGTCGCCAGCGCGAGGATCGCCGCCCCGGCGACGACCTTCCAAGCCTTGTCCATCACGCACTCCCACACCGACAGACCAGCCGAAGGGCTGGCGACGGATTGAATGCGCTCGCCTATGCGAAAGGCAAGGGCCTTGGGCTGTGAGCGGTCGCACAGACGACGTTCCGGCAGGCTTTTCAGCTCTCCAGATACCAGCGCTTGCCGCCCTCGATGCCGATCGCGGTCAGCCGGTCGGAAAAATACGCGCCGGTGTCGATCCCGATGCGGTTGGTCCGCTCCTCCACCCGCTCGGATATGCTGTGGCCGTGGACCACGACCGGGCCGTGGTCGCCGGAATGGTCCAGGAATTCGCCCCGGATCCACAGCAGGTCGGCCTCCTGCTGCTCCTCTATCGCCACGCCCGGCCGCACGCCCGCATGGACGAAGTAATAATCGCCGACCTGTCGGCACACCGGCAGGCTGGCCAGCCAGTGCCGCTCATAGACCGATACCGCCGCGCGCGCGGCGGCGGCGATCTGGTCGGGCGTGCCCTCGGCGATCACCCCGGCGTCGACGCCCCAGCTCTTCAGCGCCTCGGTGCCGCCATAGCGCAGCCAGCTTTCCAGCCAGGTCAGGTCGCCCGCCAGCACCGCGTTCAGCGAAGCCTCGTGATTGCCCTTCAGCGTCACCAGCTGCGCGAACGACGGGTCGGTGCGCATCGCCCAGCGGACCACCCCCGCCGAATCGGGGCCGCGATCGATCAGGTCGCCCAGCAGGATGATCTCGGTCTCGGCGGCCCCGCGCGTGCGATTGTCCTCGCCGATTCGATCGTACAGCGATTCGAGCAGGTCCAGGCGGCCGTGGACATCGCCGATCGCATAGATCCGCCTGCCTTCCGGCACGCGCGCGCGGCGCGGCCTTGCCGTCCATGATGCCAGCATCGACATGAAACCCGGGGTACGCCTTGACTCGAACACGGGCGTTACGTAGGGGAGCGCCTCTTCCGAAACAACACGCTTAGAACAAGGCAGGCGTTCCCGCGATGAAGATTCGTAACTCGCTCAAGTCGCTCAAGGGGCGTCACCGCGACAACCGCGTGATCCGCCGTCGCGGGCGGACCTATGTCATCAACAAGACCAACCGTCGCTTCAAGGCGCGCCAGGGCTAACCAGCCCGGCGGCTGCCGCATGGCCGACGATCGAAGGGCTCCCGGGCGACCGGGGGCCTTTTCGTGTTGATGCGCCCCAGCCCGCCGATCGCGCCGCTCAGGGCGTAGCCGTCGCGGGCGGCGCATCGGGCAATGGCGGCGCGAGGCCCGCGTCGCGCAGCGCCGCCATCGCCACCGTCGCATCGGGGGGATAGCGCAGCCAGCGCGCCACCGCCGCATCGGGCCGCCCTTCCGCCTCCACCCCTTGCCACGCGACCGCCGCGCCCGGTCGATCGCCCGTTGCCGCCCGCGCGACCGTCAGCGCCAGATACTGCTCGGGCGCCAGCGCATCGCCGCTCGGCGCCATCCGCGATGCCAGCGCCAGCGCGCGATCCCGATCCCCTTCGCGCAACGCCACATAGATCAGCGGCGGGAAGAAACCGGCGGGCGGATTGGGATCGAGCGCGATCGCCCGTTCGATCATCGGCACACCGCCCAGGTCGCCGCATTGCGTCAGATAGCGGCCGACCATCGCCATGATGTCGGGGTTGTAGGGGTTGAGGTCGGTCGCGCGCAGGCCGTGCGCCCGCGCCCGCGCGCATTGCCCCTGCGCGGCGGCGACCCGCGCCATCGCGAACTGCGCGTCGGCCGAATAGGGGTTGATCGCGATCGCCGCGCGCGCCTTGGCCTCCGCCGCCTCGTAGTTGCGCCCGCCCCCCGGCTGGAACAGCCGCGCGCGATCGAGCTCCAGGAAGGATTGCGCCGCCACCGCCGGGGTCACGCGCGGCTGCAGTTCCAGCGTCTCCGCCAGGCACCCCTCCAGCAGCTCCCGCCGGGGCTCCATCCGCTCGCGACGATAGGTCTCGAACTGCAGCAGGCAGGGGAAGCCCGGCGCATAGCTGTCGTCGAGCGTCGCGCGCTGTTCGGTCGCGATCACGCCATTGGGCTGGATGATCGACACCATCGGCGCGAGCAGCGCCGCCTGCAGCGCGGCGGGATCGTCGGGCAGCGCCAGCGCGGTCGACCAGATCACCCGCTCCGGATCGCGCCGCCACAGCCGCAGGTACAGCGTCGGGCTCGCGCCGCCGGTGATCTCGCCGACCAGCCGGAAGTCCGAGCTGTCGGTCGATGACGCCGCCGTCGTGTCGCTGGTGCGCAGCCGGATCATCCACGGCCGCCGCAGCGCATCGGTCAGGATCGCGTCGACGCGGACGATCTGCTCCGCCGTATCCGGGCCGCTCGCGCGGATCGGCCCGAGCGTCAGCGTGGGCGCCAGCACCATCCGGTCGGCGCGCGGCGTCCGCAGCGCGAGGTATCCCGCGATCCCCGACACCGCGACGATCAGCAGCAGCAGCGCGGCCGCCATCGCGCGCGACCGCCACCATTCGCGCTTTGCCGGCACCACCGGCGCGACCTCGGGCTCCTCGCCGGGCGCAGGGCCGGGACCAGGGCCGCGCGCGACCGTCTCCATCACCACCCGGTATCCGCCCGACGGGATCGTGAGCCGCTGGTTCGCAACCGGTGGGTTCTGCGCGTAATAGGCGTCGATCATGCGCCGCAGCCGGCCGACCTGGACACGCGGATAGCTGTCGAGCTGCGGGTCGAAGTCGCTCGGCCGGCCCAGCCCCTCGACCGCGACGCTATAGGCCTTGAGCTGCTCGCCCTCGCCGGCGAGCGTACGCGCCGCCAGAAAGGCCAGCAGCCGGCGCATCACCGGCGCGCGCTGGAACTCGGCGCTCGCGTCGATCCGGCCGACCTCGTCGACCAGCCCGGCGAGGTTCGCGCCCGCCGCCTCCGCTGCCGAATCCGGCTTCTCCGCTTGCTCGCGCTCGGTCAATCGCCCTGCCTCCGCTGCGCCGTTATCGCCATGTTACGGTAAAATGCCAACCGCAAAGACGCCTGGAAAAGGCAATTGTTACGCATTCGTATCTATTTGGGACGAGATTAAATATCGCTGAAATATTTAGGGGTTAGCGGCCAATTAACGCCGTCGCACCGCTGAAACGACCCGCATGGCCGCCGCGTAACGGTCACACACTTCTGGTCGCGGCCGCCTTGCCCCACCTTCTCCCCATCGCCGGTACCGCAGCGCACCTTCGGGTCGCAAGGCAAGCGCCAAGGACCGGAACAGCCCCAGTCGGCGTCAAAGGATCGCTCCCCCCTTTGTCGATCCTGCCGGTCGGGGCGCTAGAGTTGGTCGGGCCGACCGTGCCGCCGGCACCCCAAGCCGCTGGCGGCGTGATCGCTTCGATCGGTCAGGGCCGATCACCGGGCTTCCCCACACCGCCCGGTGGTCGGTCCGGGCCACCTTGGCCCGCTACTCCCGCAATCCTAGCCGGCCGCCGACCTTAGCCGATCGTCAACCGACGCCTGCTATCGCCGCACCCATGCGGCTGTCCCTCGTCCTTATCATCGCCACCGGCATCGCCATCGGCCTGGCGCTGCCGGGCGATCCCGCGCCGAAGCCGGCCGCCGCCGCACCCACGCCAGCCCGCGCCAGCCGACCCGCACCACCAGCCTCCGAAACCCGCCGCCATTTCGACACCGTCCTCCCCCGCGAGGCCGACGGGCATTTCTATGCGAGTGCCGAGGTCAACGGACAGCGCCTGCGCCTGCTGGTCGATACCGGCGCGAGCATGGTGGCGCTGACCATCGCCGATGCCCGCCGCGCCGGCATACCGGTCGAGCCCGAGCGCTTCACCGAGATCGGGCGCGGCGCTTCCGGCCCGGTGCGCGGGCAGCGCATCGTGATCGACCGCGTCGTGCTGGAGGACAAGCGCATCGGCCCGGTCGAAGGTGCCGTGGTCGAGGGGCTGGAGGTTTCGCTGCTCGGCCAGTCCTTCCTCAGCCGCCTCGCCTCCGTCCGCATCGATGCCTGGGAAATGCGTCTCAACTGACCCGCTTTCCGCGTCCCGCGAACTCGGCTAGCGCCACCGGAATGACCGACATCCAGCCCCCCGCCCCGATCGTCCGCCCGGCCATCCCCGGCGACCTGCCCGATATCCTGCGCATGATCGTCGCCCTCGCCCGCTATGAGCGGGAGGAGGACAAGGTCGAGGCGACCGTCGAGACCCTGCGCGCCACGCTCTTCGGGCCACAGCCCCGCGTCTTCGCGCATGTCGCCCTGCTCGATGGCGCGGCGGTCGGCCTCGCGGTTTGGTTCTTCAACTATTCGACCTGGACCGGAAAGCCCGGAGTCTATCTGGAGGATCTCTTCGTCGACGATGCCGCGCGCGGCGCGGGCGTCGGCCGCGCGCTGTTCCGCGCGTTGGCGTCCGAGGTCAGGGCAGCCGGCGGCGCACGGATCGACTGGGGCGTGCTCGACTGGAACGATCCCGCCATGGCCTTCTACCGCGCGATCGGCGCGAAGCATAACGAGGGCTGGCAACCCTGGCGCCTCGAAGGCGAGGCGCTCACCGCCCTGATGGATTGAGGGGCTGGATCGGCATCGACGGCGTCGCGCATCGGATCGAGATCACCCAATCACGCTCGCCTCAGCGAAGGCGAGACCTTTGCGTAACTCCCACCGTTCGTCCCGAGCAGCCATCAAGCTCGTCGAGATGGCGGGTCGAGGGATGGCCTCAGGCGGAAACCCCGCTCGACGCCGGTCCTCGACGGGCTCGAACCTGCTCGGCACGAACGGTCCTGGATTCACGTTAGCGCCTGGAAGCGCCAGTGCTCCTGCGCAAGTGCTGTATTCCGGGAGATTGTTTAGACCGGGAGGGTGTAAGGTCTCGCCTTCGCTGGCCATCGATCCGAAAGCCGCCTTGCGCGCTTCACCCCCACCCCCGCATGCGCTATGGCGCTGCGCGTGAGCGCCGCCCTCGCCATCCTCCTCTCCGCCGTCGCGATGACGGTGATCGTGGGGGTGCGCTATCTGCTCGCCTCGGGCGGGTTCGCGCTGGCGACGCGGCTGCGCCATCCGGGGCTCTACGCCGCGCTCGATCCGCAGATCCGGCGGGAGATCGGCTGGTCGCTGCTGTCCGCCGCGATCTACGGCGTGCCCGCCGGGGTCGTCGCCTGGGGCTGGCAGAATCGCGGGTGGACGCGGATCTACACCGATGTCCACGACTGGCCCCTGTGGTGGCTGCCGCTGTCGATCCTGCTCTGCCTGGTCGCCCACGACGCCTGGTTCTACTGGACGCATCGCTGGATGCACCGGCCCGGCCCGTTCCGCGTGATGCACGCCGTCCACCACGCCAGCCGCCCGCCCACCGCCTGGGCGGCGATGAGCTTCCATCCCTGGGAGGCGCTGACCGGCGCGGTCGTCATCCCCGCGCTGGTCTTCGTGATCCCGATCCATGTCGCCGCACTGGGGATTGTGCTCACGATCATGACCGTTATGGGGGTGACCAACCACATGGGGTGGGAGATATTCCCCCGCGCCCTGGTGGAGGGGCGGGCGGGGCGCTGGCTGATCACGGCCAGCCACCACCAGCGCCATCACCGTGACTACAGGTGCAACTATGGCCTCTACTTCCGTTTCTGGGATCGGCTCTGCGGCACCGACCGGGGCCTCGGCCGTTTCGATCATGACGCCCGCGCCTGACTGGTTCGCGTGCGGCCGGGGCCACCGCCTCGCAAGGCGCTTCGGCGCGGCGCTGATCATCGTCAGCGCGCTTTCGGGGATGAGCCCGCCCGCACGGCTCGACGTCGCGGTGGAGGGGCTGCGCTCGCAAAAGGGGCTGGTCCAGCTCTGCCTGACCCGCGACCCGAAGCATTTCCCCGATTGCCAGGCCGATCCCGCCGCCCACCGCCTGACCACGCCGGTCGCGGAGGCGCAGCGCATCGCCTTCAACGGGCTCCCGTCCGGCGACTATGCGATCGCGCTGTTCCATGACGAGAACGGCAACGGCAAGCTCGACACCTTCGCCGGCATCCCGCGCGAGGGGATCGGCTTCTCGCGCAACCCCCGCCTCGCCTTCGGCCCCCCGGCCTTCGACGCGGTCCGCTTCCCCCTCGCCGGCGGCGAGACCGGCCAGCAGGTGAAGCTCAAATATTTCCTTTAATACTCCTCCCCGGCACGGGGAGGGGGACCATCCGAAGGATGGTGGAGGGGGCTCGCCACCGGCGCGCCGTTACCGCCGAGTGACCGCCCGGCAATGGCTGGACCCGCCGCCGCCCTTCCCCTACACTGCGTGCATTCCCCGGGGGGGCGCCGATCCGCGCCTGAGAGGGAGGCTGGAGCCTCCGACCCGCCGAACCTGATCCGGGTCACACCGGCGTAGGGAGTGGAGGGCGCGACGTTCATGCCATCCGCTCCTGTTATGGAGAGCAAGCGCATGGCCGATATCCCCGCCCGCACCGAGTTGAAGGTCACGACCGGCCCGATCCGCGGATCGCGCAAGATCCACGTCGGCCCGCTCGGCGTCGCCATGCGCGAGATCCATCTGGAGCCGTCGTCGGGCGAGCCCCCCGTCCGCGTCTACGACACCTCCGGCCCGTACACCGATCCCGCCGCGACGATCGACATCATGGCCGGCCTGCCCGAGCTACGCGCCGGCTGGATCCGCGGCCGCGGCGATGTCGAGGAGGTGCTCCAGCGCGAGGTCCGCCCCGAGGACAACGGCCAGCTCGGCCCCGATCGCTCCGGCGGCGTCCAGCCCTTCCCCAATGTCCGCCGCAAGGTGCTGCGCGCAAGGCCGGGCCAGAACGTCAGCCAGATGCACTATGCCCGCCGCGGCATCATCACGCCCGAGATGGAATATGTCGCGGAGCGTGAGAATCTCGGCCGCGCCCGCCTCGCCGAATATGCCCGCGACGGCGAAAGCTTCGGCGCGGCGATCCCCGATTACGTGACGCCCGAATTCGTTCGGGACGAGGTGGCACGCGGCCGCGCGATCATCCCGTCGAACATCAACCACCCCGAGAGCGAGCCGATGGCGATCGGCCGCAACTTCCTGGTCAAGATCAACGCCAATATCGGCAACAGTGCCGTCGCCTCCAACGTCGCCTCCGAAGTCGACAAGATGGTCTGGTCGATCCGCTGGGGCGCGGACACCGTGATGGACCTGTCGACCGGCCGCAACATCCACGACACCCGCGAATGGATCCTGCGCAACAGCCCCGTGCCGATCGGCACCGTGCCGATCTACCAGGCGCTGGAAAAGGTCGGCGGCGTTGCCGAGGATCTCACCTGGGAGATCTTCCGCGATACGCTGGTCGAGCAGGCCGAACAGGGCGTCGATTACTTCACCATCCACGCCGGCGTCCGCCTCGGCTATATCCCGATGGCCGCGAAGCGCGTCACCGGCATCGTCTCGCGCGGCGGATCGATCATGGCGAAATGGTGTCTCGCGCACCACAAGGAGAGCTTCCTCTACGATCGCTTCGACGAGATCACCGAGATCATGAAGGCCTATGACGTCGCCTATTCGCTCGGCGACGGCCTGCGCCCCGGCAGCATCGCCGACGCCAATGACGAGGCGCAGTTTAGCGAGCTTTACACGCTGGGCGAGCTCACCCACCGCGCCTGGAAGCAGGATGTGCAGGTGATGATCGAAGGCCCCGGCCATGTGCCGATGCACAAGATCAAGCAGAATATGGACAAGCAGCTCGAGGTCTGCGGCGAGGCGCCCTTCTACACCCTCGGGCCGCTCACCACCGATATCGCGCCCGGCTACGACCATATCACCAGCGGCATCGGCGCCGCGATGATCGGCTGGTACGGCACCGCGATGCTCTGCTACGTCACGCCCAAGGAGCATCTGGGCCTGCCCGACCGCGACGACGTGAAGGTCGGCGTCGTCACCTACAAGCTCGCCGCCCACGCCGCCGATCTCGCCAAGGGTCACCCGGCCGCGCAGGTCCGCGACGACGCGCTCAGCCGCGCCCGCTTCGAATTCCGCTGGCGCGACCAGTTCAACCTCAGCCTCGATCCCGACACCGCCGAGGAATATCACGACCAGACGCTCCCGGCGGAAGGCGCCAAGACCGCCCATTTCTGCTCGATGTGCGGCCCGAAATTCTGCTCGATGCAGATCAGCCAGGAAGTTCGAGCGTTTGCGTCGAAGCAGAACCAGGGCGTCGACAGCTTCCTCGCCACCGGCCCGACCGGCGCGGAGACGGCAGCGGCCAGCAAGGCCGCCGCGCTCAAGGGCATGGAAGAGATGAGCCGGGTGTTCAAGGAGACCGGCAGCGAGCTGTATATGGGGGCGGGAGATAGGGAGCGGGATTGAGGGCGATCGTTTGTAAATATCCTATAGGCCAATCACCCGATTCCAATCGGCTACATACATGTAAAGTCTATTAAATTCACTGGGAAGGAGCATGCGGTTGTGGGCAATAAAATTTCGGGATTTCTCCAACTCGTCCATTCGCTGAGAAAGCCAATGCTGAGAGGGAACTATGTCCTTGAAGCATTCCCACTTCGCTATAATAATTTGTCCAAGATGACCAAAATCCACAAAGCCAAGAATATCTGTGGTTTGGCCTTCCAGCCATGAGTCCTTCATGGCCGTTTCGCGCCTATTTGTTGCGGCGGTGACAATTTTCGGCGGAAGTTTTTCGAACCACTCCGGACCTTCATTTTCAGAAAGTCGCTCGCGAATAAAGTCTCGAATTTCATTCTCAAAGCAAAATAGCAACGCGTACAGGCGACACATTTCTAAGGCAGAGTTGCGACGCTGCAATCCAAAAGGCGCGAGTTGTTCTGCAAGTAATGCTTCTTCTATCTCCCGACCATCTGCACCAATTTGAATACCGGCTCGCTGAAACCCATCAGCCTCCGCTTCAAACATCATTCCTCTAAATAGGAATGTGCGAAGAGAATCGCTATTGGACAAAATGTTCTCTCAGGGATTTAAAGATCGCATTGTAAACCTCTGCATCCTTTGTGGCAGGCAAATGGATTTGAATGTTGTAATGGAAAGAGGGAGGGCCACCTGAGAAACTCCCGGGAGGCGGTGAGGGTGGCGCAGGGGGATTTGGATCATCAGACTTTTCCACATCATCGGCCTTTTTGGATCCAGTCAAATCGGCAAGTTTCAAAAGAGCGAAAAACGTCGAGGCCATATTAGCTGCGGAGTTATCACTGGCGTTATGGAAGCTCTTAAATTTGCCTTTTATGGCTTCGCGGTCACTTTCTTTCGGGTTGGCCGTGATGAGAAACAGATCGTGATACGCTTCCCGCAAAGCATCGCCCATGACTGCCTTTGAACGAGAGTGATCTCGATAGTCGTGATAGCGTTGGGTGGGCTGGCCGGATGGTGTCAGAAAACCCAATGCTTTTAAGAGCGGGATAAAAGCGCGATCATTCGAAGACGCGAACCCCCAGTCTTTTAGTAATTGATTGGTGACATGATCCGGCGCTTGTCCATCGCGTATTTTCGAAAACACTTCTGGGATACGCCCGACAGCCAGCACATACGCACTTGTAAGAGCCATGAATTCTCCCCCTTCACGTAAGACGATCACGTCTCACGAAGATGGTCAAGTACGTTCGCATCCGCGCATGGGAATTCTGGGGCCACTATTCCGAGTTCACCGGATTACGGTGCACCGGATTACGGTGCGGATTACGGTGACAGGTACGAATACCCAGGTACGAATACCCCCGGAACCTTACCCACCTGCAACGCTTCCAGTACCCGACGGCATGGGTAGCCGGCGTCATTTCGGGCAGGAAGCGATCGAGGACAAGATTGTTCGGCGGCAGGGGATCGGGAACGAACCCCTTGTGGCCGCCGATCATCGGCAGGAGCGTCCCGGTGGTACTGGCTGCGAAGCCGTTTCTATCCGTTGCAC
>Ga0160473_101681_pt1 | contig 10195 bp, 8 predicted proteins | sample HID1975I_E11MG_FD_108217 | JGI IMG/M metagenome (GOLD analysis project Ga0160473, IMG submission 108217) | Enriched soil microbial communities from UW Madison campus, WI, USA - HID1975I_E11 MG | ecosystem: Environmental > Terrestrial > Soil > Unclassified | place: USA: Madison, Wisconsin...
CAGAAGCGCGTGCCATCCTTGCGAACGCGCCAGCCTTCGGCCTCGAACGTGCCGGTCGCCGCGGCGGTGCCGAGTGCATGTTGCGGTAATCCGCGTGCCCGATCCTCTTCCGTGTAGAAGCGGGAGAAGTGCTGGCCGATGATCTCGTCCGCCTTATACCCCTTGAAGCGCTCCGCGCCCGCGTTCCAGCTTGCGACATGCCCCTCCGGATCGAGGAGGTAGATGGCATAATCCTTCACCGCATTGACGAGCAGCTCGAACCTTCGATCGCCGCCGATGGCGCCCAGTTCCCGTTCTCGACTCATCAAGTACCAACCTCATTGCGCACGCCACGGCCGGGCCGGATTCTGTCACCCGGTCTCCGGGTCCCGCAGGCGCCGGCGAGCGACCGGTTACACGACAGAAACACCGGAAGCCACTGCCGCAGGTTGGTCTCGGTTCGTCAGGCTGCAGCGACGTGGCGGTGGTCGCAACCAAGCTGACACACTGCTAGCGACGGCGGTGCTTGCGGGCTGTTCCTGGTCAGCGCACATCGCTGATCGTTCAGCGGGGCGTGGCCCAGTACCCGGCCCAGCAGCGCGGCGGCTGCGGATCCCGCACCTCCGTGACCGCACGCGGGCGGATCGGCGCGGGGAGCGCGACGAGAGGTGCGAGATAGGTTGCCGCGCGCACGCCGCCATAATGGCGATCGAACACGCCGATCAGATTGCAGGCGGGCCGCGGCGCCGGACGGTAGATCAGGCTGCGGCGCACCTCGAACAATCCGGTGACGCTGCCGATGACCAGCGCGACGATCAGGCCGGTGCGCCACGCCCGCCGCTCGCGCCCGTCGGCGACGGTCACCGATTGGATTGCCTGCGCGGTCAGGACCGCCAGGATCGCCAGGGCCGGGATGGACGCGCGCATCGTGAAGTCCACCGAGTTGCCGACCTGTACGAACGGCATGACGAGCAGGCAGCCGACGACGGTCCCGACCGTGGCGTTAGCGAGGCGTCCCCGGACGCCGAGCACGATGACGGCCGCGATGAAGGGCGCAACCTCGATCAGTTCGAACAACAGCCAGCGACCGATCGGCAGCGCCATGAAGTGGATGCCGACCGAACCGCCCCCCGCGACGAGGTAGAGCATGCCGGGTGCCGCCAGCAACGTCGTCGCTGCCGGCAACGCGATATCGGCGGGCCGGAGCGACCGGTCGGCCAGCGCGCGTAGCCCCGCCAGCGCGGCGAACGGCAGCGCCCCCATCAAGGCGAGCGGCGACCACAGCCCGATCAGAGGGACCGCGGCCAGGAACGGGCCGAGCGGCAGCCGCGCATCTTTCCACAGCAGGAACAGGCACGCCGCAATCCAGCCGGCAAGCGCATGCTGCGGCACCCAGAATGCCTGGGTGACGTGCGACGAAAACTGGATGCCGGCCCAAGCCTCGAGATGGTCGGGCATTCCGGTGCCGATCACCGCATCGACGATGATCTGGCCGACGATGTCCAGGCCGCTGAAGCCGAGGAACACGACCAGCGCGCCGAGGCGCGCGCGACCGGACGGATACAGCACGGAGCCGAGCGCGAACAGGATCGCGAGCATGCCCGCGTTGCGAAACAGCATCACCAGATCCGCCGCCACGGCCCCGAACGCCTTACCGGCGAGCGCGGGAACCAGGTACATGCCGAGCGGTGCGCGAAGGATGATCGGGCCCGCAGCCTCCGAGTAAGCGAACGGCCAGGGATAGGTGGCGAGGTCGCCCAGCACCGCGTCACGCACCTGCCAGTCCGTGTTCGCGTAGAAGAGCCGACCCTCGCCGCCGAGGACATACAGGATGGCAGCGACGACGAAGCAGAGCAGCAGGTCTCGCCACGCGACCCTGGGGAGGGAGACTTGACTGACCGCCGCCACCACCGCGCCCGATGCCACGATCCCGACGAGATAGATCCACCCCGGCGCGAAACCCAGGAAGCGCCACACCAGCAGTTGGTCGATCAGCAGAGAGGCGAACAGCATGCCGCAGAGCAGTCCGCCGGCAACCCCGCTGGCTGCCGAGGCAGCCGCGCCCGAGCCCGCCCAGTTGCCAGGCTTCTGCGGCATCGTCGTCATCGTCGCTCCAGCTGCGCCGGCAGAAGACCGGGCTGCCTAGCGCCCCTATGGGGAACGTCCTTAAAGCCGTGTTAGCGTACCAACCTTCACCGGCGGGTTGGCCGGCACGCCCGTGCCTTTGCATTGCGAAAGTCGGAGATGCGCCGATGGTGAAACCATGAACGCGACCCCTGCCGAGATCCCGAAAACGACTGGCAAGCTGCTGGTCGGCACCGCCGGCTGGGCCGTGCTGAGCGCGGTCGCCAATCTCTTCCCAGCGGAAGGCAGTCAGCTCCAACGCTATGCTGCGCGCTTTCCGGCTGCCGAGATCAATTCGTCCTTCCACCGGCCGCACCGGCGCACGACGTACGAGCGATGGGCGGCGAGCGTGCCGCCAGATTTTCGTTTATCCGTGAAGCTGCCAAAGGCGATCTCCCACGCCGTATCGATCGACGGCCAGGAGGCCTTGGTCGCCCGCTTCGCCGAGGAGGCACACGGCCTCGGTGACAAGCTCGGCGTGCTGCTCGTCCAGTTTCCGCCCAAGCGCCTGTTCGTCGCGGCGGATATGGACGTGCTGTTCGCCACCTTGGCCGCATCCTTCCCCTGCCCGATTGCCTGCGAACCGCGTCACGCCAGCTGGTTCGAGGAGGCGGCCGACGCGTTCCTGTCCCGGCACCGGGTCGCGAGGGTCGCGGCAGACCCGGCGCGGGTTCCGGGGGCGGACGCACCCGGCGGGTGGGATGGGCTGCGTTACTATCGGCTGCACGGCTCTCCGGTGATCTACCGCTCCAGCTACGACGAGCCGGCTCTCGACAAGCTCGGCGAGACCCTGGCCGGGGCGACGGCGGCAGGTGCCGACGCCTGGTGCATCTTCGATAATACGGCATCTTCCGCCGCTACGGACAATGCCTTGGCGCTCCTGGACCGCACCACTGTCGATCAGAGATGAGGGACGACATTGGGGGGGCCTGGAACCCCCGGCTGGTGCACTAGCAGAACCGAGCCTCACGATGCCCTGCCCTCCCGCCAGTTGGGCGATCTGGGCAGATCGCCCAAGCGCTCGCGGTATCGCATGTGGCACTGTCGCGCCGCTCGGCGTTGTGGGCGCATGTCGGGACCATTGTGGATGGAGAGGGCCATGAAGGCGGCGCGGACCCTCCGCGCGACGACCGTCCGCCAGGGCCGTGCCGCCCACTCGGTCTACGTGGTCCTGCTCCACAACCCGGCCCGCCGCGACCCGTGGGGCCTGTATGTCGGCCAAACGTCGCGTGATCCGGACTGGCGCTTCGATCAGCACAAAGCCGGCTACAAGGCCAGCGGCGCGGTCAGGCGCTTCGGCGTGCGCCTGCTGCCGGAACTGACCGAACACCTCAACCCGATGCGCCAATGGGAGGCGATCGAGCTGGAAGCCGCCCTGGCGGAAGCCTTCGGCGCGGCGGGGATCGGCTGGATCGAAGGCGGCCACTGACGTCCCTTCGCAACCGCTGCCGGCCTTTCGGCGCACGAGCCGAGACGCTACGGGAAGCGGAGAAGCCCTTCAGGGTCTCGCTAGAGTGGAGCCGGAATGACTACTGACGCTGAGCCGGCTGCCGCAGCCGACGAGGAAACGGGACGGGGGATTGCCGCCATGTCGCTCGCCGAGGTGCTCGGCTATCTGCAGGGTCTCGACCGGGCGACGTTCCAGGACATCAACCGATGCTACAGCCGGCTGATGGCGATCGGCCTGTTCGAGCATGGTTATGCCGATGCCGATCGCGACATGGCGCTCGGTGTCGCCGATACGGTCAAGGTCCAGATCCTGAAGACCCTGGCCGGTCACCCCGAACTGATCGCCGAGTTCGAGGAAGCCGCCGCGATGCAGATTCGCCAGGCCGGGATCCACGGTATCGGCAGCAGCACATGGCTGGCCGAGGAACAGCGCCTCCGCCGCACCTCAGGTAACGCCTGATTAGCCCACCGCCTGCTCGACGCGCCGGATATCGGCGACGATCAGCCGGTTGCGCCCTGCCCGCTTTGCCCGAAGCAGGGCCGCATCCGCTGCCTGGACGAGACGGTCGACCGGGCAATGATCCGGTGCGCAGGCCAGTCCGAGCGAGGCGGTGATCGAACCCAGCTCCCTGCCCTCGTGCAGGATGCGGAGCGTCTCGATCTTCCGCCTGATCTCCTCCGCCCGTTCGATTGCCTGGGCCGGATCCAAGCCGGGCAGCAACATCAGGAACTCCTCGCCGCCATAGCGGAAAGCCAGGTTTCCCTCCCGCGTCGCGTGCTTGAGCAGGGCGCCGACTTCCCGGAGCACGGCATCGCCGGCGTCGTGGCCGAAATCATCGTTGAAGCGCTTGAAGTGGTCGACGTCGAGCATCAGGCAGCCAAGCGGACGGCTTTGCCGTTGGGCCTCGGCGAAGTGGATGTCGACGGTGGCGTCGAGCTGCCGGCGGTTGGCCAGGCCGGTCAGCGGGTCGGCCATGGCCAGCCGGCGCAGCGCATCGCGCAGCCGGAGATTCCCGAGCGCGAGCCCGACATTCTCCGCCAGCATGCGCAGATATACCTCGGGGATCTCGGCATGTTCGGCCTCGCCGCCGCGCGGCTCCAGATAGAGCAGCCCCAGCATTTCGTGCTGCGCCGTCAGCGGGAGGCAGATCGCGTCGACCCGCTCGTCCGCGCCGAGAGCGATGTGATCGCAGGGCACGTCGATGCTGAGCCCGGATGGCCGGTGCAGCGCACCACGTCGCAGCGCCCAGCAGGCAAGCGCCGGAAAGGCGGGGCGCGAATGAAGCGGACCTGCCCAGCTGCATGCCTCGACCATCCCGCCATGATCTTCGTCACGCAGATAGAAGCGGCCCGCCAGAGAGGGGGCGATCTCCGGCACGAACCGCTGCACGATCCCCTTCAGGTCGTGGCTGGTGTCGCAACCCTGCATCCGCTGGGTCATGCGTGACAGGAGGTCGCGGATGGCGCGGTCCTCGTCGCGTTCCTGTTCCAGCCGTTGTCGTTCCAGGCCGTTCTCGCGGAATACACGCAGCGCCTGCGCCATGTCCCCGATCTCGTCGATCTGATCGTAGCTCGGCGGTTCGGCCGCATAGTCTTGCGCGGCAAGCCGGCCGATCACGTCGCTTAAGCGGACGACCGGCTGCAGCACGCGCCGTTTGAAGATGAAATAGAGCACCGCCATGAACAGCAAGGCGGTGATGCCGAGCACGATCTCGGACGTGACCTTCCAAACGTCCGCGACGCGCGCAGCGGCTGCGACCTCGGCGTCGGTCCGTTGATCCAGCCGGTACTGGAAGCGTTCGATCAGGTCCTCGACGCGGTCCAGTTCCCGCTCATATTCCGCGCCGAACAGGATCTGGAGGGCGCGGGGGCCCTCGCCGCGCTGGCGCAAGGCAATGGCTGCCTGCTGCTCGTCATGAAGGGTGTCGGCCCAGTGCATGGCCCCCTTCAGGGCATCGACCTCGGCGGCGCTCGCCCCGGCATCGCGCATCCCCTGGATGCGCCGTTCCAGCGACTGCAGCGCCGCCGCCTCGCGCCGGTAGACGAGCAGCTGGGTCGCATCGCCGCTGACGGCATATTCGCGCGCCAGCCCGCTCAGCGCATAGACCTCGCTGCCCAGGCGCGAGGAGACCTGATCGAGGCGATAACGCCGGGCGACGGCGGCGCGTTCGGCTTCCAGGGCGCGGGAGGCCAGGAGCATCGTCGTGCCGGACACGAGGGTCAGCAGGACGGTCGCACCGTAAGCCCAGTTGGTGATCGTGGCGAGACGCATGGTGGCCGCAGCCTAGCCCGAGATCGGTTCCGACCGGTTAACGCCGGTAGCAGCGAGCCTGCCGTCAGCCTTTGGCAGAGACGGCGGCAAGCTCCTCCAGATCGAGGTCGCGTTCCAGATCGTGGAGTGTCGCGTCGTCGATCTGCCCTGCCCGATGCAGCCGGACGAGCTCCGCCCGGCCGGCTTCGACCGCGGCGATCACCACGTCGAAATGGCTGGCGATGGCGTGGGTGCGCTCCTGCGGCGTGCCCTCGAACGTCGCGGAGGCGGTCGCCCGCCGTCGATAGCGCTCGAGCAGCTGGGGGTGGACCAGCCGGCCGTCGCCGTCATAGGCATCGCGCTCGACCGCGGCGAACTGCGCCTCGAACATCGCGGCCTCGGCCGCGTTCAGGTCGAGCGCCGGGCGGGCACTATCGTCTTCTGCCGGCCGCACCGCGCGGATGAGCCAGCCGAGCGACGTACCCTGCAGCAGCACCGTTGCGCCAATGACCGCGAACGCGGTCACGAGCATGAGATCGCGGCCTGGCATCGCCGCCGGCAGCGAGAGCGCCACCGCGAGCGTCACCACGCCGCGCATGCCCGCCCAGCTCATCACCAGGGCTGCGCGCGGGCCGAGCGGCCGGGCGACCCTCCAGCCAACACGGTTGAGGGCGATCAGCCCGGCATCGACGCCGAAGATCCACACGAAGCGGGCGACCAGCACCGCGAGCACGATCATCAGGACCGGCTGCGCCATGGTCTCGATGACCGTCGCCAGCCCGCCGACCCGGTCCAGAACGCCGCGCAGCGACAGGCCGATCAGCATGAACACGGCCGCCTCCATCAGAAAGACGAGCACCTCCCAGAACGCCACGGCGCGGATGCGCACGCTCGCGCCGAAGACGACGTGCTGGTACCAGCCGCACGTCAGCCCCGCCGCGACGGTGGCGATCACGCCGGAGACGTGCAGCATTTCGGCCGCAATGTAGGCGCCCCAGCACACCAGCGACGTCGCGACGATCATCAGATGCTCGTCGCCGAGCCGGCGGAGCAGCAGCACCCAGGCCGCCCCGATCGCGCCGCCGACGACGATGCCACCGACGATCAGCAGGATGAAGCTGCCACTGGCTTGCGCCAGGCTGAAACTCCCCGTCAGCGCCGCGGCCACCGCAAAGCGGAACAGGACGAGGCCGGCTGCGTCGTTGAGCAGGCTTTCGCCCTCCAGCAGCGTGGTCAGCCGGCGCGGCAATCGCACCCGTTGCAGCACCGCGCGGGCGGAGACCGCATCCGGCGGCGACAGGATCGCCCCCAAAGCGACACAGGCGGCGAACGGCAGCGCCGGCAGCAACAGCTTGGCAACGACCGCAACGAAGAAGGCGGTGAAGACGACCGCGCCCACCGCAAGCGACAGGATGCCCGGCATGTGCCGGCGGAACGGCGCCAGCGCGGTGTACCAGGCCCCGTCCATCAGCAGCGGCGGCAGGAACAGCACCAGCACCAGCTCCGGATCGATCTGGACGGTGGGCAGTCCCGGCAGGAAGGCGAACGCACCGCCGCCGACCAGCAGCGCCGCCGCGGGCGGAAGCGCGAGCCGGCGGGCGGCATAATGCAGCACCAACGCCGCCACAAACATCGCGATGATCAGCTCGAACGTCTCTGCCGGATGCATGCGGGCGCCTCATTCGGCCGGTGGTGTTCGCGTTCTTGCCAACGAACCTGCCCAGGTCAACGGCAGGCGAGCGCGGACGGAATACCGCTCGCCAGGGCTGGAGGCGATCGCGCGGAAGGATCGCACCCGTAACCAAATCCACGCCGGTGCGTTGGGGCGCGATGATCAGGACAAGCAGGATCGGGAACCAGGGCTGGCTGCTCATGCTGAGCGCCCTTTCACTGGCGAGTTGCGACTGGACCGAGCCCAAGGCGCCCGGTGTCGAGGAACGCACCGCCAAGCAGAAGCTGGCCGACGCGCGGCGGCTGCGCCAGGCCTGTGGTTCCGCGCAGACCTACGACCGCTTGAAGGCGCTGACGTTCGACGAGGTCGACAAGGTGCGGGTCGGCGCCTCGCCCATTCTCGACCGGATTGCCGCGAACACCACGGTGCGCATGGACAGCCCGGTCGTGAAGAGCCGCGACGAACAGCTTGATGTCACGGTCTGCTCGGGGCACCTGGTGATGGCGCTGCCGCCGGGTCTGCGCGACACGTTCGATGGCCGCGCACTCCTGGAGGCGGACGTCGAATATTCGGCGCAGGAGGCCGTCGACGGAAGCGGCCTCGTCTACCAGATGAAGGGGGCCGAGCCGATCATCTACCGGCTCGCCGCGCTCACTTTACCCGCCGGGTCCGGGGAGCGCCTTGCCGCTGCCCCGGCGAATGTCGCCGCGGCTCCGGATGCAGCAGCAGCAGCAGCAGCAGCAGCAGCGGAGCCGCCGGTCCCCGGCCCGGATCTGGCGCGGGTTGCCGCCGCCGCTCCCACACCGCCGCCGGCACGCCCCGCGCCGGCCGAGGACCTCGACCGGCGATCGGAAACTCTCCCGCCGGTGGCGCGCGACGTCGCCGCCCCGGCACGGCGGACGGTCGGGGCCGCCCGCCCGAGCTTCGATTGCGGCCGCGTCAGCAGCCGGGTCCTGACTATGGTCTGCTCGGACCCTGGGCTCGCGGCGCAGGATCGGGCGATGAGTTCCGCCTTCTATGCCGCCCTGGCGAACGGCGACGGCCGCACGCGCTCGGCCCTGCGCCAGAGCCGCGACCGCTTCCTGTCTTCGCGCAACCGCTGCGCGACGCCGGCCTGCGTCTCTCAGGCCTATGCCGATCGGGTGGACGAGATCAACGCGATCGCCGCAGGCCAATAGGCGGATCGCTCGCCTCCGGTCGGTCAGCCGCGCGGAAGGCGGAAGACCCGCTCGGCATTCTCCTGCATCAGCATCTTCTTGTGCTCGATCGGGATGTCGAGGGCGTCGTAGGACGCGACCTCCTCCGCCGAGACCTGATAGGGGTAGTCCATGGCATAGAGCACCCGGTCCGGGCCCAGTACCTCCTGGCAGAACTTGATCGCGGGTGCCCAGGCGACGCCGCTGGTCGTGATCCAGACGTTGTTGTGGAAGTAATACGACACCTTGTGCTGCAGCTTCACGCCCGGCTGGCCGCCGCGCAGGCCGCTGCGGCCATCGGCGTTGCTCTGCATCCAGTCGAACCGGTACAGCAGCAGCGGCAGCGCCTCACCCATGTGACCGATCACGAGGCGCAGCTTCGGGAAGCGATCGAACGCTCCGGAGAAGATCAGCCCCATCGTGTGCATCCACACCTCATGTGTGAAGCCGGCCAGCGCGCCGGTAAAGGCACGGTCGTCATAGGGCTTCACCCAGGATGTCGGCGGCGTGGTCGGATGGATGTAGAGCGCCGCGTCGCAGGCCTCGAGCGCCTCCAGGATCGGCCAGAATTGCGGCTCGTCGAGATAGCGGCCCATCGTGTGCGAATTGAGCACCGCGCCGGACAGGCCGAGAGTGTTCATGCCCCGCTCAATTTCTTTCACCGCCGAGGGCACATCCTGCGGCGCGAAGGCGAGCAGGCCCGACAAGCGGTCGGGATGATTGCGGCACGCCTCCGCCAGCCGATCGTTCGCCAGCGCTGCCAGCCCGGTACCGACGGAGCGTTCCAGCACCTGCACGCCCGGCGCCGTCAGCAGCAGCAGCTGGCGATCGATGCCGAGTTCGTCCATCCGCGCGATGCGGCGCTCGCCGACTTCGAACAGCTCCTCCTGAAGCTGCGGGAAGGCAGCGAACAGCCCGGCCATGCGCAGCGAGGCATCGTCGGGCGGACAGGCCGAGTGGAGCAGGTCGAGCTGCGCCTTCGGGATCTCGGGAATGCTCCAGGCCTCTTCGGTGGCGATCCGCTTGTACGGCGCGGACCGGTCGATCGGTCGCGACGGATTGGCGAAGGGCGAAACCTCCCCGCTGCCGTCGCCGAGCCCGCCCACGGAAGCACTGAAGACACTGCTCATGATCTGCATCCTTTGCAGGAGGTAGGGGCTGGCCGTCTCAGAGCGGCCGTCGGAGGGCGGCATGCTGTACTCGCAACCGGGCGGCGGGTGCCAGCAGGCGCACGATCCGGAGGAGGAAGAAGATAGCGACCGGAATGCCCCCGGGCGCGAGCATCAGGTCACCCGGGGGTAGGAAGCCGTGCTTTTCCAAGGACAAGGCTTGGTCCGATACGGGTCCAAAGTCGCGGACGATCGGCGCAAAGCTGGTTATGCGTGGATTAAGGCAGGACGGCTAAGGCTAGCAGAGGACAAGGGAAAATCGTGGCGACGGATCAGGTGGCGGTGCGCAGGACATCGACCCGCAAGCGCGTTCTGGTGACCGGCGGGGCTGGGTTCGTCGGCTCGCATCTGTGCG
>Ga0160473_101682_pt1 | contig 10192 bp, 8 predicted proteins | sample HID1975I_E11MG_FD_108217 | JGI IMG/M metagenome (GOLD analysis project Ga0160473, IMG submission 108217) | Enriched soil microbial communities from UW Madison campus, WI, USA - HID1975I_E11 MG | ecosystem: Environmental > Terrestrial > Soil > Unclassified | place: USA: Madison, Wisconsin...
AGAGGACGGCAACATTGGTCGACGCACCCACCACGACGAAATTCGGCCTCCCCTCCGATCATGGCGGGCGCGATCTCGGCGTCTTCATGCCGATGGCTAACGGCGGCTGGATCCTCTCGAAGAACTCGCCCCGGCTCGACGGATCCTATGACTACAACCGCAAGGTGGCGAAGCTGGCCGACAAGATCGGCCTCGACTTCATCATGGCGATGGCGAAGTACCGCGGCTACGGCGGCGAGATCGAGCAATGGCGCTACACCCTCGATTCCCCGATGATGATGGCCGCGCTCGCGGATGCGACGAGCAAGGTGAAGGTGTGGGCCACCGTGCACACCCTGCTCCAGAACCCGGCCGTGACCGCCAAGATGATCGCGACGCTCGATCAGATCAGCAACGGCCGCGCGGGCCTGAACGTCGTCACCGGCGCGTACAAGGGCGAATTCGCGCAGATGGGCGCGTGGCCAGAGGGCGTCGATCATGACGAACGCTATGTCCTCGCGACCGAATGGATCCAGGCGATCAAGGCGCTGTGGACCGAGGAGTCGGTGACGATGGACGGCAAGTATGTCCATCTCGACGATTGCATGTCCGATCCCAAGCCGAAGGAACGCCCCTTCCTGGTCTGCGCCGGCACCTCGAAGGCGGGGATCAGGTTCACCGCGAACGAGATGGACGCGCTGTTCCTGTCGGGCGGCGACACGCCCGCGCTCGCCAAGGCCAGCCGCGAGGCCAAGGCGGGCGCGCTGGAATACGGCCACGCCATCCGCACCTATTCGATGATGACCGTCGTGCTCGACGAGAGCCTGGCCGCGGCCGAGGCGACCGCCGAGCATTACCGCGCCGGGCTCGACGAGGAGGCGCTGAAGGGTATGATGCGCGCATATGGCTTCCTCGATGTCGAAAAGGGCGGCGTCGAGAACGAGTTCGTCAAGAAGAGCCGCTCGACCTTCATGACGCCGACCGTGCTCGGCACGCCGGAGATTGTGATCGAGCGGCTGACCGAGATCTTCAGCGAAACCTCGCTCGACGGGCTGATGCTGATCTTCCCCGATTACGTCAGCGCGATGCCAGTGTTCGGCGAGAAGGTGCTGCCGGCGATCCGCGAGCGCTTCCCCGCGAAGCTGCCGGAGGCCGCGCATGTCTGAGACCGACATCCCGCATCTGGGCGACATCCCACATCTGGACGACATCGCCGGCATGGTCGATCCCGCGAAGACCGCGCTGATCGTGGTCGACGTGCAGGTCGATTTCGCCTCGCCCGAGGGGCTTCTCGGCCGAGTCGGGGTCGACATGTCGCCGGCGGTGGCGGTGATCGACAACATCAACGCGATGATCGCCGCCGCGCGCCATGCCGGTGCCACCGTCGGCTTCATGCGCGTCGTCACCCGGCCGGAAACCGACTCGCCGATCCTGACCACCTGGATGGAACGGCGCGGGCGCGCGGGCGGCGAGGCGATCTGCCGGACAGATACCGGCGGCGCGGACTATTATGGCGTCACGCCCGAACCCGGCGACATCGAGATCGAGAAGCTCAAATATTCGAGCTTCTGGGGCACCGACCTCGACGCTCAGCTCCGCGCCAAGGGCATCGACACGCTGGTGATCGCGGGCATCACCACCGATTGCTGCGTCGATTCGACGACGCGCGACGCCTTCCACCGCGACTATCACGTGTTCGTCGTCTCGGATGGCTGCACCGCCTATGACGACGGGCTGCACGGCTGGGCGCTGCGATCGATGAGCGAGCATTGTGCGCTGCTCGTCACCTCGGACACCGTCGTGAAGGCCTGGTCGTGAGGCTGACCTACCAGACCTTCCTCGCGCACGATGTCGCGTCGCTCGCGCAGTTCTACATCGACGGGCTCGGGCTGGAAGAGGTCGAGGCGTCGCGCGACCATCGCTACCGCGAGGTGAAGGCCGGCGGCTGCATGATTGGCTTCGCGCATGAGGGCGCACGGGCGATGACCAATCTCGAAGAGGATGGCGCGCCGAGCGGCACCCGATCGCTGGTGACCTTCGATGTCGGCGACACCGCCGCCGTCCAGCCCGCGATCGACCGCGCGGTGGCGGCGGGCGCGACGCTCGTGAAGCCGCCCTATGACAGCTTCTTCGGCCAGCATCAGGCCGTGCTCAAGGATCCGGAAGGCAATGCCTTCCGCCTGTCGGCGGCGATCGGTTCATGATCGTCTACACCCCGCCCAGAGCCGCCGATCACATCCCGATGATCGATCTCGCCGGCAGTTTCGACGATGGCGCATGCCGCGCCGACGTGGCGTGGCAGATCCACAAGGCCTGTCGCGAGACCGGCTTCTTCTACGTGACCGGCCATGGCGTGCCGGCGGAGGTGATGGACGGGCAGATCGCGCAGGCGCGCCGCTTCTTCGCGCAGCCCGAGGCGGTCAAGCGGACGGTCGACATCGCGCATTCGGATTGCCGGCGCGGCTATGAATCGGCCGGTCTTCAGGTGCTCGATCCCGGATCGCCCGCCGACCTGAAGGAAAGCTTCATGCTGGCGCGCGACCTGCCCGACGATCACCCCTATATCCTGGCGAAGGTGCCGCATCAGGGGCGCAACCTCTGGCCCGCCGACCTGCCCGGCTTTCGCGAACAGATGCTCGCTTATCAGGCGGAGATGATTCGGCTCGGTTCGCATATCATCGGCCTGCTGGCGCAATCGGTCGACCTGCCGTTCGATCATTTCGCCGATGGGCTGGCCGAGCCGCAATGCGGCGTTCGCCTGCTGCGCTATCCGCCCCAGCCGGCGGAGGGCGACTTCAACCGGCTGGGCGCTGGCGCGCATAGCGACTGGGGATCGATCACGATCCTGATGCAGGAGGATGTCGCCGGGCTCGAGGTGCTCAACGCCGACGACGAATGGATCCTGGCCGAGCCGATCGCTGGTAGCTTCGTGATCAACATCGGCCAGATGATGGAGCGGTTCACCGCCGGCCTCTACCGCGCCAACCTCCACCGCGTCCGCAACAACACAGCCGACCGCGATCGCCATTCGGTGGCGACCTTCTTCGAGCTCGACCCGCTCTACCGGATGCGGCCGGCCCCGACCTGCGCGGCGAACGACGACGACCAGGAACAGCCGATGACCATCGGCGAACATATCGAAGCGATGGCGAGGCAAAGCTATGGCGGTTGAAGCCGCAATCCCCACCCCGGTCGACCTGCTGATCCGCAACGCGTGGATCGTGACGATGGACGCGGAGCGCCGCATCTATCGCGACGGCGCGATCGCGGTGAGGGGCGATCGCATCCACATGGTCGGCCCCGCCGCCGAGGTGGCGGCAGCGGTCGACGCGCGCGAGGTGATCGACGGCAGCCGCTTCGTCGTCACGCCCGGCTTCGTCAACTGCCACATCCACATCACCGGCGAGCCGATCACGCGCGGCTACATCCCCGACGATACCGACTGGGCGACCAATGTGTTCGACTGGCTGGTGCCGACCTATATGGCGCAGACACCCGAGGAGGAGCGGCTGTCCGCCCAGTTCGCGGCGCTGGAGATGCTACGCACCGGCACGACCTGCTTCATCGAGGCCGGCACGATCCTCGATCTCGCGCCCGTGTACGACGGTCTCGCCGAGATCGGCATCCGCGCGCGCATCGGCCAGTGGCTGCAGGACCGCGCCTTCGCGCCTGACGAGGATCAGGCTGCGATGACCGCCGCCGCGATCGCGACGATGGAGCGTACGCTCGATCGCTATCCCTCCGCCGGTGATCCGCTGATCGCGGCCTGGCCCAATCTCGTCGGCCATTCGGTGATCACCGACGATCTTTGGCAGGCCGCCAGCGCGATCGCGCGCGAGCGCGGTCTCGGCGTTTCGGCGCATATGAGCCCCGATCTCGCCGATCCCGAATATTATCTGGCGACCGCCGGCCGCCGCCCGATCGCGCATCTCGATGCGCTGGGCGTGCTGGGGCCGCATCTCTCGCTGACCCATGCGATCTTCCTCGACGACGACGAGGTGGCGCTGCTCGCCGCGAACGGCGTCAACGTCACCCATTGTCCGATGACCGCGATGAAGGGAGCCTATGGCGCGACCCATTCGGGCAAGTTCCCCGAGATGGCCGCGGCTGGCGTCAACATCCAGCTCGGCACCGACGGCAACAACAACGGCAACGCATCGGACATGATGCGCGCGATGTTCGTGACGGCCGGCATCCACAAGGATTCGCGCCGCGACGCCAGCCTCTTCTCGGCCTACAAGGTGCTTGAATGCGGCACGATCAACGGTGCGGCGGGCGCACAGATGTCCCACCTGATCGGATCGCTCGAACCCGGCAAGAAGGCCGATTTCGTCCTCCACGATCGTGACCGGCCCGAATGGGTTCCGTTGCTCAACGTCGTCAACCAGCTGGTCTATTCGGCCGACGGGCGCGGTGTCCACAGCGTCTGGGTGGACGGACGCCGGGTGGTGAAGGATTATCGCTCGACGCTGATCGACGAGGAGCGGCTCTTTGCCGAGATCGAGCGCGTCAGCGGCGGCATCATCGCACGCGCCGGGAAGACGGTCCCCTGCGCATGGCCGGTCCTGTGACCCATCGATCGTCGAACGGGAGCCGGCCATGACATTGCACGGACGCGCGCGTTTCCTCGTCCTCGCGGCGCTGAGCCTGCTCTATTTCCTGTTGATGGCATCGACCTTCAATTCGCTGGGCCAGGTGCTGCCCTTCATGGTCACCGACCTGTCGATGAACTGGGCGGAGGCCGGCTTCGGCTTCACGCTGCTGGGCATCGCCTGCGGCGCGGCGAGCCTCGGGCCGGCGATGCTGAGCAGGCGTGCGGGCCATGGCGCGACATTGCTGGTTGGCACGCTGCTGCTGGTCGCGGGCTTCGCCGCGCTGGCGATGGCCGAAAGCGTGCTCGCCTACCATGTCGGTACGATCCTGCTCGGTCTCGGCTACTGCTTCTGCGGCACCGTGCCGAGCGTCCACATCATCACCAACACCTTCGATCGGCGATCGACCGCGCTGGGCGTCTATTTCACCTCGGGCAGTCTTGGCGCGGTCGCGGGGCCGCTGATGTTCCTCGCCTCGAACGAGTTGCTCGGCGGATGGCGTATCTACTGGGTGCTTTGCGGCGTCGCGAGCGCGCTGCTCGGCCTGTTCGCCGTACTGACCGCACCGGGCCGGCAGCACGAGACCACCGCAGCCGAGACCACGACCAGCGAAAACCGTGGCGAGATCGAATGGACGGTTCGGTCCGCTCTCTTCACCTCGCAATTCTGGGTGATCGTCGCCGCCTATACCGGCTGCCTGCTCGTCAACACCACCGTCCACGGCTTCGCCTTCCAGCACCTGCTGGAGAACGGCCAGTCCAAGGCGACCGCCACCGGACTGATCAGCCTTGCCGCGCTGGTCGGCGCGGTGGGGGCCGCCGCCGCCGGCATGATCGGCGAAAAGGTCGACGGTCGGCGGCTCACCATCCTGTCGCTGGCCGCGCTCACCCTCACCTCGGCCAGCCTGATGGTGGTCCATAGCTGGTTCTTCCTCGGCCTGTTCGCGGTCAGCATGGGCGTCGGCCTCGGCTTCAGCTATGTCAGCACCGCGATGCTGATGCAGGATTATTTCGGCCGCCGCGCGAGCCTGGAGCTGTATTCGATCATGGCAGCGATCTCGACGCTCGCGGCGCTCGGCCCGGGCCTCGGGGGCATTCTGCGCGACAGCACTGGCAACTTCATCGGTGTGTTCGCCGCCCTGGCGGTCATCGACGCGGTCCTGCTGGTCGCTGTGGTCGCGATGCGCCGCCCGAGCCCTGCAGGGCAGCCCGCCTCGGCGCTCGGCTGAGCACCGCACAGCAATTTCTGCTACGCGGTCGAACAAGATGCCCGTCCCTTCCGGTGGCATCACCGTCTAGGAGAAACCCGCCAGCAGTCTGGCCAGGAGCAGCATAGATGTCCGTGATCGACGCCCCCGCCCCGGTAACCACCCGCGCCGCATGGCGTGGTGACCGGCTCTCCCAGAGCGAGGAATGGGTGTACCAGCTCTCCGCCGCGCAGCTTGAAGAGCTCGAACAGCTCGGCATCCGCTTCGTCGAGGACGATCCCGATCTCCGCACCGTCCAGGCGGAGGACTATCCCCTCACCCTGTGCGAGGCGGCCGCCGCCGAATGGCGCGAGGAGGTCGATTTCGGGCGCGGCTTCGTGCTGGTGCGCGGCCTGCGGACCGAGCTCTATTCGGACGCGCTGTCGGCGGCGATCTACTACATCCTCGGCCTCCACATGGGCGATCCGTTCCGCCAGAACGAGATGGGCGACCTGATCGATCATATCTACGCCACGTCTGACAAGACGATGGACGATCCGACCGCGCTCTCTTCCAAGGTCCGAGACCAGCTCGTCTACCACTCCGACAGCTCGGACATCGTGTCGCTGATGTGCCTGCGCCCCGCCAAGTCGGGCGGCGCATCGTGCCTCGTCTCGGGCGCGGAGATCTACAACGAGATCGTGCGCCGCCGCCCCGATCTCGCCCCGCTCCTGCTCGAGCCGTTTCACTGGGACTGGCGGCGGCAGGATCACGAATCGCCCGCCAACACCTATGTCTCGCCGATCGTCAGCATGAAGGACGGCGTGTTCTCGATGTATGCGGGGTCGCTCTACATCCTGACCGCGCAGGAATATCCCGGCGTGCCGCAGCTGACCGACGACCAGAAGGAAGTGCTCCGCCTGTTCGACGAGATCACCTATGAGCAAGGCATGGCGATCGAGATGGATTTCCGCCCCGGCGACATCCAGTGGCTGTCGAACTACGCCGCGCTCCACGCGCGCACCGGCTTCGACGACTATCCCGAGCCGCAGCGTCGCCGCCATCTGCTGCGCCTCTGGCTGAGCAGCAAGACCGATCGGCCGGTGGTCGCCAATTTCGGCCGCAACGTCGTCCAGACCCGTGCGACTCCCCGCAACGGCGGGGCGGAGCATCCCGAAGCGCAGTTCCACGTCCGCGACGCGGCGGTGCCCCGGCTGATCTCCTGAGGCGGCAGGATGGTCAGCGCGCGCGAAGAATGCGGGCGCTGACCTCCGCCGCTCTCGCCGCGAGCTCATCCTCGTCGATCAGCGTGCTGCGCCCGTCGCGCACCACGATCCGGCCGTCGACCACGACATCGCGAACGCTGCGCCCGTCGGTGCCCCAGATCAGGTTGAGATCGGGTCGCCCGGCCGGTCGCCAAGATGGAACCCGCGTGTCGTGGAGCACGATGTCGGCGCGCTTGCCGATCTCGATCGATCCGATCCGGTCCGCCATGCCGACCGCCTCGGCACCCCGGATCGTGATGAGATCGAGCCCCGTCGCGGCGGTGACCGAGCGCGGATCCATCTCCATATCGCGCGCGAGGCCGACCGCGAGGACGGCGGCGCGATACATGTCGCCGATGTCGCCCGCATTGACCGAATCGCAGCCCAGCGCGACCCGCCCGCCACGCCGGATCATCGCGGCATGGCGGCCTGCCCGCGTCACCCCCTGCGCCAGCCGCAGATAGGCCCAGGGGCAATAGGCGACCGCCGTGCGCGTATCGAGGAGCAGTTCCAGCTCGGCCTCGTCGATCCACACCGCATGGGCGAGCAGGAGATGCGGCCCGAGCACGCCGATCTTGTTCAGATGCTCGGCCGGCCGCAGCCCGGAACGCTTGCGATAGCCATCGACATCCGCCTCCGTCGGCGAGAGATGGAAGGTCAGGCCGCAGCCCTTTTCGCGCGCAAGCGCAGCCACGCCCTCGAGCAGATCGTCGGAGGCGAGATCGTGGCCGACGAGCGTCGCCCATCCCTCCACCATGCCGCCCGGAGGATAGGCTTCGACCAATTCGCTCTGCAACGCCAGCACCTCGCCCGCCGGCGCGGCGAAGGGCAGTCCCTCGGTATCCCAGCCCCAGCGCCCCACCGTACCCCGGATGCCCGCGCGCAGCATCGCGCCCGCCACCGCGTGCGGATGCGCGACGGTGCCCGCCTCGATCACGGTCGTGGTGCCGTAGCGGAGGCATTCGACCGCCGTCAGCAACGACGAAAGCTCGTCATCCTCCGCCGTGAGCCCGGCGTGGATCGGCGTCGCCCATTCGAAGATCGCCTCGTCCGAGCTGATCCCGTCCGGGATGGCGCTGCGCACCAGCGGATCGGCGGTGAGATGGTGGTGCGCGTCGATCGCGCCGGGCACCACGACGCAGCCCGAGGCGTCGAGGCGCTCGGCCGCCTGCCACCGCGCGGCGATATCCGATCGATCGCCGACATCGACGATCGCCCCGTCCACCACCGCGATCGCGCCATCGGCGATGATCTTCCGGTCGCGATCCTGCGTCACGATCGTGCCGCCCGTGATCAACAGGTCTGCGGTGCCCTGGGGATGTTCAATCATGTCAGGCGGGCTCCGCTATGGGCTGGGGTCGACCGATCAGCAGGACCGCGACGGCGATGGGCAGGAGCAGGATGCCGAAGGCGCCGAGCGCGGGCGAAAAACCCCAACCGTTGTCCGCCATCACGCCCGCCAGCCACGGCCCTACCGCCGAGGCCCCCGTCGCCATCCAGATCGCCGCCAGCGCGGTCGATCCACCGGCATTGCCGAAATACTCGACCAGCAGCACCGCGATGGCCAGCGTCGTGACGCTCCAGCCGATGCCGAACAGCGGCGCGAACAGGTAAAGCTCCCACAGATCCTGCGCGCCCGCGATCAACAGCATGCCCGCCGTGGTCATCACGAGCGAGACCGCCAGGATCAGCCGGGGTGACAGCCGCTGCGTGAGGAAACCCGACACGCCGATCCCCAGCGCCCCGATCAGGCCCTGGATGCCCAGCAAACTCGCGGCAAGGTCGCCGTCCCAGCCACGGGCCACCAGATGGGCAGGCGCGGTGCTGGAGATCGTCATCACGCAAAGCTGCGTGAAAACCATCGCCGCCGCCAGCACGAGGAAACGGGGCGAAGCGAGCATCGCGCCGAGCCCAGGACCAGACCCGCTGCCACCGCTCCCCTGCCGGGCGGTTTCCGGTGGCTCGCGAACGGCGACCGCGCAGATCACCGCGATGATCGCGGCAACCCCGGCCATCACCGTCCAGAAGCCCCGCCAGCCGAAGGCGGAGGAAATCAGCGCCTGCGCGATCGGCGGCCCGAGCGCGCTGCCGAAGGTGCCGAGCATCAGGTAGAGGCCGATCATCCGGGGCGCGCGCGCTGCCGACCATCCTGCGACCAGGAAGACGCCGGGCGTGTTGGCCACCATCGCGAAGGCCGCCGCCGTCACCGCGATCGCCGCGTAGAAGCTCAGCAATCCGGTCACCAAGGCCGTCGCCAGATAGGTCACGGCGAACAGCGCGAAGCCGATCACCATCGTCCAGCGCCCGCCGACCTTGCGCAACAGCGTCACCGGCAGCGGCTGCGCAAGGCAGCAGGCGAAGATCATGACCGTGAAGACGCCGCCCGCCTCGCGCGCGGACCAGCCGAACTCCTCCGCCATGGCAAAGGCCACGACGCCCAAAGAGGCATAGGTGGTGCCGGTCGCGAAGACCATCGCGATCGACGCCGCCGCGAGCACCGCCCACTCGCGCGCGCCGCCCTGGGCGTCTGGCATGGCCATGGCGATCAGGCCGGCCGGTCGCCGAGCACCTGGATGCGGAAGCCGGAGCGCACCTCCGGGAAATAATCCCAGACGGCGATATGCTGGCAGGCGCGGTTGTCCCAGAAGGCGATCGAGTGCGGCTGCCAGGCGAAGCGGCACTGGAAGATCGGTGCCTGGATATGCTGGAAGAGATATTCGAGCAGCGCGGCGCTTTCCTGCGGCGGCAGGCCGACGATCTTGGTCGTGAAGCCCCGGTTGACGTAGATCGTCTTCTTGCCGGTCACCGGATGGGTGCGGATCACCGGATGCTCCGATTTCGGCAGCGCGCCCGTGGTGATGTCGCCGAACGCCAGCACGCCGTCATGGACGGCGGTCAGCCCCTCGAGATGCGCCTTCATCCGGTCCGACAGTGCGTCATAGGCGGCGTACATGCTGGAAAACAGCGTATCGCCGCCGCTCGACGGGATGGTGTGCAGATACAGGATCGAACCCAGCGGCGGCTCGGGATCGCAGCTCATGTCGGTGTGCCAGTCCTCGCCCGCGACATAGGTCGAATCGCCGTCGGCGTGGATCTTAGTAATTTCCGGATGGCCGGGCACGCGCCACGGCCCCGTGCTCGGCGCGATATGCGGCCCGCCGAAGATCGCC
>Ga0160473_101687_pt1 | contig 10168 bp, 9 predicted proteins | sample HID1975I_E11MG_FD_108217 | JGI IMG/M metagenome (GOLD analysis project Ga0160473, IMG submission 108217) | Enriched soil microbial communities from UW Madison campus, WI, USA - HID1975I_E11 MG | ecosystem: Environmental > Terrestrial > Soil > Unclassified | place: USA: Madison, Wisconsin...
GGAGCAATCGGCCTCCCCGGAAGTGCTTCTTGAACCTGACGAGAATAACCTCTCTCGCCAGGCCAGGCACAACATACAAGGAGCAGCCTTGTGCTGCGAAGCGCCGCGCGGGCGGCGCTCGATGTCAGCACCCCCTCACACCCAAAGCCAGACACCCGCAAACCACTCAGTCTAATCCCGCAAATCCGACTCATGAATCGGGTTAGCCCGGCTGGTAGCCCGTTGATACTGCGCCGGCCAGGTGGCCTTGTTGCCGCCCAGGTCATCGTCGGCATGCAGCGGCCAGTAAGGGTCGCGCAGCAGTTCGCGGGCCAGGAAGATGACGTCGGCCTGGCCGGTACGCAGGATGTGCTCGGCCTGGGCCGGCTCGGTGATCATGCCCACGGTGCCGGTGGCGATTTCCGACTCTTTGCGCACACGCTCGGCGAAGCGGGTCTGGTAACCGGGGCCGGTCGGGATCTCGGCGTTGACCGACGTGCCGCCGGATGAAACATCGATTAGGTCGACGCCTAGCGAGCGCAGGCGCCGTGCCAGCTCGACGGTTTCGTCAGGGTTCCAGCCGTCCTCTACCCAGTCGGTCGCTGAAACGCGAACGAACAGCGGCAGCTCCTGCGGCCAGACTTTGCGCACTGCCTCAGTTACCTGCAGGGTCAGGCGGATGCGGTTTTCGAAACAACTGCCATAGTCATCGCGGCGCTGGTTGCTCAGGGGCGAGAGGAACTGGTGCAGCAAATAGCCATGCGCCGCGTGGATTTCGACCACTTTGAAGCCTGCTTCCAATGCCCGTTCGGTCGCTTTGACGAACGCGGCTACAACTTCCTGGATCTCGTCCTTGCTTAACTCACGCGGTGCTGTGTGTTCAGGGTCGAAGGCAATTTTCGAGGGCCCCACCGGCTGCCAACCACCGTCCTCGATCTTGACGCTGCCATGCTTGCCCAGCCACGGGCGATGGGTGCTGGCCTTGCGCCCGGCGTGGGCCAGCTGGATGCCCGGCACAGCACCCTGGGCGGTAATGAAGCGGGTAATGCGTTGCAGCGGCGCGATCTGGACGTCGTCCCACAGGCCGAGGTCTTCGGCGGTAATGCGGCCATCGGCAGTAACCGCCACGGCTTCAGTGATCACCAGGCCCGCACCACCGACGGCGCGGCTACCCAAATGGACAAGATGCCAGTCGTTGGCCAAGCCATCGACAGCGGAATACTGGCACATCGGCGAGACCGCGATGCGGTTGGGCAACGTCAGCTTACGCAGGGTGTAAGGCTCGAGCAGCAGGCTCATGAGGGCACCTCCCAAGGACTCCAATGGTGATCCGGCCCGGACACTCAATTGCACGTCCCTGGCCCAGGTCCGGTCATAACTTCAGACTAGACCAGAATGGGTGGGGGGGAGGTTCCATGGGATTTGGGGTGGGATGCTGGGTGTTTGGTTTGATGAGGCAAGGCCTCCAGGTGTACGCCGACAGGTTTGCAGCGCCTATGAGATCGAGCGCCGCCCGCGCGGCGCTTCGCGGGACAAGCCCGCTCCCACATCTGTTTCGGGCCAATTATTCCTGTGCCATAGGCGCGCGCACCCTAGGTGCATGGCTGGAGATTGATTAAAAACAGCGATGCCCCTTCGATATCGACGGGGCAGACAAGGCGAATAGAGGTGACCTCACAGAAGTGACTGGCCCGAAACAGATGTGGGAGCGGGCTTGTCCCGCGAAGCGCCGCGCGGGCGGCGCTCGATATCTGCCGCACCACAACACCCAAACCAATCACCTTGAAGCCCTCAGCGCGGCTCCATGTGGGCAATCATCAACTGCACGCTCTCATTACCGCGAAACTCGTTCACATCCAGCTTGTACGCCAGCTCCACCCAACGCACGGTAGGGTTCGGCCACACCTCGCGGTCGACGCCGAAGGCAATGCCATCAAGCCTCACCGACCCACATTCGCTCTTGAGCACCACTTTCAGGTGCCGCTCGCCGACCACTCGCTGCTCGATCAGCTGGAACACACCATGGAACAACGGCTCAGGGAAGTGCTGCCCCCATGGCCCGGCGTGGCGCAGGGCCTTGGCCAGGTCGAGGTGAAACTCTTCCACGGCCAGGCTGCCATCCGACAGAAGCCGGCCGGTGAGGTCTTCTTCGCGCAGCTGGCGCCGCACTTCCTGGTCAAACGCCTCAGCGAATGCCGGGAAGTTGCCTTCAGGCAACGACAACCCGGCGGCCATGGCGTGCCCGCCGAATTTGCTGATCAGCTGCGGATGGCGCGCCGCCACCGCATCCAGCGCATCGCGGATGTGAAAACCCGGCACCGAACGTGCCGAGCCCTTGAGCATGCCGTCGCCGGCATCGGCAAAGGCGATGGTCGGCCGGTGATAACGTTCCTTCAGGCGTGAGGCAAGGATCCCGATCACGCCTTGGTGCCAGTCGGCATCGAACAGGCACAAGCCGTACGGCATCGATTCGACGGGCAGGTCCTTGAGCTGGGCCAGCGCCTCGCGCTGCATGCCCTGCTCGATAGACTTGCGGTCCTGGTTGAGGTCGTCCAGCTGCTGGGCCATTTCCTGGGCCAGGGCGGCGTCTTCGCACAGCAGGCATTCGATGCCCAGGCTCATGTCGTCCAAGCGCCCAGCCGCGTTCAAGCGCGGGCCCAGAATGAAGCCCAGGTCGGTGGAGGTGATGCGCCGGTGATCACGGCGGGCCACCTCAAGAATCGCCTTGAGCCCTGGCCGAGCGCGGCCGGCGCGAATGCGTTCGAGGCCCTGGTGCACCAGGATGCGGTTGTTGGCGTCCAGCGGCACCACGTCGGCGACGCTGCCCAGCGCCACCAGGTCGAGCAGCTCGCCGATGTTCGGCTGTGCTTGCGTGTCGTAGCGCCCCAGGCTGCGCAGGCGTGCGCGCAAGGCCATGAGCACATAGAAGATCACCCCGACCCCGGCCAGCGACTTGCTCGGGAAGTCACAGCCCGGCTGGTTCGGGTTGATGATCGCATCGGCGTCGGGCAATTGTTCACCCGGCAAGTGGTGGTCGGTGACCAGCACTTTGAGCCCCGCCGCCTTGGCTGCCGCCACGCCATCGACACTGGAGATGCCGTTGTCGACGGTGATCAGCAACTGCGGCTGACGCTGCAATGCGACGTCGACGATCTCCGGCGTCAGGCCATAGCCGAATTCGAAGCGGTTGGGCACCAGGTAATCGACGTGGGCCGCACCCAGCAAACGCAGGCCCAGCACGCCAACGGTGCTGGCAGTGGCCCCGTCGGCGTCGAAGTCGCCAACGATGAGAATGCGCTGGCGCTGGTCAAGGGCTTCGACCAGCAGGTCTACCCCCGCCTCGATGCCTTTGAGCTGCTGGTACGGCAATAGCCGCGCCAGGCTTTTGTCCAGTTCGGCCTCGGTCTGCACGCCGCGGGCGGCATACAGACGGGTCAACAAGGGTGGCAGGTTACCCAGCAAGGGCAAGGTCGACGGCAGGGGGCGAGGTTCGATACGCATGGGGTCTTCGGCAATCAGGAAAGGGTCAGGTCAGCCACGCTCACCGAGCAGCCACTCCAGCTGCACTTCGTGCTGGCCACGGTCATCGGTGACGAACACCGTGCCTTCGCTGATCATCACGTCCCACTTGATGCTGCGCGGCATGTCGGTGGCCAGGGTTTCCAGCACCTCCTGCGGCACTGCAGCGATGTTCAGGTTCTTCAGGCCCTTGACCGCAGGCACCACCTTGGTCTCCCACACGCGCAGGCTACCGTAGGCCAGCAGGCTGGTGCGCTCGGTGCGACGGGAGCACCAGGTCAGGCGGTCGGCATCCGGTTGGCCGACTTCGATCCAGTGCAGGACGCGATCGTCCAGGCTCTTTTCCCACAACGCCGGTTCGTCGACATCCGACAGACCACGACCAAACGACAATTGCTCGTTGTACCAGAGTGCGTAGGCCAACAGACGAACGGCCATACGCTCTTCGGTTTCCGAAGGGTGACGGGCAATGGTCTGCTTGACGCTTTGGTAGACGTTGCGATCGAGGTCAGTCAGATTCAGTTCGAATTTGTAGGTAGTGGACGGCTGGGCCATGGTCGACGGGCTTCTTGCGCAAAGAAAAGTCACACAGTCTAACCGATCCTGCCCCTCGTTGCGCCGCGGCAGTATCTGCCGCTTCGGAGCTATGATAAAACCACGGCTCTGCCCAGTTGCCACGGATGCCCCATGTCTACGCCCAGCAAACCCCTCGCCGGCCTGAAAGTCATCGAACTCGGGACCCTGATCGCTGGCCCGTTCGCGTCGCGCATCTGTGCCGAGTTCGGTGCCGAGGTGATCAAGGTCGAGTCCCCCGACGGCGGCGACCCGCTGCGCAAATGGCGCAAGCTGTACGAAGGCACGTCGCTGTGGTGGTTCGTGCAGGCACGCAACAAACAGTCACTGACCCTCAACCTCAAGCACCCGGACGGCCGCGAGATTCTCAAGCGCCTGCTGGCCGAGGCCGATATCCTGATCGAGAACTTCCGCCCCGGCGTGCTGGAAAAGCTCGGCCTGGGCTGGGATGTGCTGCACGCGCTCAACCCGCGCTTGGTCATGGTACGCCTGTCGGGTTTCGGCCAGACCGGGCCGATGAAAGACCAGCCAGGTTTTGGCGCGGTGGGCGAGTCCATGGGCGGCCTGCGCTACATCACCGGCTTCGACGACCGCCCGCCCGTGCGCACCGGCATCTCCATCGGTGATTCGATTGCCGCGCTGTGGGGGGTGATTGGGGCCTTGATGGCGTTGCGGCACCGCGAGGTCAATGGCGGCCAGGGCCAAGTGGTGGACGTGGCACTGTACGAGGCGATCTTTGCCATGATGGAAAGCATGGTCCCGGAATTCGATGTCTTCGGTTTCATCCGCGAACGCACCGGCAATATCATGCCCGGCATCACGCCCTCCTCCATCCACACCAGTGCCGATGGCAAGCATGTGCAGATCGGCGCCAATGGCGATGCGATCTTCAAACGTTTCATGCAGGCCATAGGCCGCGCCGACCTGGCCGATGACCCGTCACTGGCCACCAACGATGGCCGCGACCTGCGCCGTGACGAGCTCTATGGGGTGATCGACCGCTGGGCCAACAGCCAGCCGCTGGAGCAACTCATGCAGGTGCTCACCACCGCCGAAGTACCTGCAAGCCGCATCTATTCGGCCGAGGACATGTTCAACGACCCGCAATACCTGGCGCGGGAGATGTTCCTGCAGGCGCGCCTGCCAGACGGCAAACCCTTCAAGATGCCAGGCATCGTACCCAAGCTTTCGGAAACACCCGGCTCCACCGAATGGGTCGGCCCTGCGCTGGGCGAACACACTGACGCACTGCTCACCGCCCTGGGCTACGACGCGGCCGCCATCGCCGGCCTGCGCGAAGCAGGCGCGGTCTGACGCCTGCCGCCGCCGATGCGAGCTGCCCACTGGTTACGCACCCTGCTTTTACTGTGCGCGCTGCTGCCTGCACTGGCCGTGCCGCACGCTGCGGCCAAGGAGCGCTTGTTGTGGCTGGTTCGCGACCTGCCGCCCTTCACCATTTTTGAAGGGACAGAGAAAGGCCAAGGGGTCATTGACCGCCTGCTGCCACTGCTGATCGAGCGGATGCCCGAGTACGATCACAGTATCGTCCGGGTAAACCGTGCCCGCGGGATCCAGATGCTTCAGGACCCGAACACTTTTACCTGCGACCCGACCTTGCTGTGGACGCCGGAGCGTGCCGAGTACGTGCACTTTTCCATACCGTCGCTGGGAGTGTTGAGCGGGGGGCTGGTGGTGCGCAAGGCAGGTGAGGCACGGCTGGCGCCGTATCTCACCGACAACGAGGTCGACCTGCCCGGGTTGATGAGCCACACCCCGTTGAAGCTCGGCATCGTCGCCGAACGCAGCTATGGCACGCAGATCGACGAGATCCTGCGCCAATTGCCAGACTCGGCACTCAGCCGCCACTACGGCAACGATGCCACTGCCAACCAGTTGCAGATGCAACAACTGGGGCGCCTGCACATGGTGATGGGGTATTGGCCAGAAGTGCGTTACCTGATCCAGCAGCAAGGCGGGTCACTGGGTGACTACCAGTTTCATCCGGTTCGGGGCGTGAACCGCTATCAGTTTCTGCATGTGGGCTGCTCGGACTCGGCACTGGGTCGCGAGGCCGTTGCGCATATCGACCAGCTATTGCCCACGCTACGCCAAGAGACCTTGCCAGGGCTATATGCCCGGTGGCTGGACCCTGAGTTGCAGGCAACGTACCTGGAACAGAGCAAGCAGTTTTTCAAACAGCCGTAGCGCTGCAGACAAAAGAAACCCCGGAACGCTGGGGAGGACGCCCGGGGCTAATTGAAAGTCCCTTGGGACTTCCCGTGACAGCCTGCCAGCACCGGAGCAATGCGCTGGCTAGCTGCCCTTACTGTGTCTGATAAGCAATTCAGGCAAAGGTTCCCGGCATTTGCTGTCGCTGTTGCAAGGCAGCAATCACACAGGGCTGCAAGCGGCCTTCTGCAATCTGCAGGTCACGGTGCAAACCATCCACCAGGTCAATGAGCAGGCGCTGTTCCTGCAACTGGCGCAGGCTCACCGTGCGCTGCAGGGTGATGCCTTCAAGGCTGTCAAAGACGGTCAATTGACGGTTGCCACTGGCATCGGCAACGCCCAGGTGCGTCTGGTAGGGGGTCAGGGCTTCGTTCAGCAGTCTGCAGATTCTTTCCATCCGGATCACTCGCTGCGTGGTGGGCTATAGAGAAACTGACCAACAAGCGCAGCACAAAGTTCGAACGCTGCGGCTGTTTCAGTGAGCATGCGGGGCGCAGGTGACAGTTTGAATACGCCCGCCCAGGCGCTGAAGTGCGTGTTGCAGATTGGTCATGGACAGTGGCCACGGCAGCTCGGCGACGACCCACAACCCCCGTCGCTTCGCCTCCAGGGCCAGGTTCTGCTGTTCGGGTGTGGCTTGACCGACGAACAACAAGGCGCGCAAGGCGTGACTACCCGCCAGTTTTTTCAACAGCGCAAGCCCTGCCCTTTTGGGCATGGCGTGATCGAGGATCAGCAAGTCAGGGCAACGCTCAGCGCTCAGGCACGCGTGCAGATCAGCGGCTTCTTCAGTGATGCGCACATTGAAGATGCCTTGGGCATTGAATGCCTGGTGCAGGAGGATTTGATGGGAAGGGCGTGCCTGGTGAATCAGCACATAAGGCCTGGACATGAGCCACTCCTGGAGGAAGGGCTGGCAAATCTAGGCAACATCCCAAGAGGGTTAAATAGGAAATATCCGAAAGATCAGATGGAAAACCAGACAATCAAGGGCCGCTAAGCGGCCCTTGATATCACCGCAATTAAAGCGGCTTACCGCGGTTACCATGCTGGCTGACAAAGCCCTGAACGGCCTTCAGGTCATTGGCCAGCACCGTGCAGCGCTCTTCGCGGCTGAACAGGTCGGCCAGGTGTGCAGGCAATTCCAGCGCCTTGCCAACACCTGCCTTCTCCACGGCTTCCGGGAACTTGACCGGATGCGCGGTACCCAGCACCACCATCGGCGTGTCCAGGCTGCGACGGCACTCGCGGGCGGCCTTGACGCCGATCGCGGTATGCGGGTCGAGCACTTCGCCGGTGCTGGCGAACACTTCGGCGATGGTCTCGCAGGTCTGCTCGTCACTGACGGCCAGCGAGTCGAACAGTTTGCGCGCTTCGGTCCAGCGGTCTTCGTCAACGCTGAAACCGCCACCCTGCTTGAAGTTGTCCATCAACGCGGCAATGGCTGCACCGTTACGGCCGTGCAGGTCGAACAGCAGGCGCTCGAAGTTGGACGACACCATGATGTCCATCGACGGCGACAGGGTCGCGTGCAGGGTGTCCTTGACGTACTGGTTGCCGCTCATGAAGCGGTGCAGGATGTCGTTACGGTTGGTGGCGACCACCAGTTGGCTGATCGGCAGGCCCATGTTGCGTGCCAAGTAACCGGCGAAGATGTCGCCGAAGTTGCCGGTGGGCACCGAGAACGCCACCGAGCGGGCTGGGCCGCCCAACTGCAGGGCTGCGTGGAAGTAGTAGACGATCTGGGCCATGATCCGCGCCCAGTTGATCGAGTTGACGGCCACCAGGCGGGTGCCCTTGAGGAACGACTGGTCGGCGAAGCTGGCCTTGACCATCTCCTGGCAGTCGTCGAAGTTGCCTTCGATGGCGATGTTGTGGATGTTGTCGCCAAAGATGGTGGTCATCTGCCGACGCTGTACTTCCGACACGCGCTGGTGCGGGTGCAGGATGAAGATGTCGACGTTGTCGCAGCGGCGGCAACCTTCGATGGCAGCGGAGCCGGTGTCACCGCTGGTGGCACCGACGATCACCACGCGCTCGCCGCGCTTGACCAGCACGTGGTCGAGCAGGCGGCCGAGCAACTGCAGGGCAAAGTCCTTGAAGGCCAGGGTCGGGCCGTGGAACAGCTCCATCACCCACTCGTTGCTGTTCAACTGGCGCAGCGGCGCCACGGCAGCGTGGGCGAACGCGCCGTAGGTTTCCTCGAGGATCTTCTTGAAGTCGGCGTCGGCGATACTACCGGCGACGAACGGACGCATCACGCGGAAGGCCAGTTCGTGATACGGCAGGCCAGCCCAGGAAGCGATCTCTTCCTGGGTGAAGCGCGGCAGGTTTTCAGGAACGTACAGGCCGCCGTCGCTGGCCAGGCCAGCCAGCAGGACATCTTCGAAATTCAGGGCCGGTGCCTGGCCACGGGTGCTGATATAGCGCATGGTGCAAACCTTCGATACTGAGGCCGGGGCCGCGTGCGCAGCCCAACGGCATGATTCGTTAATTGAGCTGTTCGACGCGGATGCGCACGACCTTGCCGACCACATCCTGCAGGGCTTCCAGGGCGACAATGGCGTCGTTGATGCCCTGCTCGACCACGCGATGGGTCAGCAGGATCATCGGCACCAGGCCGTCTTGTTCCTCGGCTTCCTTCTGCATGATCGACTCGATGTTGATGCCACGCTCCGAGAGAATGCTGGCCACCTGGGCCAGCACACCGGGGTGATCCTTGGCCTGGATGCGCAGGTAGTAGGCGCTTTCACAGGCTTCGATCGGCAGAATCGGGTGCGCCGACAGCGAGTCTGGCTGGAAGGCCAGGTGCGGCACGCGGTTTTCCGGGTCGGAGGTCATTGCGCGTACCACGTCGACCAGGTCGGCGACGACCGACGAAGCGGTCGGCTCCATACCGGCACCTGCGCCGTAGTACAGGGTCGAACCGGCGGCGTCGCCGTTGACCATGACCGCGTTCATCACGCCGTTGACGTTGGCGATCAGGCGATCGCTCGGGATCAATGTCGGGTGCACGCGCAGCTCGATGCCTTCAGCCGTGCGACGTGCCACGCCCAGGTGCTTGATGCGGTAGCCCAGGGCCTCGGCGTAGTTCACGTCAGCGGTGGTCAGCTGGGTGATGCCTTCGGTGTAGGCCTTGTCGAACTGCAGCGGGATACCAAAGGCGATGGACGCCAGGATGGTCAGCTTGTGGGCCGCATCGATGCCCTCGACGTCGAAAGTTGGGTCGGCTTCGGCATAACCCAGAGCCTGGGCTTCGGCCAGCACGTCCGGGAAGGCACGGCCTTTTTCGCGCATTTCGGTGAGGATGAAGTTACCGGTGCCGTTGATGATGCCGGCCAGCCAGTTGATACGGTTGGCCGACAGGCCTTCACGGATCGCCTTGATCACCGGGATGCCACCGGCAACCGCCGCTTCGAAGGCGACGATAACGCCCTTCTCGCGGGCCTTGGCAAAGATTTCGTTGCCATGCACGGCGATCAGCGCCTTGTTCGCGGTGACCACGTGCTTGCCATTTTCGATGGCTTTTAGCACCAGGTCGCGAGCGATGGTGTAACCACCGATCAGCTCGATGACGATGTCGATTTCCGGGTTGGTCGCAACGTCGAACACATCAGCGGTAATGGGGGTACCGGTAATCTGGCAGTTCGGGTTCTGCGAGCGCATGGCAATCTGTGCCACTTCAATACCGCGCCCGGCACGGCGGGCAATCTCCTCGGCGTTGCGCTGAAGTACATTGAAGGTTCCGCCACCGACGGTCCCCAACCCACAGATGCCTACTTTGACCGGTTTCACTGTGAACTCCCCATTGAACGGCCGGCACCTGCGCCGACCGTGAAACATGCCGTCACCCCATGACGACGGCGTA
>Ga0160473_101689_pt1 | contig 10156 bp, 12 predicted proteins | sample HID1975I_E11MG_FD_108217 | JGI IMG/M metagenome (GOLD analysis project Ga0160473, IMG submission 108217) | Enriched soil microbial communities from UW Madison campus, WI, USA - HID1975I_E11 MG | ecosystem: Environmental > Terrestrial > Soil > Unclassified | place: USA: Madison, Wisconsin...
ACCGCAGGCTGATCACCGCGGTGCTCGTGGTCGGCATCACCGCGGCGGTCATGACGGCGGCACTGATTGGCATTCTCGCGCTGGTTCGCGGCGAGTAGCGGCCCGCGCTACGCCGCCACGCGGCTGTGGCGGTGAAGTAGGTTTGTGCCGTGACGGCCCGACGCTCCCCTTTGCACAGCGAACACGTCGCCCTTGGCGCGACTCTCGTAGATTTCGCGGGTTGGGAGATGCCCGTGCGGTACTCGGGCGACATCGCCGAGCATGTTGCCGTGCGCACATCAGCCGGGCTCTTCGACCTTTGTCATATGGGCGAGATCGCGGTGCGCGGCGATGACGCGGTCGCCTTCCTCGAATACGCGCTTGTCGGCCGCATGGGCGCGATGGGACTCGGCAAGGCCAAGTACACGATGATCTGCGCCCCGGACGGCGGGGTCATCGATGACCTCGTTGCCTACCGTCGCGATTGGGATCACTTCGTCATCGTCGCGAATGCCTCGAATAAGGACACGGTGCTCGGAGAGCTTGAGGCGCGCGCCGCGGGATTCGCGGTTGAGATTGAGGATGAATCGGACCAGGTGGCCCTGATCGCCGTGCAGGGTCCCGCGTCCGAAGGCATCGTGACCGCGATGATCGCGCGCGATGCAGACAACATCGACACGCTGCCTTACTACGCCGCAACCAACGTGGTGCTCGAGGGCGACATCCACGCCTTCGTGGCGCGTACCGGCTACACGGGCGAGGATGGCTTCGAGCTCTTTGTCGCCGCCGCGGACGCGTCTGAGGTCTGGCGGCTCGCGCTCGCGAAGGGCGGCGACGCGATCACACCCTGCGGCCTGTCCGCCCGGGACACCCTTCGCCTAGAAGCGGGAATGCCGCTGTACGGCCAAGAACTCACACGCACAACCACACCGTTCGACGCTGGCCTTGGCCGGGTGATCGCCTTTGGCACCGAGGCGAATCCGCGCGGCGACTTTGTTGGCCGCTCGGCACTCGAGACGGCTCGGGACGCGGCTCCTGCGCGGGTTCTGGTGGGTCTCGTCGGTGACGGCAGGCGCTCTCCGCGGGCGGGCTACGCCGTCACGGACGCGAATGGTGGAGTCGTAGGCGAGGTCACTTCTGGCGCCCCGAGTCCGACCTTGGGGCACCCGATAGGCATGGCGTACGTCGACGCGGAACTGAGCGCCGCCGGCACCCAGGTGCTCATCGATGTGAGGGGCCGGGGTGAACCGATGGCGGTGGCCGCGTTACCGTTGTACCGGCGGGCGCAGTAACAGAGTAAATAGACAAGCGAGGACTGGCGATGGGGAACGTTCCTGGGGACTTGCGGTATTCCGCCGAGCACGAGTGGGTGGACGGTGAGCTCGCCGTCGGCGGCGAGGTCACGATCGGCATCACTGAGCACGCCGCAGATGCGCTCGGTGACATCGTCTACGTCGAGGCGCCGGGCGTGGGTGCGACCGTCACAGCCGGAGAGGTGTGCGGCGAACTTGAGTCCACAAAGGCCGTGAGCGAACTGTATTCGCCCGTCACTGGCACCGTCACTGCCATCAACGATGAGTTGGCGTCCGAGCCCGAAAGCATCAACAAGGATCCATTCGGGACGGGATGGATCTTCAAGGTCGAGATCACCGAGGAGCCGGCGGGGCTGCTCGAAGCATCCGCATACGAGGGCCTGACGGCCTAGGCCATGGCCGATCCCGGCACCCGACTGGTGGTGGCAGCGGCCATCACCGATTCCCTTGATGTGCCGCGCGTGCTGCTTGCGGCCCGACGAACGGAACCCAAGGCACTTGCTGGGCTGTGGGAGTTTCCCGGCGGCAAGGTGGAACGTGGCGAGACTCCGGAGCGGGCGCTCCGTCGCGAGTTGCGCGAAGAGCTGGGCATCGAGGTGGATCTCGGCGAAGAGATCCCCGGGCCCGAAGAGGGCGATGCCTACGGCTGCGACGTCCCTGTGTGGATGCTCCGCCCCGGAGACGTCGAGGGGGTGCGACTGGTGATGCGCATCTGGTGGGCGACCGTGGCGCCGGGTGTGGACGGCGTGGTGCCGGAACCTAGACCGCTCGAGGACCACGACGAGGTGCGCTGGCTCGAGCCGGGAGCGTGGCGAGATGTCGCCTGGCTCCCAGCGGACAAGCGCATCGTCGAGGCGCTCATCTCCGACGCGGTTGAGCGGCATCGCAGGGCCTACTGCTGACTCCCGCTATCGCAATGCCACGCACCCCTCGATGTGGTCATTTACCAGGCCGCACGCCTGCATGGACGCGTACATCGTCGTTGGGCCCACGAAGACGAAGCCGCGCTGCTTGAGCGCCTTCGCGAGTGCCTTGGACTCCTCCGTTAGTGGCGGCACCTCCGCCCAGTTGGCCGGCGGCTTCTTGCGTGGTGTTGGCTGAAAACTCCAGAACAGCTCACTGAGGCTCTCGCCCGCCGCCTGCATCGCGACCACGGCCTGGGCGTTGGTCACCGCGGAAGTGATCTTCTGTCGGTTGCGCACGATGCCGGGATTCTCCAGCAGCCGCTCGACGTCACGTTCAGTGAATCGGGCGACAGCCTGAGGATCGAACCCAGCGAACGCCTCGCGATACCCCTCGCGCTTGCGGAGGATCGTGATCCACGACAGCCCTGACTGGGCGCCCTCGAGCACGATCCTCTCGAAGATCGCGGCGTCACCGTGCACGGGAACGCCCCACTCATGGTCGTGATACTCCTCGTAGAGGGGGTCGCCCGCACCAAAGCAGCGGGTCAGGTCGTTGGTTTCCGTGATCATGCGGCCAGTCTGCCCCTGCCCGCCCACACGCCGCCCGCGGGAAGGCGAGACCTGGGGATAACTCGTTGGAGCGTCGGGCCTGGGGACGCGTATTGTTTCCCACGCCATGACCATCCGCTCACTGCTCGACGCCGCCCTCGCCGGGCAGGCGGAGCCGACCCTGTCGTACGAACTGTTCCCACCGCGGTCCCCGGCCGCGGAGGACACGCTTCTGCTCACGATGGGTCTGCTCGCGCAGACGAGCCCGGACTTCATGTCGATCACGTACGGCGCGAGCGGCTCCACCCGCACCACCTCCCGGGCCGTGGTTCACGAGCTCGCGCTCGCGCACACCATCCCCCCGCTCGCGCACTTGACCTGCGTCGATCAGTCCCGCGCGGAGCTCGTCGACGTCATCGAGACCTATCTCGCCGATGGAGTGCGGGACTTCCTGGCGCTGCGTGGCGACCCGCCGCGCGGCCAGACGGACTGGCATCCGCACCCGGATGGCCTCCTGTACGCGTCGGAGCTGGTGGTGCTGCTGCGCGAGGTTGCGACCGCACACGGCGTCGAGGTGTGTGTTGGCGTCACGGCCTTTCCGGCGCAGCACGCGATGGAGCGCTGGCGTCAGCAGGGACTCCATGTGCTGCGCGCGAAGCAGGACGCGGGCGCCGACTTCGCCATCACCCAGGTCTTTTACGAGGCGGATCAGTACGTCGCGTTGAGGGATGACGCGCGCGTGATCGGGGTGGAACTGCCGATTGTGCCGGAAGTGATGCCGCTCGTGTCCTCGCAGCGTGCAATGCGTGCCCAGGAACTCACCGGAGTGCCAACCCCCGCCGAGCTGGTGTTCGCGCTCGATGCCGCAGAGAACGACGCCGACGCGAGGGCCGCGGGCGTTGCGCACGCGGCGGACTTGTCTCATCAACTATTGGAGGCTGGCGCTCCCGGGATCCACGTCATCACCTTCAACCGCCACGAGGCGGCGCTTGAGCTGGTGCACGCGCTGGGCCGCTGACGCCTCGTGCATCCCTGAGGTACGTGTCGCGTCGCTTGGTCCCTCTTGCGCCGCGTCGCATACCTACAGCGCGCTTCGGTGGCAGAAAGGGCCCGCCGCGAGCCGCCTAGTCCGCCCGTAGCGTGACGGTGGTGCCATTCTCAATCGTGCGAGACACGGTGCACGTCTTCTCGTGCGCGGCCCTGAGTGCGGGCTCGATGCGAGCCCTCGCCTTGTCGCCGTCCTCGCCCTCAGGGAACTCGACGTGGAAGGTGACCACGATGTCGCGCAGGCTGTTCGCACCGTCCTCGTTCACCTTGTCGGCGGTCACGGTCGCCGACCACGCCGTCGGTTCCGCGCGCCGCGACGTCATCACGTCAAGGTCGGTCCCGGAGCAGCCGACTACGGCCGCGAGCAGCAGTTCGACATTGCCGAACGCGTCGTCGGCCTGACCAAAGCGGAGCTCGGCGCCGGCCGAGTTGGTGGCGACGTACACGCCCTCGGACTCGCGGCGGACGGTGATAGAGCGGGGGGAGACGGTTTCCATGGCCTCATGGTCGCACGGGTGTTACTGCGACTGCGCGCAGCATGACAGGTGACTGCGCGCAGCATGACGGCTGCCTACTTTCCCTCGCGCACGCTCACCCGGTAGAATCGCCACCACACTTCGGCGCGCTGCAGCGTCGATCAAGCGCAATGGCGAGCCCGCCGCGCACGCACCCTCACGAGGAACCATGTCCGAGTACATCACTGCCCCTGCCCCTGCGCCCGCCTTCCCCGGCGGCACCATCCTCGGATACCCGCGCATCGGCCGAATGCGTGAGCTCAAGAAGGCCCTCGAGTCTTTCTGGAAGGGCGCCATCTCGGAGCAGGAGCTCGAGGACGCCGCGGCCGCCCTGCGCGCCGAGAACCGCGAGCGTCTCGCCAAGCTGGGCCTGCGGAAGACCGACTCGTCGATCCCCTCGAACTTCTCCTTCTATGACCATGTACTCGACGCTGCCGTGACGTTCGGCGCCGTTCCCTCGCGGTTCAATTCGCTTCGCCAGGCCGACGGTTCCGTCACCTTGGGCGGCTACTCCACGATCGCGCGTGGCGAGGGGGCGAAGGCCCCTCTCGAGATGACTAAGTGGTTCGACTCGAACTACCACTACCTGGTTCCGGAGATCGGCCCGGAAACCGAGTTTGTGCTCTCCTCTACCCGTTGGGTCGACGAGTTCGTCGAGGCGAAGGAAGCCGGCTACCTGACTCGCCCCGTCATCACCGGCCCCCTCACGTTCCTGTACCTCGCCAAGCCGTCCGATGACGCGCCCGGCGGATTCCAGCCCATCGAGCGGCTCGCCGACCTGGTCGCGGTCTATGCCGAGCTGCTCGGCAAGCTGGCCGACGCTGGGGCCGAGTGGGTGCAGATCGACGAGCCCGTGCTGGTTGCGGACATCGACGCGGATCGCGCTGAGGTGCTCGAGAACGCTCGCTCCGTCTACGAGGGCTTCGTCGCTCTTGAGAACCGCCCCAAGGTGCTCGCGGCGGCGCCGTACGCCTCGCTCGACGACGCTCTGCCCGTGCTGGTTGAGTCCGGCGTCGACGCGGTGGCGATCGACCTGGTGCGCGGCTCGGTTCCTGGCTCCGTCGTGCCTGGTACGCAGCTTGTTGCGGGAGTCGTTGACGGCCACAACATCTGGCGTACCGACCTCGACGCGGCCCTCGAGAAGGCCGCGGCCGTCGAGGCGCTCGGCGCCGCTGTCTCCATCGGCACGTCCACGTCCCTCTTCCACGTTCCCCACACCCTCCAGGGCGAGGAGCACCTGGGCGAGGAGCTGCTGTCTTGGCTGGCCTTCGCCGACGAAAAGGTGACGGAGATCGCGACACTGGCTTCAGCGTCGGCCGGCGGCGAGCAGACCGTTGCTGGCGCTCTCAAGGAGGCCCGTGCCGCCCTTGCCGATCGCAAGGCGCACCCCGGCACCAACCGCGCGGACGTGCGTGAGGCGCTCGCGGCGGTGACTGACGCCGACCTCAAGCGCTCGCCGTACGCCTCGCGCGTGGCAGCCCAGGACAAGCGCTTCCAGCTTCCCGAGCTCGCGACCACGACCATCGGATCGTTCCCGCAAACCCCCGAAATCCGCAAGGCCCGTGCCGCGTGGGCCAAGGGTGAGCTCGACGACGCGGGCTACGAGGACGCGATGAAGGCCGAGATCGCCTCGGTGATCGAACTGCAGGAGTCGCTTGGGCTGGACGTGCTGGTGCACGGCGAGGCCGAGCGCAACGACATGGTGCAGTACTTCGCGGAGCTGCTCGACGGCTTCGACGTCACGGTCAACGGCTGGGTGCAGTCGTATGGGTCACGCTGCACGCGGCCCTCGATCCTGTGGGGCGATGTCGCGCGACCCAACCCCATGACCGTGCGCTGGGCCGAGTACGCGCAGTCGCTGTCGGAGAAGCCCGTCAAGGGCATGCTCACGGGCCCTGTGACGATCCTCGCCTGGTCCTTCGTCCGCGACGACCAGCCGCTCGGCGTCACAGCCAACCAGGTGGCACTTGCGCTTCGCGAAGAGATCCGCGACCTCGAAGCCGCTGGTATCGGCATCATTCAGGTGGATGAGCCCGCGCTGCGCGAGTTGCTTCCGCTGAAGAAGGCGGACCAGGCGGCGTACCTCAAGTGGTCCGTGGATTCGTTCCTGCTCGCGACCTCCGGCGCCGCCGATGACACCCAGGTGCACACTCACCTGTGCTACTCGGAGTTCGGCGAGATCATCGACGCGATCGATGGCCTGGGCGCGGACGTGACCTCGATCGAGGCCGCTCGCTCCCGCATGGAGGTGCTCCCGGCGATCCGCAACCACGGTTACGAGCGTCAGATTGGCCCCGGCGTGTGGGACATCCACTCGCCGCGCGTCCCCTCGACGCAGGAGATCACCGAGCTGCTGCAGCTCGCCAAGGAGTCCATCCCCGGCAAGCAGCTGTGGGTCAACCCGGACTGCGGGCTCAAGACGCGCGCGTACCCGGAGACCAAGGCGACGCTCGAGAACCTCATCGCGGCAACTCAGGCGGTGCGCACCTCCTGACTGTGTGCTCTAGGCGCCGACGCGGCTTTCAGGCGGGTCGACCGTCCAGCCCAATTCGCGCAGTTCTTGCGCCACCTCATGGGCGTAGTGCTTGACCGTGGCGACAGCCTGCGTGCGTTCATAGAGTTGTAGGCGTTGTTGCGCGGTAGCCCGCCACTGCGAGTCGGTCTTCCAGCGGCGAAACAGTCGCTCGCGGTCGAGGAAAAGCAAGAAGTCCTCGATGGTTGGGCGAAAGCGCTCTGACCCCACGGGAAAGTGAAGAGCCTCGGATGCGCGGTAATCGCCGCCCGCCACCCCGTAGACCCAGCCAAGCGCCTCAGATGATGCATGAAAGTGGACATGCGCCGGGGGGGCTTTGCGTGCGTTGAAACTCGGCGCGAATAACGGGCATGAGGCCCGTCGACCTTCCACCCTTGTCGTGCGGCACGTAGAGACCGAATACCGATGACTGGACGCGGAAGTAGCGGCCGGACGGGTCATCGGACAGGACGAACTCGACGCGCAAGTGCGGCCCGGAGCCATCTCCGACCATGCAGATTGGTGAGAACTTGGTCGGCAGCATGGACTCCGGACCAACCCGAAGAGCGTCGCCCGCGTCCACAATCGAGAATGGCGTCGCCACGGGGAGCGCCTCATTGACGAACGCCTCAACCCCGCGGGCGAACTCCGCCGAAAGTGGATGGCCCCCCATCGGCGCGTCCTAGGACTGGTCGACGTTGAGTGGGACGTCGCCCCAAATGATCCAGAGGTCGCGCAACTCGGACTCCGAGAGCGTGCCGTTGCGCGCCATTTCGCGAAGTTGCTCCAGCGCGTATCCGTACTTTGCAGCGCTCTCGGTGAGCATCTCATCGACCTGCTCGCGTGTGACCGTGACTCGAGTCATCCCCACCACCGCCTTTCCCCAACTGCAACGGTACCGGTCGCCACTGACACGGCACCGTTATCCCCAGCCTAGTGCGGCGACAACACACCGAGCACGTTGCCCTCGGTGTCGCTGAACCGCCCCCAGTAGCCCTGTGTCGCCTCGACCGGCTGCTTCGGCTCCACGATTCGGCCGCCGTTGGCGACCACACGGTCGAGAATCACCTGGAGGTCGTCTCCACCATCGAGGTACGCGACGATGCCGTCGGCCGTGGGCCGCCAGTCGCGACCACACGCGATAGAGCCGACGCCGCCCGGCAGCAAAGATTTCGGTTCCCCGTCGCCGATGTCCTCGAGCGTCGTTGTCATGTCGAATACGGCCTCATAGAACGCCGTCGCCCGCCGCAGGTCGCGTGCGGGGATCTCAAACCAGACCAGCATGTCGCCTCCTGTGCCCGACGCTACCTGCACTCTGCGCGCAACGTCGCCATCGCGTCGGGCACGAAAAAGCGGGCCCGGCCCCTGAGGGCCGGACCCGCCGGTACTTTGCGATGCTACGGACACTGTCCGCGGGCATAGCCTGTGTCTGCGCTGTAGCGGATGCCAGGGCTTGCCGTGTAGCTCCCGTCGGGATGCGTTACGTCGATGCACCAGGAGTAGATCGTCGTACCGCTTATCCCACCGAACTCCACGCCATTCGAGGCGGCTACCACCTCTTTGCCATTCACCAAGTAGTGACCATCGTCTACGACTACGGTAGGCACCGCGTCCGTGTCCGTGATCGCACCCATGATGAACGTTTCGAGGTTCTTCAGATCAGACTCTGCCGCCGCGTCGTGTGCCTTTGACCTCTGGTGGAGGTAAACAGGTACAGCGATTGCGGCGAGGATTCCAATAATGATGATGACGACGAGCAACTCAATGAGTGTGAAGCCGTCGTCGAATCCCCGCCGTGAGGTGGGGCTTTTCATTGGCTTACCTTCTGTTCAATTGTCCGGCTGAGCCGGGCCGTGACAAAGAGGCACTGAGCCGAGCGCCACGACGGCACCATTCTGGCGTCCCAGTACAACCCGATGCGAGAGAGTGTGAGATTTCTGGCGCGTAAGTATTCACGGCGTTGTGGCGATGTCAAACTGCCAATAGCCCACGTCGAGCCATCGGTCGAACTTGCGGCCTACCTCCTTGATGGTGCCCGTGTGCTGGAACCCCACCGATTCGTGCAGCGCAACGGACGCCTCATTGGGGAGCGCGATCAGCGCCACGACGGTATGGACGGGCGCGTGTGGACCACTGTCGACGGCGGCAATCCGCCGCAGGAGTTCCGCGTAGAGCGCGCTGCCCAGCTCGCGGCCCCGAGCGGCGCGGTCGACGTAGACGGAGCAGGTAACGGTGTGCGCGTAGGCTGCGCGGTCATGGAACGGAGCCGCGTAGGCGTATCCCGCGATCCCCAGTGAGTCGGTGGCGACGACAAACGGCAGTCCCGCGTCTTGCACGGCCGCTATGCGGCTAGCCATGACTGCGTCACCAATGGAGTCGACCTCAAATGTCGCGCTATCGGTCTCAATGTAGAAGTTGTAGATCTCTGCCAGGCGATTGGCATCGTCAGCGGGAGACGCATCACGGAGCATGCGCACCATTGTGGCGCTAGCGTTGCGCTCGTGAGTACAGACGCGAAGAAGGCCAGTTGGTCCGTCATCATCATGTTGGCGGCGGCACAGTTCATCATGGTGCTCGACACCACCGTGATGAATGTCTCCATTTCGCAGGTCGTTGAAGACCTGAACACGACGGTCGTTGGGCTTCAGTCGGCCATCACGATCTACACGCTCGTGATGGCGGCCTTCATGCTGCTTGGTGGAAAGCTCGGTGACCGTTGGGGCGCCAAGCGTGCGTTTGCGATCGGCCTGGTGATTTATGGCGTCGGTTCGCTCACGACTGCGTTCTCCAAGGACCTGGCCATGCTCCTCATTGGTTGGTCTCTCATCGAGGGTCTCGGTGCCGCCTTGGTCATTCCCGCGATCGCCGCACTGGTGGCGTCTACATATGAGGGCAAGCAGCGCGTGCTCGCCTATGGCGTGCTTGGAGGCGTTGCCGGTGCGAGCGCCGCCGCCGGCCCTCTCATCGGCGGCTGGGTAGGCACCGTCGCGAGTTGGCGCTGGGTGTTCGCCGGCGAGACGGTCATCGTCGCCTTCCTCATGCTCTTCTTGTGGCTCATCCCCAAGACGCCGGGCAAGCAGGGCCGCCTTGACCTCGGCGGCGCCGCGCTCTCGATCGCCGGACTCGGAATCGGCGTATTCGCGATCCTCAGGTCTAGTCAGTGGGGCTGGATTCTTCCGGGACCCAAGGTGCCGGAAGTCAACGGGCGGGAGCTCACCTTGCTGGGACTTTCTCCGGTGGTGTGGATGCTTGTGCTCAGCTATTTCCTGCTGTCCGCGTTCGTACGCCACGAGCAGCGCCTCGTGGCCAAGGGTCGCGAGCCGCTCGTCGACCTGA
>Ga0160473_101704_pt1 | contig 10035 bp, 13 predicted proteins | sample HID1975I_E11MG_FD_108217 | JGI IMG/M metagenome (GOLD analysis project Ga0160473, IMG submission 108217) | Enriched soil microbial communities from UW Madison campus, WI, USA - HID1975I_E11 MG | ecosystem: Environmental > Terrestrial > Soil > Unclassified | place: USA: Madison, Wisconsin...
ATCAGCAACTCGGTGCCGACGAGATCGCCCTCGAACTCGGGCAGGTCTGCGATTTTCGGCATGGTTACTCCTGGGGCCAGAGGGGGTGGGCGGCGACATCGAGCGCGGCCAGCGCGTCGGCGCCGAGGGTGGCGATCTGCGCCTCGATCGCGTCGGAGGCGGCGCGGATCGCATCGATCGCGGCAAAGCGGGCGTCGCCCGCCGGCGATGGCGCGCGCTGGTCGTTCAGCTGGCGCCAGATCGGCGCGGCCGTCTCGATCCGCCGGGCCGCCTCGCGCTTGACGCGGCGGATCAGCGCCGCGCGGTGCGCGGCGACCGTCGCGACCGGGCGATTGATAGCCGGGCGGCCGTCGCGCGGTTCGATCGCGGCCCCCTGTTCCTGCGCGGCCAACAGTTCGCGATGGCGCGCGGCGGTGATGGCGACCGCGTCCGCCGGCAGCGCCTTGTGGATTGCGTCGTCGAAGAAGCCATTACGTGCGGCGGAAAAGTGGATGGCCATGGCTCAGGCTCCCAGGGCGATGTAGCCGCAGGCGTTGCTGCTATCGTCGGCGGAAAAGGCGGAGAAACCCGAGGGCGTGATGGTCGCGTAATCGACGCCGGCGGGGTTATCCTGACTGTCGGCACCGCTGCCCTTCACCCCGTCGACCAGGACGACGAAACAGGCGGTTGCGAAGCTGTCGGTGAACAGCACATTGGTCGAGCCGTTCGCGATGGAGGTGAAACGCCCCCACATCAGGCGCAGGCCGCCGGCGCCGGGAATGAAGGCGTGGCCATTGGTCGTGATGGACCGAAGCAGGCCGGACAGGGCGGCAGGGGTGATGGCCCGGTCATTGGCGACACCGGCGGCGACGTCGGCCGCGCTGGCGGCCGTGACGGTCAGGGTCCGGCTTGCGCTCAGGTCGCCGCCGCCGCTGACCAGGCCGGCGCCGGTGATGGTGCGGGCGATGAGGGCAGCAAAGGCGGCGGCAAAATCAGGCTCGCCCGGCGCGATCAGTTCGCCCAGGGCATTGAGGACCAGGCGCAGCTTTTTGGGCGAGATGATGCGCAGATCATCGTCGCCGGCCTGGGCTTCTGCAGCCGTGGCGATTTCTGCCACGCCCTTCACCGTCTCGCTGGCGGGCGGCATCAGGAAGGTGGTGTCGCCAAAGGTGATTTCGCCGGCGACGCCGTTCGAAAAGCCGATGTCCAGCGCCAGCAGGAAGAAGGAGATCCTGACCTTGCGGAAGATCGGCGTGGGCTGGCTGTAGATGGCGAAGAGCGTGCCGTCGTCGAGATAGAGGCCGAGGCCGCGCAGCTCGTAAATATCCTCGCTGGCGTCCTGCGCGGTCATGTGGATGACGGTTTCGCTGGTCGGCATGCCCGCAACGGCGGTGATGCGCTTGAGTTCGCCGGGCACGCTGGTGATGGTCGGTGCCATGGTGAAAGCGGTCTCGCTGACGCCGAGCGTTGCGATTCTGATGCGGTCGGTGCCGCCGCCCTGGGCATTGACCAGGGCATCGAGGCCGGCGGCGGTGACCATGAAGAGAGCCGGGTCCATGTCAGACCTCCAGGAAGGCGCCGGCGTGCGTCAGGAACGGCTCGCCATCGCGGGTTTGCAGGAAAGTGGCCCAGGCGGGATCGAGCGCGCTGGTCTGGTCGGCCTGTGCGTCCAGACGGGTGAGGCCACCAATCTGGGCGGCGGACACCAGCCAGGCGCGCGCTTCGGCGCGGAGCTTGAAGACGGCGAGCATGTGCGCACGGACCGGCTTCACCTGGGCGATGTCGCGCAGGATCTGGTCGACCAGCTTTTCATCGTAGAAGACGTCGCTTTCCGACAGCAGCGGCAGTTCCAGACGGAAGGAGAAGGGATCGAGCGTGGCGCGATCGTCAAACCATTCGACCATCTTGATGAGAGGATCGAACCGATCGAGGACCGTGCGCAGTGAGGCGGGCGTGCCCTTGCGTCGCTGAAAGGCGATGGCATCGGCGACGGCGGCGCGCTTGACCGCTTCCGGCCAGGCAGCATCCCAGATGTCTACCGAAAGCCCCCAGGCGAGCCAGGGCAGATGCGACATGGGGCATTCCCAGGGAGACCAGAGCTTGCGTAGTTCGACGGGCAGGTCGAGCAAATCGGCGGTGACCTGCGCCAGCGCCTTCTGCAGGCGGGTCGATCGCGGCGGCAGCAGAACGCTCATTCGCCGACACCAGCAAAGCTGACGTCGATCGCGGTGCAATAGGGGGCCTGCTGCCGTGAGATGACGATGTCGGCCGCCGGCGCGGTCAGTTCGACCCGCTGCACGCCATCGACATGCAGGGCAGCGAAGATGCCGGAGCGCGTCACGTCGCGGCCCAGGCGATGGCATTGGGCGACATAGGTTTCGAGGCGCGCGAGCGCGGCCGCGCGAACGACTTCGGCGTCGGGGCCGCGAAAGGTGTAGAGGGTCGCGACGACCGCATAGTTGACGATCGCGGCAGGCTGGACCGTCACGGCGTCCGTAAGCGGGCGGCGCGTGACGTCGGAGAGATAATCATCGACCGTTGCCACCAGCGCGGGCGACGCGGCGCCGCTGCTGTCGCGCGACATGATCGAAACGATGACCTGACCAGGCCAGACGGCGTTCGACAGGGCGGTGACCATGGCGGCGCGCAGATCGGCGGACGCGCCGTGCGCGTCGAGAACGCCGAGGATGATTGTGCGGATGCTGTCGGGGGTGGGCGTGGTTGCCGCCGCGTCCAGCACATTGGGGTCGGCCGACAGGGCGTGGAAGATATAGGCGCCTTCGGGACCGGCGACCGAATAGCCTTCTGGCCCCAGCACCACACGACGGCGGAAATCCGCATCGCTTTCCATGACCGCCGGGGTTCCGGTCGCAGTGTCCGCTGGCGTGAGGGTGAAGCGGGTCACACCAAAAATGGCGGCGATATTGTCGAGGTCTGCGCCGACCGCATGGGCGGGCATGACGGCGCGCGCCGCGTCGTTGACCCGCTGGCGCAGCAGCTGCGCGAAATAAGCCAGGATCAGCAGCTGCTTTGTCGCAGGGTCGCTTTCCCGCGCCTCGAAATCGGGCATCAGCACGACCATGCGCGCCAGCGCATCCGCGTAGATGGTATCGAAATCGAGCAGTTCGATTATGTCGGGCGAAGGAAGGCGCGACAGATCGACAGCGGTGAAAGTTTCATCGGCCATGAGGCTCATGTCGTTGAGACATGATGCGCGTGGCCATGGGGTGCATATGGAGAGGCAGCCTCTCCATATGCACGGATCAGGCGTCGATCAGTTCGTGCAGGGAATGGCCGATCGGCTGGCCACAAAGCGTCGGGTGTTGGGCAGACCATGATGCTGGATCGAGGCGAGGGCCGAAGCCGTTCGTGGCCAGCGAACCTTGCCTGTATTTGAAACCCTTGTTAATCCCTCATTTTCTCCTGGATAATTGGGAGTGGTAGAATTGCCGTCTTATGATGACGTACCGGGTCAATGCGTGGCTTACAATTACTCTGCGTTTGGAGATGAGTTCATTTATTCTTCTGCAGTAGAGTTCGCTGTATCTCCTCATTATGACGGCGTTTCACGTATCGGATTTCCTGCAGGAAATTTGGACGTTCTTCTGAGCAATACGCAATATCTTAACGATTCAGATGACATAAAAGTATTGGTGTGCTTAGGTGGAGCAATTTCAAAGAGGAAGGAGATGGTCGGCCCTTTTTTCTCGGGGAGAGGCTTGTCTGCGAAATTGGAGATACCGCTAATTTCGTTTAGCGATCCAACCTTGAAATTAAATAATGATATCCAGATTGGATGGTACACCGGCCACAAAGGAAGACTTAATGTCGCCTCAGAGATCGCATCTGTTCTGAACTGCTTCGCTGATCGTTATAACTGCAAATTTTTATTTGTTGGTGGTTCCGCCGGAGGTTTTGGGATCATGAACGCCCTTCGTGGCGTAGTGCGACCTAGCGTGGCAATTATCTGGAATCCGCAAACGGCGATTTGGCGTTACTGGCCCTCTCATGTGAATGCCTATCTGAAAGCTGCCTTTTCGCTCAGTGAAGCGCCAGTTGATCGAGATGATGCCCGTGTCTTGCTTGATAGGAAGGGCGTCCACGCGGAAGTGCGATCAAAGGATATCGCTAATCATATGGTGCTCTACTGCCAAAATAGGCAAGACAAGCATGTCGATAACCATATGAAGCCATTTCTCAGCACCGGAACTTTTTTCCGCTCGGGCAAGGATTGGTATAAGGCAGCGGGCGGGCGTTGCCTAATTTGGCTCGGTAGATGGGGCCGGGGGCATGCGCCTCTTCCCTCCAACCTTACTATTGCCCTTGCTTCAATTTGGAAAGCGGGAGGCGGGCTCGCCGAAATGCGTTCTTATCTTAGCGAGGCAATGCCTCCGCCTGTCTCGCCAAATTCAAATTCGGAGTAGATTAGCTCTTCTCATTCGTGACGATCGGCTCGCAATCGACGATGGTCTCCTCCACTCGCGTCACCAGCCAAGCATGCCCATCCTGGATCTCAATACTACTCATATCAAGATCGTATTCGATCGCCGCCTTCCGCTTATTGATGGGCGTAATCTTTTCGGTCGGCTTTTTTTGCATCTCTACTCTGCCTTTCGCATTCGATATGTCACGTATCGCAGTTGAGGGAAACTTGTTGGTGCCTGACGAGGTCACCGACAAGCGGCTCTGATTGTGATGTCAGGCGTCGTTCCCACCGCGAGAAGATAATGAACGCCGACCATTGCCATGAGTCAAAATCGGTAGTGGCGTTTCACATCGTCGCGCGGAGGTTCGTCGCCGTCAGGCTACCGGGCTCGAACGGCTGAATATCGCCCCTGTTAATCGCGGCGTCCAGCCTGTCCAAGAAGGACGGTAAATCAGTTGGATCCAGTGCCATGATTACATCGGGGGCATAGCGCCACCAAGCAGATTCCAATAACCGCTCTCTCAGTTCTTCGGGGAACCGGAAACGGATGGTCCGCGCGGGCATGCCGCCGATCACCTCGTAGGGTAGTACGTCGCGCGTAACTACCGCCCGCGCTGCAATGACGCATCCAGTGCCCAGCCGAACGCCCCGCGCAAGCAGTGCGCCATCGCCGATCCACACGTCATGTTCGATGATGACGTCCCGAACCGCTTTATCATAAGATATGGTCTGATATCGCTCCACACCTGATTCCGCGAGATAGCTTTTCACCCCCGGTAATCCGCGATGATAGGTGAAGGGTGAGGTCGATATCCGGTCTAGCGGATGCGGATCGCCCATGATGGAGACGCCGAGGCCGATGGAGCAGTAACGGCCAATTGACGTTCCGGTCGAGAGTTCCGACTTGGTATAGGACATGGATCCCAAGGCGAAGGGTATAGTTCGGCTGTTGGTAAAGGTGCAATAACGCTCCACCACCGCATCTCCATGCACCATCAGCTTGTCACCCAGTTTGATCCGGGGGGCAGGGCGAAAAGATGTCGAAATGGAGTATTTAGCAAGCAAATCTATAGTTTTCTGCGTAACAGTTATAGATAAAATTCCATTCGGAAGGGCCTTTTTCACAAATTCCTCACGAATAAATTATGCGGACATCAGTTTTGGCGAATTTTGCTCGTTTGCGCCAAGCAAATCCTGGCAGTCCTTCCCATCTGCTATACCCAACTTGATCCACAGATCCCGGATGAGATTGCGCTCCTCATCGCCCAAGTGGGGGATGCGTTCAGCATGGACGGCGAACATGGGTGTGCGGGCGCAGTGGGCGGCATGAATGACCGCCTGAATCCGTTTTATATCCTCCGGATGTCGGCGGAACAGTGTCGAGGATTTGTCGGAATCCCCTTTGAAATAAATTTCCGCGGTTCCATACTTCTTGTGAGCATAGGCAAACATCATTAGAAATTCCGTGGCTCGGCCCGTATATTCCTCAAAAAAATTGTCGAGCGAGCCATATTTCTCGGCAATCAATACCTCGAGCTCACGCAGATGCGACGCCGTTACCGGGAACGGCGTCGTTGTCTGCGACGCCGGCTCATCGGCCAGCGCGGCGGCTACCCCCACCATCGCCAAGCTGTCTACAAGCCACGTATACTGCGAATGCTGGGGCGATCGGGTAATTAGAGCAACCGTGGGTCGCCCCGTTTCTTCGTCGAAAAAGTCTGCGGCCTGGATCGGTCGGATGAAATGATTCTTCGCGTCGAGAATCACCACGCGATCGCCGGTCATGACGCGATGGGCTCGTAGCTTGATCAATTGCTGCGTTCGCCAGCCCGCGACTGTGAGCGGTCGGTCGATGAAATCGTGACGGGAATGGAAATGCGTTTTAGCTTGCCACGCGCCGTAAGCCGAAAGATTTTCCCTGACAAACTCGTCAATCATCGCCCCAACGTCTTCCGTCTCATTGATGACGATATGGATAGCGGTGACAGCGTCGTCCTGCGCGAAACGCGCAACCGACTTGGCCTGAAGGCGCCAAAGCTTATAGTCGTTTCGGCAGATAATCGTGAATAGTTCCAACTTTTTTTCTACCATTCTCGTCTAGTTGTTCTGAACCGACACTCTTTAGATGGTTGGTGCATCCGCCCATTGTTGAAGGCTCGGTAACCTGATTGACGCTCAAACGAAAGGCGGAATCGGGTAATGACGGTTCCTTCCGCCCGCATGGTCAGGTAGGTGGCAACGAACCGCGGGATTTTCTCTACTTCAGATGATATATCCGACTTGGGGATAATTTGCCTTGGATGTTCGATGTGGACGGTTCATCGATCAGGCCTGTGATGCGACAAAAAAAAGGTCGTGCGACGCCTCGAATTTTGGAAAGCCAAGGTCATCAACGCCGACCGGTTCGCGCTTTGGATGGTTCATCGCCTGGCGCGCCGCTATGCTCGTTACGCAGGTGGTAATGGCGGTGGATCGAGGCGATGGCCGGTGCCTTGCCGGAAAAGTCGGCCGACAACCTGGGGGTATCGGCTTGGCCACGCAGATATTTGGTGATGGTGAGGCGATAAACCATGGCTTTGCACCAGAGGCGGTGCGCCGGAGCTGCAGTTTCGGCGCGCTTCGGGCAGGGCTGGCTGGGAAGTTCCATTTTGTTAAATTCATAAACGTTTTATACCCACCGCATGAGTCTTTGCGGTAATCAAAAGATAGCGTTCGCGAAAGGTGGCTCGATGCTTTTAAGAAATATCGTCTCGATATTCGCTATTTGTGGGGCGAGCCAGCTATTTGTCGCGCCAAGCTATGTTTCATCCAGAACTCAGTATTTTAATTCTGAGATAAGGCACCCTGGCTTACTACTATCCCAATCAGCTCTGGATGCGTTGAAATCGCGTGATATTGACGAATCGTATAATAAATATCGCAAAGATCCTAGGTCGGGATCGGATTTTTGGTTGTCGCCGATCAGTTCTCCTGTGATGGCACCTAAGAGATTATCTCCGGATGAAAAAGCGATAAAAGATGCTGCATTTTCTGCATATTTGAATGCAATTGCATGGGTTGCTTCTGGGGATGATCGTCACAGAAAAGCTGCGATTAACATAATGGATAGTTGGGCTGAAAGATTTGATCATTTCCTTCCGGCAAAAGGGACTAGTTTAGAGCAACTTCAACTTGAAGCTGCTTGGTTGCTTCCTGTGTGGGCGAACGCCGGTGAAATCGTTCGAAGCCGCGATAAGGCGGGTGAGTGGGATGACGGCCAGTTTCGTGTATTCATTAGGAAGCTGTACCGTCAGTCTTGGCCTGCTCATGGCCGGGCAGATAATTGGGGGGCTTCCGCTTCTCTAGCGGCAATGTCGGCAGGAGTTTTCCTGAATGACAAGAGCATCTATAAGGATTCTGTCGAAAATATAAAAATGATAATGCCGAAAACTATAGATGATAGTGGTTTGGTCAACGAGTTGCAGACTAGAGATTGCATACATCCTCAATATACTCTGACAGCATTTACGCAATCTGCTCTTATAGCGAGCAATCAGGGTGACGATTCACTATGGAAATTGTCGAGAGGTGGTGGAGGTGATCCTATACTTCTGAAAGGTATAGAAAATATGTCGTCTGCGCTCATTGGTACGTCAAAAATCAGAAATTGCAGGCAGCGTGGTAAAGTCGGAAAAATGCTTGCCGGATATGGCTTTGTGGCGGTGAAAAAATATTCATCTTTCGGGTACGACACGGAATTGGCAAGTCGTATAATAAAGTGGCAGGGGGCTGATGAATCATCGTATCAGTTCATTGGGTGGTCGCCGATATTATCATTGAGTGTCGAATAGGTTTTGACCTGATCTAATCTGCTATGATGTGGTTTAGGAGAAGATCGAGCATATGCTCCCGGTCAGCGGCATCGGCACCGATCAATTCGCGCCTTGGATAGCCCATCGCCTGGGCGCGCGGCGACGGTTTGTCGCGCAGCCCATAATGGTGGATCGAGGCGATCGCCGACGCTTTGCCGGAGAAGCCGACCCAGAAGCCGCGATCGTCGGCCTGGCTGCGCAGATATTTGCCGCTGGCGAGGCGGCGAAACATGGCCTTGCGGCGCAGGCCGCCGCGCCGGCGCAGCGTGCCGCCAGTCCGGTTGCGATGCTCTTCCGGCACTGGCAGCCATTTGACCACCTTGGAAAACTCGAAGGATCGGATCGCACCTGCCTCGATATCGAAGCCGGTCATCATCTGGTTGCTGCCCCAGGTGAAGCTTTTCATGATCACGCGGCGCGGTGCGCCGCCGCCGCCCGAAGGATAGAGGAAACAGGTTGCGCCGCGCCCGGTGACGGGCTGCGGCTTGACCTTGCGCGGTTCGAATGCCGCGCCGGCAGGGTCGCGCTGGGCGGCGATGCGCGCGCGGTTGGCCTGGGCAAGGTCGCGTCCCATGCGGCGCAGGATCGAGCGGCGCTGCGACGCCCCCAGGCTGCGCAGCAGGGAGCCGGCAAGCCGCTCCAATTCCTCCAGATCATCGCTCATGGCGCAATGTCCTCGCCATTGGCGATGATCGCGGCGAAAGACGCGGTCACGCCGGGAAAGCTATCGATCAGGCCGACTTCGGCCGGATGCGCGATGTCATAGCCGGTGCCGGCCTGATTCGGCGTCACGACAACGGCTTCGGTCAGGTCGATCGAGATCAGCACGTCGGACAGGTCGCCGTCGAGCAATTCGCATTCGAAGCCGAAGGGCTGGCTATCTTCACGGCGCAGCAGCTGGGGCTGTTCCTTCTCGATCCAGGCAAGCAGCGGCACGATGATATGATCGGCGTCGCCGGCAAATTCCCAGAGGCCCACCTTCAAGGTGTAGCGATAGGTGAAGGACAGGGTGCGCGATCGGCGCGCCTCGACCTGGCCGCCCTCGATCCAGACATGCAGCCGATCGGGATGCGTCTTGTAATCGGGCAGATAGGCGGTCAGCCATTGCCGCAGACTGTCGGCCTTGCGCATCGATCAGCGCCCCGCGCAGGCGCCGGCGCGCACCTGGTCCTGCATTTCGACAAGCGTCGCGCGAATCTGGCCCGCAACGTCATAGAGCGCAGCCAGGCTGGCATGGCATTGGCCGCCGGTCATTTCACCGCTGGAGCCGCGCTGAACCATCGGCAGGCGCGGCGGCGATGCCAGCAGCTGGGGCGACAGGTTCGCCGTTGGCCGTGGCTGCGGCGCGGTCGAGCAGGCCGACGCCATCAGCATCAAGGCAGACATTGCGATAGACCGGCCGCTCGATGACCTTCTGGCTTTCATGGTAGATTTCCCTGACTGCGCCCTGCCGGGCATATTCGGCGGCCTGGTGCTGCTGCGCGGAGGCATCGATCTGCGCCTGGAGCTTGGCTCGTTCGGCCTCGCGCGCATCGTCCGCGCGCTTTTGGGCTGCCTGTTCCTGGGCGGTGCCCACATGGACGCCATAGGCAAAGCCGCCGATGCCGATCAGACAGGCGACGAGCGCGGCGCCCAGGGCGAGGCGGACCGTCATGCGACCCGGTTCCGGAACCATCCGAACACGAAATCCTCATTGGCGGCGCGCGATCGGGCAAGCATCTTGTAGCGCTCGCCCTGGGAGCAATTGAGGGCGCGGAGCATGACCCGTTCGGCATCGGA
>Ga0160473_101708_pt1 | contig 10018 bp, 10 predicted proteins | sample HID1975I_E11MG_FD_108217 | JGI IMG/M metagenome (GOLD analysis project Ga0160473, IMG submission 108217) | Enriched soil microbial communities from UW Madison campus, WI, USA - HID1975I_E11 MG | ecosystem: Environmental > Terrestrial > Soil > Unclassified | place: USA: Madison, Wisconsin...
ACAAATCAGCTAATAAATTGATTCCGTATATATTAGAAGTGGCAGCGGCATTTAATAATGAAGCAATAAGAGTGAGATTATCTTGGTTCCTGCCAATAACCTGCACTATTTCATGACCTGCTTCTACAATCTTTCGTCCAAGTACGGTAGCGACATTGCCAGTTCCGATAATAACAACTTTCATCTACTTTTGAATTAATAAACAGCAGATGAAATTAGCACAAACAATTTTCTTATCGTACTATATAACCAAATTCAAGCTTTTAGCTCTTATTTCGCCAGAAAAGGCAGCCAAATCAGCCTTCGAGTTGTTCTGCACACCGTACTCACGAAGAAGGACTTACGACACACCGGAAGTTTTTACAGAAGCAGAAAAAATAAACTTCTCTTTTAAGGATCATGAGATCAACGGATTTTATTGGCAACCAAAAGTGCCCAATGGGTGTAAAGTGTTGATCTGTCACGGTTTCGATAGCCTTAGTTATAGATTTGCTCAGTATATAGAACCGCTGATTCACCAGGGATTTGAAGTGTATGCTTTTGATGCACCTGGTCATGGGTTAAGTTCGGGGAAAACCATTAATGCGCTTCTTTACCGGGATATGATTGTAGAGGTTGCAGAGAAATACGGACCGTTCGATGCTTTTATGGCGCATTCATTTGGTGGTATCGCAGTTACGCTTGCTATCGAAAAAATGGAAACTGATCTTCCTAAACGATTGGTTCTGATTGCGCCTGCTACTGAAACAACGCGATCGGTAACTGATTTCTGTCGCCATTTAAAGATTGACGCCAAACTGCGAAGAGAACTTGAAAAGTTGATAGTGACTGTTGGCGGACAACCGGCTTCGTGGTATTCTGTGGCACGTATAATACAATCTATCTCAACACCTACACTGTGGCTGCATGATAAAAAAGATACTATTACTCCTTATGAAGACATGCATCATTTAACCGAAATGTCTCTTCCGCATGTTGAGTTTGTAATTACAGAAGGTCTTGGACACAGCCTCTATAGAGATAATGAGATCTGCAACCGGATCGTGGGCTTTTTGGTGACGTTGAAAAACAATGTGTATTGATAGTTATTACCTTTTAACAAATAAAAAGGATTACACGTAACAACAGACTGAAGCTGAATTAATAACCGTCAGATGAACGGAGCGTCGCAAGAATGCCCTATCGGTGAGATGCTGCTTGTAACATCATTGAATTTCTGTCAAATAAAGAGAGTACAGATTATTGACCCGGCAATTGATCTGTGATGTGGCATTCTTGCGTCGCACACTTGTACGGCATCAGGAAATCGACAACGCTTAATTCGAAACCTTCTATAACTTTCGGAATTACTTTATGCGGCGCAGGTATTCTCCGTAACCGCTCTTCTGGTATTTATCAGCAATTGTGTTTAATCCTTCACGCGACAGGAAACCCATTCTGTATGCGACTTCTTCGATGCAGCCGATCTTTTGTCCCTGCCTTTTTTCTATCACCCGCACAAACTCTGTTGCATCACTCAAAGAATCAAATGTACCGGTGTCTAACCATGCTGTTCCACGATCCATGACACCCACTTTCAGTTTCCCGCTTTCAAGATATACCCGGTTAACATCGGTTATTTCATATTCACCTCTTTGAGAAGGTTGTATATTTTTCGCTATTTCTACCACTGAGTTATCATAAAAATACAAACCTGGCACTGCATAGTTTGATTTTGGCTGTGTTGGTTTTTCTTCGATACTTACGGCGTTGAAGTTTTTATCAAATTCAACCACGCCATAACGCTCGGGGTCAGACACTTCGTAAGCAAAAACGGCGGCGCCTTCCACATCGTAAAAAGACTGCAATAACTTACTAAAGCCGCTTCCATAAAAAATATTATCTCCCAGTATTAAAGCCACCTTGTCGTTGCCGATAAATTCTTCACCTATCACAAAAGCCTGCGCAAGACCATTTGGAACTTCCTGGATAGCATAAGAAAAGGAACATCCCAGCTCGCTGCCATCGCCAAGTAGTCTTTTAAATTGGCTGCTGTCTTCGGGAGTGGTGATGATTAATATCTCCCTGATACCGGTAAGCAGTAACACGGAGATAGGGTAAAAGATCATTGGTTTATCGTAAATGGGCATCAATTGCTTGCTTACCCCTCTCGTAATGGGATATAATCTTGTACCGGAACCTCCTGCTAATATTATTCCTTTCATTTTTTTGTGCTTTTTTTAAAACCCATTCTCTATTAGTCAAAAAGACTTTTGCAAGAAGCTAAGGTTGGTAATTGAATGTCTTTACCTGAAAGTATCAGTTCGTCAGGCTTCATTTGCCAGTTAATCTTTATTTCAGGGTCGTTGTAGACTATTCCGCCTTCAGACTGTTTGTTGTAGTAATTGTCACATTTATAGAAGAACTCTGCCACATCGCTTAAAACCAAAAAACCGTGAGCAAAGCCTTTGGGAATAAACAGTTGGGTACTTGAAGTGTCGGATAGAACCACGTCAAAATGCTGTCCGAAGGTTGGCGAAGAACGCCTGATATCAACAGCAACATCCAGAACCTTTCCTTTTAATACCCTTACCAGCTTGGCTTGTGCATATTCTCCTGTCTGAAAATGAAGACCACGTAATACGCCCTTTACAGATCTCGATTGGTTGTCCTGGACAAAAGTGGTTTTTACACCGGTTTCTTTATAAAACTTTTCAGCGTTATAGCTTTCAAAGAAATACCCCCGTTCATCCTCAAAAACAGTATCATGAATTAAATAGCAACCTTTCAATCTGGTTTCTTCTGCTCTCATCTTAAAATAGTAGTAATTTAAGTTATAGTTTGATCCAGGTTTTATTAACCATAGACTATGGTCTATGGTCTTTCTTCCCTGTTATCATACATCTTTTGGTAATACTCTTTGTAATTACCCGATGTAACGTTATTCAACCACTTTTCGTTGGATAAATACCAGTCCACCGTTTCGCTAAGCCCTTGCTCAAATGTCACAGATGGTTTCCAGCCAAGTTCTGCGTTTATTTTTGTTGCATCTATTGCATATCGCCTGTCGTGGCCGGGGCGATCTTTAATATAAGTAATTAATTCTTCACTCGTTCCCACCGGATTACCCAGTTTTTCATCCATGAGTTTACACAGAAGTTTTACCAGGTCAATGTTCTTCCATTCATTAAAACCACCGATATTATACGTTTCTCCCACTTTACCGCTGGTAAAAACAGTGTCAATTGCAATTGCATGATCTTTTACATACAACCAGTCACGGGTATATAAGCCGTCTCCATACACAGGTAAAGGCTTTTTGGTAATAATATTATTTATAAAAAGCGGGATGAGCTTTTCGGGAAAGTGATAAGGACCATAATTGTTGGAACAATTAGAAATCACAAAGGGAAGATCATACGTTTCTCCGTAAGCCCGTACAAAATGGTCGGATGATGCTTTACTGGCTGAGTAAGGAGAATTGGGATGATATGGCGTTGTTTCTGTAAAAAAACCTGATTCTCCCAGAGCTCCATATACTTCATCTGTAGAAACATGATAGAACAGGTGACCGGAAAAGTCATTTTTCCAGTACGTCTTAGCAACATTTAAAAGATTTACTGTACCTACGATATTGGTATATACAAAATCAAGCGGAGATTCGATAGACCTATCCACATGAGATTCTGCTGCGAGATGAATTACATCAGAAATAGCATATTGGGAAAAGATCCGCTCCAGTTGGGGAACATCAAGAATGTTCACCTTTTCGAAAAAATAGTTGGGAGCTGTATCGATATCAGAAAGATTTTCAAGGTTTCCTGCATAAGTCAAGGCATCAAGATTGACGATCTTATACTCTGGATATTTGGTAACAAACAACCGTACAACATGCGAACCGATAAAACCGGCTCCGCCGGTAATTAATATATTCTTCATTTAATAATTATAATAAACCTAACAAATATGAAACTTCTACCTCCTCTCCTAATTTACCTTATAATACGCCCTGTACCAATCTAAGAAGTTCTTAATCCCCTCCTTAACTGTCGTTTCAGGTTTATAATTTAAGTTTTCAACCAGGTCATGCACATCAGCAAAAGTAGCTGGTACATCGCCGGGTTGTAAAGGCAGCATGTCTTTTTTAGCTTCTATTCCCAATTCTTCTTCTATTGCAGTGATGAACTCCATTAGCGTAACGGGAGAATTGTTGCCAATATTGTAAATCTGGTAAGGCGCTGTTGATGTAGATGGATCAGGTTGTTTTGCATCCCAGGCGGCATTACCGGTTGGAGGATTATCAATCACATGAATCACACCATCAACGATATCATCTACATAAGTAAAATCCCTCACCATTTCGCCATGATTAAATACTTTAATTGGTTTTCCTTCCTGTATGGCTTTTGTAAAAAGGAACAAAGCCATATCCGGCCGGCCCCACGGCCCGTACACTGTGAAAAATCTTAGTCCCGTTGAAGGAATATTGAAAAGATGACTGTACACATGCGCCATCAGTTCATTGCTTTTCTTGGTAGCAGCATACAAACTCATCGGGTGGTCAACGTTTTGAGAAGTGGAAAACGGCACATTTTCGTTCAGACCATACACGCTGCTGCTGCTGGCGTAGGCAAGGTGTTTAATTTTATAATGTCTCGAACATTCGAGAATATTAGTAAAACCGACAATGTTGCTATCAATGTAGGCTTGTGGATTTGTAATGCTGTAACGAACACCAGCCTGGGCGGCCAGATTAACTACTACATCAAAATTTTCATTTTTAAAAAGCTCGTCCAGGTTGGCTTTGTCTTCCAGTTGTAACTGAATAAACGAATAATTGGAATGAGTAGCACTTTTTATAAGCGTATTATAAGAAATATTTTCCCGGTCAATTCCACAGGTAGAAAGACGATCATATTTTAGATTAACATCATAATAATCATTGATACTATCAAGACCTACTACAACATCTCCGCGTTTAAGCAGCTTCGCTGCTAAATGAAAACCAATAAACCCTGCTATTCCGGTAACTAATATTTTCATATTTCTTATTCTAATTAAAATTTATCCATTATTTATTTTAATATACATCGTATAAAAACGGCAAATATACAACTACAACGTATAGACGACAGAAATAAACAAACAGTTGTAATCCCTTATCTTTCTACTTCCTCCTTCCCTTAGGTTGTCTTAAACCAAAGCGGAGATTTATCTGCCGGGTCACCATTGTAGCTAAAATATAACTCCTCTCCCTTTTTTACTGCTTTAATGGTACGAACGGTCATATTGCCGTTATCATAGTCCATTTCATATTCGCAATTCGGTTCAAACGAGTGGTTATACATAGACACATAGCCTAACGCCACCGCAGCTTTACGCTTACTTTTGCCCCACTCGAAAATGTAGTGGTATAGTTTTGTTCCTTCAATTTGCTTCCTGTCTTTTGGCGACAATTCGATGATTGGAGAAATTTCGATAACGGTACCTGCGGGAATATTTTTAGTAGTAAAAACGCCTCTTCCACGATTTTCTGAAGGAGCAATAACGAGATGTGGTAACAGCATATTTTTTTGTTAGCTGCTAAATTAAAGAAATTGAAATCGATGTATTTTAAAATTTATCTCGCTTTTTGACGAGGCAAGTAATAAAACATGAAAAAAGATGCACATTTTATCTGCAAGTACAAGGGAGTGACACAACAATGCCGGTTTGAAAAACATGGGCCGGTCCACAAAAATAATAGCGCAGATTTGAAACCCTTACCCGTAAAGAAAGCATTCAAATACTTAATTTGCAGCCATGCCGAAAGAAGATATTGAAGAACAAACCCTGCAGGAACAATTTGAGCAACTGGTTGCTACAGAAGACAAACTGGCCATCCGTGAGTTTTTAGACGACCAGAATATTGCCGATGTCGCCGACCTTATCAATGAATATCCTGACTACGAATCGCAGATAATTGCCAATTTATCTATCCATCGTGCTGCCAGTACTTTTAAGATCTTAGACTTTCCTACTCAGAAAAGAATTGTATCAGAACTTCCTTCTTTTAAAACTGCCGAATTACTGAATGAGCTGCAGGCAGATGACAGAACTGACTTTTTAGAAGACCTGCCAAAAGAAGTTTTAAGAGACCTTATAAAATTGCTTGATCCGGAAGAAAGACTGGTAACGCTCTCTCTGCTCGGCTATCCTGAAGATAGTGTGGGCCGGTTGATGACACCCGATTATGTGTACGTGTATGAACACAATACGGTTGCCGAGGTGTTTGGCATCATTAGAAAATACGCAAAAAACACCGAAACCATCGACGTTATTTACGTGATCAACGACAAAGGCGAACTGATGGATGACCTGCGAATAAAGGAATTTATACTCGCGGCTCCTGACACGCTTGTAAATGAGTTGATGGATGAACGTGTAATAGCACTCAATGTGACCGACGACCAGGAGTACGCCAACCAGGTCTTTAAAATGAACAACCGGGTGGCGCTTCCGGTGGTGGATGACAACAATGTTTTGCTCGGAATTATTACCATCGACGATATCTTATGGGTGGCCACCGAAGAGTTTAGCGAAGACATGCAGAAAATGGGAGGCACCGAAGCGCTGGACGAACCCTACCTTGAAATGCCGTTACTTAAACTTTTTAGAAAAAGGGTCGGCTGGATGATCGTGTTGTTTTTAGGCGAAATGCTGACCGCCACTGCCATGAGTTATTTTCAGGATGAAATAGCAAAAGCAGTTGTTCTTGCTTTATTTGTGCCTTTGATCATCTCGAGCGGAGGCAATAGCGGTTCACAGGCATCCACACTTATCATCCAGGCGATGGCGGTCGGCGAACTCACCATTTCTGACTGGTGGAGGGTGCTGCGAAGAGAAATTTTAAGCGGCCTCATGTTAGGCTGCGTACTTGGTTTTATAGGCTTTACCAGGGTTGCAATATGGCAACATGTTACTCACACATACGGCGAACACTGGTTTTTTGTTGGCACAACCGTAGGCGTTTCCCTGATCGGAGTTGTATTATGGGGCACGCTTAGCGGCTCAATGCTGCCACTTTTATTAAAACGTCTCGGCGCCGATCCCGCGGTTTCATCGGCGCCGTTTGTCGCTACTTTGGTCGATGTTACCGGACTAATCATTTATTTCAGTGTTGCCTATATGTTTTTACAGGGCCTGTTATTGTAACCGGTAAGAATTATTATGTAACAGGCAGTGGAATAAATAATCAACATCGTTGTGTCACTCCCTTGTACGGCAAACCATCATTCAACTTTTCTCAAAGCGCCTACTGCACTAATTTGTAAATTTTTATTACTGGAACGATTTTTTATATAAATCAGTAAAAACTTTTAATTCTAATACTCTATAATATGAAATTTTATACCTGTAATAATTCTATGAAAAGAAACGCTTTACCATTACTGGCAGTATTTGCACTGTTTATGTTAGCCTCGTGTGCCCGCAAACTGTCGTTCAACAATTCTGTTGTAGTACCCGCAGCGCAGGGACAAGTGAAAGTGAAAAAAGACAATAATAAAAACTACGCTATCGAAGTTAAGGTAACAAATCTGGCACCGCCTAAAAACCTCCGGCCTGCCAGGAACACTTATGTAGTGTGGGTAGAAACAAAAGACAATGGAATAAAAAGCCTCGGTCAATTGAATAGTTCAAGCGGCTTTTTTTCTGATGGATTAAAAGCATCATTAAAAACAGTCACTTCTTATGAGCCGAAAAGTTTTTTTATAACTGCTGAAGATAATGGCAGCACCCAGTATCCCGGCGAGCAGGTGGTACTGCGTACAGATAATTATTAATTTTCTGCCCGTGTAAATAGAAACACCGGCACACTAATATGCCGGTGTTCTTTTTACTGTAAGTTCCTGGCTTTATTCAGCCGCTTTAAATGCTGCTAATATATCGTCCTTGATGTCTTCGATATGTTCTATACCGAGAGAGATACGCAGCAGCCCTGGTTCTACACCGGCAGAGCGTTGTTCTGCTTCGGTAAGTTGCTGGTGTGTAGTGGTTGCAGGGTGAATGATGAGTGTTTTAGTGTCGCCGACATTAGCAAGATGACTGATGAGTTTCAGGTTGTCCACAAATTTGTCTGCTGCTTTACTTCCACTTTTCATTTTAAACGATAATACGCCACCAAATCCGTTACGGAGGTATTTTTTACCCAGTTCATGGTATTTATTTCCCTTTAACCCCGGATAGTTTACATATTCTACCTGCGGTTGTGTCTGCAGCCACTCGGCCAGTTCCATTGTATTATCAACTGTACGTTGTACTCGCAAGCTCAGCGTTTCTAATCCCTGCAGGAACAGGAATGAATTGAACGGGCTAACAGATGGGCCTAAGCTGCGCAAACCGGTTACTCTTGCACGAATGATATAAGCGATATTACCGAAAGGGCTTTCACTTCCAAAAACTTCCCAGAATTTCATGTTGTGGTACGCCTCGTCGGGTTCGGTAAAATAGCCGAATTTACCATTGCCCCAGTTAAAATTTCCTGCGTCTACAATCACGCCGCCAATACTTGTTCCGTGTCCGCCGATCCATTTTGTGGCAGCTTGTACAACTACGTTTGCACCAAAATCTATGGGTCTGCATAAGTAGCCGCAAGCTCCAAAAGTATTGTCAACGATAAGGGGTATCTGGTGTTTTTGAGCAATATCTGCAAACCTTTCAAAGTCAGGAATACTGAAGCCCGGATTTCCAATAGTTTCTACATAAATAGCACGGGTTCTGTCGTTTATTTTACTTTCAAAATCAGCGGGGTTATCAAGGTCGGCAAATCTAACTTCGAAGCCGAGACGCTTGAAGGTTACTTTAAACTGGTTATAAGTGCCTCCATATAAATAAGAGGATGAAACAATATTGTCGCCCTGCTGCAGAATATTTTGCAATGCAATAAACTGAGACGATTGCCCTGAAGCTGTTGCCAAACCGCCCACTCCACCCTCAAGCGCAGCAACACGTTTTTCAAAGACATCGGTTGTAGGGTTCATGATACGTGTATAGATATTACCAAATTCCTGCAATCCGAATAAGCGGGCAGCATGTTCGGCATTATCAAAAACAAAGGAAGTTGTTTGATAAAGAGGAACTGCTCTCGATTTGGTTACCGGGTCTGGCACTTGCCCTGCATGTACCTGCAAAGTTTCGAAACGTAAATTTTCTTGTGACATAATTAAATTGGGTGTAAATGATGATTAAATGATTTTACAAGCATTGCTACAAAAGGTGTTTGTAAAAATGTCTGCTAAAATTAATGATTTATAAAAAAGAACAGGCAGGGTTTATTCTATGGTCGATTTATTCTGTGGCAATCCGTCTTTGGCTTACACATAAAACGCGGTGAAGATAGCTGTGACAGTACAAGTGTGCGACGCAAGAATGTTGAAAAGAGATTTCACTGCCAAGCTCCAAAAAAATAGCAATTTTCTTTATAAGCTGCTACAATAATTGAATGACGTATTACGACAATGCCTGGTCGAGATCTGCGAGAATATCTTCAATATTTTCTATTCCCACGCTCATACGAATCAACCCATCCGCTATGCCATACTTAGCCCTCAGGTCGGCCGGAATACCTGCATGAGACATAGACGCGGGATGAGAAATAAGCGTATCGCAGGTGCCTAACGATACGGCACGAACACACATATTTAGCTTGTCGATAAACTGCATACCCGCCTGCAAGCCTCCTTTTAATTCAAAGCTTAACACAGCCCCTGCATGGCGCATCTGCTTTTTAGACAATTCGTAATCGGGATGAGAAGAAAGACCGTTGTAATTTACGCTGGCTACCGCAGAATGATCGTTGAGAAATGAGGCGACATCTGCACCGTTTGCACAGTGTTGCTTCATTCTCAGTTCAAGCGTTTTTAAGCCATTGATCAATAAAAAAGCATCAAACGCATTACTATTGGCGCCGAGCAGGTGATGCGTCTTTTTTGCTTTGGTCTGCATAAAGTTGATGTCTTTGCCTATCAGTATTCCACCAATGGCGGTGCCATGCCCGTTG
>Ga0160473_101711_pt1 | contig 9999 bp, 8 predicted proteins | sample HID1975I_E11MG_FD_108217 | JGI IMG/M metagenome (GOLD analysis project Ga0160473, IMG submission 108217) | Enriched soil microbial communities from UW Madison campus, WI, USA - HID1975I_E11 MG | ecosystem: Environmental > Terrestrial > Soil > Unclassified | place: USA: Madison, Wisconsin...
ACAGCAGCATGCCGGCAATGCAATATGGTTCGCAAATTGTCTTTTATAAGCGGTTGCAGGAAATACAAAATTCAGGCAACCCCGGAGGTTTCAACTATAAACAGTACAATGCTTTCCAGGATATTTTTCACCAGGTCTTCTTAAAGACCTCCGACTATAAAGTAACAAAAACAATAGACAAAAACGCTTTTCAAAGCTGGCTGTATTCTGTTCGTTTTGCTGTGATAAAAAAGTTGCAACAATATATAAAAGATGACCGTGAAGCCGGGGTTGCCGAAGCCCTACTGATTGGCTATCGTGACGATTTGGATAAAGACCTGGTACAGGCATATAGCAATACCGGTGTGGTACATATTATTGCTATTTCCGGTTTGCATCTTGGAATGATTTATATGGCGCTCGTTTGGCTGTTGAAACCTTTCAAGAGAACAAAATGGATTAAATGGGTAAAGCCAATCGTCATCCTTTCCGTATTATGGGTTTTCACTTTGTTAGCCGGAGGAGTTCCTTCCATTCTTCGTTCTGCTATTATGTTTTCTTTTATCGTATTAGGCGAAACGCTTGACCGAAAGTCTTCGATATACAATACACTTGCTTCTTCTGCTTTCGTCATGTTGTGCTATAATCCTTACTTCTTGTGGGACATTGGTTTTCAATTATCGTATGCAGCAGTTGTAAGTATTATAGCGTTTTCAAAACCTGTTTATAATTGGTTTTACATCAAAAATAAATTGCTCGATTTCTTCTGGAAACTAACGTCGGTTACAATAGCGGCGCAAATACTGACTGTACCGATTATCTTTTATTCTTTTCACCAATTTCCTAACTTTTTTCTGCTCACCAATTGCATTATTGTTCCGCTGTCGTCGGTTATCTTATTTGCAGAATTGATTTTGCTTGTCAGCTCCATCATGCCGGTAGTAGCAAATATTATTGGCTATCTAACCGAGGGCCTACTTTCATTTATGAATGGCTTTATAGAAAGCGTAAATAATTTACCCTACGCGGTTTATGATGGAATTCAAAATAACCTGGCAGAAACGATTTTGCTGTACGTCATCATAATTGGTATTTGTTATTGGCTGATGAACAAGACTAAACCTGCTTTATTTGTCAGCCTCGTTGCTTTGCTGTTTTTTGTGGCTATTGATAGTTATGAGAACTTTACTTTACGGCAGCAGGAAAAGATGATTGTTTATAATATTCCTCAGCACAATGCCGTAGATTTTGTTTCAGGCAGGCAATATGTTTTTTCGGGTGATACTGCTTTGCTCGACGATGGATATCTGAAAAACTTTCACTTAAAGCCTTCGAGAATCGTAAATAGAATAAGTGCCGGCAAGGTGGAGAATTTAAGCGTCGGATATCCTTTTATACAGTTTCACGATAAAAGGATTTTGTTGTTTGACAAGCCGTATAAGTTTGAGAATCAAAAAAGAATGGCACTGGATGTTATTATTATCGCTCACAATCCCAAGGTTTACATAGCTGATTTAGCACGAATTTTTGATTGCAAGCAATATGTTTTTGATGGCTCGAACAGTACGTGGAAAATCAATCAGTGGAAAAAAGATTGTGACAGCCTACATTTGCGGCATTATTCAACCGGTGATAAAGGTGCGTTTGTAATGGATTTGTAAAACCCGGTGGAAAAAGCATCAACAGAATTACTACTGATGAATGGAGCGTCGCAACAATGCTTAATCGGAGTTACCCTGTTTGTAACATAAAACTGAATTAAAATCAACATATCATGCAAAAGAAAATTCAATCTGCGCTCATTTCTGTTTTTTATAAAGAAGGCCTCGACACCATTGCAAAACAATTGCACGAACTGAAAATTACCATCTATTCGACCGGCGGGACCGAAAAATTTATAAAAGAACTTGGAATACCGTGTGTGCCTGTTGAAAGTCTTACAACTTATCCATCAATTTTGGGCGGAAGAGTGAAAACCTTGCATCCGGCGGTGTTTGGCGGCATACTTGGACGGCGCGATTTGGAGCAGGATATGCAGGAAATGAAACAGTATAATATTCCGGAGATCGACCTGGTGATTGTTGACCTGTATCCTTTTGAGGAGACGTTAGCATCGACAACAGAAGAGAAACTAATCATTGAAAAAATTGACATCGGTGGTCCTTCAATGATACGGGCTGCGGCGAAGAATTTCAAAGACCTTTTAGTGGTGGCAGCTAAAGATGATTATGCTGCACTGGAAAAATTGCTGACAGACCAAAAAGGCGAAACAACGATTGAACAAAGAAAACAGTTTGCCGCAAGAGCTTTTGAAATTGTAATGAAATATGATATTGCTATCAGCAATTATTTCAATTCTGGTAATGGAATTTCTGCTGCCGGTTCTGCTAACAAACAAGTACTTCGATACGGCGAAAACCCCCACCAAAAAGCGTGGTTTGAAGGTGATTTAAATAATGTTTTTACACAGTTGCACGGCAAAGAAATCTCTTACAATAACCTGGTGGATATAGATGGAGCCATTGAATTAATAAATGAATTTCCAGCGTATTCTACAAGCGCAGCCGCCGCCATTTTTGCCATTATAAAACATACCAATGTTTGTGGTATTTCTTCGAGGTCTTCTGTAAAAGAAGCGTGGGACGCGGCATTGGCAGGCGACCCGGAAAGTGCATTTGGCGGCGTGCTTGTTTGTAATGGAAAAATAGATAAAGCGACCGCAGAAGCCATCAACGAGATTTTCTTTGAAGTGCTGATGGCGTACGACTTTGAAGAAGATGCCTTAGACATTTTAAAGAAGAAAAAGAACCGAATTCTTCTTCAGTTAAAGCCGGGTTTTAAAGCCGGAGAGCAGTTTAAATCAGTGGCAAATGGCATCCTGAGACAAGACCGCGACAAAGGTAATTTTGCAGAATGGAAAGAAGTAGGTGGCCGCGAAACAACTGCCGGCGAAAGAAAGAATCTTGAATTTGCGAACATCGTTTGCAAGCATTTAAAGAGCAATGCGATTGCATTGATAAAAGACAACCAATTGGTTGGCAAAGGCTGTGGACAGACGAGCCGTATTGATGCCTTGCGCCAATCTATAGAAAAGGCTAAACAATTTAAGTTCGATTTACATGGCGCCGTGCTGGCTTCTGATGCGTTCTTTCCTTTCAACGATTGTGTGCAGATAGCACATGCAGAGGGCATCGAAGCATTTATTCAGCCGGGCGGTTCTATCAGAGATAAAGACAGTATTGATTATTGTGTATCAAATAACCTGGCAATGGTAATGACGGGGTTGAGACATTTTAAGCATTAAGAACCGGGATTAACGCGATTATTGGGATTGTGAGGAAATAAGAGAGAAATTTCTTTTCCTCATAATCCTCTTTTAAAAATGTGTTTTTTTTTTGAGCCGGTCAGTAGAATATTCATTACACATTCTTGCGTCGCACACTTGTACGGCAACAAGAAATCAGCTTTGCCCAGTTCGTATCTTTTAATGCCTTCCAATCCCATCAATCGATTATCTTATTTCCTTCTAATCCTTTAAATCCTGAAAATCCAGGTTCTAAGATTTCCTTCCACCCCATAAACATTTTATCGGTTCCTAAGAAGTGGTTGTGCCAGATGGTAATAAACAGACCGTTTACATCTTTTGTTATCTGGTAATAATGTTTCAGTTCATCCGAAGCTTCTTCGCAGCTAAATTGTTGCTCGTAAAATGAGTTGGCGTCCATATAACAAAAAGGATAAATGATAAGAGAAGTCGTCTCTTCCTTTTGTAAATCGTACCAGGCATACGGTAAACACCAGGACGCCCTGAAACCATTTATACTTCCATAGCCCATCGAATAATCTTCGGTAATCCCTTCATTAATCAATCTTCTGTAGGTGTCAGGCAAATTCATTCTTATATAATGTTGCCTGCTTTTGATTATTTTCTTTGCTGTAATGGTTTGAAGCGTTTTTATCTCTTCTCTCAAAAGTTGCGGGTTATCTCCGCTTTGCCATGAAGGATGAATGCCAACGTCATACTTAGCAGCAATGGTTTGAATCAGGTTTTTTAAAGCTCGTTTTGAAGGCAGAATGTTTTTATCGTATCCTTTATTCTTTTGAGGTACCAGGAAAAAAAATAAGGGACGAAGCTGGTGTTTTGTATGCAATTCATCCAGCCATGCATAGCTGTCAAACGGGTCTTGTTGCTTTGCAAATAATACATTCATCCGCTCTTTTACGAGTGCCCATTCGCTCTTCCACATCGACTTAATAAAACCGGCTGCGTTTCTTACAAATCCTTTGTGTAAATAGCTGTAAGCAATATCAATATCATAAGTGGGAAGAAAGGTAAAAGGCGCAGGAGAAAAGGTTAAACCTGGAAACTTTTGAGTCAGCAACCTGCCGAATTGCTGCAACCAAATGTTGACCAATGGTAACTGTAGAAAGCCTTCTTTAAAGGCGATGCTATTTTCATGGGCATACCTGCCATACATGTCCTTCTTATGCGGTAAGTATTCTTCGTACCGGCTGATTAAATAAAAGGCTGCAGCAAAAATGTCGAAGGAAAAATCTCCATCTGAAGTTTTAAAAAATGCTTTTGATCCGCTATAATCAAAACAATCAATTTGTTGCTCTTTTATTTCGTTTTCAAATAAAAGAGTTACAGGCTTTATCCAAACTTCGCTTTCTATTATTCGTTCTGAAGAATAATTGATTTTTGCTTTTACCTCGCTTTTATAAAATGCTTTATCTGAAGTGAACCGACAGTCTTTAATGCCTAACGCAGACAGCAGAATAGAAAAAATATAATCTGTACGCGGAGAGATATTTTGTATGTAAATCAGCAATTGATCAGGGATTATAAATATTCTTAAGAGGAAAAGAAATATTTAATGCAGGAAGAGAAATCAGTTGATCTTCTTTTGTCAGCGTTTCGGCCATCCATTCTCCGTTTTCTTGTTTGTAATAAAAAACGACTACTTGCTGTTCAGGCTCAATGCAGAGATAATATTGCAGCGTTTCTATTTTTTGGTATTGAATAAACTTATCTGTCAAGTCGTATTTACGGGTACTATCAGATAAAACCTCTACAAGCAATAAAGGCTTCTCAGAAAAATACCTTTCTATTTCAGGATAACAAATGGCAATGCCTGGATAAAAATAATTTGCATCGGGAGTTTTTACTTTAAAACTTTCAACTGTTAGCTGCCAGTTTTTGCCATTTAACATAGAATGCAGAAGCACAAAGAGAGTCCCTACTATATCATTATGAAAAATAGATATTCCGCTCATTTCAAATAGGTTTCCATCAATTAATTCATGCCTTGCCTCACTCCTCTCTTCAAAGAGAAAATATTCCTCATCAGACATTTTTTTATGTAACTGCACGCTTTCCATAACAATTGCTTTAGTCAAATTTAACAAATGTTTCTTTCTAATATCATTTGGAAAAAGCCAAATAGAAATTCTACTGATGAACGGAGCGTCGCAACGATGAACAACCAGGGATCTTCAGCCGGGAAACAACAACACTATTTGCCTTTTCTTTCCTCCCACATCTGGTTAAATGTTTTGTCGCTGAAATCAAGTTTACTACGATGTGCTGTCCAGCTTTTAAAAACTTTATTGATCATCCAGTTTTTAAGTTTGCCATTGCCCAGATTCATCATTTTGCGGCTGAGGCTACCTGTTTTCCAGGCTTTCCACGCCATTCTTTCGCCGAACGATGCCATTCCAAACTCAACTGCTTCGTGCCTGTTTTCGAGCAACAGTTCGTGCAGGTTAATTCTTACAGGGCAAACTTCTGTACAATTGCCACACAATGAAGACGCATTACTGAGGTGCTTATACTCATCCATTTCCTGCAAATGAGGCGTTATTACACTTCCTATGGGGCCGCTATAAGTGGCTCCGTAAGCGTGGCCGCCGATGTTTTTATACACCGGACAGGCATTTAAACAGGCGCCACACCTGATGCAATACAACGACTCTCTTGTTTTGGGATTTTTAAGCAAATTCGTTCTGCCGTTATCGAGCAAGATCACATACATTTCATCCGGTCCGTCGGTCTCACCTTCCTGTTTTGGACCGGCGATGATGGTGTTATACACGGTGACTTTTTGGCCGGTACCGAAGGTAGACAGCAGCGGCCAAAACAGGCCCAGATCGGCCATGGTAGGAATCACCTTTTCGATGCCTACCACCACAATATGGGTTTTTGGAAAAGCGCAACTGAGCCTCGCATTTCCTTCATTTTCTGTGACGGCAACTGCGCCAATATCTGAGATAATGAAGTTTGCACCTGTTACTCCAACTTCGGCCTGGGCAAATTTTTCGCGTAGTGTATGTCTTGCAACCAACGTAAGTTGTTCGGGAGTAAGATTTGAAGATGTACCCAATTTATCTGCAAAAAGTTTAGCTACGTCCTCTTTGCTTTTATGCATGGCCGGCGTTACAATATGGTAAGGCGCTTCGCCGTCAAGTTGCTGAATGTATTCGCCGAGGTCTGTTTCTACGCTTTCGATCCCTTGTTTTTCAAGGTAGTGGTTCAGGTGAATTTCTTCGGTCACCATGCTCTTGCTTTTCACCAGCGTTTTGCAGTTCTTCTCTTTGCAAATTCTACCGATCTCTTCCAGAGCCTGCTCACCGGTTTCTGCCCAGATCACTTTTCCGCCCCGTTTTGTCAGTTGCATTTCAAATTCTTCCAGTTGCTGGTCTAACGTTTCAATCGCACGCCACTTTGCATTTTTAGCCCGTTCCCGTGCTAACATTACGTCAGAAAATTGCGTTTTTCCTACGGGAACAACCGCATTGTACCTGCTGATATTAAAATTGATCTTTCGCCTGTGTTCGCGATCATCGGCTTTTATAGTGCTCTTTGCTTTAAATAATGCGGCAGTTTCATTCATAATTTTAGTTGTTAAATCGTCAGGTTATCAGGCAATGAGGCATTTAGTCATTTGGGCATTTAGGGTCATTAAGTCAGTGGTTCAAAAGTTATTTGATTTTTTTGAGCCAAGCATTCGTGCTATGATTTAACATCGTTGCGTCGCACTCTTGTACTTTTGGGCTTTATTCAGCGTTATCATGCCAGATCTCGATGTTCAATTCTTATTAATTCATCTATTACCTCGTTGATTCCTGTAAAGGTTGATAATAATTTTTCAGGAATCTGATTATATAACCCAAAAGCAGGTTTCTTCAACCATTCATTAAAATTTTCAACTCCATTAAATACGTCTATCCCTTTGTCATATAAAGTGAAAAACTTTAACAAAAGTTCACTTTGAAGAGGAGGCAGCTTTTGTTTGGGTGTAAAGAATTGAAGAGTTCTTACTGTAGTGTGAATTAAGTCAGCAATTTCTTTTCTGTCCTTTTTAGAGATATATCCAAAATCAATAACTGAAGATGTTTTCACTCCCTTTAGAGAATTGGAAAGTAAATGATTGGCATCCTGATATAGCGGACGATATTTTTCTAATACAAGTTCAGGTGAGGACTGTTCAGATGAGGTTTTTGAGATGTATTTGCTTTTATAAGGTTTTGCAACTTTTTTTTCGCTTTTCTTTTTATTATTTTCAACTAAAACCCACGGCATAAAAAGTAGATTATTTAAAGTTAAGAAATCTTCCGGTCGGGCTAAATGGCTTTTACTTCGCTTCTTCTAAGTGTTTTGCAGTAGCTTCCAGGGTTTCATAAAACGCTTCTCCATACTTTCTTATAATAGCTTCCTTTAAGAAAATGTAGGTCGGAACTTTTAGTTTCTTGCCGAGTTTGCAGGCTGCTGCACACAAATCTTCACGGGGCTCGTAATTTACAAATTCGGTGTGACCGTCTTTGCTCTTTTCAACCCGTATCGGAAAAAGATGGCAACTGATTGGCTTCTTAAAGCTGATCTTTTCATCGTTGTATGCCTGTTCAATGGCACATTTAATGATACCTTGTTTATCGCGATAACCGTAAGCGCATATTGCGCTGTTAATCGTTGGTGTTACCCATCCAAATTCTACGTCATATACATATTTTCCAACTTTTTCAATTTCCCTGATTCCTTCGGGAGTCATGTATTCTTTTATGATGTCGTAGAATTCTGTAAGGTGATGTAATTCTTCTATTTCGAGGGGAGCACCGGCGTCTCCGTCTTCGCAACAGCCTCCTTTGCATTTGGTAAGATCACAAACAAACTGCTCTTCTACCACCTGGTCACTCACCAGTATGTTGTCAATTGCTATCATAATGTATAAAACCGCTCCTGAAAATGCGAGCTAATTTTTTACGAAGGTAATTCTAATATTATTCGCGGGGAGTAAGGCGGGGCGATAAAACTAACTGTGTTTACAGACAACTAACAAAAGCAGTGTCTTTAACAACATAACATGGAAAAAGATGCAAAAAGGTTTGCCGATGAACGTAATGCGACGCAACGATGCCTCCATAAAAAACAAATGCCTGTAACCAAAAAATCGTTTTAAAAAATTACTTCCATTTGAAAGTATTGATCATGTGCTTCACATCTTCTATCAGAAACCGGTTAACGATGCCGAGAGAATCTTCATTGGGGGTGGCGTCGAAATAAAGCGCACCCCGCAGAAAATGCTGCGTGGAGTCGGTTAAGAAAAACTGGTTCGCAGTAGCCACATTTCCACCGACCTTAAAAAACACGCCGTGAACATTGTTAGGCGTTGTAATAAGCGAGTCGTCTATACTATAAGCCTTCAGCGTATGCTTATTGGTCATGGTAAATGCGTCGTTTATCAGCTTGTCGAACTTGTTTTCGCCAATCTCTTTATAACTCACATATACCCGGCCGCCAAACTGCGGAAACTCGATGTTTATCCACCAGGGATTTTCGGTTGCCTCGCCAAAGAAGCTGCTGTCTTTTACCACTTTGGCATACACAGGATACTCGAAAGCATAAGGATAGCCGGGTTGGTTGAAAAGCTGGTATTCCTTTTCGGGAAACGGTATCTTAAAATACCCGCGGGGTTTAGGCGTATAATCGCTGTTGCATGAAGTGGCGACCATAGACCAAAGACCATAGGCCATAATGAGAACGATGGCTGCACATAAACGCTTACCTGAAAATTGAAAAGGAATTAATTTTTTGAAATACATAATTGAGGGTCAAATCTACAGCTACTGTTGTGAATGAGCGTTTATAGTAACCTTAATTTTTTGAAGGCGGTTTTTTTCTACTTCCAGCACTGTAAACTCAAAATCGCCACTCGTTACCACTCCATTTACAACCGGGATCTCACCTGCAAGCTCCAGCACCAGCCCTCCCAACGACTCACTCTCGCCGCGTATCTCATCAAAAGTTTCCGTCGGCAGTTCCATAATACGACAAACGTCGTGAATCATTGTCTTACCCTCGAATATGTAATTGTGATCGTCGACCTTGGTAAATGCAATATCTTCTTCATCAAATTCATCCCTGATGTCGCCGATAATTTCTTCCATGATGTCTTCTAATGTTACGATTCCGCTTGTACCGCCAAACTCGTCTACAACTATGGTAAAATGTATTCTTTTGGTCTGAAACTCATGCAACAGATCCTCGATCATTTTCTGTTCGTGTACAAAATAGGGAGGACGCAAGAGTGTATGCCAGTTAAAATCATCAGGGCTTCCGATGTGGGGCAAAAGGTCTTTGGTATGTATCATACCCACCACGTTATCGAGGTCTTCTTTGTAAACCGGAAGGCGGCTGTAATGCAGTTCTTCTACTCTTTTTATCAAATCACCAAAAGTGCAGTCGTGTGCAATACCGCTGACATCAAGCCTTGCTTTCATCACCTGCCTGGCAGATATGTTGCTAAACTTAACAATGCCTTTCAGTATATTTTTTTCTTTTTTAGCCGCTTCGCTTTCGGTGGTAGTGTCGTTGGGCTGGTCGAGGTCTTCGAGGCTATAAGAGGCGTTTGACTTTTTTGCCAGTTTCTTCTCAATGTAATCAGAAGTGTTTACCAACCGCCGGCTCAATCCTTTAAACAGGAAATACGTAGTCTCAACCAGTGGTCCGGAGTCTCTTGCAAA
>Ga0160473_101715_pt1 | contig 9979 bp, 4 predicted proteins | sample HID1975I_E11MG_FD_108217 | JGI IMG/M metagenome (GOLD analysis project Ga0160473, IMG submission 108217) | Enriched soil microbial communities from UW Madison campus, WI, USA - HID1975I_E11 MG | ecosystem: Environmental > Terrestrial > Soil > Unclassified | place: USA: Madison, Wisconsin...
ATGTGGGCGCCATGTACTCTTTGGCTTTTGTGTCTGATGATATTGGATTTATTGTAACAGAAGCATTGAAAATTATTCCGGCTCAAAGTAAATTTTATCAATGCATTAATGACGTAATAGGTTGGCATAAAAAATATCCAAACGATTTTAAACAAACCTGGTTTGAACTCGAGAAAAAATGGAACAGCGATATTGGCTGCCCGAGGTTTGTTTTAAACTCATCTAATATCGATGCTACAATTAACAGCGCTTATATTGTCATCGGTCTATTATATGGCGAAGGCGATTACTTTAAAACATTAGACATCTCTACAAGGTGCGGCCAGGATTCTGATTGTAACCCGGCCAGCGCCGGAGGTATTTTAGGTACCGTTATAGGCTATAGTAAAATCCCCGAATACTGGATGAAAGAATTACGTGTAGTTGAGGATATCAATTTTGCGTTTACAAATATTTCTTTAAATAAAGCCTACAAGTATAGCTTTAAGCATGCACTGGAAATGATTAAGAGAAATGAGGGCAGTGTAAAAAACAAATCGGTAACTATTAAATACCAGCCTCCTGTAGCCGTACAATATGAAAAAGCCTTCCCCGATATGTACCCCGTGCAATTAATTCGATTACAAGAACCTTTGATCGGAACAAAAAATTTAGAGTTTGAAGGAACAGGTCTCGTATTCAAGGGAGAGCTAAAATGTGAGGATACAAAATATGTAGCTGAACTGGAGTTTTATGTAGATGACAAATTAATAGAAGTAGCAAAACTACCAGCAGCTTTCCATGGTCGACGCCAGGAGTTGTGTTGGAAATATCAATTGGCGAAAGGAAAACATAAGGCAACGTTGAAATGGAGAAATCAGCGGCAGGATACCAAAATTGAATTCGCTGATGTTTTGATATATTCTGATAAGCCTTTTACTAATAATTACCTGGAAAAGAAAAGCGGAAAATAAACGCAGAATGGAACAATATGATGGATAAAAAATTTTGTAATAAAACTATGGTTATGGGACTAAGCAAACATCTGAAAGTACTTATTGTTGTTATTTTATTAGCGAATAGCTACTTGATATATTCCCAGGAAACAGATCTTTCGCAGCAAAAGGTTGCTTTTAAAGTTCCCTCTTCTTTTAAATTGCAAATACCTGAAAAAAACGACCTGGGCGGCTATCTTGGAGAACGTTACCATGCTAATTTGACCAATAGGTTACTTAAGGTTGATGAAAAAGGATTAACGGCTGGCTTTGTAAAACGCCCGGGCGTACATCGCTGGATCGGCGAACATATAGGTAAATACCTTGAAACAGCTTCCAATACCTGGGCTGTTACTGGGGACAAGCAGCTTAAAGATCAAATGGATAGAATTGCAGCAACCCTAATGAATGCGCAACTACCTGATGGATACCTTGGAACCTACTTGCCGGAAAACTACTGGTCTTCCTGGGATGTTTGGGTGCACAAGTACAATTTATATGGTTTGTTGGCTTATCATAAAGTTACCGGAAATCCACAGGCGCTAGAGGTTTCCCAAAAAATTGGTGATCTTTTATGTCTCACTTTTGGAGAAAATAAGGGACAAAGAGATATAATTAAATCCGGCACCCATGTTGGTATGGCTGCAACCTCTGTTTTGGATCCGATGATCGATCTGTATATGTGGACAGGATCGTCGAAGTACCTTGAATTTTGCCAGCATATTATTAGATCCTACGAAAACCCGGATGGGCCATCCATTGTAGAAACGTTGTTGAGGGAAAAACGTGTTGATAAAGTGGCCAATGCCAAAGCTTATGAGATGCTTTCCAATATAGTAGGCATTTTAAAATTGTATAGACTAACAAAGGATGAAAGATTTCTTAATGTTTCTAAACATGCTTTCGATGATATCGTTTCAAAAAGATTATATGTAACAGGTACCACAAGTGACCATGAGCGATTTAAAGATGACTTTGTATTGCAGGCAGATACCGCTGCCCATATGGGTGAAGGCTGTGTTACCACAACGTGGATCCAGTTAAACATGCAATTGTTCTCAATAACAAGCGATCTGAAATATTTCAATGAGATAGAAAAATCTGTATACAATCATTTATTGGCGGCCGAAAATCCTGCTACTGGTTGCGTTAGCTACTATACGCCATTGATGGGTGTTAAGCCATATGCCTGCCACATCACCTGTTGCCTATCCAGCATTCCCCGAGGTATTGCCTATATTCCTTTTTTGAATTACGGTAAGGTTAATAATCATCCTACTGTCCTACTGTACGAATCAGCAAATATTAAAGATAGACTTACCCTGAACAAGGATCATCATGTTCCGGTAGAGATGCAGATAACAAGTTCGTTTCCTCAAAAAGGCATAGCTACCATTCTTGTAAAAGTACCACGATCAACCACGTTTACGTTACAGTTGAGGGTGCCAACATGGTCTAAGTCGTTCACTGCAAAAGTGAACGGGAAAACATACAAAGGCACAGAGGATGATTTTGTAAAGATCAACCGTAAGTGGAAAACAGGGGATAAGATTGCTATTGCATTTGATATGCCGCTTACCATCCTGGATGGAGGCCAAAGTTATCCCGGGTACGTTGCATTCAAAAGAGGTCCGCAAGTCTTATCTGTTGATAAAACTTTAAACGCATCGTTAGTTACTTCATCAAAAAATTATTTACCCTCCACTATTTCAAACTTCAAGCTTTTAGATGCCGGCCAACAGTTACCACCAAATTGGAAGGGTAGCCAAGCATATTTTGTTCTGTTTGGTAATAAAAGAGGTACTACTGAAAAGCTGCTTTTAGTTCCTTTTGCAGATGCTAGCCAAACAGGCGGAGAAGCGAATGTTTGGGTGCCAACCACAAAAACAAAATAACGGTTTTAACATCAACCAATGTCAATTCAATAATTATGTTTATAGTTAATAGTTACAGCCTTGCCATAGCTTTCTGCTTCATCACAATGTTGTGTTGGGGTTCCTGGGCCAATACTCAAAAGCTGGCAAGTAAAAATTGGCGTTACGAATTATTCTATTGGGATTATGTTATCGGGATATTTATCTTTTCTGTTGTTTCCGCTTTTACCATGGGCAGCATCGGTAGCGAGGGACGAAGTTTCCTGGATGATTTGTCGCAGGCTACACCTGCTAATATTGGTAGCGCCTTTTTGGGTGGAATAATATTCAACGCAGCTAACATCTTACTTTCCGCTGCCATTGCTATTGCTGGGATGGCTGTAGCATTTCCCATAGGCATTGGTTTAGCGTTGGTCTTAGGAGTTATTATCAACTACATTGGTGCCGAAAAAGGTGATCCAACTTATTTGTTTTTAGGAGTGATCCTGATCACAATTGCAATTATCATCAATGCAATTGCATACAATAAATCTTTGAAAGGCCAGAGTAAAGTTTCAGCTAAAGGGATATTACTTTCGGTTGTTGCTGGTATTCTTATGTCGCTATTTTACCGGTTTGTTGCTGCGTCAATGGACCTGGAAAATTTTGTTGCTCCAGCCACCGGTAAAATGACTCCTTACACAGCCGTTTTCATATTCTCCATAGGCATCTTTGTCAGCAATTTTCTTTTTAATACCCTCCTTATGAAAAAGCCTTTCGATGGAGAACCCGTTAAATATGCTGACTATTTTAAGGGCAGATTTCCAACTCACCTGGTTGGTATTTTCGGTGGATTAATTTGGGGACTTGGCAATTCATTTAATCTTATTGCTGCAGGGCAAGCAGGGCCGGCCATCTCTTATGGATTGGGCCAGGGTGCAACTTTAGTTGCAGCATTCTGGGGGTTTTTTATATGGAAGGAGTTTAAAGGTGCATCAAAAAATACAAATTGGTTACTTGTAGCAATGTTCGCCCTTTTTATAATAGGGCTTGCCTCCATTATTTATGCTGGAAGATAATATTATGCCGTAGAGGTTTACTGGCTCTTAAATATTAAAACAAATCAAAACAAATCAGAATGATTGCAAAATTTTGTAATTCAGGTGGGCGATTATTGCTCATCGCAATACTTATTACTTCTAGTAATTTGTTTGCCCAGGTATCTACCAGAACCGTCAAAGGAAATATCACTAATGAAAATGCACAGCCAATAAGTGGCGCCAGCATTTCGATAAAGGGAACTTCAAATGGTACTGTAAGTGATAGTGCTGGATTTTTTCAACTCCAAACTCGTGAAAAGGGAATCCTGATAATAAGCATAGTAGGATATGCTACGCAGGAATTGACCCTAACTAATGCCTCTGATTATAAGGTAATATTGAAAGAGCGGGAAAATGAATTAGATGAAGTTGTAGTTATCGGGTATGGTACAGTAAAGAAGAAAGATCTAACAGGTTCGGTACAAACCGTAAATATTGAAAATACGCCTATTGCCAATTTAGCTAACACCAATCCCTTGCAGTCTCTTTCGGGAACTGTTGCTGGTGTTGTGGTAAACCCTCAATCAAAAGCAGGACAAGATCCACTATCAACTATGACAATAAGAGGCGATAATTCTATTGATCCTTCCGGTTCTGGCCTAAACCAGCCTTTAATCGTTGTCGATGACATTATTTTTAACGGGACACTTAATCAAATAAATATGCAGGACGTTGCATCGATTAACGTGTTAAAAGATGCAAGTTCTGCAGCAATATATGGCTCAAGGTCTGCAAATGGTGTAATTATTATTACTACTAAAAAAGGTAAATCAGGAAAGCCGCTTTTTACGTTAAACTCTTCATACGCATTTCAAAACTGGTCGAGAAAACCTGAAATGCAAATGGACATCGACAAGCTGTTAAAGGTTAGGTGGGATTATTTCATCGATGCAGGCAGAATACCGGTTGGGACTGATTTTAATCGTTCATTGATTCTGACAACCCAAGAAGCGGAGGCCTACGATAAAGGCATTAGAACCAACTGGCTGGATGAGATTTCCCAGTACGCCCCCATACAAAATCATAACTTTAGTGTAGCTGGAAATTCAAGTAATATCAATTATTATATTTCAACAGGGTTGTTGGATCAGAAAGGAGTTATATACAATGATCAGTACAAAAAAGTAACTTTTCTTGCTAAAATTGAAACTAAGATCAATCAGTATTTTACACTGGGTGTAAAAGGAAACTATTATTCTGCAGATAACTCCGGTTTATCTCCAAGCATGCAATCAGCAACCTGGATGTCTCCTCTAAGTTCCACAAAAACGCTTACACCTGGTTACGAGGACTGGATTCCATCTAACCCTTCTGGCTCCAGTGCCCGCAATCCTTATGTAGGTTTCGACAGACAAGTTGGGCCTGCTTATGGTTCAGATGAAAATAAAGCTCAAAACATAGATGGTTCAGGATGGTTAATTGTGAAAAACCCTTGGATCAAAGACCTCACATATAAAATTAGTTTGAATGGTACTTACTCTCATAGTATCTATAATTTAGATGTTGGTCCTAAAATATTTGCTGATACAAGAACACCGGCAAATATGGACAACTTCAATAATTTCTGGGGACAAGCATATGCAAATGCAAATTCTACTAATGTGAGAACGTGGATTTTGGATCAGATATTGACATACACAAAAACCATTGGCAGCCACCATATTGATGCAATGGCTGGTCATTCACGCGACGCATATCGTTATAACACACTTCAAACTGAGGGCAATGGCTTTAATATGCCTAACCCACTTAAATGGAACGGGATAAACCTCGCTACTACACAAAAAGTTTTTAAAGGTGAATCGAGGTATCAGAATTTAGCCAACATGATGCGGGTGAATTATAATTATGCGAACAAATACTATTTTACCGGAACTTTCAGAAGAGATGGTTTTTCTGGCTTCGCACCAGGAAATAAATATGGCAATTTTCCCGGGGCATCAGTTGGTTGGGCAATTTCCCAGGAAAAGTTCATGAGCAATATTACCTGGATTGATTTTTTAAAACTGAGACTTTCCTGGGGGCAAACCGGTAATCAAAGTATAAGCCCTTACGAAACCCTTGCTACTATGGGACTAGATTATACTGTTTACGGTTCCAATAGTGCTATCGCAATTTATCCCAATCGTATGCCTAATGAAGGTTTGAGTTGGTCTACCACCACTACAAAAAATATAGGTTTAGATTACACTTTCATAAAAGGAAGGGTATTTGGTAGTGTGGATATCTACAAGTCAATTACCAGGGATCAGTTGTTGACCAGGACGATCCCAATACTAAACGGATTTTCTACCGTGCGAACAAACGTTGGAAGAGTGGATAACCAGGGAGTTGAAGTGGTGTTAACTACAATACCTATTAAAGGAATAGATAAAAAACATTTTAATTGGGAAACCGGGATCGTATTCTCGAAAAACATTAATAAAATAGTTGAACTCTATGGTACTGTAGATGCACAAGGAAATGCCAAGAATGATATTTCTGCTGCTCCAACAAGTGATGCTTATCTTATCGGTAAATCCATCCATAGCGTTTGGGATTTTAAGATGTTAGGAATAGTGCAAAAAGATGATGTTGAGTATATCAATAAATACCAGGCAAGGCCGGGCGACGTTAAATTTCTTGACTATAATAATGACGGTAAGCTAAATTCAAGTGATTACCATTACCAGGGAGACAGGGATCCGCTGTTTATTTTAAACTTCAACAACACGTTCACCTATAATAACTTTTCACTCTACTTTAGTTTGAAATGGAATGCAGGTAACAGCACTCATTATTTGGGCAAAGATCGCTATGGTAGAATGGCTTCTATGGCTATTGCAAATGGAGCACAATTGAAAAATGTAGATCCGTGGACGCCAGAAAACCCAACCAATCTATATCCTCGTGCAGAATGGGTTAACAGTCAGGGTTATTGGTTTTGGAACACAAGAGCATTTGCCAAGCTTAAGGATCTTACACTCTCCTACACTTTTGATAAAGTAGCATTAGATAAAATAAAACTTCAAAACTTAAGGTTTTATGTAAGCGGCAATAATTTGTTTACTATATCCAATTGGACGGGTTTAGATCCTGAAGATGGAGGAACGATCGCCGCAAACCCGGGAAGCATATTTTACGGTAGCTACCCGGTATTAAGAACCTACTCATTCGGGGCAGTTGTATCATTCTAAATTTTAAATCAAAGCATTATGAAACGCTACATATATCTATCTAAATACATATTTCTATCTATCGCAATTATAACAGCCGTAAGTTGCAATAAAGATCGTTTTCTTGAAGAGCCGGTATTTCAACTTACAACAGAAACATCCTACTCAACCCCTGCGCAAATTGATTTGGCAATCAATTCAATGCATAACAAGATGCAGTATTTGTCATTTTCAAGTTATCAATATCATAACTATATAATGACAGGGTTAGGACTAGACGGTTTCTTTAGTACTACCAATAGTTTTGTCACAAGTAACTGGTCGTTATTAACACCTACTGAACCCGGCTATGTTTCACATTGGGCTACTAACCTCAGCCAGGTTTTAACTTATGCTAATAATGTTATTGAAGCTTGTAATAATCCTGCAGTTAAGTTTTCCAATGATGTACAAAAAAATGAGCTTTTGGCTGAAGGGATGTTTTTCCGTGCCTGGTCACACAGATGTTTAGTAGGTTTATTTGGTGATTGGCCGATCATTACAGAAGTACAGAAAGTGCCCAAACTCGACTTTGTTCGTGCACCAAGAGTTGACGTGTGGAAACAATGTAAAGCAGACCTTTCCTTTGCAGCTGCAAATCTTCCAAACACTACTTCCAGGCCAGGTAGAATAGTTCGTGCAGCAGCAGATCATCTTTTGGCTGAAATCTGCATAAGCTTAGGCGATCACACAAAAGATGCTAAATACTACGATGAAGCTATTACAGCAGCATCCAATGTTATTGGTGGCAAGGATGGCGACTATCAACTAATGAAAGGCCGTTTTGGTAAAAGAGCAACTGAAGCAGGTAAAAATGTGTATTGGGATCTATTTAGAGCAGGTAATTTTAATTACCAGGAAGGAAATAAAGAGGCCATTTGGGTGGTTCAGTATGATTATGCAAATGCAATTGGTGGTACAGGTGGCATGCCAAATTCAGCTACGTCAAATAAACTGTTATTAGAATTCGCATTTCAATCCACCTCTTATTTTGTAAACAGGCAATTGAAAGATGCTTCAGGAAATTCGTATTTCTTTTTTGGAGACGGAGCGGTAAAATTTGCTAATGGACAATCAAGCCAAACGGGTAATGACGAGAGGGGAGTAGGAGCGTCGCAAAACAGGCCAACCAATTATTTCTTCTATACTATTTGGGAAAATAATGGTCAGGATATCAGAAATGCAGAAGCCAATATTGAACGTAATATCAAGCAAGCCGGAGGCAAGCCATGGAATGACGTTTTTGCTGAAATTAAAGCCCGTGGAGACTGGAATAAAATTATTCCCAGTGATACTATAAGAAGTATTTACCCACGAATTTGGAAGTTTTCAACTGACAAACATATAAACGGTAACCAGGAGTTTTATGATGCCGATATTTACATAATGCGCTTACCCGAAACTTATCTTTTAAGAGCAGAAGCCTATATGAAAAAAGGTGCAACTGACTTGGCTAAAAATGATATTAATGAAGTTCGCAGCCGATCAAATGCACGTTTAATTAGCGATGCTGAAGTTACAATGGATTATATTTTGGATGAACGTACCAGGGAATTGTTTGGCGAAGAATATAGGTTGGTGACTTTAACCAGGTTGTCAACAAAAGAGAATCCGGTATTGGTAAACCGTGTAAAAAAATACGGTTGGAAGTGGCCGGACCTTCCTAACGAAAACAGGCCAAATATTCAAAATCATCAGTGGGTTTACCCAATCCCTCAATCAATAATAGATGCGAATACCGATGGCGAATTTAAACAGAACGAAGGGTACTAAAATACTATGTTGTTTCATTTATTGTTGGTTCTTAACAGCAATGCTTTCTGCCAGCAATTTGTTGATGTAATTTTTAACAGGCATAAAGAATTTTTAGTACAAAACAAGGTGAATATATCCTGGGTGGAGACTTTCAGAGCATCTCACCAATGTCCTTCGTTTGAGCCTTGGATATGCCGATAAAGCTCTAAGTATTTTCGTGATAAAACGCTGAAATCAGCGATAGAAAGTGGCTTGCAACATTGGCTGATTAACAGGTATAAAAGTAGTAACGGGTGACATAGTGAAATAGGCGTCCCAACCATTACGCGTGATATTGTGGTACTCTTAAAAAATGATGTATCGCAAGATGTATTGAATGGCTGCCTGTCTGTTACGCGCAACATAATGTTAAAAGGAACAGGAGCTAACCTTACCTGGAGCGCCGACATCGGTATATATTACTCCTTGCAGGCAATTATAAAAACGTAAACGAATACTCAAGGCTGCGGCAAAATGAAGTACAAATAAGCGATGGCGAAGGGCTTAAAGCTGATTATAGTTTCCATCAACATAAAGAAAGGCTTCAGATGTACCAGTACGGAACTTCTTTTCTACTGAATAACATCCGGCTCGCATGGGAATTAAGAGGTACTGAATGGCAATATGAAGAGGCAAAAATTGATTTACTGGTAGGCATGCTTTTGAATGGATGGCAAGGGGTGTAAACACTGTTCCTGGTACAAGGGACAGATCGATCTCAAGGATTGATGCTATCCGGGCTGCAGATGTAACAAGGTATATTCCTTTGTTTATTGATTTAAAACCTGGAAAAAAATCAGAGCTGCTTTCACTTTATAGATCACAAACCAGCAGCAAAAAGTTTTTAAAAGGATTTAAATACTTTCCATACTCCGACATGACAACATTCCATAAGCGGAATTTCTCTTTTTTCTTAAAGACAATTTCAACAAGAACTATGGAACCGTATGACATCGGGCAGTTATTTTCCGCCACCTGTACGAACGGTATTTTATTCTAAAGAAGCAAGGTGGTTTAAGACCGTTGGGCAGCACTTGTACAGTATATCTTTATTCAGCTTTTTG
>Ga0160473_101719_pt1 | contig 9958 bp, 6 predicted proteins | sample HID1975I_E11MG_FD_108217 | JGI IMG/M metagenome (GOLD analysis project Ga0160473, IMG submission 108217) | Enriched soil microbial communities from UW Madison campus, WI, USA - HID1975I_E11 MG | ecosystem: Environmental > Terrestrial > Soil > Unclassified | place: USA: Madison, Wisconsin...
AGTACGCGAACGAGAGGGGTCGGGAGGCGTCAACCTCATCTGGATGGAGTGGGGGTTCCACAATCGGTGCGCCCTCCACCGCGTAGCGGTGAATGAGCCGGAACCAGAACACGCCAAGGACGGCGTAGAGCAGGGTGAAGATGATCATCGAGCTCAACACCAGGCCGGCGGAGACGGCCGTCGACACACCGAACGCAGTCAGCAGCAAGATCTGATCAGACCCAGTGGGATTGGGTGCCACGACGAATGGCTGGCGGCCCATCTCGGTGAATATCCAGCCAAAGCTTGCCGCGAGGTACGGCATGGGCAAGGACACGATCGCGAGCGTCTTGAGCCACTTCTGGTCGGCGACTCGGCCACGCCGGGTGAACCACAACACCGAGAGCGCCAACGCAGCGGAGAACACCGCGAGCCCAATCATCAGTCTGAACGACCAATACGTGATGAGCAGGTTCGGCTGGTAGTGGATCGTGTCGCCGTTGGCATCCGTGGCGCCGTAGCGCTCGGCGTAGTACGGCTGAAGGTCGTTGAGCCCGGTCACCTCTGCGTTCCAGTCGCCCGTGGCGAGGAAGCTCAAGAAACCGGGGATCTTGATGATGGTCTTGACGTCATTGCAGTCGGTGGCGCCCAGGTGGCCCACCGAGAGAATCGAGAATGCGGCCGGTTGCTCCGTGTCGCACAGCGCCTCTGCGGCCGCCATCTTGATGGGCTGCTGCTGGAACATCAGCTTCGCCTGCTCGTCGCCGGTGATGATGAGCCCAACGCCAGACACGATCATCACCCAAGCCCCAAACCGAGCCGCCGTTCGATACATACCTAAGTCAGCGTCGGACTCATTGATACGAGCCTTGCGCACCATCCAGAACACGGCGATGCCACACACGAAGGTGCCGGCCACGAGGAAGGCCGTGGAGATCACGTGCGGATACGCGACGAGCGCGGTTTTGTTGGTGAGCACCGCGACGATGTCGTTCATCTCGGCGCGGCCCGTCTCGGGGTTGTACTCGGCACCGACTGGGTGCTGCATCCATGAGTTCGCCGCGATGATGAAGTACGCGCTCAGCGTGGAGCCGATCGCGAGCAGCCAGATCGTGGCCAGGTGCACGGCGCGCGGCAGCCGTTCCCAACCGAAGATCCACAGCCCAAGGAACGTGGACTCGAGGAAGAAGGCAATGAGCGCCTCCATCGCGAGTGGCGCGCCGAAGATGTCGCCTACGTAGCGCGAGTACTCCGACCAGTTCATGCCGAACTGGAACTCCTGCACGATTCCCGTCGCCACGCCGAGCGCAAAGTTGATGAGCAGCAGCTTCCCGTAGAACTTGGTGAGCCGCAGCCACTTCTCGTCACCCGTGCGGTACCAAGCGGTCTGCATGATCGCGACCAGTACGGAGAGCCCGATCGTGAGCGGTACGAGGACGAAGTGATAGACGGTGGTGATGCCAAACTGCCACCGAGCCAGATCAAGCGCTTCCATGAGCGAGTGGGGGCCTTTCTGTGCTCCTACCCGCGAATCTACTCAGTGGTGCAGATTGACGCATCGGGACCAAGGTCCCGGGTGTGTCTCGCGGCTCGCCGTGAGGCGCGGGCTGGGGAAAAGCGCCAGTGCTGTGCCACAATAGGCGGCACGGAAGCGCCCAGCCACACCGGACGCCACCCGCGCGACACCAGCAATGGAATTGCTGCCAGTCCCGCCAGGATCCCGCCTTACAAGGCGGAGACATCGGGGATGGGCGCATCACCAGTGCAGCCGCGGCCCATGAGACTTGCGCGGTCGGACGTTCCGAACCGCGATTGACGCAAATCGACGCCCCGTGTGGGAGGCGGCGATCAGGAGTACCCGCGTGAGCGAGGAAAACACCACACCCGTCCCACCCTCCACCGCCGTGATCTTCCAGGCACCGGAGATTCCCACCCAGGCAGCGCGCTCTCGTCGCGCCTCCGCTCCTGCTGGCCCGCCCACGGTGCCCGACGCTGGTGCCGAGTCCGCGCCGGACGCCGCCAAGGCGCCGCGCAAGAAGGCGGCCCCTAAGACCGCGGCTGCGAAGACCACCACGGCGAAGGCCACGACAGCCAAGACAACGGCCGCGAAGTCCACGGCCGCGAAGAAGACCGCGGCAAAGCCCGACGCGGAAGCTGCCGCCCCGGCCGAGGCTCCCGACGTGTCGGCCGAGGCCGCCGGAGCGTCCGAAGGCACCGGCGAAGGCGGCGGCGACGGTACCGCCGCGCGTCGTCGGCGACGCCGCGGTGGGCGCGGTCGCGGCAAGAAGGTCGGCACCGGAACGGGCGCCGAAGATGCCGCAGAGGTGACTGACGGCGGAGGCGACGAGGCAGCCGACGGCGAGTCAGCGTCGGGCGACGGCGAGGACGGCGCGCCCATCAAGCGCCGCCGCTCGCGCGGATCGCGCGGCGGAGCCGCCACCGCTCAAGAAGACCAGTTGCAGGGCTCCACCCGCTTGCAGGCGAAGCGTCAGCGTCGCCGCGAGAGCCGTGACGGCCAGCGCCGTCGACCCGTGATTTCCGAGGCGGAGTTCCTTGCCCGCCGCGAGTCCGTCAAGCGCTCGATGGTGGTGCGCGAGAAGGACGGCCGCGTGCAGATCGCTGTACTCGAGGATGACGTACTCGTTGAGCACTACGTCTCGAGCCAGGCGCAGGAGTCGATGGCCGGGAACGTCTACCTGGGCCGCGTTCAGAACGTCCTGCCTGGTATGGAAGCAGCATTCGTCGACGTGGGCCGTGGCCGCAATGCCGTGCTCTACGCGGGCGAGGTCAACTGGGACGCCGCCGGCATGGAGGGCAAGCCGCGTCGCATCGAGCTGGCGCTCAAGCCCGGCGACACCGTCATGGTGCAGGTGACCAAGGATCCGATTGGCCACAAGGGCGCCCGCGTCACATCGCAGATCTCGCTGGCCGGCCGCTTCCTCGTATACGTGCCCGCGGGCGGCGTGACCGGCATCAGCCGCAAGCTCCCCGACACCGAGCGCGCTCGCCTCAAGAAGCTGCTGCGCGAGGTCATTCCCGCAGACGCTGGCGTGATCGTGCGCACGGCCGCGGAGGGTGCCTCCGAAGAGGAGCTGCGCGCGGACGTCGAGCGCCTCAAGCGCCAGTGGCAGACCATCGAGGACGAGGTCAAGAACGGCAAGGCTCCCAAACTGCTGCGCGGAGAGCCGGACATGGCGATCCGTGTGGTCCGCGACATCTTCAACGAGGACTTCGACTCGCTCACCATCCAGGGTGAGGACACGTGGAACTCGCTGTCGATGTATGTGAGCCAGGTGGCTCCCGACCTCATGCCGCGACTGCACAAGTACACGGCCGACGGCGACGTGTTCAGGGACTCGCGCATCGACGAGCAGCTCGCCAAGGGCATGGACCGCAAGGTCTGGCTGCCATCTGGTGGCTCGCTGGTCATCGACCGCACCGAGGCCATGACGGTCATCGACGTCAACACGGGCAAGTTCGTGGGCAAGGGTGGCACGCTCGAAGAGACGATGACGCTCAACAACCTCGAGGCTGCCGAGGAGATCGTTCGCCAGCTGCGCCTTCGCGACATCGGCGGCATCATCGTCATCGACTTCGTCGACATGCTGCTCGAGGCGAACCGCGACCGAGTGCTGCGTCGCCTCATCGAGTGCCTTGGGCGCGACCGCACCAAGCACCAGGTGGCAGAGGTCACCTCGCTTGGCCTTGTGCAGATGACGCGCAAGCGCGTTGGACAGGGCCTTGTCGAGGCGTTCAGCGAGACCTGCGAGCACTGCAAGGGCCGTGGCTTCCTTGTGCACGGTGAGCCCGTTGCCGAGGCCTCGGAGAAGCAGCCGGAGGCCCGACGCTCCTCCCGCGGTTCGCGCGGTGGCGCTGGCAAGGCGCCGGCCGAGCACAACCACGGCCCGGTCAACGGCGAGACGCACGCGCTCGACGACCGCGAGGACGCGCGCGCGGCGGTGAAGGCGACGCTCGCGTCGATCGCTGCTGCGGCCGAGAAGGCGCACCCGCACGACGAAGAAGGTCATTCGGCGGAAGATGCAGGTCATCCTGCGAGTGAGCCGCAGGACCTCGAGGTTCCGGTTGAGTTCCCGGAAGAGGGTCATTCTGCGGAGGGCGACGGTAATCCTGCCGAGGACTATGGTCATCCTGCCGAGGGCGATGGTCATCCTGCGCCTGAGTCGCAGGACTCTGAGCCCGCCGAGCCGCACTAATCGTGCGCGAGCGGGTCTTCGAAGCCACCGTCACGCGCTGGTGCGCCGCTCCGCGAGAAGCGATTCTTGCCTGGGAGCAAGACCCGCACGCTGCGGCGAGCGTCGATTCGCGCGTTCGAGTTAAGGACGTCGTGTCCACCCCTGAAGGTGTCGGCACGCGGTGGACCACCACGACGACGGTTGGTGGTTTGTTGCGGATGCGCATGCAGACGATGCTCATGGCACTTGATCCCGTGATCGTCGAGGGACGCACCGGTCGCGTCGTCGGCAAGTCCACCACTTCTGTCAGCGCGGATCCAGACCAAGAAGGTCGGTACTGCGTTGTCTTCACGCACGAAAGCGTGATGTCCCTGCCGCCGGTCAGTTATGCGTATTACGGGCGCAGGCGCGGAGCGCTGTTGCGCAAACTGAGTCGAGTGCTCGGCGACTATGCCGACAAGACGGTCGCCGGGATCGAGGCGCGCGCCCGCTCCACCATGGCCGGAACCGGACAGGCGTAACTGGCGATAGCGTCGGGCCGGGGACCAAACCGTCCCCCTGGAGCGTGAATACTCACGTTCAGGGGGGATGAATTGGCGATTGATCCCCCTGGAGCGTCGCATGCGGGTTTGGGTCGAGGGCACGCGGCGCGGCGTTTGACCGAACCCCCCTCGAACGGGTACATTTGTACGTCGGCGCGCGAGCGCTCAACCCCCGCCAGCGCCCACCACGGGTGCGGCTGCGGCGGGAAACTATCAAGACGTTAAGGAACGCATCATGGTGTACGCGATTGTGAAGGCCGGAGGCCGCCAGGAAAAGGTGTCCGTTGGCGACATCGTCGTGGTCAACCGCCTCAAGGCGGAGGCTGGCTCCTCGGTTGAGCTCGCCGCGCTGCTGCTCGTCGATGGCGAGACGGTGACCTCGGACGCAAAGGCCCTTGCCAAGGTGAAGGTCACGGCCGAGGTGCTCCGCAACGAGCGCGGCCCCAAGATCGACATCCTCAAGTACAAGAACAAGACCGGCTACCGCAAGCGCATCGGCCACCGTCAGGACCTGACGCGGCTGAAGGTCACGGGCATTAAGTAAGGCGAGGAAGAACTCATGGCACACAAAAAGGGCGCTAGCTCCTCCCGCAACGGTCGCGACTCGAACCCCCAGTACCTGGGTGTGAAGCGTTTCGGCGGCCAGGTCGTCTCCGCAGGCGAGATCATCGTTCGCCAGCGCGGCACTCACTTCCACCCCGGCGAGAACGTTGGCCGTGGCAAGGACGACACTCTGTTCGCCCTCGCCGCCGGCTCGGTGCAGTTTGGCCAGCGTCGCGGTCGCAAGGTCGTCGACATCGTCGTTGCCGAGGCGTAATCCTGCGACTTCGCGCAGGATGACACCCGCACTTCATTTCCGCTCAGGGGCGCGCCGTATGGCAGCGCCCCTGACGCATATCTAGGCTCGTTTCGTAACCGTTAGGGAGGGCGACATGGCATCGTTCGTCGATCGCGTCGTTCTCAATGCCGTCGCCGGCAACGGCGGCCATGGTGTCGCCTCCGTGCACCGTGAGAAGTTCAAGCCCCTTGGCGGGCCCGACGGTGGCAACGGCGGGCGTGGAGGTTCCGTAGTTCTCCGCGTGGGTTCGCAGATGACCACGCTTCTGGACTACCACCACTCGCCGCATCGCAAGGCGAACAACGGCGCACAGGGCGCTGGCGACATGCGCCACGGTGCCAACGCCGCGGACCTGGTGCTTGAAGTACCCAACGGCACCGTGGTGAAGTCCCGAGAGGGCAAGGTGCTGGCCGACCTCGTTGGCGAGGGAGCGTCGTACACGATTGCGGCGGGCGGTCGCGGGGGACTGGGCAACGCCGCGCTCGCTACGGCGAAGCGGAAGGCGCCGGGATTTGCGCTGCTCGGGGAGCCTGGCGAAGAGGCTTCGGTGATTCTCGAGCTCAAGTCCATCGCTGACGTGGCGCTCGTGGGCTACCCCAGCGCGGGCAAGTCCTCCATCATTGCGGCGATGTCCGCTGTGCGCCCCAAGATCGCCGACTACCCGTTCACCACGCTGGTCCCCAACCTCGGCGTCGTGGAATCCGGCGGCACGCGCTTCACTATTGCCGATGTGCCAGGTCTGATCGAGGGCGCGAGCGAAGGCAAGGGTCTCGGCCACGACTTCTTGCGCCACATCGAGCGCTGCTCGGTGATCGCGCACGTGCTCGACACGGCGACCCTTGAGAGCGACCGGGATCCGCTTCGCGATCTCGACGTGATCTCGGCGGAGTTGCGAGCGTACTCGGGCGACGAGGCCATCAGCGGGGTCCCGCTCGCGGAGCGTCCCCAAGTGATCGTCTTGAACAAGGTGGACGTGCCCGACGGCCGCGACCTGGCGGCGATTGTGCGCCCGGAGCTCGAAGAGCGCGGCATGCCGATCTTCGAGGTGAGCGCGGTCTCCCACGAGGGCCTGCGTGAACTGGGCTTTGCCCTGGCGCGAATCGTCGCCGACGAGCGAGCCAAGGCGCCGGAACTCGAGGCCGCGCCCATCGTCATTCGCCCGCGCGCCGTGGACGACTCCGGATTCACCGTGGAGCACGTGCGGGACGGTGCGGAGGACTACTTCCAGGTGCGCGGCGCCAAGGTGGAGCGCTGGGTCAAGCAGACCAACTTCACCAACGACGAGGCCGTTGGCTATCTCGCCGATCGCCTTGCGCGAGCCGGCGTCGAGGATGCTCTGTTCAAGGCCGGCGCCGTTCCCGGATCCGAGGTCGTCATTGGACCACGTGAGGGCGGAATGGTCTTCGACTGGGAGCCCACGATGGCTGCCGGCGCGGAGTTGCTTGGCGCGCGCGGCGCCGACCTCCGGATCGAGGAGCACGAACGCGGCGGGCGCGCTACCCGGGCGGAAAAGCGCGAAGAGCACAAGGGCCGTTACGAGGGCCGCGCGGCGGCGCGCCGAGAACTTGAAGGCGAGCGCGATGCGGGACACTGGACCGACCCCGCTAAGGACGATCAGGACCTGGAGGACGAGTGACCGATCAGCGTGCCGAGATCGCTTCGGCACGCCGTATCGTCGTCAAGGTCGGTTCGTCGTCGCTGACGGGCGCTGACGGTCACCTCGATGAGGGCAGGCTCGCTGGTATCGCCGACGCCGTGGCGTCGGCCCGGCTTGGGGGCAGGGACGCAGTGCTGGTCACCTCGGGATCCATTGCTGCTGGTATTGGGCCCCTGGGTTTGCCCACGCGACCTCGCGAACTCGCGCTCCAGCAGGCGGCGGCATCGGTGGGCCAAGGCAAGCTCATCGCCGCCTACTCCACCGCTTTCGCCCGCCACGGCCTGACCGTTGGGCAAGTGCTGCTCACCGCGGACGACATGGTTCGCCGCACGCACTACAGCAACGCCCAGCGCGCGCTGCACCGGCTCCTCGAACTCGGCATCGTGCCGATCGTCAACGAGAACGACACCGTGGCCACAGACGAGATCCGGTTCGGCGACAACGACCGCCTTGCGGCGCTCGTGGCGTCCGTGGTGCACGCGGACGCCCTGGTGCTGTTGACAGACGTCGATGGTCTCTACACGGCGGCGCCCGGTTCTGCGGGCGCGCGGCGCCTCGATGTCGTGGCCGGTCCCGAGGACCTGGTGGGCATCGATGTGTCTCGCAGGGGCTCTCACGTGGGCACGGGCGGCATGATCACCAAGCTCGAGGCGGCGTCGATCGCGACGTCGAGCGGCACCCCCGTGGTGCTGGCGAGCGCCGCCGACGCCACTGCAGCCGTTGCCGGCGAGCGAGTTGGCACGCTGTTCACGGCAACGGGAAGGCGCTCAGCTACCAGGCTCACCTGGCTCAAGCACGCGGCGAAGACCCATGGTCAGTTGGTGCTCGACGCTGGTGCCGCCCGTGCGGTCGCTGGCCGACGCGCCTCGCTGCTCGCCGCGGGCGTGACCGCTGTGCGGGGCGAGTTTGACGCGGGCGATGCCGTGGAGATCGTCGGTCCCGACGGTGTTGTCGTGGCGCGCGGCCTTGCCGCGTTCCCGGCCCACGAGATCCCGGCGATGCTGGGGCAATCGACGGCCGAGCTCAAGGCCAACCTCGGCGAGCACTTCGCCCGGCCCCTGGTACACATCGACGACCTCATCGTCGTCGCTTAGCCGTCAACGTACGCACGATGCGCGGGTAGCCAACCACAGCGTCAGGCATGCCTTTGCCGCACTAGGCTCAGCCTTATTCGAGCAAGGGAGCGGCGATGACCGTGCAAACTACCGAGGCGCCAAAGACCCCGTGGTGGTCATTGGAGCCCGACGCTGTGGCCAGCGAGCTTTCCAGCCCCCCTGAGGGGCTCGCCGGTTCCGAGGCCGCGTCTCGCCTAGCGAAGTATGGCCGGAACCAACTCACGGCGACCAAGGCGGCGTCCTTTGTGCAGTTGTGCGTGAAGCAGCTCGCCGACCCGATGAACATCATGCTCGTGGCGGTGGCGGTCATCTCCTTCGCGATCGGCCAGGTTTCCACGGGCATCCTGGTGGCGCTGCTGGTGGCGTTCAACGTTTTCAGCGGAGCGCGGCAGGAGCAGAAGGCGCAGGCGAGCGTTGATGCGCTCGCGACCATGCAGGTGCCCCAGGTGCGCGTGCATCGCGACGGCGCGGTGGTGTCGATACCGGCGCCCGAGCTCGTTCCCGGCGACCTCGTGGAGCTCGAGGCGGGCGACATCGTGCCCGCGGACGCGCGCATCGTCAGGGCGACGACTCTCGAGACGCAAGAGGCGGCCCTGACCGGAGAGTCGACGCCCATCGAGAAATCAGCGACGGCCACCGCGGCTGATGCCGTGCTCGGCGACCGCAAGTCGATGGTCTACCAGAACACCTCCGTGACCCGCGGAACGGCAACGGTGCTGGTAGTTGCCACTGGCATGACCACAGAGATGGGCGCGATCGCGACGATGCTGTCGCAGGTGGAGCGCGTCCGTTCCCCCTTGCAGAAGGAGCTCGGTTCGCTCACGAATGTGATTGGCGCCGTGGCGTGGGGTGCCGTCGCCGTCATCATCGGAATCGGCCTGTTGCGCGACCAGTCGTTCGCGGACCTCATGTTCCTGGGTACCGCGGTCGCGATTTCTGCCATCCCCACCGGCATGCCCACGTTCGTGCAGCAGATGCTGGCGTGGGGTGCGAACCAGCTCGCGCAGTCCAAGGCGATCATCGCGTCGCTCAACGACGTGGAGACGCTGGGCGCGACGAGCGCGATCTGCTCGGACAAGACAGGCACGCTGACCATGAACGAGATGATGGCGCGCTCGATCTGGATCGGCGGCAAGACGTATTCGGTCGACGGAGCCGGCTACTCGTTCGAGGGCAAGGTCCGCAGCGCGGACGGCGAGCCGGTGGAGAACACGCAGGCGCTCGCCTACGCGCTGGCGCTGCCGAACGACGCAACCGTCAGCGCGGACGGCGTCGTCATTGGCGATCCCACGGAGGCGGCCTTCGTGGTGCTGGCCGAGAAGCTAGGCGTTGACGTGCCGGAGACCAAGCGCAAGTTCCCGCGCCTCGCCGAGGTGCCGTTCGACTCCGACTACAAGTTCATGGCGACGTTCCACAACGTGGACCTTGAAGGTTCCGAGCGCGTCATCATGATCGTCAAGGGAGCGCCCGACGTTCTGCTGAAGCGGTCCTCGCAAGCGCTCGTGACCCGCGACCAACGGGTTCCCGTTGCGGAGCTCGCGGAGGACGTCACCAAGGAGATCGAGTACCGGTCGGCGCAGGGATTGCGCACCTTGGCACTCGCGATCCGCGTGGTCGAAGACACGGACGCGGAA
>Ga0160473_101720_pt1 | contig 9945 bp, 8 predicted proteins | sample HID1975I_E11MG_FD_108217 | JGI IMG/M metagenome (GOLD analysis project Ga0160473, IMG submission 108217) | Enriched soil microbial communities from UW Madison campus, WI, USA - HID1975I_E11 MG | ecosystem: Environmental > Terrestrial > Soil > Unclassified | place: USA: Madison, Wisconsin...
GCCCCAGCGCCGCGCTCGCCCGATCGGACACCGGCACCTGCGACGTATAGGTCACCAACAGGTCGCAGCCGAGGATCGCCGCGCTGTCCTCATAATCCTGATAGCAATCCGCCTTGATGCCATAGGCGTCGTAGATCGCCTGCGCGAGCCGGATGCGGATGAAGTCATAGTCATGGTTGCGGTTCGGGCCACCGCAGATGAGGTTCGCGATCAGCGGACGGGTCATGCTCGTTCCCTCATCCTACGCGTGCGAATTTCTGGATCTGGTGATTGAAGCATTCCGCATGCGGCAGGCGCCCGGTCGAAGCGGCGAAATGGCCGGAGACCTCGCTGACGTACAGATTGCCCCGCGAGTCCAACGCGATCCCGTGGGGTGCGATGAAGTTTCCGGGGGCCGACCGGTTCTTCGAGTCGTCTCCCCAGCGCGCCACCACCTTGCCATCGCGGCGATAGACGCTGACCCGGCCAGGCAGGTCGTGATCGGCATAGCCATGCATGAAGCTGCCCTGCCCCTTCTCCTTGGGCCGCCAAAGCTCCGTGACGTAGATCAGCCCGTCCTTGTCCACCGCCGCATGGGTGGGCCGCAGGACATCCGTCCACATCGTGATGAACTTCCCGCGCCGATCGAAGAACTGGAGCCGGTCGTTCTCCCGGTCGCAGATGATCACGTTCTCGTCATTGTCGAGCGCGATGCCGTGGGGCAGGTGGAACTGGCCCGGGCCGGTGCCGACATCTCCCCAGCTGTTGAGCAACTCGCCGTCGGGCGAGAAATGATGGACGCGCGCGTTGCCGTATCCGTCGCATACGAAGATGTCGCCATTCGCCGCGATCGCGGTGTTGCAGCAACCGTTGAACGGGCCGCAGGCGCAAAGCACGCGCTCGTTGTGATGGATCTCCGATGGCCCCCGCGGCGAATAGCCGGTGTCGGTCGCGACGCCCGGTGAGCCCAGCATCCGCCGGAGGTTGCCCTCCAGATCGAATATGCGCACGACGCTGTCCCGATTATCGGTGCAGTAGACGATGTCCCGGTGGATGGTGATGCCGTGCGCGTTGTTGAATACGCCGTCGCCCCATTTGTCGATGAACTTGCCGTCCTCGTGGTAGATCGCGACCCGATCCCCACTGCGGGTGTGGAGATAGACCCGGTCCTGGGAATCGCACGCCACCGCCGCGACATCCTCATGACTGTACTCGTCACCCGGCGGGCACTGTTCCCAGTCCGGAATCAGCTCGAAACGCACCGACTCGATCGTCATCCATTCTCTCCCCGGTGCCGATCCGGTCACCGACCGCCCTATGGCATGGTGAAGACGTGCCCGGCAGTTCCGCGACGGCCCTTCGCCTGACCCGGCACGGTGCCCGATCCAAAGGCGCACTTCACCCCATGCCTTTTGCGTCGATGGGCCGCGCCCCATCCGCGTCGTGGGATCGAATATGGTTTACCGTCATCGCGTGCCGTTGCGAAGACGATGGCGACAGGCCGGCAAGCATATCGGCCGCCGCTCATCGGGATGAGGACATGCCAGAAACTGCATCGGCATCCGCCGCACGGATCGCACAGCCGGAAACCCCGCGCGACGCGAAAAAGGGCGAGCAGGATTTCCGCTTCTACGACAATCGCCAGAAATACCTGATGTTCGTGAACACCTGTTCGGAAAAATGGGTCGTCGCGGAACGCGCCGCGCGCGAGCTGGACGCGCTTCGCCCCGCGCCGCCGGCAGTCCGCTTCTTCGATGCCGGCATGGGCGACGGCACGGTGCTCGCGCGGGTGCTGCGATCGATGCACCAGCGGTACGCCCGCTATCCCTTCTACGTCGCGGGCAAGGAGATCAGCCTGGAGGATGTCCGCCTCACGCTGGACAAGATGCCCGATCGCTTTCTCGAACATCCCGAGATGGTGCTGGCGGTCACCAACATCTCCTATGCGGAAGCCCCCTGGCTGACCCCCACCTCCGCCGAGGGTGCTCGACGCCATGTGTGGAAGGAGGTCGCGCTCACCGGGTCGACCACCTCGGAATTCGAGCGGCAGATCCTGGACCTGCAACCCTTCCTCGCGGAAAGCTGGCGCACCCGGGTGAACGAGAAAACCGGCAGCATGGTGCCGGAAACCCCGACGACGCTGGTCCTCTATCGAGAGGACTGCAAGTTCCTGCTGGATGGCGTGATCCCGCGCCAGCGCGCGCCGCAAGCGAATTTCGACCTCGTACTCGCCAGCCAGCCGTTCCGGCTGCGCGCCGATATCGGCTTCAAGGCGCGCCGCGTGCTGGCCCCTCTCGCGCGGGCGCTTCGTCCCGGCGGCCGGCTGCTCGGCATCCATTCCGCCGGTAACGATCCCGCGCTCGAGATCGTGCAGAAGGTCTGGCCGGGGGAAGACTTCGGCACGTCGCGGCGCGCGCTGGTAGAGGCGACGGCCGAGGCGATGGGTGCCGATGCGGAAAAGTATCGCTTCGATCCGCTGCCCAACGGCCAGGCGCTGTTCCGCTACGAGATGCACACCCTTCCCGACGAACTGGACGGCGAGCGGGCGTCGATCGGGACGTCGACGCTGCTCGCGGCGTGGAATGCGGCAACCTACGTGGCCCAGATCGAGGACAAAAGGCTGGCCGAAGCGATGAGCGTCTCCCGCTATCTCGATGCGACCCGTGCGGTGCTGCTGAAGCATGGCGAGCTCTGGTTCAACGACGAGAGCTACGTGATCGCCCGCCTGCGGTGAACCCCCGCCCTCATTTCATGCGAAACCGTCCGTCACGCGTGATCATGGCCGGGCATCAGGTAGATCGCCTTTCCGCAGGCCGAACAGCACAGATCGCGCTGCGGCAGGGCGAGCGGCACATGATCCTCGGCGGTGTGGTGTCCGCCGCAGCACGATCCGGTGGAAAAGCGCTCGAACTCGGCGACCATCCCGTCGGTCCATGCTGCCTGGCAGAACGGGCATAGCGGGCGGCTTCGCGCGGCGGCATCGGGTCGGGTATGGGTGTCCGCGCTCATCTGTCACCGTCCGTATCGTTCAACCGAGCTCCGCCCGGCGGGATATGATGTAGGTCTCGTTATTGAACCAGAGGCCGCCATGCCGGCGCAAGACATCGCTCGTCGCCTTCAGGTAACGGTCTCCCGTCATCGCGGCGGAAAGACGCGAATCCTCGATCTGCGCGACATAGCTCGCCGCGTTCCAGGCGGCTATCAGCGTCGAGGAGTGGAATTCGGCTTCCGGATCGATCTCCGTGGGCAAAGTCCTGATATCGTAGCGAAACAGCGACTCGCGGTCGGGCAGATCGTGGAAATGATAGCGGGCGGCCGCGCCGCCGAGCGCGGCACGCACCTCCGCCAGCAATTCCTCTCGCTTCGTCACGAACGGGTTCTCTCCCTTCCAGATCGACTGGATGATCTCCATGCCCGGATCCTCGCCATAGGAATGCACGCCCATCAGCCGCCCGTTGGGCCGGAGCGCCCGGACCAGCGGGGCCGCGATCTGCTGCGCCTTGAACTGCACCGACGCGCGGGCTCGATAGGGCTGGGATAGCAGCACGAAGTCGAAATCGGCGCGCGCCTGCCCGCGTCGCGGCAGGACGGCATCCAGCGCGAATTGCTGGTCGCGCCGATAGATGACCAGCACGGCAGGCGTCTTGTGCTGCGGAAGCCCGGTGCGGGGGCTGACCTGCACCTGCCAATGCTGCTGCAGCACGGGTTCGAGCTGCGCGATCGCCTCGCCGAAATCACCGGCGGTCGAGCCCTCCAGAGCAAGCTCGCTCCACACCATCGTGCTCGCCGCAACGGCCGATCCCGGCTGCAGCCACGGTGCCTCAGCATAGGGAAGGTTAGTCACCACCAGCACCGTCGCGGGATGTTCCTGGAAGCGATCGGGCATTCGTTCCAGCATCAGCCGGACATTCTCGCTGCTGATCTCCTTGGCCACCACATAAAACGGCAACCAGGGATAGCGCCGGTGCGCACCGCGCAGCATCAGGGCGAGCGCGGTGCCGTCGCCAGCCCCACCGTCGAAGAGGCGGATTGCGGGGGGCTGCGGCTGGGCATGGGCCAGCTGATCCAGGGCCCGCTGGGCGACGAGCTGCTTTTCGGACGAGGTGTTGACGAACATCAGGTATTTCTGACGATTGTCGTAGAAGCGGAAATTATGGGCCGGCGTGCCCGCCACCGGCCAGCGGATCACCGACCGGAGGTCCGCAGCCGAGGGCCCGCCCTGCTGCGCGATAAAGCGGTGGACGCGGTCCACCGTCTGGATCGTGACCCTGCCGCCCTGCTGCAGCCGGCTGACGAACTTCCCGTCGTTCACCGCCTGTCGGCCGAACGTCGTCTGGGCGATGCGCAGCCGGCGGCACGCCTCGTCGATCTGTTCGAGCAGCGTTTCCGCGTCGGTCATGGCATTTCAGTCGATCCGCCGGAATTTCTGGATCTGATGGCCAAGGGCATCTTCCATCGGCATTCGCTTGTATCCCCCGCCAAACGACGCGGCGACCTCCGCGACATAGAGGCTACCCTGGGAATCGAGCGCCAGCCCGTGCGGCGCGATGAAGTTGCCCGGCGCGGCGCGGTTGGCGCTGTCCGCACCCCAGCGCGCGACGATCCCGCCATCGGGATTGAACACGGTCATGCGCCCGGGCAGATCGTGATCGGCAAAGCCGTGGACGAAACTCCCCTGGCCCGGCTCGGCGGGTCGCCAGAGTTCCGACACGTAGATCAGCCCGTCGGGGCCGACGATGACGTCGGTCGGGCGTTGTACGTCGGTCCACATCGTCAGGTACCGACCACCGCGATCGAAGAACTGCAGCCGATCATTCTCACGATCGCAGACGATCACATTCTCCTCGGCGTCGAGCGCGATGCCGTGCGGCAGGTGGAACTGCCCCGGCCCCGTCCCGACATCGCCCCAACTGTTGAGCAGATTGCCCTTGCCGTCGAAGTGATGGATCCGCGCATTGCCATAGCCGTCGGCGACGAAAAGATCGTCGTTGGCGGCGACGCATACGTTGCAGCAACAGTTCAGCGGGCCGGCTGCTCGTTCGACGAATTCGTTGTGGTGGATCGTCACCTTCCGTCCGCGAATGCCGGCATAGCCGGTATCGGACACCTGGCCGGGGACGCCCAGCGTCCACTGGAGATCGCCGTCCAGATCGAACACGCGAATCACGCTGTCCTGATCGTCGGTGCAGTAGACGATGTCCTTGTGGATGGTGATGCCGTGGGCGCGGTTGAACACGCCGTCGCCCCATTTCTTCAGGAAATTCCCGTCGGCGTCATAGACCATCACCCGCTCGCCCATGCGGGTGTGGAGGTAGACGCGATCCTGGCTGTCGCATGCGACCGCGGCGACATCCCGATGGGCATATTCCTCGCCCGCCGGACATTTCTCCCAATCTGGAACGATCTCGAACCGTACTGATCCGCCAGTCATGTCTTCTCCGCAAGCCACCCAGGGAGCGGACAATCTCGCCCGTTACAGGCCACGGCGCTTACCCATTACGGTTGTCGAGCATGCTCGCCCCGGCATGTTCGGCGCGAGGCGACCCGGCCGCCAGGAGCCGCTCATCGTGCCGCAAGGGGAAAGCATTGGAAGGTGGAGAGAGGCAGGGTCCGGCGACGCCGAAGCCTGCGCGGCGCGCGAAACAGGGAACATCCATGCTCTTCCTCGTCGAAATCACCCTCAACGTCCCAGCCGACCACGATCCCGCCGCCTTCGAGGCGCTGCGGGCGGCGGAGAAGCGCCATCTCCACGAACTGCAGGCGGCCGGGTCCTGGCGGCATATCTGGCGGGTGGTCGGCCAGTCGGCGAATGTCAGCATCTTCGATGTCGGCAGCAATGCCGAGCTGCACGACATCCTCACGTCGCTGCCGCTGTACCCGTTCATGGATCTGCGCGTGACCGCACTCTGCCGCCACCCGGCATCGATGCATCCCGACGACCGCTGAAGCGGCGCGCGCCTAGCCGCCGTGGACCAGTTGCCCGCCGACGATCGTCGCCACGGTGTCGATCGCGAAGATCTCCTGCGGCGGCCGCCCCCGGGGATCGGCGGAGAGCACCGCGAAGTCGCCGAACTTGCCGGCCTCGATCGATCCCTTGCGGTCATCCTCGAAGCTGTTGCGCGCCGGCTCGATCGTCCACAGCCGTAGCGCCTGCTCGAAGGTCAGCGCCTCGCCGGGCAGCGCCGATCCGCCCTCCGCATCGGTCGCCATCGCGTTGGCGATACCGCGCATCGGATGGTAGTTGCCGCCCGGCCCGGCGGCGTCGAGCACGAGGATTCCGGCGCGCTTTTCATACAGCGTGCGAAAGCGATGGAGCCGCGCGCTGGCCGCGCTCGACGATCGGTCGCCGATCGCCTGCTGGCGACCCGTGATCCCGCTGACCACGCCCAGATCGGCGAACCGCTGGATCAATGCGTCGGTCTTTGGGGACTGGTGGTCGATCCGGTGGCGCAGTTCGCCCGGCGCAGCCTTCTGCGCCGCTTCGATGCAGTCGAGCGCCAGCAGCACCGCCTCGTCCGACACGGCGTGGAGGATCGTCTGGAGCCCGCCGCGCTGGCAATCGGTCAGCGTGCGGATCAGGTCTTCGCGCCGCCATTTGATGTCGTCGGCGACATGCCCCTGCCCGTCCGAATGGATGCCGTCGAGGAAGAACTTCACCCCGCCGAAGCGCAGCATGTCGCTGCCGAAACCGGTGCGCCAGCCAAGCCGGGTGACGTCGGACAGCGGCACGGCATGGGGCACGATCGGCGCGACGCGCAGCCGCACCGGCAACCGCCCCTCGGCCTGCAGAATCTGCAGCGCCTGGAACTGCGCGGGGGATTCATTCTGCAGCGTGGTTATCGATGTCAGCCCCTTGGCGAGGAACCACGCGCCGACATGCGCGGTGATCGCCGCCTTGTATTGATCCACCGAATAGCCCGGCCGATAATCCCAGATCTCGGTGATGATGCCGGTCGGCATCCCCTGCCCGTCGCGCTGGACGATGCTGCCGCGCCGGGGGGAACCGTCGCTCCACACCGCCGTCGCCGGCATGTCGCTGTCCCAGTAACCGGTCTGCCGGAACGCAGGACTGTTCATCGCGGAAAAGTGGATGCCGAACAGCATCATCACAGGATGAGCCTGCGTCGCCTGGTCGAGGTCGGTCCGCGCGATCCAGCGGCGCTCGGCCGCCTTTTCGGGGAACAGCCCGCGCGGGGCCTGGACGATGATCCACTCGCCCTTGGGCGTCTTCGCCGCGATCCCGCGCAGCCGATCGACGATCTCGGCAATGCTGGTCGCGCCCTGCAGCTGCATCTGCTGGTCGGCGACGATGCAGCTGTCCTCGAGATGGCAATGATTGTCGACGAAGCCGGGGATCATCGCCTTTCCGCCCGCGTCGAACTGCGGGCAATCCCGCCCCGCCGCCAGCACGTCGCGGTTGCCGCCGACCATCACGATGCGCCCCCGCCGTACCAGCGCCGCCTGGGCATCCGGCCTCTGGGGATCGAGCGTGATGATCCGGGCATTGACGATCGCGAGGTCGCCCTCGCCCAACGGGGCGACGCGGACTTCCGGCGCGGGCGCGGCCCGCGTTTCCGAAGCGAGGAGCATCAGCCCGGCGGCACCGCCCAGCCTGAACAGGTCGCGCCGATCGGTATCGATCATGTTGGATGCCCCCTTCGGACAGTCAGAAGATGCGATGCACCTGGATCAGGCGGTCGTTCTCGTTCGGCCCCTTCGCCAGTCGCATTTCGGGCGGTACCGCCGGACCATAGGTGAGCGTCGCGACGAAGATCGACTTGTTGAGCCAGTCATGCGGCCCCTCTACGGTGGTGAAGCTGGGGCTCAGTCGATAGGGGCGCCGCCCGTCCGGCAGTTCCGGATAGGCCATTCCCATATTGTGGATGATGATCAGCGTGCCGTCATCCTCCTGGATCCGATAGAAGGCATCGACGAACGATACCCCGTCGGGACGCGTCACCGGGAAGTCCGCGCCGCCGGGGATCACCTTGCCGCCAAGGCGCGGCCCCCTGAAGCGCCCGCCGATGATCGGCCAGATCCGGGCGCGATCCCCGTCCTTTGACGCGCTCGAATCGCCCATCGGTTCGGGCGAAGAACAGGTGACAAGCAGGTTCATCACCAACTCCGACCGGATCGGGTCATAGTCCTTGAGCGGCGTGGCGGGGGTGGCGGCGCTGGTCGGAGCGGCTGTCGGGGTCACCCCGCCCGCAACCAGCGCCACGCCGCCGGCCACGATCAGGTTGCGCCGGGACAGCGATCCCGAAGAAGGTGGACGTCCATCGATATCGTCGGTCATGTCAGCCCCTGCGGAATCGAGCCATATCAAAGAACAGGCATCAGAACGTCACGCCCACGCGCACGCCGAACTCGCGCGGCGCGCCGTAGAACTCGTTGTTGCCGAACTGCCCGTTCACGTAACGCTTGTTGGCGAGGTTGTTGCCATAGCCTTCGACCCGCCAGTTCTCCTTGCGCAGCGTCACCAGCGCAGACCAGATGCCGCGTCCCCGGATCAGGTCACTGACCCGCGAATAGGCGATGTAGGTATACTGCGGCCCGACATAGGCATAGTTCACGCGCGGCGTGATGCTGAAGTCGGAAGGCAGATCCAGCGTGTATTCCGCGCCGAAGTTGTACGTCCATTTCGGCGCGTAGAGATTGGGGCCGCCGGTCGTGGTCTGGGTGTAAGGGGTATAGTCGAAGCAGCCCGGCGTCGGCGTCGCGCCGCACTGCGGCCCGGACGTGCCCGATGGCAGGTTGCGCGTGTTGACGAAGGTCAGCGCCGCAAGGTTCGAATCGACATAGGCCACGCCGCCATCGAAGGCGAAGCCGCCGAACTTGCCCTGGATCTGCGCCTCGATCCCCTTGATCTTGACCGTGGAGATGTTGTCCACACCGCTGAAGCCCGTGGTCGGCTCGACGACGCTGAACTGGAAATTGGAATAGCTGTTGTAGAACCCGTTGATCTGCGTGCGGATATGCCGATCGAAGAAGCTCGATTTCCAGCCGACTTCGTAACTCCACACCACTTCGGGATCGAATTCGGACGTCACCGAGTTGAACCCGCCCGGCTTGTAGCCGCGCGCCGCGAGCGCATAGAGCATGTTCTCGTCATCGATCTTGTAGTTGACCGCCGCCTTGCCGGTGACGCGCCCGTCCTTGTGCGATCCCGACAGGTCGGACACCGCAAGGCCACCCGGCGGGAAGCCCGGAATTCCAGCACCGATCAGCACGCTGCCGCTGCCCGTCGCCTTGTAGCGCGAATATCGCACGCCCAACTGCACCTCCAGCTTGTCGGTCAGCTGGTAATTACCTTGCGCGAAGATGCCTGTCGTGGTGCGCTGGTTGATCGGCAGGATGTCGGTCGGGAAGCCGGCCTGACGCTCGAAGATCCGCACCGTGATGTCGTTGCGCTGGAAATAGCCGCCAAGGATCCAGTCCAGCGCGCCATCGGTCGGGGAGATGATGTTGATCTCCTGGCTGTACTGCTTCTCGCCCGCGAAATAGTCCTGCGATACGCCGCCGCCTGCCGAAAGGGGCGCCTGCGAGGCATCGAGATCGTAGAGATTGTGGATGCTCTTGTCCTGATATCCGGTCAGCGACCGGATCACGATGCCGCTGTCCAGTTCCTGCCGAAGTTCGAGGCTGGCCTGGAACGCCTTGTCCTTGTTTGCGGTCGGCGCGTCGTTGCTGAGGGTACGGATATCGCCGACCCGATACGGCGCGAACTGCGTTCCGGGGATCGGGCGGTAGGCATAACCGCCGCTCTCACGATCGTTGACGCTCACTTTGAGCAGTGCCTGGAAGCTGCCGGGTTTCCACAGCACGCTGAAACGGCCGCCCTTCTCGTCCAGCTTGCCGGCATCGTTCATGAACGGCCCGACATCATGGTAATAGCTGTCGCGCTTGCGATAGAAGCCCGCCGCGCGCACCGCCAGTGTCTCGCCGACGGGCAGGTTGATCGCCCCC
>Ga0160473_101721_pt1 | contig 9942 bp, 9 predicted proteins | sample HID1975I_E11MG_FD_108217 | JGI IMG/M metagenome (GOLD analysis project Ga0160473, IMG submission 108217) | Enriched soil microbial communities from UW Madison campus, WI, USA - HID1975I_E11 MG | ecosystem: Environmental > Terrestrial > Soil > Unclassified | place: USA: Madison, Wisconsin...
ATCGACGAACATGCCGATAGCTCGCTGCGGCAGCGGCTGGTCAGCACCATCACCGTCAACGTCGCCGCCTCGGCCAACAGCATCGCCTATGCCGGCGTCGTCATCGTCGGCGTGCTGATGATGGCCGAACAGAAGATCACCATGGGCGGCCTCGTCGCGGCGTCGATGCTCGCGGGGCGCGCCGTCGCGCCGCTCGGCCAGATCGCCCAGCTGATGACCCGCCTCACCCAGACCCGCACCGCCTATGCCCAGATCGACCAGATCATGCGGATGCCGTCCGAAGGGCCGGCGGGCGAGGCGCTCAGGCCCGCGATCGAGGGGCGCATCGAATTCCGCAACGTCGATTTCCGCTATCCCGGCGCGAACCAGAAGGCGCTCGACGACATCAGCTTCACGATCAACCGGGGCGAGCATGTCGCCATCCTCGGCCGGGTCGGATCGGGCAAGTCGACGATCGCGCGGCTGATCCTCGGCCTCTATCCGCCCGAAAGCGGGGTGATCCTGATCGACGGCACCGACGTCCGGCAATTCGCGCCGGTCGTCCTGCGCCAGCGGATCGGGGCGGCGATGCAGGACAATGTGCTGATGACCGGCTCCGTGCGCGAGAATATCGTGCTCGACCGGCCCGAGGTCGACGACAACGAGCTGCTCCGCGCGTCCGAGCTGTCGGGCACCCACCAGTTCATGGGGCAGATCGCCAACGGCTATGATCTCCGCCTGGCCGATCGGGGCGAGGGGCTTTCGGGCGGGCAGCGCCAGTCGATCTCGATCGCGCGCGCGCTCGCCCTCAAGCCCCCGATCCTCGTGTTCGACGAACCGACCAGCGCCATGGACATCCAGACCGAGACCGCGCTGATCCAGCGCCTGCAGGACGAGATCAAGGGCCGCACCCTCGTGTTGATCACCCACCGGCTGTCGCTGGTGAAGCTGGTCGAGCGCGTGATCGTCGTCGATCGCGGCAAGGTGGCGATGGACGGGCCGGCGGCGCAGGTGCTCCAGCACGTCACCCGGCCGAAGGCGGCCGCCTGACATGAACAGCGAAACCGGCCTCCCCGTGCCCGGCCAGCAGGGCACCCCGCCCGGCACCAACCTCCTCGCCGATCCCGAGGCGATCGCCGCGGCGGCCGAGGCGCCCGTCACGCATCCGCATCTCGAGGACTATGCCGTCCGGATCAAGCCGAAGTCGGCGTCCAACCTGCTGCTCTGGGCGATCGTCAGCTTCTTCGTCCTGTTCGTGCTCTGGGCGAACCTGACCGAGCTCGACCGGACGGTGCGGGGGCAGGGCAAGGTCATTCCAAGCTCGCAGCTCCAGGTGGTATCCAATCTCGAAGGCGGCATCGTCGCGCAGATCTTCGTGCGCACCGGCCAGATCGTGAAGGCCGGGGCCGAGCTGGTCCGGCTCGACGAAACCCAGAGCGGCGGCGAACTCGGCAGCAGCCGCGCCGCCTTCGAGGCGCTCGACGCCAAGATCGCGCGGCTCAGCGCCGAGATCGAGGGCCGCAGCCCCAGCTATCCCGTCCCCAGCGACGAGGCGGCGGCCGAGCAGATCCGCATCGAACGCGCGCTCCACGCCTCGCGCAGCGCCGATCTCGCCAGCATGCTCGCCGCCGGCAACGCGCGGCTGGCGCAGGCCGAACGCGGCATCGCCGAGGCGCAGGCGGCGCATGACTCGCGCGTGTCCGCCCGCGATGCGGCGAAGGCGGAGGCGGACATGATCCGCCCGCTCGTCCGTTCGGGCATCGAGCCGCGCCTCAGCCTCGTCCAGGCCGAGAATGCCGAGCGCATGGCGGTGAGCGACGCCATCGCCGCCAGCGCGGCGATCTCGCGCGCGATGGCTGGTGCTGCCGAGGCGCGCGCCACGCTCGCCCAGATGCGGCAGGACTGGCGCGCCACCGCCGCGACCGAGCTCGCCACTTCGCAGGCCGAACTCGCCGCCCGGCGCAGCGCGATGCCCGCGCTGGCCGACAAGCTGCGCCGCACGATCGTCCGCGCGCCGCTCGACGGCCGGGTCAACCGCGTGATGGTCACCACCGTCGGCGGCAGCGTCCGCGCCGGCGACCCGCTGGTCGAGATCGTCCCCTCGGAGGAATCGCTGCTGGTCGAGGCGCAGGTCGACCCCAAGGACATCGCCTCGGTCCGCCTCGGCCAAACCGCGAAGGTCGATATCGGCGCCTATGACTCGGCGGTCTACGGCTCGCTCCACGGCAAGGTCGTCGCGATCTCGCCCGACGCGATCATGGACGAGCGCACCGAGCGCAGCCACTACATCGTCCGCGTCCGCACCGACAGCAACGCGCTGGTCGGCAAGCGCGGCGAGCCGCTCCCCATCGGCCCCGGCATGACCACGTCGGTCAGCCTGCTCGGCGACAAGCGATCGGTGATGGCCTATATCCTGTCGCCGCTGAGCAAGCTGAAGGAAACGGCGTTCCGCGAGTGAGTGCGGGGCTTGTTGAGTGACAAGTTCCTCCCCGATACGGGGAGGTGGCAGCCGAAGGCTGACGGAGGGGGCGGGCCGCCGGCGCTACCCTCGCTGAGGTCGCCGTCTGCGGAACGCCCCCTCCACCGCACTGCGTGCGGTCCCCCTCCCCTTGCAGGGGAGGAGTTAGGCGATCAATCGAACAGCTTGCCCCAGCGGCGCTTCTCGCGATCCTTCCAGAAGCCGCGGTGATAGGCGTCCGACGCCAGCAGCGGCAGCACCGAGGTCGCCTCGGCGAAGACCATCTGCTCGAGCGCGGTCGAGACCTTGCCCCAGCTCGCGGCCTCCTGCAGCGTCGACGACGAGCAGGCACCGTCGCGCACGTCGGCGACGGTGATCTGGATCGCGTATTTGTGAACCTCGACGTCGTCATGGCCCAGGATCTCGGCGCAGACCACGGTGTCCTGCACGAAATTCTTCGGCACGCCGCCGCCGATCATCAGCAGGCCGGTGGCCCCCGCCTTCACCTTGATGTCGGTCAGCTCGCGGAAGTCCGCGATCGAATCGAGCGTCATGTAATGGCCGCCGCGCTTCATCGCGTCGACCTGGTGCTTGACTAGGCCGAAGCCGGCCGAGCTGTCGGTGAACGCCGGGCAGAAGATCGGCACGTCATGCTCATAGGCGAGCTTGACGAGGCTGTTCTCCTTCTTGCCGTTCTCGACCAGATACTTGCCCATCTCCCGGATGAAGGCGCGTGACGAATAGGGGCGGGGCTCCAGCGTCTCGGCGATCTCGAAGATCGTGTGGTCGACGTTCTGGAGGGCGACCTCGTCGATATAGGTGTCGTAGATGCGATCGATGTAGAGCGAGCGCAGCGTGTCGTCGTCGGGAATTTCCTTGGCCTGGAAATGCTTGTGGCCAAGTCCTTCGAAGAAATCCATGTCGACGATCGACGCGCCGGTGGCGACGATCGCGTCGACCATGTTCGATTCGACCAGCTTTGCGTAGAGATCCATGCAGCCGCCCGCCGATGTCGATCCCGCGATGACCAGGATCACCGAGCAGTCCTTGTCGGCGAGCATCTGGTTGTAGATTTCGGTCGCGCGGCCGAGGTCGCGGCTCGTGAAGCTCATCTTCTTCATCGCATCGACGATCGGGCGCGCGTCGAAGCTGGTGATGTCGATATGCTCGACTTGGGTCGAGAGCAGCTCGGCCTTGCGGGTGTCGTTGATCGGCAGGTCGGTCATGGGATTCTCCCGGATATCAGAACGCGAATAGCATAGGCGTCACCCCAGCGCAGGCTGGGGTCTCTTGCCACGGGTGCGATCCCGATCGACGAGACCCCGGCCTGTGCCGGGGTGACGGCCATGTATTGGGTGGCGTGTTACAGCTTGACGACGTTCGAAGGAACCGCAGGTTCCTCGTCGATCTCGGCGTACATCGATGCCATCGGCTCGTCGTCGACGATCACGGTCTCGGTCTCGCCGAAGCCGTTGAAGCCGGTGCGCATCGCGCAGCCATAGGCACCCAGCATGCCGATCTCGATATAGTCGCCGACGTTGGTGTCGGCCGGCAGCATGAACGGGCCGGCCATATGGTCCATGTCGTCGCAGGTCGGGCCGTAGAAGCTGAATTCCAGATCCCTGGCGTCGGATTCAGGCTCGCGCAGCAGCGTTACCGGGAAGCGCCAGCCGACATGCGCCGCATCGAACAACGCGCCATAGGCACCGTCGTTGATGTAGAGCTCGCTGCCGCGACGCCGCTCGACGCGGACGATCAGGCTGGCATATTCGGCGCACAGCGCACGGCCCGGCTCGCACCACAGCTCCGCCGAGTAGCTGACGGGCAGCGCCTCGAACGCGTTGTGGATCGCGGCGAAATAGGCGTCGAGCTGCGGAGGCTCCATGCCCGGATAGACCGAGGGGAAGCCGCCGCCGACGTCGATCACGTCCACCGTCACCGCCGCCTCGACGATCGCATCCCGCACCCGGGCGAGCGCCTGGGTGTAGGCGGCCGGCGTCATCGCCTGGCTGCCGACGTGGAAGCAGATGCCCAGCGCATCCGCCGCCTGGCGGGCCGCGAACAGCAGCTCCTTGGTCTCGCCCGGCAGCGCGCCGAACTTCGATGCGAGGCTGAGCTTGGAATGATCCGAGGAAACGCGCAGCCGGACGCACAGCGTCAGGTCGGTCGCGTCGCCGGTAGCGCGCATGATCTTCGCCAGCTCGTCGATCGTATCGAGCGAGAAGGTGCGCACGCCGTGGACGTTATACGCCTCGGTGATCGCTTCCTCGGCCTTGACCGGGTGCATGAAGCACAAGGTCGCCTCGGGCAACGTGCGCCGCACCAGCCGCACCTCGGCGATCGAGGCGACGTCGAAATGCGTGATCCCGGCGTCCCACAGGATACGCAGGAGATCGGGCGAAGGGTTCGCCTTTACCGCATAGAGCGCGCGACCCGGAAACTTCTCCACGAAGAATCGGGCGGCCCGCCGGGCGGCGTGGGGGCGAACGAGCGTGACCGGCTGAACCGGCCGAAGGGAGCCAGCTAGCCCCAGCGCGCTATGATGCTTGTGCAACTCAAGGGACCTCCAGTGTCGTCGTGGGCAAAAAGCTGCCTTGCGGTGGAAGTCCCATGGGGCAGCGGAGAGGCGATATAAGTAGGGGGTGGGGGGGTGTAAAGTCCGGATCGATGAACCGACGCGGTTATTTGCGTGAACCGAGCCCAGGCCGAACCCATGCTGCCTCGTTCCGCGCGTCCCACGGCGAAACAACGGGTTAACCCTGTTTCCCCGATACAAGAGGGTTAGCGTCGCGTTAGGATTTGGCCATGCCAGTCCGTTCGCCCGCCCGTTCGTCCACCAGTTCGTCCGGTCGTATCCGCCCCGAAGGCGGCCCGCGCCAGCGTGGTTTCGCGGCGCTGTCGCCGGATCTGGTGCGGCGGGAACGACTCGGCGGCGCGCGCACCGGCCGCCCGCGAGTCGGCTCGGCTAGCCGCGAGTCGGGTGCCCTCGTGACGGCGCATCAGGCCCGCCGCATCCGCCGCGCCGACGACCTGCGCCTCTTCGCCACCGCGTGGATCGCCGGCTTCGTCTTCTTCTACCTGTTCATAGGGTAGGGGGTGATCGAGCGTACCTCTCCCTTGGGGGAGAGGTAGCGGAGCTTGACGGCAAAGCCGTCTAGCGCAGCTAGGAGAGGGGGGTGCGAGGCAAAGCCTCGCGCGGCTGCTGCGCAGCCGCCCACCCCTCTCCCAGCTCCGACTAAGCGATTGCTGCGCAATCCCGAAGTCTGCGCACCCCTTTCCCCTCCGATGGAGGGGAGAGGGGCTTGATGCTACCCCCCCGCATTCTCGAAACAGGCCTGGTCCTCGCGCTCGCAGGCCTTGTGCAGCCGCCACGCCGTCCAGGCCGAAAGCAGGCTGCCCGCAGCCACGATCAGCAGCGTGTCGCCCACCGTCACCCCGGTCAGCAGGATGCCGGCCACCGCGCAGACCGAAAACACCATCGCGCCCGAGTTGACGATGTTGTTCGCCGCCACCGTGCGCGCGGTTTCCGCCTTGGAAACGGTGGTGGTCAGGAAGGCGTAGAGCGGGACCACGAACATGCCGCCGGCCACCGCCACGCCCAGCAGGTCGAGCATCACGCGCTCGGCATGGGGCAGCGCGATGAAGGTCCAGAAATCGAGCAGCGCGCCGTCGTTGATCGGCCAGTGCGTGACCGACCAGTAGAGGTCGCAGACGAAGGCGCCCATCACCAGCGCCGCGACCGGCGCGAAGCGGGCGGAGACGCGGCCCGCGCACAACCGGTTGATCACCACCGAACCGATCGCCACGCCGATCGAGAAGATCGACAGGAACAGCGTCGCGACCTCCTTGTCGGCATGGAACTCGTTCTTCACCAGCGGGGGGAACTGCGCGGCCAGGATCGCGCCCTGGCCCCAGAACACGCTGATCGCCATGATCGCCAGGAACAGCCGGGGGATGTGCATCGTCGCGGAAACCAGCCGGATCGAGGCGCGCACGATGTGGATGTCGATTCGCGGGTCGGTGCCAGGCTCGGGCGGGGCGGGGGGCACGAACTGCCCGGTCACGCGACCGATCAGCGCGACCACCACCACCATGACCGCCGCGATGCCGGACGGGATCAGCCCGCCGACGATCGTGCCGAGCAGGATCGCGCCATAGGTGCCCGCCTCGACCAGGCCGGTGCCGCCCAGCACCTCCTCGCGGTCCAGGTGCTGCGGCAGGATCGCGTATTTGATCGGGCCGAAGAAGGTGGAATGGACGCCCATCGCGAACAGCGCCGCCAGCATCGCGGGCACGTTGTGCAGGAGGATGCCGACCGCGCCGACGGCCATGATCCCGATCTCGGCGGTCTTCACCAGGCGGACGATGCCCGCCTTGTCGCGCCCGTCGGCCAGCTGCCCCGACACCGCCGAAAGCAGGAAGAAGGGCAGGATGAAAAGCCCGCTCGCGATCGCATTGAACGATGCCTCGCGCGCGGGATCCGAATAGATCTCGTAGGTGACGAGCATCACCATCGCGGTCTTGAACAGGTTGTCGTTGAACGCGTTCAGGAACTGGGTCACGAACAGCGGCAGGAAGCGCCGCTTCGCCAACAGGCGGATGGAAGACTGCATGATGGGCTGGTCTGGCTCGCTGGCGATTGCTCAGGGGTGGCGATTGCTCAGGGCCGGGCCATAAACCATTCAGACGCAAGCGTCCAATCCCGCTGTGGCCCTGTTCCCTGCGGCCGATCGCCCTTCGGCGCGCCGTTACGGTCGGGGCTCCCCAACCGGCGATTCTGCGGGTAGACCGGTGCCACGATGCTGACCCTGCCCAATATCCTGACGCTTTCGCGCATCTTCGCCGTGCCGATCCTGGTGTTCCTGCTCTGGCAACCCAGCCGGCTCGACTACGCTTTGTGCTTCGGCCTGTACTGCCTGATGGGCATCACCGATTATTTCGACGGCTATCTCGCCCGCGCGCAGGGGGCCGTGTCGAAACTGGGGATCTTCCTCGATCCCATCGCCGACAAGATCATGGTCGCGGCGGTGATCGTGATGCTCGTCGCGTTCGAGGCTGTTCATGACGGCGAACCGCTGATCGCGGGCTGGCACGTCATCGCCGCGCTGATCATCCTGCTGCGCGAGATCGCGGTGTCGGGCCTGCGCGAATTCCTCGCCGGGCTGCAGGTGTCGATCCCGGTATCCCGGCTGGCCAAGTGGAAGACGACCTTCCAGCTGGTCTCGCTCGGCGGCATCATCCTGGGCGGGGCGCTGCCCGAATGGGCATTCGTCCGAACCGTCGGCCTCGCCAGCCTGTGGGCCGCCGCGATCCTGACGCTGATCACCGGCTGGGATTATCTGCGCGTCGGCGTGCGGCACATGGATTGATCCGGATGGCCGGCCAATGACGATCGAACTCCTCTACTTCGCCCGCATCCGCGAGGCGATCGGCGTCGATGCCGAGCGGATCGATCCGCCCGCCGATGTCGATACCGTCGCCGCGCTGGTCGACTGGCTGGCCGCGCGTGGCGGCGTCTATGCCGACGCCTTCGCCGATCGCGGCCGTCTGCGCGCGGCGGTCGATCAGGTCTTCGCGACGCCCGATGCCTCGATCGTCGGCGCGCGCGAGATCGCGTTGTTCCCGCCGGTGACGGGGGGATGAATCCGCTCGTCCTGGTCGGACCGCAGCCGCTCGACACGCCTGCGCTGCTGACCGCGCTGGAGGATGCCGGCGGCGGCGGGGTGGCGAGCTTCACCGGGATCGTGCGGGGCGATGGCGGGCTCGTGGAACTGCGGCTCGACCATTATCCCGGCATGACCGAACGCGCGCTGGCCGGTGTCGCGGAAGAGGCGGCGCGGCGCTGGCCGCTGCTCGCGGTCACGGTCGCGCATCGCACCGGGCCGATGGTTCCCGGCGACCGGATCGTCTTCGTCGGGGCGGCCAGCCGCCACCGTGCCGCCGCGCTGGAGGCGACAGCCTTCCTGATCGACTGGCTCAAGACCCGGGCACCCTTCTGGAAGCGGGAAGGCTTCGCCGACGGCAGCGCACGCTGGGTCGATGCCCGCGCCGAGGATGACGAGGCCACCGCGCGCTGGGGTTGAGCGGGTCGAGGGCCGGGCGACATGCGCAACCCCCTTTCGCGGCGGCGCGCACCGCCCTAAAGCCGTCGCATGATCCTCGTCATCGACAACTACGACAGCTTCACCTGGAACCTGGTCCATTACCTGCGGGAGCTTGGCGCCCCCGTCGAGGTCGTCCGCAACGATGCGCTCGGCGTTGGGCAGGCGATGTCGAGCGGTGCTGCGGGTTTCCTGATCTCGCCCGGTCCCTGCACCCCCAACGAGGCCGGGATCAGCCTCGATCTGGTCGCGGCCTGCGCGGATGCGGGCAGGCCGCTGCTCGGCGTGTGCCTCGGCCACCAGTCGATCGGCCAGCATTTCGGCGGCCGCGTGGTGCGTGCCGCGCATCTGATGCACGGCAAGACCAGCCAGATCGAACATGACGGCAGCGGCGTCTTCGCGGGGCTGCCCTCGCCCTACACCGCCACACGCTATCACTCGCTGGTGGTGGAGGACATTCCCGCCGATCTCGTCGTCAACGCGCGGACTTCGGACGGGGTGGTGATGGGCGTGCGCCATGCCACGCTGCCGATCCACGGCGTCCAGTTCCACCCGGAAAGCATCGCGACCGAGCATGGCCATGCCCTGCTCGCCAATTTCCTGCGGATCGCGGGGCTCCCAGTGAACGATCGGGGTGTGACCGAGCGGACAGGGGTCTCCGCCGCGGCATGACGACGCTCTCGCTCCTGCCAGACGCGTCGAGCCCGCTCGACCACCAGACCGCGCATGCCGCCTTCGCCGACATGCTCGATGGCCGCTGCGAGGCGGAGGACATCCGCGTCTTCCTGACCACCATGGCCGAACGCGACGAGACCAGCATCGAGATCGCCGCCGCCGCCCGGGCGATGCGCGATCGGATGATCCCGGTCGCGGCCCCCGCCGGCGCGATCGACGTCTGCGGCACCGGCGGGGATGGCGCGCACAGCCTCAACGTCTCGACCGCCGTGGCGATCGTGGTCGCCGCCGCGGGCGTGCCCGTCGCCAAGCATGGCAACCGCGCCGCCTCCAGCAAGGCGGGCGGTGCCGACACGCTCGAAGCGCTCGGCCTCGATCTCGATGCCGCGTCGGACCGGGCGGAAGCCAGCCTCGCCGATCTCGGCATCGCCTTCCTCTTCGCGCAGAAGCATCATCCCGCCCTCGGCCGGATCGCGCCGATCCGCCGCGCGATCGGCCGGCGGACGATCTTCAACCTGATCGGCCCGATCGCCAACCCGGCCGGCGTCACGCGCCAGCTGATCGGCGTCGCCCGCCCCGACTATATCGGCACCTATGCCGAGGCGCTGAAGCTGCTCGGCAGCGAATCCGCGATGATGGTCGCGGGCGACGAGCCGCGCGACGAGCTGTCGATCGCCGGCCCCAGCCGTGCGCTGCGCATCGGTGCCTGCGGCGATCGCGACGAACGGA
>Ga0160473_101723_pt1 | contig 9931 bp, 9 predicted proteins | sample HID1975I_E11MG_FD_108217 | JGI IMG/M metagenome (GOLD analysis project Ga0160473, IMG submission 108217) | Enriched soil microbial communities from UW Madison campus, WI, USA - HID1975I_E11 MG | ecosystem: Environmental > Terrestrial > Soil > Unclassified | place: USA: Madison, Wisconsin...
AGTCACCCTGGTAATGCATGCGCCGCACGCTCATGCCCTCGAAACGGCCATAGACACCGCCGATGGCGATGCCTTCCGGCAGGCGTGGCATGTCGGCGTAGAGGTTGCCGTGCAGTTGGCTGAACAGCGCAGCGAAATCGTCGCTGCGCATGTTGCTGGAGCGAAGCATGAACTGCTTGCGGGGCGTGCCGGGGGACACCGTGTCGTACACCTTGGGCGGAAAGGTAAACGCACGCTATCAGCTGGGCATTACAAGCGCGTGACGCTTCGCCCATCGCGTAGCCAAGACCGCTCAGTCATGCAAGCCGCGCACTAACTCGAGCAGATGCCGAACCGCAGGTGAGATGGCGCTGACTTCGCTAACGCTCACCACCAGCAATTCGCTTGTAGGTGCGTCATCGGGAAGGCGTCGAGAAACGACATCCTTGGGCATGAAGTTTTCAGCATAGGCCGGCAACAAGGTGTAACCCAGGCCGGCCGCCACCAGGTTGATGCTCATCAGCGGATTGGACGATGGATAGATATGCCCGGCTGTCACGCCGTGGTGCGATAGATACTGCGCCAGCACATCGTGAACCGAGCGCCCATAACCCGGATCGATGTTGATGGCCGGCAGGTTGTCCAGGAGGGTGGGCAACACACAATCGGCTGCGGCCAAGCTGTGCCCTTGCGGCAGGAACACCCTGAACGGCTCCACCAACACCACTTCACTGCGCAGGTTGGCTGCGTGCACAGGGCCGCGCATGAAGCCCAGGTCGATCTCGCCACGTAACAAGGCCACCTCTTGCTCTTCGGAGGTCAGGCTGCGCAGGACGATATCCACTTCGGGAAAGGTCACGCGAAATACCGGCAGCACGCTGGGGAAAATCCGCACTTCGGCGGCGGCCACGAAGCCGATGGTGATGCACTCCCGCGCCTGAGATGCCGCCTTGGCGGCGCGCGCCACGGCCGCCTCCACATGGGTGAGGATCTGTCGGGCTTCGTCAAGGAACACCGCCCCGGCAGCCGTCAGTTCGACCTTGCGCCGTGTCCGGGTAAGCAGCGCAAAACCGATTTCCAGCTCCAGGTTGCGTATCTGCTCGCTCAGTGATGGCTGCGAGGTATACAGGCGACCTGCTGCGCGGGTGAAGTTCAGCTCTTCCGCCACGGCGACGAAATAGCGCAGATGCCGCAGTTCCACTTGAACCTCCCAAGGACGCGCGCAATGCCAAAACCATTGATAGGTTTAACCGATCGATAGATCCAAAGAAAGTATTTTTTGATTCGGGCCAGGTCCCCTAGATTTAGCGCATCTGTTGGCGCCAACAGCACATTCGACAAAAAACGCACCCTCCTTGTGAGCGGTGAGGAGAATAAGAGTGGCTATCACCCCAGAACAGATCGAGGCGTTGGTTGACGCCCGCAATGGCCGTATCAGCCCTGCCATCTACACCGACCCGCAGATCTACGAGCTGGAGCTCGAACGCATCTTCGGCCGTACCTGGCTGTTCCTTTGCCATGTCAGCCAGATCCCCAAGCCTGGCGACTTCTTCAATACCTACATGGGCGAAGACCCTATCGTGGTCGTGCGTCAGAAAGACCGTTCGATCAATGCCTTCCTCAACCAATGTCGCCATCGCTCGATGCGCGTTTCCTACGCCGACTCGGGCAACACCAAGGCGTTCACCTGCCCCTACCACGGCTGGAGCTACGGCACCGACGGCGAGCTGATCGATGTGCCGCAGGAGCCGCGTGCCTATCCGCAGGGCCTGTGCAAGAAGAAATGGGGCCTGCAGCCAGTGACCCGGGTACGCGAGTACAAGGGCCTGGTGTTCGGCAACTGGGACGCCGATGCCCCGGAGCTCGAAGACTACATGGGCGATATTGCCTGGTACCTGGATGGCGTCCTCGACCGCCGCGAAGGCGGTACGCAAATCATCGGTGGCGTGCAGAAGTGGACGATCGACTGCAACTGGAAACTCCCCGCCGAGCAGTTCGCCTCCGACCAATACCACGCGCTCTATTCACACGCCTCGGCCGTGCAGGTGCTGGGGCAGGCGCCTGGCGACAGCGAAAAGGCCCTGGGCTCCGACCAGACCGCGCGCCCAGTATGGGAAACCGCCAAGGACGCGGTCCAGTATGGCCAGCGCGGCCATGGCAGCGGTTTCTTCTTCACCGAAAAGCCTGATGCCAACGTGTGGGTCGACGGCGAAGTCTCGCGTTACTTCCGCGACACCTTTGACGAAGCCAAGCAGCGCCTGGGCGATATTCGCGCACTGCGCCTGGCGGGCCACAACAACATGTTCCCGACGCTGAGCTGGCTCAATGGCACCGCAACCATCCGCGTGTGGCACCCACGCGGGCCGAACCAGGTCGAAGTCTGGAACTTCTGCATCGCCGATGCTGCCGCTCCGGATGAGGTCAAGGCCGCCTTCGAGCGCAGCGAAACCCGGGCATTCGGCCCGGCCGGTTTCCTCGAACAAGACGACTCGGAAAACTGGACCGAAATCCAGAAGGTGCTGCGCGGCAAGCGTGCTCGCAACGCGACCCTGTGCATGGAGATGGGCCTGGGCAACGAGAAGGTGCGCGAAGACATGCCCGGCATCACCAACTACATCTTCAGCGAAACCGCAGCGCGTGGCTTGTACCAGTATTGGGCGGATCTGCTGCTGTCACCGTCCTGGGACGAAGTGACCCGCCGCACTGAAGCTTATGAGCAGGAGTTGGTGAAATGAACAGCGCCATGATCCACGACCCGCTCGCGCCCAGCCTGCAACCGGTGGTCGATGCCCAGACGCACCACGAAATTGCCGACTTCATTTTCCAGGAAGCCGAGCTGCTGGACGACTGGCGCTTTCGCGACTGGCTGAGCGTGGTTGCCCAGGACATCAACTACAGCATGCGCACCGGCGCCAACGCACAAACCCGTGACCGCAGGCGCAAGGTCGGCCCACCCACCACCTGGATCTTCAACGACAACTGGCACCAGCTGGAGCGGCGCATCGCGCGCCTGGAGACTGGCATGGCCTGGGCGGAAGAACCACCCAGCCGGACCCGACACTTCGTCAGCAACCTGCGCATCCGCCCGACCGAAGACGGCCAGGGTTTCGAGGTACGCAGCAACTACCTGCTGCACCGTTCGCAGAAAGAAAAAGACAACGTGAGCTACTACGGCATGCGCATCGACCGCCTGCGCCGGGTCGATAACAGCTTCGGCTTCGAGATCTATCACCGCGACATCGCCCTCGACCAGGTCGTGATCACCTCGCACAACCTCAGCGTGCTGTTCTGAAGCGCGGGGCCGCACAGCGGCCCGCAAAATGCCAACTGACTGGCGTTGGCCCGCAACCCAGTCCCCCAAAGAATATCGGTACTCCCCAATGACCACTATCAGCGTCTGTGAAACCCACGCGCTCGCCGATGGCGAAGCCGTGAAAGTACAAGCCCCCGATCGCCTGATCGCCGTATTCAACGTCGGTGGCGAGTTCTACGCCCTCGACGACCGTTGCAGCCACGGTAACGCCTCCATGTCCGAAGGCTACGTCGAAGACGACGCCACCGTGGAATGCCCCCTGCATGCCGCGCGCTTCTGCCTCAAGAGCGGTGCGGCGCTATGCCAGCCCGCCACCGAGCCGCTGCGCACCTACCCGGTCAGCGTCATCGACGACATGATCCATGTGCTGCTGGAGGAAGCAGCATGAGCGGTTGGCTGCAGGATGAAGTGGTACTGATCACCGGCGGCGGTTCGGGCCTGGGCCTGGCGTTGGTCGAGCGCTTCCTGGCCGAAGGGGCGAAGCTCGCCGTGCTGGAACGCTGCGCGGAAAAATGCGCGATGTTGCGAGAGCGCTTCGCCGGTGAAGTGGTGGTGACCGAGGGCGATGTGTGCAGCAGCGTGGACAACCAACGCGCAGTGGACGCCGCCGTGGCACGTTTTGCCAGGCTCGATTGCTTCGTCGGCAACGCAGGCGTGTGGGACCACGGCGTACGCCTGCTCGACACCGACGCGGACAAACTCGCGCAGGGCTTCGACGAGCTGTTCGCGATCAATGTCAAAGGCTACCTGCTGGGTGCCAAGGCCGCCGCCGCCGAACTGGTCAAGTCATGCGGCAGCATGATCTTCACCTTGAGCAATTCGGCGTTCTACCCCGAGGGTGGCGGCCCCCTGTACACCGCCAGCAAGCATGCGGCGGTCGGGCTGATCCGTGAACTGGCCTTCGAGCTGGCGCCAAAGGTGCGAGTCAACGGCGTCGGCCCCTGCGGCATGAACACCGACCTACGCGGGCCAACCGCACTGGGCCAGCAGGACACGCGCATCATGGATTCGCGCTCGCCGGACGCGATCAAGGCGATCTTGCCGCTGCAGTTCTTCCCGGATGCCAGCGAGTTCACCGGGCCTTTCGTGCTGCTGGCCTCGCGCCAGAACAACCAGACCTTGAGCGGTGTGATGATCAACGCCGACGCCGGGCTGGGCATCCGCGGCATTCGCAACGTCGCCGGAGGGCTCGCGTTATGACCGCCCGTGTCGTGATCATCGGCGCCGGCCAGGCTGGCGCCAACGCAGCGATGGCCTTGCGCCGCCAGGGCCATGCCGGGCCTATCGTGCTGGTCGGCGATGAAGCGCATGCGCCTTACGAGCGCCCGCCGCTGTCCAAGGAAGCGTTGCTGCAACCGGACCAGGCCAAACTGGCCCTGTATACCCCGGAGCAGTTCGCCGAACAGCGTATCGCGCTGAAGCTTGGCGTGCGTGCCACCGCCATCGACAGCCAGGCAAGCACCGTCACGCTGGCCAATGGCGAGGCCCTGGTCTACGACAAGCTGCTGTTGACCATCGGCGCGCAACCTCGGCGCCTGCCCATGCTGGATGCCCTGGGCGACCGGGCACATGCACTGCGCACCGTCGAGGACGCGCAGCGCATCAAGGCCCAGGCACAGGTCGGCAAGCGGGCCATCCTGGTCGGTGCCGGGGTGATCGGGCTGGAGCTTGCTTCCAGCTTGACCGACCTGGGGCTGCAGGTGGACGTCGTCGACCCGGCACGGCGCGCCATGCTACGCAACGCACCAGAACTGATCGGCCGCTTCTTGCAGGACACCCATGAGGCCCGTGACGTCAGCTTCCACTTCGGTACCGGCGTCCGTGCTGCCGAGCGCAGCGGCGACCAGGTATCGCTTACCCTGGAAAACGGCATGCAACTGCAAGGTGACCTGCTGGTCTACGGTATCGGCGTGAGCGTGGACGACACGCTGGCCAAGGCGGCCGGCCTGCGCACCGAGCAGGGTGCGATCGTGGTCGATGAGCACTGCCGCACCTCGCAGCCACATATCTACGCGGCTGGCGACGCGGTGCTGCAGATCGACGCCGACGGCCAACGTCGACGCATCGAAAGCTGGGAAAATGCCAACCTGCAAGCCGCGGCGGCAGTCTGCGACATGCTCGGCCAAAGCGTTGCAGCGTACCCGGTGCCTTGGTTCTGGACCGACCAGTGTGGCTACAACGTACAATTCGCCGGCGACATGGCCGCACCGCAGTGGTTGTTGCGCGGCGAGCCTGGCAAGGCGCCGTTCGTGGCGTTCGGCCTGGACGACGGCGCCATCGTCGGTGCGGTCACGGTCAATGCCGGCAAGGATATGCGCCCGGCGAAAGAACTGATCGCCAGACGCGCGCGAGTGGATCAAGCCACACTCTGCGACCCTGGCATCGCCCTGCGCCAGTTGGCCAAGGCGTCCTGAAACAGGACGCCCTGCCAGGGCTCACCCCAAGGGTCACCAGAGTCGAACGGTGTAGTCCACGTTGACCCTCAGCTCGTTATCATCCCGGTGCGACGCACCGGGCAGGAAGTCGTTGCGATACCAGGCGTGGCGCAGGCGCAGCGCCACGCCCTTGAACGTGCCCTGCTGCACGGTGTACGACAGCTCCACGTCCTTCTCGCTCTCGCTCAGCCCACCGCCGCCGAAACGCGCCAGTTCGATGTTGTCGCCGCGCACATAGCGCAGCATGCCTTTGAGCCCCGGCACGCCGAACGGGGCAAAGTCCTGGTCGAACTTGACCTGCCAGCTGCGCTCCTTGGGGTTGATGAACTCGGAGCTCAGTGTACCCTCGGTGATCACCAGCGGTTCGGTGCCGTACAGGTAGGGCATCGCGGTGTCGCCGTCCAACTGCATGTAGCCCACGCCCAGGCTGTGGCTGGCCCAGGCGTAGGTGAGCATCAGCGCGGTGTTGCGATTGTCGACCGGGCCGGCCTTGGCGGCACCGTCCTCGCCAGTGACGAACAGGCGGAAATCGCTCTTCAGGCGGCCCGGCCCCAACTTGCGGTCGTCGACAAAGCCGAAGTAGTCCTTGCGGTACAACTGGTCCAGCTCGGCGTGGTAGTAGCGCAGGGTCAAGGCATCGGACCAGGCGTAGTCACCACCGAGGAAGGTGAAGCGGTCGGAAGTGGCGGCGCCGTTGAAGCGGCCATTGGGCCCTGCGATGCTCATCTTCTGGTAGTCGGTGGAGTCGCGCAGGTTGATGCGGTCGAGCCAGCCCGCATGCAGGCTCAACCGATCGATATCGCTGGAACGCAGGTAGGCGCCGCGAAACGTCTGTGGCAGCAGCCGGGTCGGGCTGGCGAAGGCGATCGGCAGGAAGGTGCTGATGGTGCCGCCTTGCAGTTCGGTGCGCGAGATGCGCATCTTGCCGGTCAGGCCCAGCTCGGAATAGTTGTCGGCGGGCTCGCGGGTGGCCGGGTCGAAGGGCAGCAGCCCGGTGCCGGCACGGTCAGGCGAGGAGTCGAGCTTGACGCCGAGCATACCCTTGGCATCCAGGCCGAAGCCGATCGGCCCTTCGGTGAAGCCGGAGGTGACATTGACGATGAAGCCCTGGGCCCATTCGCGGGCGGCCGCCTGCGGGGTCGGGCCCAGGTAGTTGCGGTCGAAGTAGTAGTTGCGCAGCACCATCTCGGCATGGCTGTCGTCGACGAAGCCAGCGGCATGGGACAGGTTGGCGCAGAGCAGGCTGGCAGTCAGGGCCAGGCAGGTTTTCGGGGCCTTGTGCATGGTCACTTCACTTTCTTGTAGTTGTAATGAGCCCTGCCGCTAGCGCAGCAGGGAGCAACGCAAGGTTGAACAGCGCTGGGGGTCAGGCTGGGCGGCGACCGATCAGGCGGAACAGCGCCACAGCGGCAATCACCACCCCCGGTGCCGAGGCCAGCAGCACCCCGGCAGAACCCGCACCGAGGGCGAGCATCTGGCCGGCCACCAAGGGCCCGCTCATGGCCCCCAGGCGCCCGACCGCCACGGCCGCGCCGACGCCGGTGGCACGCACGCGCGCAGGGTAGAAGTACGGCGCCAGGGCATACAGAACACCTTGCCCGCCAGTGGCGAAGAAACCGGCGAAGAAGCCGGCGACGAGCATCCCCGGCAAGGCGTTGGCCAGCCCCAGGCCCGCCAGCGCAGCGAGGATCCCCAGGTACACCAGGGCCGTGGTGACCCCGGCAGGCAGGCGCTCGAGCACCTGGCCGAGGATCAGGGTGCCGATGGCCGCGCCGATCTGCAGGGCGAACATCACCCAGCTGGCGTCATGGCTGCTGAAACCCTGGCCAACCAACAGGCTCGGCAGCCAGTTGATCAGGATGTACACCACCATCAGGGTGAAGAAGTAGCTCAGCCACAGCAGCCAGGTCGCGCTTTGCCCGAACAGCTCGCGCCCCAGGCTGGGCGCATCCTCGGCCTGGGCGGTAGCGCGGAACTGACCGGACTCGGGCAGGTACAGCGCCAGCAGCGGCAGGATCAGCAGCGGCCCGACGCCGCCAACATGGAACACCCGCTGCCACTCGCCGCTGTAGCCGGCGATGCCGATGCCGGCGGCCAGTGCCGCGCCCAGCGGTACACCGCAGTACATCAGGCTGACCGCCGTACCGCGCAAGCGCTCGCCAGCGGCTTCGCTGGTGAGGGCGATCAGGTTGGGTAGCGCGGCGCCAAGCCCCACACCGGTGAACAGGCGGGCCAGCAGCAGGCTGGGCAGGCTCCAGGCGTGGGCGGTGGCCAGGGAGAACAGGCCGAACAGCGCCACCGAGCCGATCAGGATGCGCTTGCGACCGAAACGGTCGGCCAACCAACCACCGACCAGGGCACCGGGCAGCAGGCCGAGGATGCCGGCGCTGAAGACCCAGCCCATTTGCAGCTTGTCCAGGCCAAAGGCAGTGGCCATGCCTGGGGCGGCGATGCCGGCGGCTTGCAGGTCAAGGCCTTCGAGCAGGGCGACGAGGAAACACAGGCCGATGGTCACGGCCACGCGAGGCACGTTATTGGTAGAAGTCATGAAGTCACCCATTTTGTTTTTGTACTGGGTCAATTTTTACGAAGGGGTACACATACCCCAATCGCCGGCAAGCCGGCGCCCTCACCGGTACTGCGCAGCTCCTGAGTCCTGCGCAGTAGCGATGGGGGTGGGTTCACAAAGGGCTGGGGAATCAGCGCTTGAGCAGGTCCAGCGCAACGTCCACGATCATGTCTTCCTGACCACCGACCATGCGGCGCTTGCCCAGCTCGACGAGGATATCCACCGCCTTGATGCCATACCTGGCAGCGGCGACCTCGGCATGCCGCAGGAAGCTGGAGTAGACCCCGGCATAACCCAGCGCCAGCGTTTCACGGTCCACCCGCACCGGACGGTCCTGCAGCGGGCGTACCAGGTCGTCGGCGGCGTCCATCAGCGCGTACAGATCGGTGCCGTGGTTCCAGCCGAGCTTGTCGGCGGCGGCGATGAACACTTCCAGCGGGGCGTTGCCGGCACCGGCGCCCATGCCGGCCAGGCTGGCGTCGATGCGGTCACAACCCTCCTCCACCGCGGCAATGGAGTTGGCCACGCCCAGGCTGAGGTTATGGTGGGCATGAATGCCGGTGTGGGTGGCCGGGTCGAGCACGCCCTTCACCGCGCGGAAACGCGCACGGATATCGTCCATGTTCATCGCACCGCCGGAGTCCACTACATAGATGCAGGTGGCACCGTAGCCCTCCATCAGCTTGGCCTGTTGCGCCAGCCCTTCGGGCGTCTGCATGTGGCTCATCATCAGGAAGCCCACGGTGTCCATGCCCAGCTCGCGGGCATACTCGATGTGCTGGCGCGACACATCCGCCTCGGTGCAGTGGGTGGCCACGCGAACGACGCGGGCACCGGCGTCGTAGGCGTTCTTGAGGTCGTGGATGGTGCCGATCCCTGGCAGCAGCAGCGTGGCGATCTTGGCGTGGCTGACCGCGTCGGCGGCTGCTTCGATCCATTCGAGGTCGGTGTGGGCACCGAAACCGTAGTTGAAGCTGGAACCCTGCAGGCCGTCGCCATGGGCCACTTCGATGGAGTCGACCTTGGCCTTGTCCAGGGCGCTGGCGATGGCGTGCACGTCGTCCAGCGAATACTGGTGGCGGATGGCATGCATGCCGTCGCGCAGGGTCACGTCGGAAATATAGAGTTTCTTGCTCATGCCGAAGCCCCCATTGCTTGCGCCATGCGCTCGGCGGTGGCCAGCGCGGCGGAGGTCATGATGTCGAGGTTGCCGGCGTAGGCCGGCAGGTAGTGGGCAGCGCCTTCTACTTCGAGGAACACCGAGGTCTTGAGGCCGGTGAAGGTCCCCTGCCCTGGCAACTTGAGGTCGCGCACCTCTTCGAACTGCACCTGCTGCTTGAGGCGGTAGCCCGGCACGTAGGCCTGCACGGCGGCGGCCATTTCCTCGATGCTGGCCGCCACCTGCTGCTGGTCGGCGGCCTCGCTCAGCACGTACACCGTGTCGCGCATCATCAGTGGTGGCTCGGCGGGGTTCATGATGATGATCGCCTTGCCCCTGGTCGCGCCGCCGATCACTTCGATGGCCTTGCTGGTGGTCTCGGTGAATTCGTCGATGTTGGCGCGGGTGCCGGGGCCTGCGGACTTCGATGCGATCGAGGCAACGATCTCGGCGTAGTGCACCTTGGCTACACGCGA
>Ga0160473_101725_pt1 | contig 9917 bp, 11 predicted proteins | sample HID1975I_E11MG_FD_108217 | JGI IMG/M metagenome (GOLD analysis project Ga0160473, IMG submission 108217) | Enriched soil microbial communities from UW Madison campus, WI, USA - HID1975I_E11 MG | ecosystem: Environmental > Terrestrial > Soil > Unclassified | place: USA: Madison, Wisconsin...
AACCTGCACATGAACCGAAAAAAAACACACCCCCTGCTTTTCAAATTAAATTTGAAATGTAGTAACAGCAAGCTATACAGCTAATAATTATGTATTTTTAGTCGGTTTGTCGGACAACAATAACTATTCTACATAAATTTTTAGCAGAGGATGAATATTGGGTACTACTGAATGAAACAGGTCTGCACCTTGATCATGGAAACAATCTTGCAGGTGATATTCTAATTTACGGAAAAAGCAGGTTGAAGGCTGCAGACATTAAGACTAATTATCTAAACATTCCTGCTAATATCGCCATAGAAATAGACACAAAAGCAGACCTCACAGTTCTTACTTTTAATGAATACATAAAATTAAAAACTACCAAACTTCACAACTTTGGAGTTGATAAAGTGCTTTGGATACTGACTGCATCTAAGCAGGTGATTGTAGCGCTTCCCGACGAGGACTGGTTAATTATTGACTGGAATAAGGATATTGAAATAACCCCAGGAGTATCTTTTAATATTGGCAGTTATCTGAAGAAAAACGGAATAGAAACAGATAATCCCTAACCTGGACAAGCCAGAACCAAAAATTAACCACATAGACACAGTAGGACACAAAGAAATTTTTTATAAAGAAGAAAGAAAATGCAAAACCTAGGTTCTCTACTGTACCCTTTAAAATAATATAGAAAACATAGCTTCTCTAATGACTTTAACAAAAACTATGTCTCTATGTGTCTATGTGGTTAAAAAGATATCTTGCCATTTTTTGCTATGATTTAAGTTGTTAGATACTAATGCTTGCTCATAAGGATTTCAGCAACAAAATCTATTTTACCTGGTACTACAATTACTTTTTGTTGTTTGTTGATTTTGCTCCATAATGATTTGCCGTACAAGTGAGTGACACAACGATGTTGACCAGTGTGCAAATGCCGGGAAACAAATTACTTTTTTCCTACCTGCAAATATTGTTGCAATGCTTTTACATAATTTTCAAAAGCTTCAATTCCCTTGGCTGTTACTTTGCAGGTGGTGAGCGGATAGTTGTCTTTAAACTGCTTCATCACTTCGATATATCCTGCATCTTTTAACTTTTGAACCTGCACACTCAGGTTACCGGCGGTGGAGTTGGTCTTTTCTCTGATAAAAGTAAACTCGGCTTCCCTGACACTCATAAGCAGGCTCATGACGGCCAATCGCAACTGAGAATGTAGTATGGGGTCGAGTTCTTTAAACACCACTGCTTTGATTTGATGATTTCCCTGCTGTTACCTGTTTGAACTTGCTGTTAGCAATATGTCCCGGAATAATATATCCGCCTAATACGCCTGCTGCATGCAATAACATGACCATTTCGAAACTTTTTGTTCCGTTTGCCGGTAGAAGCAATGCGGTAAATGCTAATATCCACATAATATAGGCGCCAACCAGAGATGGTTTAAAATTTAATACCGCCGCATAAATAAGTATCCAGAAGCCGTATAAGCTCATTAGTAACGGAAAACCTGTTGACGGACTTACAGCACCCACATTCATCGCAACTATGATAAACATGACACTGATAAAAAAGCCGGTATTTAACCTGTCGAAGATCTCCTGCGTATATGTTTTTACTTTTTTCTTGATTTTGCCTTTTACTAACCAGGTTATTATTTGAACGAATAGAATAATAAGGGTGGCAAGGCCAAAAACGTTCCAGAAGAAAAAGGAGCTGAACCACTCAAACCGGAGGTTTACCACAGTAAGTAGGGATGCAGCAAAAAGCATCCAACCCCATATTATCCATCCTTTGCCATCGTCTTTTTGCTCGTGCTTGGCCGTATTGATCATTTGTTGAATGATCGCCAGGCTTTCTTCATTGGTCAGTTCATTACCGTTGTTGGCCATTAGTATTATTTTTTAGATTTCGCATATTGGTATCTTAACAGGTGATCCGGTATAATATAGCTGATGAGTATGGCAAAAGCCGCCAGCAATATCTGAAACCCGAATGAAACATAGGGAGCAACCATGACTAAAACCAAACAGAAAGCACCGCCAATTTTCATCGGCTTAAACTTCAACAAACTTCCTGAGATATAAGTACCAATACCATATAACATGATGTAAAAAGGAAAGCAGTATTGCCACCCGATCTTCATAAAAACAACCGCCAATGCCAAGTACGAAAAACCTATGATAAACCACACATGCCTGTTAGCTTCGCTAATAAAGGTTCTTACCCTGGCGTGGCGTTCATATTTATACATAAAAAAGAGATGCAGCAGTAATGCAAGCGGAGTTATAAACCATGCGTAATAGTGGTGTGTATAATGTATAACGGCCATCAAATAATATTGCAACAGACAACCGACCATAGTGGCCCATCCCCATAACAGAAAAAAATGGCTGTTATCGCTGATGGTTGATTTCGTGTTTTCAATCATCGACCTTATCAACTGCAGACTTTCCTCTGGTGTAAGGTTTTTGTCGCTTGTCTTCATTATACAAATATGAGCGTGATTATTGTAAACGCGAACAAACGGCCAGTTTTATTACTGACCATCTGTTCAGGTGTACAATCATTAGTTTTTATAAACTTTTTCTGTAAGCCGGTTATGATTTTCTTATTGCATAACTATTGACACTGTTCGAGCATTTGTTCCGCCGGCTTTTCTCCCCAGTTCGGATAAAGATCATTAACAGGTTTATATGTTTTAAACAATGCAACGGCCTTCTCAAAAATTGGCTTCGCATTTTCCTTTCCACCTCCAAACGATCTTGGACTGCCATATACGTTTTGAGCCTCCAGATAATATACACGTGGGTTGTTTGAATCTAATTGTTTTGCAGTTTCCCTGTTCGTGGTGATAGCACCTCCATACGTTTGCCAACGCGCAGTCGGATCAACGAGCAAGTGCAGTGTGGCTGTCATGCTTTTCAATAAAAATATCTCCGAATTTTTAGGCTCTATTGCTTCGGCCTTTGCAATTAACGCATCTGCCTTATCTGCCAGGTCGTCTTTATTGGCAGAGCTGTCTGCAAAGCCTCTTAATATAGTCGCCAGCGCACTGTAATAGTAGGGCAGCCATTGTGTTTTTTCTGCATCGCCGATTCTTTCAAACGACGCCGAAAGCACTGTATAATCGCCCGGCGATTTAATAGAATCGAACATCATTAAGTTCGCTTTCATAGCATTGGTAAACTTGTCGCTTTGGGCAAATGATGTGGCTGCCATCATTAACACGGCAAATGATAAAATGATCCTTTTCATAATAGTTGATTTTTATTTTATTTTATTTTTTTACATCCCGGTATAAGAGCTGAAAACCCGTTTTTGAATATAGTTTACGCCTTGATACGATTCTTTGTGGTTACCGGCTGAATAACTTTCCTCAACATCGTTGTGTCACTCCCTTGTACTTTTCGATCTTTCCGCAGCCACCTCACCGTCAGTTCCCTCTTTTTTTGTAAAGAGAGACCTTGCCTTGTTACTCTGGTGATCTTTTTTTAATCTGCATTCAACATTTATTATTTCCTTCTAATCCAATAAATCCTGGTTCTACAAATTATTATTAATTGCATCCTGTGTTCTGTCGACTCCCAGCTTAAAAAGCAACCTATAAAATAGAACCTTTTAGCTGTAGGCACTATCGGTTCTTTATACATTCCGTTGTACGAATAATTGTATCCATACACCTGGTTTGCTCCTAACACATTTGTGATGCTTGCAAACAGAACGATGTTTGTCTTCGCATTTACTTTACCAAGGCTTGGTACATATTCCGCACTAAAGTTGAGGCTGTTGTAACTTTTAGTTTTGCCCTGGTCTGCAATAAAATATTTGTTTCCATTGTTTACCTGCAGGTTATAATAAGGCCGCCCTGTTGCATAAGTATAAGTGAAATTGAAACCTGACTTTATGGAAGTAAAGAACCGTTTCATAACAACAGATGCAGTATGGTCGGCAACAAAATTTGGCTGCAGCCGCTGCGGATAATTCAAGTAGTCGCGTTTGGTATCTATGTAAGAATAACTTATCCAGTAATCCAGGTTTTTGAATGATTTTTTGTCTCTCCAAAACAAGTCGATACCTCTTGCGTAACCACTTCCGTTGTTATTGTAATCAGAAGTGTAATTAATCGCAGGAACTGTTTTAATCAAGTCCTCGTATTTTTTATAATACCCTTCAACCCGAAAGATCCTTTCATGTGTCATCTTCTGGTAATTGACGATGTAATGAGTAGCTTTCGTCATACCAAGATTGGTTGCGTAGTATAATTGGCTATTCTCAGGCTTTTGATAAAAGATACCGTAGGCAGCAGACATCTGTGCATCTTTACCTGTTTTATAAGCCAGTGAAAAACGGGGAGCTATATCAGCTTTACGGATGATGGATGAATTTTCGAAGCGAACACCCAATTTGGCAGCAAGATCGTTTGTAACAAAAATGTCTGATTCTGCAAATACAGACGTATAGTTATCAATCAGTTTATACAATGAATCATGAATAACAGTTTTGTCGTAAGAATACCAATATTCGCTTCCAAATCTCAAAGCGCTGATACCAATCAATTTCTTTTCAAACACCGCCTTTACCTGCGATAAATCCTGCCTGCGCTGTAGCTCGAAGTTCTTGTTTTGCATCCAATACAATGTACCAGGGAACTGTTTGGGTTGGTTGTTTTGATCCTGTACCTGCTGCGACAGATCGTCTCTGTTGGTACTGTAGCTCGTACCAAGATTCATCTTCCAGCCGTTGCCCAAATTTTCTCTCCAGCTAAGATTGTTGTACCAGTTATTATTGGTTAAACCAAAGGCATCTTTTAAATTCAAACTATCTATATCAGGTCTTCGTAGACCAAGATTACTATTGCTGAAAGTAGTATAATACTTTACCATTCCCCCGTTTTTGATTTTAAAACGAAAGTTGGCGTCACCATTGTGAAACTGTGGCATTTTGAAGTAATCGGGCGTCTGTTTTACAAGGCCGAAATAAAGCCCGACGTTTACATAGCCATAGTTAATACCGTACGACGATTTTTTGTTTTTTGCCAGTTGTTGGGTTCCTGCACCGATCACCAGTGGCGATATCGAAGCATTAACTTCTGATTGTTCAGGCAAATCTATCGACTCGAGCAATAGAGCCGATGACAACGCCTGGCCATATAAAGCCGAATACCCACCGGTAGTAAATACAGTTCCTTTAAAGAGAAACGGTGAAAAGCGGCCACGGCTTCCGATATCGGGCACGCTCGAATAGTAGGGATTATTGACCAACGTTCCATCAATAAATTGTTTGGTTTCATAACCGGCTCCGCCGCGAACGAATAAGCCTTCCTGCTCGCCCACCTGTTGAGTACCTGGTAATGTTTTTAATGCGGCGGTAATGTCAGCATTAGAACCCGCGGTCGTTGCCACATCTATAGAACTGAGAACGGCGGCTCTTTTAGAATCACCGGCGGCAAATGAACCCGCTGTTACCATCACAGCTTTCAGTTCATCCAGCTTTTCTTTGAGGTTGACCGACAATGAGATTGGGTCTTTAGCAATATTGATATTTTGCTCATAATTGTTGTAGCCAATACTGCTAACGACAATAATATGTTCCCCTTTTTCCGTTGTACGAAAAGTGAAGCTTCCCGAAGAGTCGGTGGTTGCGCCGTCATAAGTATCCTTGAGGGTGATGCTAACGCCGGGGACAGGCCGGCTTTTATTGTCTTTTACAGTTCCGGCAATTTTTATTTGGGCGATCAAATGTGTGGTTATCAGACTTACTATTACAAACAGCGATATCTTTTTCATCAGTTTTGTTTTGCAATACAAACGTAATATAGTTTATAATATAAACCAAACTATTTTAAAAACTATTTTGTAGTTATCTGCAAATTTTTATTGAAATCATTAATTGGGAAGTAGTGTAGACTAAACTTAAACAGGATCTCCTATGCTTCCAGATATCCAAATATTGTCTCTAAAGTGAATTTGTTTGTGGATTACCAGTTTTCAATTTCAAGATTGGCGATTTCTTTAAAGTGCTTATCCCTAGTGATGAGTTTTAATTCATATTGCTGAGAAGTCGCAGCTATCCATACATCGTTAGTTGGTATTGGCTTGCCATTCTGGTACAGTTTTGCTATAATTTCGCCATAATATATAGCAGTCGTGCTATCAACATTTAATACAAAACACAATTGTAAAAAATTTTGAAGCTTTTTAAGATGCTTTTCTTTGTTAACTACTCTGTTGATTCCAATGTATAATTCACCTAAAACAACAGAAGATATATAAAAGGTTGAAAGCTTGTCTATTTTATCTGCAATAGCTTTATTTCCATCAAAAACTTCTATAATTATATTAGTATCCAACAGGAGATTATTTCCAGTCATCAGGGTTAATTGTTTCACAGGTTTCTCCAATTGCTTTTCTCATTTCTGCGGATTCTTCTTTAGAAAGGATACCAACAAAATCATAGATGCTTTTTTTCTTTTCCTGTTTATCTTTTGATCTCTCTAATACAGTTTCAAGTTCAATTAAAGTAACCTCGCTGGTTACTTTCAGCATTTCTTCAATGAGATGTATTTTTCTTGCTTCGGTGTACATAACTGGTTTTTAAATTATACAAATTTACTTTTTTCATACTCCTCATCCAACTATTACTTTCAGGCAAAATACAAGTAGATGACATTGGAAAAAGCTGCTTAAAAAGATACAGTACAAGTGAGTGACACAACCGGAGCTCATTAAAGAACAAATGGTAGCTACCAAAAAAATCTAAAAATACAATGTGACCGGTCTTTGTTCTGTAAAACAAAACAGCCCCAAAAATTGGGGCTGTTTACAACAATATTTAAAAGATTTTACTTGTAAACGCTCATTAAAGACTTTCCAAGATCAATCATTTTATTAATTCCGTCCTGGGGCAAATTGCCTTTTTTGAACTCTGCCAGCAATTCCGGCATTCTATTATCCATTTCTGTGAGAAAATGCTCTTCAAACTCTTTTACACTCTTCACAGGCACCTGGGTCAGTAGCCCTTGGGTTCCGAGATAAATAATCGCGACTTGTTTTTCAACAGCCATCGGAGAATATTGCAACTGCTTTAAGATCTCCACGTTACGGGCACCTTTGTCCAAAACTGCTTTAGTTGCGGGGTCAAGGTCACCACCAAATTTGGAGAACGCTTCCATCTCACGATACAGGGCCTGGTCAAGTTTAAGTGTACCAGCGACTTTTTTCATCGATTTGATTTGCGCATTACCACCTACACGACTCACAGAAATACCTACGTTGATCGCCGGGCGAATACCCGCATTGAAGAGGTTTCCCTCGAGGAAGATCTGGCCGTCGGTAATAGAAATTACGTTTGTAGGAATATAAGCCGATACGTCACCAGCCTGCGTTTCGATAATTGGAAGTGCGGTTAGTGAACCACCACCTTTTACAAGGTGACGAATGCTTTCAGGCAAATCGTTCATCTTCTGGGCAATGTCATCTTTAGAAATCACTTTCGCAGCCCTCTCAAGCAAACGGCTGTGCAAATAGAATACATCACCAGGATAAGCTTCACGTCCCGGAGGTCTTCTCAACAACAATGACACCTCACGGTAAGCAACAGCCTGCTTAGAAAGATCATCGTAGATGATGAGTGCCGGACGACCGGTGTCTCTAAAGAATTCACCAATGGCAGCACCAGCAAACGGCGCATAGAACTGTTGAGGAGCAGGATCGCTTGCAGAAGCAGCTACAATGGTTGTGTATTCCATTGCGCCATGTTCTTCCAAAGTTTTCATTACGCCAGCAATGGTAGATGCTTTCTGGCCGATGGCCACATATATACAATGCACTGTTTTACCAGCGGCATGAAACTCTTTCTGGTTAATGATGGTGTCAACGCAAATGGCTGATTTACCGGTCTGGCGGTCACCAATTACCAGCTCACGTTGGCCACGGCCAATAGGTATCATTGCATCAATAGCTTTGATACCGGTTTGTAATGGCTCGGTTACAGGCTGGCGAAAAATAACTCCGGGGGCCTTACGCTCCAAAGGCATTTCATATAATTCGCCAACAATAGGGCCTTTACCGTCGATTGGCTCTCCCAGCATATTTATTACACGGCCAGCCATGCCATCGCCTACTTTTATAGAGGCGATTTTGCCGGTACGGCGTACGGTAGAACCTTCTTTTACTTCGTCCTGGTCACCCATCAAAACCACGCCCACGTTATCTTCTTCCAGGTTAAGAGCGATCGCTTTTACGCCATTTTCAAACTCAACCAATTCACCGCTTCGTACATTATTCAGTCCGTAAATGCGGGCGATACCGTCACCCACCTGTAATACTGTACCAACTTCTTCAAGATCTGCAGAAGCATTAAAGTTGCTCAATTGCTGCCGCAATATCGCCGATATTTCATCTGGTTTAATCTCAACCATATCTGTTATGTTTTATCCTTACTTCGAGTTCAGGAACGTTATAAATTTTTATTTTGTAACCCAACTATTTCAATTCTATTTAGCAGCCGTTGCGTCGCACTCTTGTACTGTAAATCTTTATTGTTCAAATTGCTGCATTGCTATATTGTTGTTCTAACAATTAAACCCATCCAACAATTCAGCAATTCAACTACCTGATCTGCTGTACATATATATTCTTCTCGAACTGCGCCTTTACATCCCTTAAGTCTCTTTGAATACTTGCATCAACGAGATTGTTGTTGTACTCCAGAACAAAACCGCCAATTAATTCTTCTTTAACTGCCGATTCGAGTTCTATATTTTTCAGAGAGGTTTCACTTTTGATCTTACTTACAATCGCCTCTTTCAGTTCATCGCTAACAGGAGTTGCTGTTGTAAGTTTTACCCGGTGAATGCCTTTGAGAGCGTTGTACTGATCAATAAAAGCATCTACGATCTCAGGTAAATAAAACTCCCTGTTTTTGCTGACCAGCAATTTATTAAATGCTGCTGTCAATTCCCCTATTTTTCCGGTGGTAACAGCAGTTAAGGCTTTATTCTTCTTGTCAATAGGTATAACAGGGCTTTTTAACAAAGCGACAAATTCCCTGCTAGCCTTGCATACTGCCTGCAGGTATTGCATATCATTATAAACCTCGTTCAGTTGATTTCTTTCAACTGCAAGGTCTATTATACTTTTAGCGTATCTGCCGGCTAATCGTGGATTGAGCATATTTAAATTTGAAATTGCAGTTAATCAGCAGATTTGCTAATTGACTAATTTGCTAATTAATTCAGTTGCACTGTTTCAGCCAGTTGCTTAATAAAGCTTTCCTGTTCTGCTTTATTCGCTAATTCCCGGCGAAGCACTTTCTCACTCACTTCAATTACAAGTTTACCAACCTGGTTCTTTACATCGGTCAAAGCAGCGTTTTGTTGCTGCCTGATAGTTACCTGCGCCTCTGCAAGAATACGGTCGTACTCATTTCTCGCTCTGTCCTTAGCTTCACTAAGCATTTTTGCAGTAGTATCTTTTGCTTCTTTTATCATTCTGGCTCTTTCTTCACGTGCCTGGGCAAGCAAGGCTTCATTCTCACTTTTCATGGCAGCCATTTGTACCTTCATGTCATCAGCAGACGCAATAGCTGTTGCAATGCTAACTTCCCTTTCTTTCAGAGACTTTAATATTGGTTCCCAGGCATATTTCCTCAGTATGACCAAAACAATTATAAAAGCTATGAGTGTCCAGAAGATTAAACCTATACCAGGTAATAACAATTCCATATATGCAATTTGAAAATTTGAAGATTTTGAAATTTGAAAATGATCTTATCACAAGAAAACGCTGATTTCATTTTTCAAATTTAATTACTGCATCCTCCGCCCTGTGCTTTAGATGCAGTAATAATTTTTGTGCCCCCTGTTTTTAGTAACCGCCCTATGAATTTTTCCCCTGGAAAAATTCCTTCTCCTCTCCCTTGCAGGGAGA
>Ga0160473_101729_pt1 | contig 9887 bp, 8 predicted proteins | sample HID1975I_E11MG_FD_108217 | JGI IMG/M metagenome (GOLD analysis project Ga0160473, IMG submission 108217) | Enriched soil microbial communities from UW Madison campus, WI, USA - HID1975I_E11 MG | ecosystem: Environmental > Terrestrial > Soil > Unclassified | place: USA: Madison, Wisconsin...
ACGGTGTACAAGTCCGTATCTCGGCAAGGTGTTTTCATCTACGCCGGGGTTTTGCTGTTTCAGATAATAAGCAATGCCGTTTAGCAGCGTACCGGAGTAATTGCCGCTTCCGGGGTGTACCACCATTCCGGCAGGTTTATTTATGATCATCACCGCGTCATCTTCGTACACAATGTTTATATCCATTGGCTCAGGCACCACATCCGTTGTTTCCGGATGCTCGGTCGAGTAGATCACGATCTCCTGGAAGGCCTTCACTTTATGATTTGGCTTTACCTGTTCGCCATTTACCGTTATCAGCCCGGCCTCGAGCGCCTGCTGAATTTTGTTACGGGTAGCGCCTTCGATCCGGTTCATTAAAAATTTATCAATACGAAGCGGCTCCTGTCCCTTGTCAGTTTTAATAACCCGCGTCTCATACAATTCCTCACCACTATCGTCTGGAAGCGTTTCATTTTCCTGGTTCATCATTTGGCAAAGGTAAGCCAGTGCCTGCCACAAACAGCAAGGAGCAATTTGAGGTGAAATTTTTCTAAAAAGACGTTTTAAAGAGCCAATTTCTTTGTGAGCGAACACTCGTTTTTCAATTCAACATCGTTGGCCGAGTAGGGCGAAGCATTTCAGCTTCACCCTCTCACAGAACCGTACGTGACAGTCTCCCGTCATACGGCTCTTACCAGTCTTTTAAGTTTAGAAAGATGTATAACCCTTTTTCCAATGGTTAAACAGGTACTTGTGGTTCACGGCGATTTGTTGCACTTTTCCACTTGCCTCTATCCAGCCGCACTTGTGCTTCTTTGCATACCACTTTGCTATCTGCCCGTTTATCGGATTGAATACTTTTCGCATGTCGGAGGGACGGAACTTACTATAGTAGTTTATCCATCCTCTCGTTTGAAGCTCTATTTGATAACTTATTTCCACCAGCTTTTTGCTCGTGTCTTTAAATAGTCTTTGCTCCCTTATCCATGCCTGTATTCGCTTTACAGCTTTGCTGCTGATGCCCGGTGAAAACGTTCCTATTAACTTCCCTTCTTTTGTACTTGCTTTGCGTGGCTTGAAGCGGTATCCTAAAAAGTCAAAACTCTTGTTCGGATGTTCATCGTCGCTCCCCACTTCTGACACCTGACAATCTTTGTTTTCTCAGGATGCAGTGTTAATCCGCATTCTTCCATCCGCTTTCTTATCTGTTCAAGTAACTGCTCCGCTTCTTGTAAGCTGTCGCAATGCACTATCACATCATCTGCATAGCGTTCAAAAGGATTGTTTGCATAATACTTCGTCATCCATTTATCAAATACAAAGTGCAAAAACATATTGGCTAATACAGGGCTGATTACTCCGCCTTGTGGCGTGCCTTTTACCCTTTGCTCTATGTTCCCTTCTGCCTTGTATATCGGTGTGTTCAGCCATCGCTCCTGCGTACATCAGTATCCATTTCTCCTGTGTAAAACACTCCACCGCCTTCATCAGCAACTCATGGTCTATGTTGTCGAAGAAACCTTTGATGTCAAGGTCTATTGCCCAGCCATACATGAAGCACATCTTCCTGCATCGTGCCACCGCATCGTGCGCACTTTTGCCCGGACGATATCCGTATGAGCTATCACAAAACTCCTTTTCTGCCAATGGTTCTAAGATGTCCACAACCACTTGCTGTGCTATCCTGTCAAGCAGAATCGGTATGCCCAATCGCCTTTCGCCTCCACCAGCTCTGGGTATGATAACTTCTCTGGTCGCCTGCGGAAAATAGCTGCCGCTTGTCATCCGGTTCCACAATTTGTACAACAGACTTTGCCAGTCTTTGTCAAATGCTTGCCATGTCATACCGTCTATTCCGCCTGCTCCCTTGTTGCTGCGTACCTTTTTGCACGCTGCCATTACCTGCTCCATGCTGATGGCATAACGTCCATCTTCTTTCTTTACCACTGGTTCCATCTTTCAAAGTCTTTCCCTTTTTACAAGGTTGGTTTAATTGATTTTGCCCGACTGGTCAGGTCCCTTCGCTCTGTCCTGCTTTCACAAAACTTCTTCACTACTACGAACCTGTCCGCCCCTGACAATACTCATCGGCTACTTTTAGCCTTGCAATTTGCGCTGCTTGTACTGTTTCACCCGCTTCTCTTTTTGAACGCCCTGGCGCACCTGCAGGCGACTTTACCTATTCGATTAGCCTGGCATCGTCAGGTTCTCCTGTTCCATTGTTTAGCCTGTGTAAGTGTCTTGCCTTCTCTATACCGTACACCATGCAGCCAGAACCAGTTATAACCGCTGCACCATTTCACAACGTGTGACAGAACATTGCTTTCGATGTAAACTTTCAAGTTTTCGATACCTCATCAAAGGTTCACTCGCGTTCAACTCACTTACACTTACCTAACCGCTAACGTTCAGCACCTCTCCCCTTAGAGAAAAGCACCTTAGCGTGGTTTGATAGGTTTGTCTGTCAACCCTACCGATAGGCCATTCCTCATTTTCAAAAGAACTCTATCATCTAATCAACAGCTTTGCAGGACACAATGTCACTCACTTGTACTGTTGGATTCATAGCAGCATTTTCCATGTCGTGGTTGTGAAGCCGTCGCCGTTGATAGCAAACGATCGAAAATAAAATTTCTTAATAAAAGCAGTAATTGAAAATCGTTTTATTTGATTTTTATGTATTATTGTTTCAACACGGAAATGCCGGAAAATAGTGCTACGCAGGTGCGATCTTTCCTCCTTGTCGTATTTTTTGAATGAGTATTTCTGTTTTATTTCTACTACTACATGCCCGATCATTCCAATTTTTGATTTAGTATTGCGCCTGATAAACGTTGCAACTACATCTCTCCAAAAACACCATTGTCGTATGAAAGCAAATATTCTATTTGTAAACATCTTTCTATTACTGATTTCCTCTTCTACAATTGCCCAGGTAGATCGTATCGGAGCCACTAAACTCCCCGATCATCCAAGAATATTAATGCTGAAAGGCGAAGAGGCTGTCATCAAAAAAACGATCGGCGCAGATCAAACATGGACCAAAGTTCAGCAAGCGATCATAACCGAATCTGATAACATAGTAAACCTCGCCCCTCTCGAACGGATCCAAATAGGTCGCCGGTTGCTCAGTGTATCAAGGGAAGCTTTACGCAGATTGTTCTTTCTTTCTTACGCCTACCGCATGACGCTGCAGGAAAAATACCTTCAACGTGCCGACAAAGAATTGTTGGCTATATCTGCATTCAGCGACTGGAATCCTTCACACTTTCTCGATGTGGCTGAGATGACGATGGCAGTTGCTATCGGGTATGACTGGTTGTACAACAACTTGCCACAAAGCTCAAAAACGATCATAAAGGAAGCGATTCTAAAAAAAGGAATTGAACCGTCTCTCGATTCTAAAAACAACAGTTGGCTGCAGGCAGAACACAACTGGAACCAGGTATGCAATGCAGGAATAGCTTATGGCGCTATGGCGATTTATGAAGATCATCCGGAACTTGCAAAACAAATTATCAATCGAGCGATTGAAACGGTTGTGCTGGCAATGAAAGATTATGGTCCCGACGGAGTTTATCCCGAGGGTTATGGCTACTGGGGCTATGGAACCAGCTTTAACGTAATGCTGATCAGTGCGTTGGAAAAGGGTTTTGGAAAAGATTTTGATCTCAGCAAAATGCCGGGCTTTTTAAATACCGCCCGCTTTTTAGAAAACATGACCGGTCCTTCGGGCAATCCTTTCAACTATTCCGATGCGGGATCAAAAGGCGAATTACAACCGGCGATGTTCTGGTTTGCATCAAAAGTAAAAGATCCTTCTGTGCTTTGGGTTGAGCGCAGCCATTTATTAAAAGACGAGCCGAAAACGTATGTAAAAGACCGCTTGCTGCCTGCAATTATGTTGTGGAGTAATGGTGTCGGCATCAACAGTATTTCTGCTCCAAAGTCAACCATGTGGGTCGGGCATGGTAAAAATCCGGTTGCGTTGATGCGCACTTCATGGACCGATAGCAATGCAATTTATGTAGCTGCCAAAGGTGGCTCTGTTTCAATAAATCATGCACACATGGATGTCGGCTCTTTTATTATGGAAGCCGACGGCGTAAGATGGGCGATGGATTTCGGCATGCAGGGTTACGAGTCCCTCGAGTCAAAAGGAATACAATTGTTTGGCAGAACGCAGGATGCCCAGCGTTGGACGGTTTTCCGCTTAACTAATCTGGTACACAATACCTTAACGATCAATAACCAGCACCAGCGGGTAACCGGGCATGCTCCAATCACAAGTTCCTCTGACAAGCCATCTTTTATGAATGCTGTCATAGACATGACCGAAGTGTATAAAGGTTCAATAGCGCAAGCAAACCGCGGAATTAGTATTGTTGACAAAAGTTACGTGGTCGTGCGCGACGAATTAGAAACGCTTCCAGAAGCCACCACTGTACGCTGGACCATGTTAACCCCGGCTGATGTAAAAATTACCGGTAACAATACTGCCGAGCTTACGAAAGATGGCAAGAAGTTGACACTGCAGGTACAGTCGCCGGCAAATGTTACCATGAAAACCTGGTCCACCGATCCGCCCAACAGTTACGATGCGCCCAATCCCGGAACGACTATGGTGGGCTTCGAGGTTACTTTGCCAGCTAACTCGAAAAATACGCTTACCGTTGCGCTTGTTCCTGCAAGTGCACAAAACAAGGAAATTAAGAACGTACAGCCACTCGGGAAGTGGACTGCCGATTGATAGACAACCGACTTGTTTTTGCTCAATAGAAATTCAACTGTACAAGGGAGTGACACAACGATGTTTAATTGAAAAACAAATGCCGGTCAACAAAGAAAACTGGCGTTAAGAATATTAGGTAGCAACAGAAGTGCTTCTGTCAACATCGTTGTGTCACTCACTTGTACGGCAAATATTTTTGGATCTTTTTCCGAAGCGAATGCCTTACAATATTGCTCTTCTACCCTGCCCGTCATCATTATAATTTGAAGTAGTTTTAAACCAGAAATGTAATTATGTTATTAAAAAAATTATGCTGTAGAATTGTTTTCTTATTTGTTCTGCTGCATTCGGCACACAATGTCATTGCGCAACATAATACTGCAAATGGCTACAAAGGAATTTGGTTTACGCTGGGGCAATTTTCGACCTATGGCGATAAATATTCCGGCGGGCTCGGCACTTATACTTCGAGCCATATACCGGTTGCCATTTATGCGAAGCAGGTAAATAAAACATTTTTTACGTATGGTGGAACTACTGCAAAAGATGAAAAACATTTGCTGATCATGTTGTCATATTACGATCATAAAAATAAAAACGTTCCAAAGCCGGTAATTGTTTACGATAAGGTGGGTGTGAACGATCCGCACGACAATGCTTCTCTTTCAATAGATGACGGCGGTTATATCTGGGTTTTTGTAAGCGGCAGAAATACATCACGTCCCGGACTTATTTTTAAAAGCCGTAAACCGTATGATATCTATGATTTCGAAAAAATAAAAGAAGGTGAGATGACCTATCCGCAGCCGTGGTGGTTTAAAGAGAAAGGGTTTTTGTACCTGTTTACCAAATACACCAAAGGCAGGGAATTATACTGGAGCACAAGCCCGGATGGAAAAGACTGGACACCCGAACAAAAGCTATCAGGTATGGGCGGACACTACCAGCTTTCAAATAAATGGAACGATAAGGTGGTCAGTGTTTTCAATTATCATCCTAATGGCAATGTTGACAAACGCACCAATATCTACTTAGCGCAAACAACCGACATGGGCAAAACCTGGACAACTATTGATGGTCAGGTTCTTCAAACTCCGCTCACTGATGTAGCCAGTAAAGCGCTGATAAAAGACTACGAAAGTGAAGGAAAATTAGTGTACCTGAATGATGTAAATTTTGACAAGGATGGCAACCCGGTTATCCTCGCCGTCATCAGCCGCGATTTTAAACCTGGTCATCAGGGCAATCCCCGTGAATGGATAATTATACATTGGAAGGATGGCAAATGGAACTTTAATAAAGTTTGCGAATCAACACATAATTACGACATGGGTTCATTATATATTGATGATGATCGTTGGCAAATTGTGGGTCCGACAGAAGTTGGTCCGCAACGCTATGGAACCGGAGGTGAAATGGCTTTGTGGGAAAGTATTGATAAAGGTGTAACCTGGAAAAGAACCGCAATGCTTACTGCCAATAGTCAAAGAAATCATTCTTATGCACGGAGACCTTTACACGCTCACCCCGATTTTTATTCGTTTTGGGCAGATGGTGATGCAGATAAATTTTCTGAATCAAAATTGTACTTCAGCAACAAAAAAGGAAACAAGGTTTTTGTGCTTCCTTACGACATGACAAACGATTTTGAAAAACCTGAACGGGTTACAAACCGCTAAAACAGCTTAAATAACAAACCGTGGACCTGCTGATTTTTTGATGGTGTACAAGAGTGCGACGCAAGTAAAGCCTGGTAGCATTCATTCAGCCGGGCTAAAAAAATAGATACTTTTCTATCATCGTATTCAATACAACGAATGATTATATGAAAACATACTTTTTCATTTTAGAGCGAACTTTTAAGAAAGCGCTTTTCTTGTTATTGTTTTTAAATATTGTCAGCATTGCTGTTAATGCGCAGGATGTTCATCCGCATATTTTAGTAAAGGCACAGGATAAAGAAGCCGTTTTAGAAAAGATCAATCAACAGGAATGGGCAAAGAAAGTATTCGATAAGATGGTAGAATCTGTTACTCCGTATGTTGAAAGACATAAGACCGACCCTGAATGGATACTGAGCCGCTACCTGATGAACCGCGTGCCGGGAAAACGATACACCAAATTTTATTCGGATGAAGATGGCACCGCCTTAACTGGTTATGGCGGTGATGCACCATTTCCTACTGTACGGGTTTCGCCTCATAAACGACCACCAATTACAAAAGATGGATATAGTTATAGAATGCCTGCCATTGAAGAACTTGTTCCTTACGATACTTCGATGAAAATGTTATTGCAGAGCAATGCTCCAGGCGGCAAAAAAGAATGGGCAGATCCGCAAACATTTGTAGAGGGCATCAATGGGAGAATAAATAACCTTGCTTTAGACGCAGCTATTGTTTACTGGCTAACCGGTAAAGAAGAATATGCCCGGTTTGCTGCTGATATTTTAACGCAATGGGCTCGTGGCGCTTCTTATCAAAACCCCATTGAAGGACCCTGCCGGACAGGCTTTCTTTCGATACAAACATTAGGCGATGGTCATTATGAGCCAATGCCACTTATCTACGATTTTTTGTACGATTTTATTAGATCAAAAAAATACGAAATAACCTGGTATGAAGGCGTTTTTGAAAAGATAGCCGCTACCATGACCTTCCGCGGTTATTGGAACAACAATTGGTTTGCTGCACAAACTCCTGCAATGGTTTTTGCTGCTTTGTCACTCGAAAACAAACAACGCCGCGATTATTATCTGAATTTCTATTTAATTAAAGACACCATTAACGGATCGTGCGGACATCTTGCGCTTCCTTCTGTGGTAGATAAATGGTTAACTCCGGATGGACATTGGAAAGAACCAGGCGGGTATCATAATTTTCCCGTCAGCAGTTTGCTCATTTCAGCTCTTGCCATGGAGAACAATGGTTACAACGTCTTTGGCAAACACCCTACCCTGTTACAGTCTTCTTATGTTTTATTGAAATACTCTTTTCCCAATTTTAGCGCTCCTTCTATTGGAGACACCGGTCCTGCATCTCAAAGTCCGGAATGCCTGGAGATCGGAATGCTGATGGCTGAAAAGTACAAAGATCCGATAGCACCACAACTAACCGCCGCCATGTCGGTAATGATGCAAAAGAAAGGATATAAAAGAGAGACGTCAGATTATCTTGGACTGCTTTGCTACCTGCCCGAAGTGCCGGCTGCTACGTCTGCATCATATTCATGGCCTAGAAGTGGCGAACTTAATTTTGCCAAATGCTACTTACAACGAAATGGCACAGATAAAGAAGATGGACTGATGTATTTGGTGCAAGGTGCCACGTATAACCACAACCACGCAAATGGCATGTCGCTGGAATTGTATGGTGCAGGAAGCGTCATGGGAGTCGATCCAGGTAAAGGGATCACTTATGAGGCGCCGATGCATGTAAATTATTATGCCCAGTGGGCTGCCCATAATACGGTCATTGCGGGTCGTGTGTCAAGTTCTGTTCCTTATTTTAAAGGTGGAGGCGGCACCAAAAAAATGGGTGAGATAGCATTAGCAGCTATGGAACCAAAAGCGGAACAAAAAGCGGTGTCTCCTTATTGCTCTTTTACAGATACCCGCTATACTGATATATCAACCAAAACCCGGCAACAAAGAACGCTGGCCATTATCCGCACTTCGCCGGCTACGGGTTATTATGTTGACATTTACCGCTCTGCTCACCCCGAGAGCAATGAATATGTTTATCACAATATTGGAAATGAACTTCAATTGTTAGATGAAAACAGAAAGCCTCTTCAAATGAAGCCAACCTCCTTCCCTATTAGCAAAGAACCATTGGATCCTCCCGGTTTCAGGTTAATACAAGATTTTAAAACAACGGGAAAGACTATTAACAATGTTGTCGCTTTATTCAGCCTGAAAGAAGCAGGAGATGACAAACACATGCAGGTGATATTTAGCGGTGAAAACGGACGAGAAATTTATTCAGGAAAAGGACCTAAATCAGGAACCGCAGATCTTCCCTATCGTAACATTCCAACACCCACCTTAATAAACAGGCAAATTGGCGAAGCCTGGAAACGACCATTTATTGCAGTATATGAACCGTTTGCCGGAAGCAATAATAATACTGTAGAGAAAATAGAAAACATAGATCGTTCAAACCCAGGAGATTTTACTGCTGTGAAAGTGTACAATAAAGACAGTAGTCAACAGATCATTTTGCAGTCTATAAAAGGTGAACAGGTGCAAAAGGATGACTGGAAGTTTAAGGGTAACTTCGGAGTGATCAGCACAGATAAAAATGGTTTGAATTATTTATATATCGGAGAAGGCAGCCAGATCGCTTATAAACAATATTCTGTCAATACCGGCACGCCTAAAGGCGCCGCTAATCTCATCGTCATCGGAAACACTTTAACGATCTCCTGCAATCAGAAAACTTCCATTACAATACAAGGCTTACACGCAAAAACCCTTACTTTAATTGAAGCAGATAAAGAAACAACGCTTCCTGTTTTACAAACAAAAGAAGGAATATCATTCACTGTACCTTCGGTAAAAGGTGCTCATATTCAAATAATGTAATAGCCAAATAATCATATGAAGAAAATTACAATCTTTCTCTTTGTCCTCATTTCTTTTTTGCAGTTACAGGCACAAAAGCAAAACCTGCTCAGCGGCAAATACATAAAAGATGATTTAAAAACGGTTCTGATACCCGTAGCTCAATGGACACCTTTTCCTAAAACAAGTGACCGAGCCAGTTGGGCGAAAGCAGATGAAGCAATGATGAAAGCTTATTTGAAACAAGCGGAATCTTATATCAATTACAACTGGCCTTCCATTCCTGCGACCACTTCGCTTTTAATTGAGCGGACGGGAGACCGCAACGAATACCAGGCTATCAGTTTTGAGAAGCGTGCCGTGCTGGGAACGTTGTTGTTGGCTGAGGTGTATGAGAACAAGGGACGTTTTATAGATCCCATTATCAACGGCGTGTGGTCTATTTGTGAAGAATCTTTTTGGGGCGTTCCGGCGCATCTTCCCCAAACAAAAGAATACAGCGGTTTAATGGATGTATCTAAACCTTTTGTCGAACTATTTAGCGCAGAAACAGCTACTTATCTTGCGTGGGTAGACTATTTTGTAGGAGACAAACTGGATGCAGTGTCG
>Ga0160473_101731_pt1 | contig 9884 bp, 4 predicted proteins | sample HID1975I_E11MG_FD_108217 | JGI IMG/M metagenome (GOLD analysis project Ga0160473, IMG submission 108217) | Enriched soil microbial communities from UW Madison campus, WI, USA - HID1975I_E11 MG | ecosystem: Environmental > Terrestrial > Soil > Unclassified | place: USA: Madison, Wisconsin...
AAGACTTAATTTTCTAAACTTCATATATTAAAATTAAAAAAGATGTAAATTATTTTTATTAAAAAGGTTAAAATTTAAATTAATTTGAAATAAAATTACATATTTTTATGAAACATATTTCAATAACGTTCTTTTCATAACCTTTAAGAACGATAAGAATTACATAAAATATTTTATAATATATTTATGATGCTTGCCAGATTGATAATTTTATCCCATTCTTTAATTCATTAATATGAAGATTGTAATCATTGGCAATGGTATGGTAGGCTACAAGTTTTGTGAAAAACTGGTAGCAAAAATGAACCCTACCAACGTAAGTTCAATCACAGTTTTTGGCGAAGAAACCAGACCGGCCTATGACCGGGTTCACCTGAGTGAATACTTTACCGGCAAAAGTGCAGAAGACCTTACAATAGCACCGGCACAATGGTACGCTAATCATAATATTACCCTGCATCTCGGCGATCCGGTTCAAAGTATTGACCGTACCAATAAAACTGTCCACTCATTCCACGGAATTACAGAAACTTACGATTACCTAATATTAGCCACCGGCTCCTCAGCTTTTGTACCACCAATCCCCGGCGTAGAAAAAGAAGGTGTATTTATATATAGAACCATTGAAGACCTGGAGATGATGACCGAATATGCAAAAAAAGCAAAAACAGGTGCGGTAATCGGTGGCGGTCTGTTAGGTCTCGAAGCGGCTAAGGCAATGCTGGACTTAGGAATAACTGATACACAGGTGATAGAATTTGCTCCGCGCCTTATGCCACGTCAAATAGATGATGCAGGCTCCAAAATACTACAGGCAAAACTGGAAGAACTTGGATTGAAAATTCATACCAGCAAAAACACCTCTGCTATATTAGGCAACGATCACATCACCGGGATGCAGTTTACCGATGATACGCATATAAATGTGGACATGCTGGTTATTTCAGCCGGCATAAAACCAAGAGATGAAATTGCAAAACTGGCTGGTCTTGAAGTTGGGCAGCGCGGTGGAATTATGGTAAATGACCAACTTCAAACAAACGACCCTTATATTTTTGCCATAGGCGAATGTGCGTTATATAAAGGAATGATTTACGGTCTTGTTGCACCGGGTTATGAGATGGCACAGGTTGTTGCAGATAACCTTTTTCCAACGGCTGATAGTTCACCTTTAGGGGTTAGGGGCTTTACCGGTTACGACATGAGCACCAAGCTAAAACTAATCGGTGTTGACGTTGCCAGCTTTGGTGATCCGTTTGTACCACAATCAGAATGTCGCACGGTTGTGTTTGAAGATACCATGAAAGGTGTTTACAAACGTATCAATATAACACAGGATGGAAAACACCTTTTGGGCGGTGTATTAATAGGTGATGCAGATGCATATAATATGTTGCTGCAAACCACAAAGAATAGAATTGCCTTACCTCCTAATCCTGAAGATATAATGCTCGGTTCACGTGGCGGATCCGAAGCTGAAGCCGGCGCAGGTGTAGCGGGTCTTCCTGACGACGCTTTGATTTGCAGTTGTGAAGCTGTTACCAAAGGAATGATCTGCAACGCTGTTACTGAACATGGTTGCGAAAGTGTAGATGCAATAAAAAAGTGCACCAAAGCCGGAACAGGTTGCGGCGGTTGCGTTCCCATGTTGAAAGATCTGATGGTTCACACCATGAAGGCGCAAGGCAAATATGTTCGCAATGTATTGTGTGAGCACTTCAGCTATTCGCGGCAGGAGTTGTACGATTTGGTGAAGGTGAAACAACTGAAATCGTACGATGCAGTGTTAGACGAAGTTGGTCATGGTGATGGTTGCGAAGTTTGCAAGCCTGCTGTCGCTTCTATACTTGCGAGTCTGTGGAACGAAATGATCCTGAAGAAAGGAAACGACACTGCACAGGATAGCAACGACCGATACTTAGGCAACATTCAAAAAGGCGGTACTTACTCTGTTGTTCCCCGTATTCCTGGTGGAGAAATTACTCCCGATAAACTAATTGTAATTGGAGAAGTCGCTAAAAAATATAATCTCTATACCAAAATTACCGGCGGTCAGCGTATTGATCTGTTTGGTGCATATTTGAATGACTTACCCGAAATATGGAAAGAATTAATTGAAGCAGGTTTTGAGAGTGGTCATGCTTACGGCAAAGCGCTGCGAACCGTTAAAAGTTGCGTTGGCTCTACCTGGTGCCGCTTTGGTTTACACGATAGTGTGAGTTATGCCATCAGAATAGAAGAACGCTACCGTGGTCTTCGTGCGCCGCACAAATTGAAGTCGGCAGTTTCGGGTTGTATTCGTGAATGCGCCGAAGCGCAGAGCAAGGATTTTGGAATTATCGCTACCGAAAAAGGCTGGAACTTATATGTCTGCGGTAACGGCGGTTCTAAACCTCAACATGCCTTGTTACTTGCGACCGATGTAGACAGCGATACCTGCATAAAATATATTGACCGTTTCCTGATGTTTTACATAAAAACAGCCGACCCGTTAACCCGTACTGCAACGTGGTTAAATAAAATGGAAGGCGGCATTGATTACCTGAAAAATGTTGTTATAAATGATAGCCTCGGTATTGCGCAACAACTGGAAGATGAAATGCAATTACTTGTTGACAGTTATGAATGTGAATGGAAAGCCGTAGTTGAAAATCCCGAATTACAGAAACGTTTTTCTCACTTTGTAAATGCGCCGGAAGAGAAAGATCCGACCATACAATTTGAACCATTAAGACAACAGAAGAGAGCGCTGGAATGGAAGTAGGGAAGTTGTGAATGGGCAATGGTGAATAGTGAAAATTATAATGATACCAGCAGTGATTTTCATAGCATCATCGTTGTGTCACTCACTTGTACGATTGTCACTTTTTTCGTCATTGCGAGGCACGAAGCAATCCGATGATCGATTGTAAACCTCTTGCTATTTATAAAGCAGATTGCTTCGTCGTTCCTCCTCGCAATGACGGACCATGAACCCAAACTCGCGATTCACGACTCGCGATTCACGGTTCTTCAACTTGCGATTAACGACTCGCGATTAACGACTAACGATTAACGGTTCTTCAACCAACGATTCGCTTCTTGCCCAATAGAATTACTACAAGTACAAGAGTGCGACGCAACGATGAATCAACAGAGTTGCAATTGCCGGGTCCATAAGAATTCTTCTTAACATATTTCTCTCGCCTTAACGATTGTTTTGCCCGTTTTAATCTGTCTTAAAACTCTCTTACTCTCTTTAGGGTAAGGGGCAAAATCATACGCATGAAGAATACCATAACTGAAAACATTACATGGTTCCCCGCCTGTAAAACTGAAGATGTTCCCGAAAACGGAGGCGTTTGTGTTAAGTATAACCACAAACAAATCGCCTTGTTCAACTTTACCCGCAGAGGCGAATGGTATGCCTCACAAAATTTGTGTCCGCACCGGATGCAGATGGCGCTTAGTCGCGGCATGATCGGCTCGTTTGAAGGAGAGCCGAAAGTCGCCTGCCCTTTTCATAAGAAAAACTTTTCGCTGGTTGATGGTCATTGTATGAGCGGCGATGATTTGAAGATTAAAACTTATCCCGTAAAAATTGAAGGTGATATAGTGTACATAGGCGTGACCGATGATAACGAAAACTATGAAACTGCCTGTGCGTAAAAAGAACCGATCATCCCTCCTCTCTGCTCATCATCCACCTGAAACACAAATTCTCAAATGTCAAATTTATCAAGGCAGCAGCAACCGTTATCAAAACTGAATGTATTCAGTCTTAAAGGGGTTCAAATGCGAACCTTCCATACAACATGGTTCATGTTTTTCGTGTGCTTCTTTGGCTGGTTCGGGCTTGCACCGCTCATGCCTTCCATTCGCGAAGACCTTGCATTAACAAAGTCACAAGTCGGAAATTTAATCATCGTTTCTGTATCAACCACCATCATTGCCCGTCTGATTATCGGCAGGTTATGCGATACCTGGGGACCACGGAAAACCGCCATATGGTTATTGGTGATCGGTTCCATCCCTGTTTTTCTTGTAGGTCTTGCAAAAGATTATACAACGTTTCTTTTTTTCAGAGCCGCTATTGGCATTATCGGTGCATCGTTCGTTATCACCCAGTTTCACACTTCCATGATGTTTGCCTCAAACATTAAAGGAACCGCAAATGCAGTTGCCGGAGGCTGGGGAAACCTTGGCGGCGGTATTACAAACATGGTGATGCCCATCATTTTCGCCACCATTGTTGGCTTCGGTTTTACCAAAGGTGAAGCCTGGCGTTATGCCATGATCGTTCCTGGCGTGATGATGTTGATCGCCGCCGTTTTATACCACCAATACACTAAGGACACACCAGCAGGCAACTATAGCGAGATTGGCAAAACCAAAAGCGTTAAAGAGAAAACAGATTGGTCTGTTTTAAAAGACTGGCGGATTTGGGCGCTCACTTTTGCCTATGCCATGTGCTTCGGTATGGAAATAACTTTCGACAATGTCGCCTCGCTGCACTTTGTTGACACATTCAAATTATCGCAATCCAGTGCAGGTTTATGGGCTGGCGTATTCGGCGCCATGAACATTTTTGCCCGTGCCTTAGGCGGTATCGTTTCCGACAAAACAGGTAAAAAATTCGGCATGCGCGGTAAAGGAATATTACTGGCAATCGTTCTTTTGCTTGAAGGCTTTGGGCTCCTGTTATTTGCACAAGCAGACACCCTCGTTTTCGCCATCGTCTCAATGTTAAGTTTTGCGCTGTTTCTTAAAATGGCAAACGGCACCACGTACGGAATTGTTCCTTTCGTGAACGAAAAAAACGTGGGTCTGATCAGTGGTATCGTCGGTGCCGGGGGAAACCTTGGTGGTATGATGTTCGGCTTTTTGTTTAAGAGCGAAACCATCACTTACGCACAGGCATTCACCTACATTGGCTACATGGTCATCGCGACGTCCGCGGTCATCTTAGTAACCAGGTTCGTAAAAAAAGAAGTCCTTGCAGAGGAAGTATTGTTGGATCGCGAAGTGGCGGTGGCCTAATGTCTGAACCATGTTGTCTGAACCATGATTTAGAGGGATTATATGGATTATGAGGAAATAAAATTTGATTAATCCATTAATCTAAAAAATCCTGCTAAATCCAGGTTCAGACAAAAGAGAGTGAGCTTTTTTATGTACCAGGCAGTTGAATAAGAAATAAACATCGTTACGTCGCACTCTTGTACTGAAGGAAGATGTCTGAACCATGATTTAGAGGGATTATATGGATTACGAGGAAATGGAGTATACACTAATAATCCATTAATCTAAAAAATCCTGCTAAATCCAGGTTCAGACAAAGAGTTCAGACAAGAACAAAAAGTACAGTGAGTGAGACAACGGGAGCCGAATAAAGAATACAAGATGGCTACAAAAAAAAATAAAAAATGAATGATAGTATAAATACAACAAACAATGCTTCTAAACTCCTCCCTTCGGGAGGCGGGGGGGCTACAACCTGTTGTTATTGCGGCGTTGGTTGCGGAGTTATAGTCCATAAAGACCGTAACGGAAAATTGCACGTGGAAGGCGACAAAGACCATCCGGTAAATAAAGGAATGCTTTGTAGCAAAGGCATGAACCTGCATTATACGGTGATGGACCAAAGCGACAGGTTATTGTTCCCTGAAATGCGCTACAATAAAAGCATGCAACGCCAACGCGTTTCATGGGACCAGGCTTTGGAAAGAACCGCTGCTGTTTTCAAAACATTGATTGATAAATATGGTCCAGACTCTGTTGGTTTTTACGCATCAGGACAATGTCTTACTGAAGAATATTATGTGGTAAATAAATTAATGAAGGGTTTTATCGGTAGTAATAATCTTGATACAAATTCCCGGCTTTGCATGAGTAGTGCGGTAGCGGCTTATAAAATGAGCCTGGGTGAAGACAATGTTCCTATCAGTTACGACGATCTTGAATTAGCTGATTGCATTTTTGTTGCCGGGGCTAACCCGGCATGGTGCCATCCTATTATCTGGAGAAGAATTGAAGTGGCAAGAAATAACAATCCGAATCTTAAAATAATAGTAAGTGACCCGAGAAAAACACAGACTTGTTCTTATGCAAATATTCACCTTCAACTAAAGCCCGGAACCGATGTAGTGCTGCATCATGCACTTGGAAGAGTGTTGATTGAGAACGGAGATATAGATATTCATTTCATTAAAGAACATGCAGAAGGTTTCGAAGCCTACCGTGATAAAGTAATGCAAAGAACCGTTGCGGAAGCAGCAGCCATTTGTGATGTAAACGAAGACGCTATAAGAGAAGCAGCATCTTATATTGGCAATGCAAAAGGCTTCATCACCATGTGGACGATGGGATTGAACCAAAGCGTGATTGGTGTAAATAAAAATTTGAGTTTAATCAACCTAAATCTTATAACTGGTCATATCGGTAAACCAGGCAGCGGACCGTTTTCATTAACCGGTCAGCCCAATGCTATGGGCGGAAGAGAAGTGGGAGGTTTATCCAATATGCTTCCTGCACACCGTAATCTTACCAATCCGGACCATCGTGCTTTTATGCAAAACTTTTGGGGCGGTGGAGTGATTGCAGAGAAACCTGGTTATACAGCAACCGAAATGTTTGAAGCCATAAACGATGGCAGGTTAAAAGCCATCTGGATAATCGGAACAAACCCGCTGGTTAGTCTGCCCGATGTAAGAATGGCTGAAGAAGGTTTGAAGAAAGCTAAGTTTGTCGTGGTACAGGATGTGAGCAATAAGCCCGAAACAATCAAATATGCAGATGTTGTTTTACCTGCTGCTGCCTGGGCAGAGAAGGAAGGAACCATGACCAATGCAGAACGAAGAATTGCCTACCTGAACAAAATAGTTGATGCACCCGGAGAAGCACTTCCCGACGCTGAAATTATTTGCCACTTCGCGCAAAAGATGGGCTTTCATGGCTTTGATTATAAAAATGCTTCAGAAATCTATGATGAACATTGCAGAACCACCGAAGGAACCAACATTGACATCACCGGTTTAAGCTACGATGTTTTAAAAGATAAGCGCAGCATTCAATATCCTTATACAAAAGCAGAAACCGGCTTCGGCACTGCAAGATTATTTACTGACAAACAATTTTATACTCCTTCAAAAAGAGCCATTATTCATGCTGTTGATGATGAAAATCAATCAGAAAAAACGAGCGACGACCTGCCGCTCGTGCTAACAACCGGACGCATTCGCGACCAGTGGCATACCATGAGCAAAACAGGGAAAGTAAGTAAGCTAAAACAACACATCGCCAACTCCTTTTTAGAAATACATCCTGATGACGCTTTGCAAAGAAATATAAAAGAAGATGAACTGGTACAGATATTTAATGGCAGAGGAACAGTGCGGGTAAAGGCAAAAATTTCAGAGGATATTAAAAAAGGCGTTGTCTTTTTACCCATGCACTGGGGTAAAATTTTAAACAGTGATTTGAACAGGGCAAACAATCTTACCAACAACCTGGTTGACCCGATCTCAAAAGAACCTGATTTTAAATTCTCCGCGGTTGAGGTTGCACTTTTTAAAAAGCCGAAGCAAAAAATCATTGTAATCGGTGCCGGTGCCGGTGCTTATGGTTTTGTAAAAAGTTATCGTGCGATTAATACAGAAGATGAAATAGAGATCTTCAGCAAGGAGAATTTTCCGTTTTATAACAGGGTAATGCTGCCGGACTATATAACCGGCGTACAACAATGGTCGCAACTGGTAAAGATGAAAGATGAAGAGGAGTATGATTTCGATATAAAACTACATCGGGGAGTTAGCATTGAACACATTGACCGGGCGGGCAAACTGGTAACCGACAGTAAAGGCATAGTTCATAGCTATGATGTTTTATTAATGGCGACTGGCAGCAGGGCGACCATGCTGAGAGACATTCCTTCTCTGAACGGCATCTTTACAATGAGAAGCCGGGTTGATGCTGACAACTTTAAAAATCATGTGGCCCCTGCAAAGGGTAAAGTTGTTATTGTAGGTGGCGGACTACTGGGTATTGAGTTAGCTGCCTCTTTACGTGAAGTGAACGTGGAAGCAACCGTTATACAACGCATCTCCCGATTGATGGACAAGCAATTGGATACCTTAGGAAGCCAGTTGTTGCACGAAGAACTTACGGACAAAGGAGTTGATATATTTTATAACGACGAAATAGAACGCTTCATAGGAAAACAACATATAACAGGCGTAAAGCTCAAAAGTGGACGGGAAATAGATTGCCAGGCAATTGTTATTGCTATTGGAACAACACCAAATATTGAACTGGCTCGTGCAGCAGGAATTGAATGTAAAAGAGGCGTTGTTGTGAATGATTACCTGCTTACCGATGACCCACACATTTATGCTATTGGCGAAATAGCAGAGTTCAAAGGTTTCTTATATGGCATAACTGCCGCCGCAGAACAACAGGCTGAAATTGTTGCCAGGCATCTAAGCGGAGACATTTCAAATTACTACGAAGGTTCTTTGCTGATGAACATATTAAAAATGCATGGAACGGATGTTTGTTCGTTAGGATTAGCGGAAGCTCCAGTAAACGATCCTTCTTATGAAGAAGTTGTCTTTATTGACAAAGCAAAGCGATACTACAAAAAGTGTGTCATTCAGAACGATCGGTTAGTCGGTGCAATATTGATCGGTGACAAAACAGAATTTGTAGAGTTTAGAGATCTTATTCAGAACAAAATTGAACTATCTGAAAAACGACTGCAACTATTGCGGTCTGGCAAAAAAGCTGAACCTGTTATTGGCAAACTTATCTGTTCATGCGGAGGAGTTGGTGAAGGAAATATTGAAAACAAAATAAAAGAAGGGTGTACGGAATTAAAAGCTTTGTGTACAGCTTCCGGTGCAGGCATGGGATGCGGTAGCTGCAGACCCGAAGTGCAGGCGATACTTGAGAGATGCTTGCCGTTACAGGAAGCAAGTTACCAGTTACAGGTTGCTGGTTTCCCGTCTCCTGCATTTTTTGCTGAATAGAATTCCAAAAAGTACAAGTGAGTGACACAACAATGTTTAATAGTAATTCTACTGTTGGCTACAAAAGACAATAGCTATTACGACAAACATAACAATCCAATGACCCAATGACCTAATGACTCAATGACCCAATGACTTAATGACTTAATGACTTAATGACTTAATGACTTAATGACTTAATATGGCTTTAACCGAACTTATATTTATCAACTTTACCGGTGGAATTGTTTCTCCCGGCTACTTACACGAAGTACTTGAAATTGCCGCTGCTGTAAAAGTGACTCATGTGCGTTTCGGGCTAAGGCAACAGTTGCTGCTCGATGTGCCGGTAAAACAATTTGCCGGTTTCAGCGATGCCTGCAACGAAAGAAATATTCGGTTTACAAAGAAAAAAGAAGCCAACCCAAATATAGTAAGCTCCTACCCTGCTGCCGGCATTTTCACTGCTGACAACTGGCTGCGCGAAGGTGTTTATAAAGACATTTTTCACTCGTTTGATCATACTCCAAAGCTTAAAATCAATATCTGCGATAGCGCTCAAAGTTTTGTTCCTTTTTTTACCGGTCATATTAATTGGGTTTCTTCAACTTCTGCGCACTTCTGGTATTGCCATGTGCGTTTTCCCGCAACTGAAGCCGTTTATTGTTTGCCTGAATTAATCTATACAAATGATATCGCAACTGTATCAAAGCAACTGGAAGCATTGCTGCATACCAAAGCAATCACTAATGAAAATGAGTTATATAAGCAACTAAAGGCAACAGTGCAATTTATATCGAAACCACTGGAGAAAGCACTTGAATTACCCAAATTTTCACTATCGTACTACGAAGGCTTTAACAGGTACGGCAACAATTACTGGCTGGGCATCTATAGACG
>Ga0160473_101732_pt1 | contig 9882 bp, 10 predicted proteins | sample HID1975I_E11MG_FD_108217 | JGI IMG/M metagenome (GOLD analysis project Ga0160473, IMG submission 108217) | Enriched soil microbial communities from UW Madison campus, WI, USA - HID1975I_E11 MG | ecosystem: Environmental > Terrestrial > Soil > Unclassified | place: USA: Madison, Wisconsin...
TCGCCGCGCGCTCGACCTCGCCCCGCCACAGGCTGTGATCGTCGACGCTGGCGTCCAGCCCGGCCTCGGCCAGGGCGCGGCTGAGGGTCGGGGCGCTGGCGGGCGTGTCCCGGTCCAGGCGCACGATGACCAGATGCGGCAGCGGCAGATCGGGCAGGACGGCCTCGCCCAGCCAGGGGCGCAGCAGGTCCTCGGCCGTCTTGCGATCCATGGCCTCGGCCTCGGTCACGCCGTCGATGCCGGCCAGGGTCTCGGCGGCGCGGGCGGCGGCGGCGGCCCCGGTCTCGCCGACGCGGGGACGGACCTGAACGGTCGCCTCGGCCCGCAGCTGGCGGGTCCAGCCATGGGCGGCGCGATCGGCCGAGGCGACGCCGACGGCCGCCAGACAGGCCAGGAAGCACAGCACCGCCACGACCACGCACAGCCAGCGCTCGCCGCCCGCGTCGCGGGGCAGCAGGGCGGGACGAGGCTGGCGCAGGAAACGCTTCATGCCGCGCCTTCCACCAGTCGGCCCTTGTCCAGCCGCAGGATCGACGCGCCCGACCGCTCGGCCAGGGCCTCGTCATGGCTGGCGATCAGCACGGTGGCCCCCAGCTTGTTCAGCGACTGGAACAGGTGCAGCAGGCGCACGCCCATGCCCTTGTCCACGCTGCCGGTGGGCTCGTCGGCCAGGATCAGGCGCGGCTTGCCGATGACGGCGCGGGCGATGGCCAGCCGCTGTTTCTCGCCGCCGGACAGGGCGCGGGGGAAGGCGTGCAGCCGGTGGCCCAGGCCGACCCACTGCAGCATTTCCTCGATATTGGCGGCGTAATCCTCGGTCCGGCGACCGGCGAGGCGCAGCGGCAGGGCGACGTTCTCGAACACGCTGAGGTGCTCCAGCAGGCGGAAATCCTGGAACACCACCCCCATGCGGCGACGCAGGGCCGGGATGTCGCGGCGCGAGGCGTGGGTCACGTCGTCGCCGAACAGGTGGATTTCGCCGTGCGTCGGCCGCTCCGACAGGGTCAGAAGGCGCAGCAGGGAAGACTTTCCTGCTCCGGACGGCCCGGTAAGGAAGTGGAAAGAGCCGCGCGGCAATATGAGGTTAACGTCCCTCAGCACGCCGGGCGTGTCCGCATACCCAAAGCCGACGCCTTGCAGGCGGACGGTCTGGGGCGCAGACTCCAGTTCGGCGGGCCGTGGTGGCGTTGGGTTCATCGGATGTCGTCAGGACCGGGGCGTAATATGAGCGTCTCGACGGGAGGGGGCTCAAGGCCTCGCAGTCAGCAGACATGATACTGACCTGCCCGTCCTGCGCCACAAGCTATTTCGTCCCCGACGACGCGATCGGGCCGAACGGTCGCCGCGTGCGCTGCCAGAGCTGCGGCGACAGCTGGCGCGCGACCTCGGACGAGCCGCTGGAGCTGACCAACGCCACCGAAACCACGGCCGCCGGCAATGTGGTCGAGTTCGGCAAGCGCGAGGACACCCCCGAATCACTGGCCGAGACGCCGGCCCCCGAACTGCCCCGCGCCTTCCGCGCCCGCGCCGAGCAGCAGCGTCGCCTGCGCCGCGCCGCGACCCACGGCGCCGTTTGGGCCGGACTGGCCAGCGGCTTCGTCGCCCTGTTCGCGGCGGGCTGGCTGTTCCGGGTCGAGGTGGTGGAGATGTATCCCCGCGCCGCCGCCGCCTATGCGCTGGTCGGGGCGCCGGTGAATCCGACCGGACTGGATTTCGAGGCCGTCAGCGCCCGGCCGTCGCCGACCAATCCCGAACGGGTGCTGGTGTCCGGCGCCCTGCGCAACGTGCGCGACAGGGAGGTCGTGGCCCCGCCCGTGCGGGTCGCTCTGCTGGACGAACACGGGGCCGAGATCGGCTATCGCATCGTGCGGATCGACGCCGCCCCGGTGCTGCCGGGCAAGCCTCAGGGCTTCGCCGTCATGATCGACGACCCGGCGGGCAAGGCCGCGGGCGTCGGCGTCGATTTCGCGCCCGAGGCGATCGCGCCCGCGCCGACTCCTGCGCCCAGGGCGTCGACCCGCCGCCCGCCCGCGCCCGAAAAGGCGCCGGAAAAGGCCGAGATGGCGGTCGAGACCAGCGGCCTGCGCCCCGCCTTCGCCACGTCGCCGCTGCCGCCGATCGAGGCCGTGGCCGTGCAGACGCTCGACAGCCCCCCGTCCGGGGCGTTATCCGCCTCTCATGGCTGACGCGACTCCCGCCCCGACCGTGCTGCTTCCGGAAACGGAGGTCGCGGCGGTCGTCGCGGACCTGGCCCGGCGCGTGGCCCCCCATATCGACGACGAGACGGTGGCCGTGGTGCTGCTGACCGGCGGCCTGTGGTTCGCGGCCGACCTGACCCGCGCCCTGTCGCGCGAGGGGCGCAATGTCCGCTTCGACGCCCTGTGGTTGGCGTCCTATGGCGACGAGCAGAACAGCCGGGGCCGGATCGACGTCCATGCGCCGCTGCAGCGGTCGGTTCAGGGGCGCAAGGTGCTGATCCTGGACGATGTGTTCGACACGGGCCTGTCGCTGGCCGAGGCGGTGCGGATCGTGAAGGCGGCGGGCGCGGCCGAGGTGTTGACCTGCGTCTTCGCTCGCAAGCCCTGGCCCCTGCCCCGCGCGCCCGAGCCCGACTTCGTCGGCTGGGAGGCGCCGAACCGTTTCCTGGTCGGCTACGGCCTGGATCACGCCGGCGGCCTGCGCGGCCTGCCGGATATCTGCGCGCTGGATTGAATTGGAGCCGACCCTCTCCCGGTGGGAGAGGGCTTGAGCCCCAAAGAGCGAAGCGATTTGCAGGGCGAAAGGGTGAGGGGTTTACCGTTCAGCCAGCGGCTTGCGCCGATGGATGCCCTCATCCGGCCCTTCGGGCCACCTTCTCCCATTGGGAGAAGGGTTGGTTACAGCCACTCCGCCAGCGGTTCCCTCGCCAGCATCTCGTCATAGGTCGGGCGCGGGCGGATGACGCTCCAGCGGTCGCCGCCGACCAGAACCTCGGCGACCAGCGGGCGGGTGTTGTATTCGCTGGCCATGACCGCCCCGTATGCGCCGGCGCTCATGAAGACGGCCAGGTCGCCGGCATGGAACGGCGGCAGGGGGCGGTCGCGGTCGAAGGTGTCGCCGGTCTCGCAGACCGGGCCGACCAGGTCGTAGGGACGCGACGCGCCCTCGCGCGGGCGGACGGGGCGCAACTCGTGGAAGGCGTCGTAGAGCGCGGGACGCATCAGGTCGTTCATCGCCGCGTCCAGCACCAGGAAGCGACGGCCGTCGGACCTCTCGTTCACCTGAATCACGCGGGTCAGCAGCACGCCCGCGTTGGCGGCCAGCAGGCGGCCCGGCTCGAAGGCGGCCTCGACGTTCAGACCCTCCAGCGCCCGCGCGGCCATGGCGGCGTAGGCGGCGGGCGAGGGCGTTTCCGCATCGCCCAGATAGGGCACGCCCAGACCGCCGCCCAGATCCAGCCGCGTGACCTCATGCCCCTGTTCGCGCAGGGTCAGGGTCATGTCGCGCAGCACGCCGAAGGCCGCCTCCAGCGGGGCCAGGTCGGTGATCTGGCTGCCGATATGGCAGGCCAGGCCGACGGGCCGGACATGAGGCGAGGCGGCGGCGCGGGCGTAGAGGGCCAGCGCCTCCTCGACCGGGACGCCGAATTTGTCGCCGACGCCGCCGGTGGTGATCTTGGCGTGGCCGCCCGCGCCGATGCGGGGATTGGCGCGGATCGCTATGTCTGAGGTCGCTATCGCTCGCGCCGCGGCCGCACGCTGCTTGAGCGACGAGGGGGCGGTCTCGGTGGCGTCGGCGTTCGCGCCTTGCTTCAGCGACGTGGCGACGGCGATCAGCCGGTCCAGTTCGGCGCCGGATTCGATGTTGATCTGGCGCACGCCGGTCTGGATGGCGAAGGCCAGTTCGGCGTCGGTCTTGCCCACGCCGGAAAAGATGATGCGGTCGGCCGGGACGCCGGCGGCCAGGGCGCGGCGGATTTCGCCCTCGGACACGGTGTCGGCGCCGCAGCCCAGTCGGGCCAGGGTGGCCAGCACCGAGACGTTGCTGTTTGCCTTGAGCGCAAAGGCGATCAGGGCGTCGCCCAGGGCCGTCCTATGCTCGTCCACCGCCGCGCGCAGCACCTGATAGTGCCGGCGCAGGGTGGCGCTGGAATAGACGTAGGTGGGCGTGCCGACGGCGTCCGCTATGGTTTCGAGCGAGACATCCTCGACATGCAGGGCACCGTCCTTCGCCTCGAAATGGTTCACGAGTAGGGGCGCTGGGCGGCCGTGCCGCCGATCGGGTTGGGCGGGCCGCCGTCGATCGGCTGCTGGCTGGACGGACGATTGATGGTCGCCGGGTCGGGCAAGGTCTCCAGCGCGTCCGAGCCGCGCGGTGCGCGTTCGGTCTCGCGCCGGGGCATCGGCGCCTCCAGGTCCGCCATGCGGCCGCAGGCGGCGGTGGAAAGGGCCATCAGGGCGACGGCGCCCGCGAGGATCAGCTTTTTCATGACAGGCGCGTCTTCCATTCGGCGATGCGCGCGCGGACCTGTTCCGGCGCGGTTCCCCCAAAGCTCTGGCGGCTGGCGCAGGAGGCCTCAGGCGTGAGCACCTTGTAAACCGCCTGGGTGATTCCCGGGTCCAGCGCCTGCAATTCGGTCAGCGGCAGTTGCGCCAGGTCCACGCCCAGGGCCTCGGCCCGCTTGACCGCATTGCCGGTGACATGGTGCGCCTTGCGGAACGGCAGGTTCAGCTCGCGCACCAGCCAGTCGGCCAGGTCGGTCGCGGTCGAATAGCCGGCGCCGGCGGCGGCGGCCATGCGTTCGGTGTCGGGGCGCAGGGCCGAAACCATGGCGGTCATGGCGGCCACCGCCAGGCCCAGGGCGTCGAACGCCTCGAACACCGGCGGCTTGTCCTCCTGCATGTCCTTGGAATAGGCCAGCGGCAGGCCCTTCATCACCGTCGACAGGGCGACGAACGAACCGATGATGCGGCCCGTCTTGGCGCGGACCAGTTCGGCGGCGTCGGGGTTGCGCTTCTGCGGCATGATCGACGAGCCGGTGGTCAGGTCGTCGGGCAGGACGGCGAAACCGAACATCGGCGTCATCCAGACCACGATCTCTTCGGCCAGGCGCGACAGATGGCCGGCGCAGATGCTGGCGGCGGCCAGGCTTTCCAGCGCGAAGTCGCGGTCGGACACGGCGTCCAGCGAATTGCCCATCGGCCGGTCGAAGCCCAGCTCGGCGGCCGTCGCGTGCCGGTCGATGGGGAAGGGTGAGCCGGCCAGGGCGGCGGCGCCCAGCGGGTTCTCGTTCATGCGAGCCCGGGCGTCGGCGAAGCGAGAGGCGTCGCGGCCGATCATCTCGACATAGGCCATCAGATGGTGGCCCAGGGTCACCGGCTGGGCGGTCTGCAGATGGGTGAAGCCGGGCATCAGGTCGCCTGCGTGCTGTTCGGCGCGGGCCAGCAGGGCGCGTTGCAGGGCCTTGAGCTGGTCGATCGTCCCGTCGCAGGCGTCGCGGACCCACAGGCGGAAGTCGGTCGCGACCTGATCGTTGCGGCTGCGGGCGGTATGCAGGCGGCCCGACGATTCGCCGATCAGTTCGGCCAGCCGCGCCTCGACGTTCATGTGAATGTCTTCATAGGCGTCGCGGAAGGGGAAGGTCCCGCCCGTGATCTCGGCCTCGATGGCGTCCAGTCCGCCCAGGATCGCCTCCGCGTCGGCGGCGGCGATGATCCCCTGTTTCGCCAGCATGCGGCAATGCGCCCGCGACCCCTTCAGGTCCTGCGCCCACAGGCGTCGATCGACGCCGATGGAGACATTGATCGCCTGCATGATGTCGGAAGGCTTGGCGGAAAAGCGCCCGCCCCATAGGCTCTGGCCCTGCTGGTGTCCGTCGGGGGACGCGGGCGTGTCGGAAGAGGCGGTCATGGGCGGCTCGAAAAAGGCGATCGGTTGGGCGGTCGCGGCGGCGGTGGTCGTCGCGCTGGGCGTGGGCGGCGGCCTGCTATACGCCAATCGCGGCGCGGGCGGCAAAGCCCCAGAGGCGGCGGCCGCGAAAAGCGAGCTGGCGCGCTTCGCCAGGGGGCCGTTGTCCAGCCTGGAGACGCCCGCCGACCTGAAGCCGGCGCCCGACTATGTGTTCCGGACGCGCGAGGGGGCCGAGGCGCGGTTCGGCGACTTTCGGGGCAAGGTGGTGGTGGTGAACCTGTGGGCCATGTGGTGCGCCCCGTGCCGTACCGAAATGCCGACGCTGGCGCGATTGCAGGCCGCCTATCCGGATAGCGACGTGGTGGTGCTGCCGATCAATGTCGACGTGGGCGAGGATGCGATCGCCGACGCGCGCAGCTTCATCGACGTGCACGAGCCCCTGCCGATGTACGGCGATCCGAAATTCCAGCTGCCGTTCGAATTCCCGGGCAAGGGCAAGATGCCCCAGACGATCCTGCTGGACCGCCAGGGCCGCATCCGCGCCACCCTGTCGGGCGAAGCCGACTGGGCCAGCCCCGAAGCGCGGGCCCTGGTCGACGCCCTGCTGGCCGAGACGGCCTAGTTCGCGGGAACGCGCTGGTCGGTGGCGGGGTCGACGGCGCCGGGCTTGCCCTCGGCGGCGGCCTCGGCCTGGTTGTCTTCAAGCTTGCTGGCGACGGAGCCGGCGCCCTTTTCGACGGCCTGTGCGGCCTTCATGGCGCCGGACTCGACGACTTCGCCCGCTTGGGCGGCGACGTCCTTGGCCTGTTCGCCGGCGGCCTCGGCCTTGACCTCGGCGGTCTCCTGCTCGGCCTGGGTGCAGGCGGCGGCGCCCATCGAGAGGGCGGCGGCGAAGGCGAGGGCGGTGGTCGTGCGGATGGTCATGTCATGTCCCCTTGGCGTAGCGCTAAACCTGGGCAGTGAACGCGGGCGGCGAGGTCGGGTTGCCGTCGATCAGCGACAGCGGCGTCAATAGGCGGACGCGCCAGGCGCCGTCGTTCGCGCCGGCCTCAAGGCTGGCCAAGGCGCCGTAGACCGCCTCCAGCCTTCGTTGAACATTGGCCAGGCCTGTCCCGGCGCCCTGGGTTTCGGGCGGTTCGGCCGGCAGCGGATTTTCAACGACGATCTCAAGCCGTTCGTTCGCGGCTCGAACCGTCAGTTTGACCGGCAGGGCGCCGCCGCCGTGCTTGATCGCGTTCTCGACCAGGGGCTGGAGCAGCAGTGACGGAATGCGCGCCTGCAGCAGCGGGTCGGGGCAGTCGACGATCAATGTCAGCGCGTCCCCCAGCCGGATTTTCTCCAGGTCGATATAGCTGTCCAGCGCATCCAGTTCGTCGTCCAGCGCGGTCAGGTGATGATCGGACTGGAGGTTGTTCCGATAAAATTGGGCCAGGCTCAGCGTCATCGCCTCAGCCTCGGCATGGCGCTTGCTGACGATCAGGGCGGTGACCGAGTTCAGGGCGTTGAACAGGAAGTGCGGATTCACCTGCAGGCGCAGGGCGTCCAGTTCGGCCCGCTGGGCGGCCAGGCGGGTTTCGAAGGCCCGGCGGATGGCGTCCATCAGGATCAGCGCCACGGTGTAGAAGCTGAAAGGCCACAGGTAGACCTGGAACGTCTGTTTGACCGCGGCCAGATAACGTGCGTCGCCGGTCCACAGGGTGGCGGGGGGCGGCATGTCGAGCTCGCCCAAGGCGACGTCGCCGATCCAGTAGGTGGTCACGATGTCCAGCCCGGTCTGGGCGATCGCGAACGTCAGCGGCAGCAGAATCAGGGCGACCACGCGCGCCGTCCGCAAACGCAGGCGCAGCGCCCGCTCGACCAACACGCCCAGCGCCAGCATCAGGGCCAGGCCGTGCGCCGCCCAGACCAGGACGGAGATCAGGATATGATTGGCGATCCACATCTCGACCGGCACGTGAATCGCCCAGACGGCGCAGGCCAGGATCAGCGCTTCGCGGTGGGGCGAAAATCGGGTCATTCGACACGACTAGCAGAAGCGTGGCGATTGCGGGATTCCCCTGCAGGTGGACACCTTGGGGCGGTTCAGCCCTGGGGCGAGCGTCGGGCGGCTTCGTCGCGGCAGGGGGCCGGTCGGTCGCAAACGATTGGATGTCAGGCCGGGACTGATGTCTGGGAGCGGCCATGGAAAGCGGGTCCATGTCGGATCGGCTGCAATCCGGGGGACACTCGTAATGCGCACTATCCTGGCCGTGACGGCCATCTCCATCCTGCTGGCCGCTTGCGGCGACACGGCCAATCCCATCGCGGCCGCCAACGGCGCCGCCGGACCGGCGATCAAGCCGGGCCTGTGGGAGGTGAGCACCACCTCGCATTTCGGCCTGTCCGAGACGGTGAAGCTGTGCATGGAGGACGCGCTCGAGACGGACCGCACCTATCTGCAGGCCGACGCGGGCGAGGGCTGCGTCGCGGAACGCAAGACCATTCCCGGCGGGCTGCACCAGATCACGCGGTGCGAGGCGTTCGGGCTGAAGTCGATGGTCGACATGACCTTCACCGGCGACGCCGAAGCCTTTGAGACCAAGGGCACGATCACCCTGAACGACGCGCCGCCGGTCAAATCCAGCCGCAAGGCCCGCTGGCTGGGGCCTTGCCCCAAGGGGATGAGCGACGGCGACGCGGTCGACGGCTGATCGTCACGACGGCGCGGCGGTCCTGATCGGGTCGCCGCTTCAGCCCTGCGGCGAGACGCGCCAGACGGCGTTGCCGACATCGTCCGCGACCAGCAGGCCGCCCAGGCGGTCAGTCTGGACGCCGACGGGGCGGCCCATGGCCTCGCCCTGTGCGTTCAGGAAGCCGGTCAGCACCTCTTGCGGCGTGCCCGACGGGAGGCCGTCGACGAAAGGCACGAAGATGACGCGGTAACCGACCGGCGGGTCGCGGTTCCACGAGCCGTGCTGTCCTACGAAGGCGCCGTTCCGAAACTGTGGCATCAACGCGCCGTCGTAGAAGGTCAGGCCCAGCGAGGCGGTGTGCGACCCCAGCGCATAGTCGGGCCGCAGGGTGCGGGCGACCATGGCGGGATTGGCCGGCTTGACCCGCGCATCGACCGTCTGGCCGTAATAGCTCCACGGCCAGCCGTAGAAGCCGCCGGGCGTGATCGAGGTCATGTAGTCGGGCGCCAGATCATTGCCCAGTTCGTCCCGCTCGTTGACCGAGACCCACAGGGCCCCGCTCTGCGGATTCCAGGCCAGGCCGACCGGATTGCGCAGGCCGGACGCATAGACGCGGCGGGCGCCGGTGGCGGGGTCGATCTCGAGCACCGCAGCGCGCTCGACCTCTTCCTCCAGGCCGTTCTCGCCGATGTTGGAGTTGGAGCCGACGCCGACATAGAGGCGGGATCCGTCCGGGTTGGCGACCAGGCTCTTGGTCCAGTGATGGTTGCGGCCCGCGGGCAGGTCGGCGACGTGCGTCGGGGCGGCGTCGATGCGGGTCTGGCCGGTTCGGTAGGGGAAGGCGACCACGGCGTCGGCGTTGGCGACGTACAGCCGCTCGCCGACCAAGGCCATGCCGAAGGGCGAGCGCAGCCCGGTCAGGAACGGCGTCTTCACCTCGGCCACGCCGTCGCCGTCGGCGTCGCGCAACAGGGTGATGCGGTCGGGGCTGGGCACGGCGGCGCCTGCCCGCCCCATGATCTTGCGCGTGAACCAGCCGCGCAGCCCGCCCGACGTGTCGGGGGGCGCGGGGGGCGCATTGGTCTCGGCCACCAGAATGTCGCCGTTGGGCAGGCGATACAGCCAGCGCGGATGGTCCAGATCAGTGGCGAAAGCCTGAACGCGCAGGCCGGCGGCGGGGGTGGGCATGCGCCCTTCGCGCCAGCCCACGGCCGGGGCGATCTTGACCGTCGGGACCAGGCTGGAATGGGGGCGGGCAACTGGGGCGTGGCGCCGTATCCGGCGCCGGGCGGCAGGGTCGGGCCGCTGCCGCAATCGGCCA
>Ga0160473_101736_pt1 | contig 9864 bp, 10 predicted proteins | sample HID1975I_E11MG_FD_108217 | JGI IMG/M metagenome (GOLD analysis project Ga0160473, IMG submission 108217) | Enriched soil microbial communities from UW Madison campus, WI, USA - HID1975I_E11 MG | ecosystem: Environmental > Terrestrial > Soil > Unclassified | place: USA: Madison, Wisconsin...
ACGACTATCGCATTATTAATATCACCACCTTTTATAAGATTGTTTGCTATGAGCCATTCCAGTTCATGAAAAAAACAAAAAGTTCTGCAAGGGGCGATCTGGGTTTTGAAATCGGCAAGGCTCTTAATAGCCGCGTGCTGTGTACCCAGTACCGGGCTATTGAAATCTATTAAAGTATTTATGCGGTATTCGTGATAAGGAAGCGCCACCATCTCTACTTTTTTTTCCTCATCAAAAAAAGTGATGTTGTGATCTATGGTGTAGTATATTTTTACTGCTTCCTGTTGTTGGATACCTGCTTTTTCCAGTGCTTCAACAAAAGGCTGGGCGCTGCCATCTAAAATCGGAACTTCTTCACCATTTATCTCTATCAAAGCGTTATCGATCTGCATACCTACCAACGCCGCCATCAGGTGCTCTACGGTACTTACCCTTGCACCATTATTCTCAAGGGTGGTGCTCCGGTTAGTTTCCACAACATAATCTACATCTGCTTTTACAATTGGTTTCCCGGGAAGGTCAACGCGTTGGAAATTTATACCCGTATTTGGAGGGGCCGGCTTTATATGCATCGTTACAGATTGTCCCGAATGTATCCCTGCACCTGAAATACTTAGTTCTTCATGTATAGTATGCTGAAAAGATTGACCGTTACTGTTCATATTACTGGCTAAAGGGCACGAAAGTATGAAAAGTATCGGATTTTAACGGTAAAGCATCCAATTATCTACTACCTGAGTGTAGAGCAGAATTGTGGTCTAAGGAAGGAGATTAACATTAACTTTTTCTTCAAGTAATTGCTTTACCTGGTTTTCCAGTTCTGTTAACCTTTTCTCCATTTCGGGCAGGTTTCTCGTAATTGCCTGGCTGCGAAGGGCACTTGTATAATCAAAGGCGGGGGAGCCGGTAACAGCGGATTTAGGGGTTTTTATAGATTTACTTACACCACTTTGTGCGTTTATCTTGCTGCCGTCAGCTATTTGAATGTGACCAACGACTCCGGCCTGGCCACCTATCATCACATTGTTTCCTATTTTAGTGCTTCCACTTACTCCGGCCTGGGCTGCAATAACCGTATTATTGCCTATTTCGACATTATGCGCTATCTGTATCAGGTTGTCGAGCTTTGCTCCGGCTCTTATTATAGTTGATCCTATGGTTGCCCGGTCAATAGTGGCATTAGAGCCAATCTCAACATTGTCTTCTATAATGACGTTTCCGATTTGCGGCACTTTTTTAAATGAGCCATCTGACTGTGGCGCAAATCCAAACCCGTCTCCACCAATAACGGTTCCGGAATGTACAGTTACATTCTTGCCGATAAGGCAGTCATGATAGATCTTTACCCCGGGATAAAGAATAGAATTATCACCAATCTTTACATTGTTGCCTATAAATACACTAGGAAATATTTTTACATTATTGCCCAGTTCACTTGCCTCACCGATATAGGCAAATGCGCCTACAAATACATTTTCACCTTTTTTTACAGTAGCAGAAATATAACTGGGTTGCTGCACCCCTTGCAGTTGCTGTGTCTTCAGTTGCTGATAATAATCGAGCAAGTTGGCGAATGCTGAGTAAGGATCAGCTACACGAATGATAGTAGAAGCAACGGGTTGCTTCAGCTCGAGCTTGTCAGAGATAATTACAATAGATGCTTTGGTAGAATACAGGAATTCTTCATACTTGGGATTTGCAAGGAAAGCAAGTTGTCCTGCTTTCGCTTCTTCAATTCTTCCAAAATTTTTTACAGCATTTTCCGGATTGCCTTCAACTTTTCCGTTTATTAGAACCGCTATTTGATTTGCAGTAAATGTCATAATTAAGAATTTAGCAAAAGCATCTGGCTTTTAACTGTAAGGGAATCTGCATTGAGACATGTTTATTGAGCCTCAACACTATTCGTAATAACAAATGTAAAATTTTTTAACCGTGCTGGTTAAGGTTTTATGTATTAGCGCGTTATCAACTTGTGAAATATCTGTTACAGTTCCATCTTTAAATAGAATGTTAATACGTTCATCCTCAGTTTTATACATTGTATTTACAGCTTCACCAGCAAAAACAAGGTATTCCGCCTCCTCAGCACTGATTCCTAACTTTTGACAAGCGCCTGCCAGTTTTTGTTGCATGAAAGTTTGTTCAAAAGGATTTGCCTGCAGTTTCGTTTTTAGCAACTTTCTGTCCAGAATTCCCTGGCACAGCGTTCTTAATACAATATCTTCCTGCTTGCTCCATATTTTAATGGCATGTATAAAATCGAAATCGTCGAGCCTTACAAAATTTCGCAGAGCTTTCTCATCCATTTTTCCTTCGAAACCGTCGATGAAATAATCTATAGCAGTTCCGGTTCCCAGGGAAACGCTATCAGAAGTATAAAGGAATCGAACCCGTTCTATAATCTTCACCAGCATTTTTTCTGCCGCCAATACTGTTCTGTGCAAATAGACCTGCCAGTACATTAACCTTCGCGCCACTAAAAATTTTTCAATACTGTAAATCCCTTTTTCTTCCACCATCAGCTCCCCATTGTTGACAGTCATCATTTTTATGATCCGGTCATAGCCGATAACGCCTTCACTTACGCCTGTGAAAAAGCTGTCTCTTGTCAGGTAATCCATCCGGTCAACGTCGAGCTGCCCGCTTACCAATTGATGTAAAAAACGCTTTGGATATTTATCGGTGAAAATATCGATCGCCATTTGCAGTTCGCCTCCAAACTCTTCGTTCAGCAACCTCATTATGTGCAGGCTCAGCGTCTCATGGTGTATACCCCGCAGCAAAACATTTTCAAGTGCATGACTAAAAGGTCCATGGCCGATATCGTGCAATAAAATAGCCGCCTTAGCAGCCACTTCTTCTTCCGGCGTAATCTCTACTCCCTTACTGCACAATTCACTTATCGCATTGCACATCAGGTGATAGGCGCCTAAAGAGTGGTGAAAACGGGTATGCACAGCGCCAGGGTAAACAAGGTGCGCCAAAGCCATCTGGTAAATGCGGCGTAACCGCTGGTAATACGTATGCGTAGTAATTCTAAAAATCAGCGGATGATTGATCGTTATAAAACCATAAACAGGATCATTAATAATTTTTCGCGGTGTTACAGACATTGAAATGTTGTTGTTAAAATAAAAGGTGCCGGCGGCAAATCTACAATTGGCTGTATTAAAAAGGGTAATTTTGAAGGATTGCACACCAAATTATTGTATGAATATGCCGTTAGCAAAAATTTTATGGGTCGATGATGAAATAGAAAGTTTACAAAGCCAGAAGATATTTTTAGAAAATAAAGGATACGAAGTTCACACATTAACTAATGGGTTCGATGCTATAGAATACGTAAAAGACAATCCTGTAGATGTGGTGCTTATGGACGAAAGTATGCCCGGTCTCACCGGCCTTGAAACCCTCGCCCGTATAAAGGAGGCGAATTCTCAGATTCCCATCGTTTTGATAACAAAAAATGAAACGGAAAATTTGATGGACGACGCCATTGGTAACGAGATCAGCGATTACCTGATCAAGCCTGTCAATCCCAACCAGGTTCTTTTGAGCCTTAAAAAAATTATCGACAACAGGCGGCTTGTTGCAGAAAAAACGACTACAGCTTACCAGCAACAGTTCCGCGAATTATTCAATTCTCTCAATAGCAATCCTGACTACAACGAATGGATGGACATTTATAAAAAGTTGATTTACTGGGAGCTGGAAATGGAGAAAAGCGACAGTCCCGAAATGCAGGAAATTCTGCAAAGTCAGAAGCAGGAGGCGAACACCGAGTTTTTCAAATTTATCAGCCGCAACTATGCTTCATGGCTCGATCCGAAGAACGATGCTCCTATTATGAGCCACAATTTGCTGCAGTTTAAAGTTTTGCCTCACGTCGAAAAAGGAGTGCCTACTTTTTTCCTGCTGATTGACAATCTTCGGTTCGATCAGTGGAAAGCAATACAGCCCTTGTTTGCCGAGAATTTCAGGATACTCGAAGAAGAGACGTTTTACAGCATTTTACCGACAGCGACGCAGTATTCACGAAATGCTATTTTCGCCGGCGCACTGCCTATTGATATCGAAAAACAATTTCCGGTAGAGTGGAAAAATGATGACGAAGAAGGCGGAAAGAACCTTTTTGAAGAAACGTTTTTCAAAGGCCAGTTAAAACGGCTTCGTAAAGACAATATCAAATACAGCTATACCAAGGTTGTTAATAATAACGAAGGACAGCAGTTGGTCAACAATATCCATAACATGATGGGCAACGACCTCAACATCATTATTTACAACTTTGTCGACATGCTCAGTCATGCCCGTACCGAAATGGAGGTGTTGAAAGAGCTTGCCGGCGATGAGATCAGCTACCGCAGTATTACCAAAAGCTGGTTCGAGCATTCATCTTTGAATCAGGCCCTCAAAAAAATTGCCGATAAAAAAGTAAACCTGATCGTTGCTACCGACCATGGAACCGTAAAGGTAAAAACGCCTTATAAAGTGATTGGCGACAAGCAAACTACCACCAACCTGCGTTACAAGCACGGCCGTAATTTAAACTACGAGCCCAAAGACGTATTGGCCTTCAAAGACCCAAAGCAGGCCGGTTTGCCAACGCCCAATGTAAATTCGTCTTTCATTTTTGCCAAGGAAGACGGCTTTTTGTGCTACCCCAACAACTACAACCATTTTGTAAATTATTACCGCAATACTTTTCAGCATGGCGGTGTAAGTATGGAAGAAATGATAGTGCCGGTTATCAAGATGGTCAGTAAAGTATCGTAATATTTTTAGAAGAAGTTTTTGGTAGTCAGCAATATTTCTTCATTCAACATTCTTGCGTCGCACACTGCAACTGGCGGAAATTCAAATCATCTTTTTCCAAAGCGAATGGTGTGGATAATTGAATAGGTAAGTAAACCGGAGTAAAATTATTTTTGCCTTATAAACAAGAGCTGCACTACAGCAGAAGCGTATGAAGTACAACCAGGCAACACTAAACAAAATTGAAAAGATCTTAGACGAAGGCGAATACGTGGTGCGTTACGAAAGAGGTACTTTTCAAAGCGGTTATTGCATATTAGAAGCAAAGAAAGTGGTGGTGCTCAACAAATTTTTAAGCATCGAAGGCCGCATCAATACGCTGGTCGATCTTTTACCCCAGCTAAATATAAATTTAGACCTGCTTACCCACGACTCTCAAAAGTTGTATGACGAGCTAAAAAAGAAAGCAGCCGTCGAAGCAGCGAAACAGCAGGCAGAAGTAAAAGAAAACGACCAGCTTTTCGACAATATGCCTCAAGACGCAGCGATCGAGCCAAATGAAGAGTAGGGCGCCATACGGGAAAAATCGTAAAAGAGATATAGAATTTATCAAACTAAAATGAGTGAGGAAGCATCAATAAGAAATCTATCTGAAACAATTTTATCTTTTAATAACTGGAATAGACCGCAAGACTTTGAAGCGTATGTTTTAGAAAGAACTACAGATATTAAGGAAAAGGAAGTTTTTAAGAAGATTTGGGCGACTGCAATTGACTTTGACAATTGGAATACAGGTAGCCTCAATGATGGTAGCGACAAAGCTATTGCTCTTATTGAACAACGTTACCAGTTAGACGAAAAAGTTTCAAAGCAAATTGCCAACGCTGCCGCATTTCAATGGAAATAGCAGCGAATTGAATAGTACGAACACCTAACAGTGTCTTCATAAAATTGTGTCTGGACATCAAGCATTCCAACTATAAATTTCCATTTTTGCTTTTGTAGTTAATTGAAACAGGCGTTTTTCAATTGCCACAACTTAATAAACACTTTAACGTTTTCCGCTACCGCGACTGACAATAAAAAAGATGAGGAACAAGCGTAATAGCTTGATACTTTGAAACGAAAATCGGCCACCTTTTAGTTCTGTCAATCGTCTTTCCATCGTATTAAATGTAACATAAACCGGAAAAAGTTCCACAAAGATTTGCCGATGAACGGAGCGTCGCAACAATGATGCTTCATAGTACAATTGCTGACTCAACAAAAATAGATCTTAACTGACATAGTTTTCATCTGGAACAAGTGTTACAAATTTTGTCTTTCGATAAATAGTCATTTTCATGTAGGTTTGTAATAGTGACTTATCCTACTCTCACAATAACTTTTTTGGGTACCGGCACCAGTACCGGCGTTCCGATGGTGGCTTGCGAATGCGAGGTTTGCACGTCGGATGATATTCATGATAACAGGCTTCGAAGCAGCATTTTGGTGCAGTCGGCTACCACAACAATAGTGGTAGATGCGACGCCTGATTTCAGGTACCAGATGCTGAGAGAAAAAGTAAAACGCATCGACGCCGTACTGATCACTCACCCGCACAAAGACCACGTGGCGGGAATAGATGATACGAGGCCTTTCCAGTTTTTTTCGCACAAACCAACCGAGGTGTACGGCAACAAAATATCGCTTGAAGGCGTAAAAAATGAAATCCCATATGCTTTCGCACAATTGCAATACCCGGGAATACCGAAAATAAACCTGCATGAGATTTCTTTAGATCCTTTTACAATCGGCGATATACCTATAACGCCTGTCCTGGTATGGCATTATAAAATGCCTGTATATGGTTTTAGGTTCGGAAAGTTTACCTACATAACAGATGCAAAAACAATAGACGAGCCCGAAAAGGAGAAAATAAGAGGAAGTGAAATTATTGTGCTCAATGCATTGCGAAAAGAATCGCATATCTCTCATTTTACTTTGAGTGAAGCGGTCGACCTGGTAAAGGAGTTGCAAATTCCAAAGGCTTATTTAACGCATATCAGTCACCAGTTAGGTTTGCATAACCAGGTAAATAAAAGCCTGCCAAAAGGAATTGAACTTGCGTACGACAGATTGAAGATTATGATTTGAAGGAAATCCTAGTTATATTCATAAGCTGGAACTACGGCTATATGAAAAGATGGTGGCAACATACCGTAAAAAATTACCTGACCTTTACCGCCAGAGAAAGGATCGGATTATTCGTTATGGCGCTGTTTGGCGCTGGCTTTTACCTCTTTTCACATTATTACCCGGTAAATAAACACCTGGTCAGGAACGATGATTTTCAGCAGGAGCTGACGCAGTTAAAAATTTCGATCGACACTTCACACGGCTACAATGATTTTCGCCGCGACGATAATTTCGCTGATCTCTACAGGCCAAAGCAATATACCAATGATGCACCTTTTCGGGGCGAGCTGTTTGCTTTTGATCCAAATACCCTTACCGCAGATGGGTGGAAAAAGCTGGGAATAAGAGATAAAACAGTAAACACTATTCAAAATTTTATTGCCAAAGGCTATAAGTTTAGAAAACCGGATGACCTGCGTAAAATCTACGGGTTGAAGCCGCAGGATGCGGACCGGCTTATTCCTTACGTTCGTATTGCCGGGAAAGAAGATCAACCGGTTGTTGCGTTTGCAGCCAATAACAGCACTTATAAAAACACTGCTGCACCAGAGCCAAGGCCGATAAAAATCATTGATATTAATACAGCCGATACCGCAGCATTTATCGCTTTGCCTGGTATTGGCAATAAACTTGCCACCAGGATTGTAAAGTTCAGAGAAAAATTAGGCGGGTTTAGTTCTGTTGTGCAAGTGGCAGAAACGTTTGGATTGCCTGACAGCACTTTTCAACAAATAAAGCCCCGGCTGCAACTTAACAATTCGGTTTTAAAGAAAATCAATATCAATACTGCTGATGCAAATGAATTGAAGAACCATCCCTACTTTAAATGGAATATTGCCAATGCAATAGTCAACTACCGTTTGCAGCACGGCAACTATAAGTCGCTCGACGATCTGCACAAGATTGAAATAATCGACGACGAATTATTTAATAGAATAGCGCCTTATCTTATTTTCTAAGTCTTTTTGTGGATTTAAATTTGCTATCCCTCCCGCAGCAACTGGTTTCCAGTCTGTTATTGTACTTTTATCTATAATTAAAGAGATCGCTGATTATGAATTTTGAAGTGTCTGAATTAACGCAACAAGTAGCACAAACTGCCAAACATTTTGCAAAACAATATATTAAGCCCAACGTGATGAAATGGGACGAATCGCAGGAATTTCCGTTAGAAATTTTCAAAAAATTGGGTGAGTTAGGCTTAATGGGCGTGCTGGTTCCCGAGGAATATGGCGGCGCAGGTTTATCATATTACGAATACATTGAGGTCATACAGGAAATAGCAAAAGTGTGCGGTTCTATCGGCCTCAGCGTTGCTGCACACAATTCGCTGTGTACAGGTCATATCTTATTATTTGCAAACGAAGAGCAGAAAAGAAAATATTTACCTAAGCTGGCAACAGCAGAATTCCTGGGCGCCTGGGGATTGACAGAACCGAATACCGGCAGCGATGCGGGTAATATGAAAACGACCGCCGTTCGAGAAGGCAATGAATGGATATTAAACGGTACAAAAAACTGGATAACGCACGGTATTTCCAACGATGTTGCGGTAGTTGTTGTACGTACTGGTGAGCCGCGAACCAGCGGAAACAGCACTGCATTTATCGTGGAGAAAGGAACCCCCGGCTTTTCAGGCGGCAAAAAAGAAAACAAACTGGGCATGCGGTCAAGCGAAACCGCCGAAATGATCTTTGATAATTGCCGCATTAGCGATAGTCAACGATTGGGTGAGGTGGGCGACGGTTTCAGGCAAGCACTTAAAGTGCTGGATGGCGGAAGAATTTCTATCGCCGCGTTGAGCCTGGGAATTGCAAAAGGCGCTTTCGAAGCCGCCTTACAATATTCTAAAGAGCGCCACCAGTTTGATAAGCCGATATCAAGTTTCCAGGGTATCAGTTTTAAACTGGCAGATATGGCGACTGAAATCAATGCGGCAGAATTGCTGACACAACAGGCCTGTGATTTAAAAATCCGGGATCAAAAAATGACAAAAGAATCTGCTATGGCTAAATATTATGCAAGTGAAGTGGCAGTGAAAGTAGCCACGGATGCAGTGCAGATCTTTGGCGGCTATGGCTATACCAAAGATTTTCCCGTAGAAAAGTTTTACCGCGATGCAAAACTTTGCACCATCGGCGAAGGAACCAGCGAAGTGCAAAAAATAGTGATCGCAAGAGAGATCTTAAACGAATAGCCATGTTATAATGATTAGTAAACCGGCTTTGGTATTTCATAGCATCATCGTTGCGTCGCATTACGTTCATCGGCAAACCAATGTGGAACTGTAGTTTTTATTGCCGGTTACCTTACAGCTTCACATATCTTCTTTGGCAAAAAAGAGGCTGCAACTAATTAAAGATGCAGCCTCTTTTTACTATAGTATTCTCTATAATTTTCTTATTGTCCAAAACCACCAAATCCTCCAAATCCTGAGTTACCGGAATTTCCTGATTCTTTAGAAGTAAAGATCTGGTCAACGGCTCCGCCGAGCATTGGGAACTTTTCTTTTACAAATCCGGCAATGGTTTCAATTGCTTTTTGTGCCTGGTCCGGAGTTAATCCTGCTTGTTGTGTTAACCGTTCTATTATCTCGTTCATACTTTTTAAAATTTAGTGTGCAATATAGTTTTAATGTTGAAGTATAGAAAAAAGCGTTCCATGTATTGCAGAGTGGTTCTCGCAGAAAACGCGGAAGGCGCAGAAAAGGAATTTTGTGTATTTATATTCATGCGGATGACTGATCTGAATACTGCAGCACTTTATATATTTTATGATGGAACACTGATTTTTTAGGATTGTTAGGCAATGTCATTAACTTAAGCAATCAGACGGGTTTATAATTCATATGGTGCTTGCGCTTTGGCTGATGATTTCGTTTAAATTTTCTGCCTGGTCTTATAGGTTCTGTAATATCAGATAGCCGTC
>Ga0160473_101744_pt1 | contig 9815 bp, 13 predicted proteins | sample HID1975I_E11MG_FD_108217 | JGI IMG/M metagenome (GOLD analysis project Ga0160473, IMG submission 108217) | Enriched soil microbial communities from UW Madison campus, WI, USA - HID1975I_E11 MG | ecosystem: Environmental > Terrestrial > Soil > Unclassified | place: USA: Madison, Wisconsin...
ATGCTGAAGTCGGCGATCTTCGGCGGTACCGCCGCGCTGGTGGCGTCGTACGTGGGCTTCCACGCCGAACCCACCATCGAAGGCACCTCGGTGGCGACCACCCGCGCGGTGGTCAACGCCTCGCTGCTGGTACTGATGTTCAACTTCGTGCTGTCGGCAATGATGTTCCGCTGAACACCGATCCATGAAACCCGCCCGGGCACGCCTGGGCACCTGACAAACGAACAGTGAGACAACCATGGCCATCCGCGGTCCCAGACTTGAATTTTCCGTCGGCGCATTCCTGCTGCTGGCGCTGGCCTCGCTGCTGGTGCTGGCCGTCGCCTCCACCAACCAGCGCTGGGGCTTCGGCAGCGACGGCTACGAACTGAAGGCGCGCTTCACCCAGATCGGGCAGCTGCGCAAGCAGGCCCCGGTCAAGATCGGCGGCGTGACCGTCGGCCAGGTCGGCGCGATCGAGCTGGACCCGCTCAAGTTCGACTCCATCGTCACCCTGAAGCTGGACCCGAAGTTCAAGGATCTGCCGGCCGACACCTCGGCCGGCATATTCACCAGCGGTTTGCTCGGCGAGAGCTATATCGGACTGCAGCCGGGCGGTGACCCGGACGTGCTCAAGTCCGGCGACGAGATTGTCTTCACCCAGCCGGCGGTCGACCTGCTGCAGCTGGTTGGCAAGTACATGTTCAGCGGCCCGGCCAACGCCGGCGGTGCTGAGTCCCAGGATGCCCAGGGCGCAGAAGCGCCTGCAACGGAACCGCAGAAATGAACCTCAAACTGATCCCCGCCCTGCTCACCTCGGTCCTGCTCGCCAGCACCCCGTCGCTCAGCTTCGCCCAGGCTGCCCCGGCCCCGGCCGCTGCTGCGCAGAACGACGCCGGCCAGGCCGTGCTGGACGCCAGCACGCGCATCCTGAGCACGCTGCAGCAGCGCCGCAGCGAGTTCCGCGCGAACCCGACGGTGCTGCGCACCTTCATCAACAGCGAGCTCAACAAGACCTTCGACCGTGACTACGCCGCCCGCCTGGTGCTGGGCGTGCACGGCCGCGGCGCCTCCGACGCCGACGTCAAGCTGTTCGCCGATGCCATGGCCGACAACCTGATGCAGCGCTACGGCTCGGCCCTGCTGGAAATCCAGGGCAAGCCGACCTTCCGCCTGAAGGGCCAGTCGCCGCTGCCGGGCAACCGCGGCGTGCGCGTGTCCACCGAACTGATGCGCGCCGGCAACGAGCCGACCCCGGTCGACTACCTGATGCGCAACGTCAACGGCCAGTGGAAGATCTTCGACGTGATGATCGAAGGCATCTCCTACGTGCAGACCTTCAAGACCCAGTTCGATGCGCCGCTGCGCCAGAAGTCGATCCAGCAGGTGGCCACCGAACTGCGCAACGGCACCATGCAGGCCGGTCAGGCGCCCCGTGGCAAGTAACCCGGCCAGTGTGCAGCGCAACGGCACGGCGCTGGTCTTCAGCGGCGTGCTCGACCGCACGGCGGTGACCACCCTATGGCCGTCGCTGTCGTCACTGGAGGGCGTGCGCCAGCTCGACCTGACGGCGGTGACGCGGGTGGACAGTGCCGGCCTGGCGCTGCTGGCCGAACTGGCGGCGCGCCTGCGCGGCCAGGGCAGTGCGCCGGACATCGTGGGCAGCCCCGCCGGTTTCAACGAACTCAGCGCCGCCTACCGGCTGGCGCCCACCCTGGATTTCCATGCCCTTTCTGCGGCGAGCTGACATGAACGTCATACGCACCCTCCCCCTGTTGATCCTGGCCCTGGCGCTGAGCGCCTGTGCCGGCAAGCCCGCGCGTGACAGCGCACCGGCCAGCGTTGCCGTGGACACCGCTGCGGCGTCCACGGACGCCGTGCCGGCCGCACCTGTTGATGCCGATGCCGATGCAACGGCCGCCAGCGCCAGCCAGCCGGTCGCAGCGGCGTCGGCCAGCACCCCGCCGCCGGCCACCGGCGAGACCGCCCCGACCAACGCCGAAGACGACTTCGCCGCGTTGTACGGCGGCCCGGCGCCGAGCGTCGATGGCACCGAGCCCAATCGCGCCACCTACGATCCGTGGGAGCCGCTCAACCGCCGCGTGCACAGCTTCAACAACGTGGTCGACCGCGCCATCGCCCGTCCGCTGGCCACCGCGTACACCCACGTGGTGCCCCGCTTCGCCCGCACCGGGGTCAGCAACTTCTTCAACAACCTGCGCGCACCGGTGACCATCACCAACCAGCTGCTGCAGGGCCGTCCGGATGATGCCTGGGACAGCCTGGGCCGGTTCCTGATGAACTCCACGCTGGGCATAGGCGGTCTGTTCGACCCGGCCAGCAAAGCGCTGGTGCCCAGCCGCAAGGAAGATTTCGGCCAGACCCTGGGGGCCTGGGGCTGGCGCCGTTCGCGCTACGTGGAACTGCCGTTCTTCGGCCCGCGTACCGTGCGCGACGTGTTCGGCCTGGCCGGCGACATGCCGCTCTCGCCGATCCGCACCATCGAGGAAGACAAGGTGCGCATCGGTCTGCAGGGCCTGCAGCTGGTGGACATGCGGTCGCAGTTGCTGGCCATCGACGACATGCGCGACAACGCCGTGGACGAGTACACCCTGGTGCGTGATGCCTGGCTGCAGCGCCGCAACTACCAGATCGAGAACGACCTGCGCGGCAAGCATGCCCGCGGCAAGGACGCCGACGACACCGCCCCGATCCCGATCGATGCGATGCCGATGCCCAACTGGGGCAACTGACCGGACAAAAAAAACCCCGCCTTGGCGGGGTTTTTTCATGGGCGTGCGGCCCTGCACCGCCGTGGCTCAGACGGCCAGTGCGGCGTCGATCGCGGCCACCAGGCGGGCATCGTCGGCCGGCACGTCCGGGGCGAAGCGGCCAATGACCTGGCCGTCGCGGCCGATCAGGAACTTCTCGAAGTTCCACAGCACGCCCGGCGCCGGGTTGACCACCAGCTCCGGGTACTTGGCCACGGCGCCCTGCAGCTTCTCGCGCATCGGGCCTTCGCCGGTGGCGGTCGGCTGTGCGTCGGTCAGCGCGCGGTACAGCGGGTGCACGTCATCGCCGGCCACGCTGATCTTGGCGAACAGCGGGAAGGCCACGTTGTATTCCAGCTGGCAGAACTGCTGGATCTCCGACTCGCTGCCCGGCTCCTGGGCCAGGAAGTTGTTGGCCGGGAAACCCAGCACTTCCAGGCCGGCGTCGTGCTTGGCCGCGTACAGCTGCTGCAGGCCTTCGTACTGCGGGGTCAGGCCGCACTTGGAGGCCACGTTGACCACCAGCAGCACCTTGCCGCGGTAGTCGGCCAGCGACGACGGCTGGCCTTCGATGGTGGTAACGGGGATGTCGTAGACAGTCTGGCTCACTACAGGTTCCTTGGGTTGGGACAGGAACGCCACGGGCTCGCCCATGGCGGGAAAGATTCAATCAACGCAGATCGTGCCCACCGCCACGCCGCCGTCGATGCGCTGGCGGCAGCCGAAGTTCTGGCTGATGTCGGTCTGGCAGACGCCGCGCGCCTTGGCACCGGGGGCCACCTCGCCCTGGGCCAGGCACTGGCCGGTGCAGTCCGCCTTGGTGCTGCAGGCCTTGCCGGCATCGGCGTAAGGCACCACGCATTGCACGCGTTGCAGCCGGCCCAGCGGCGTGAGCTGGCCACCGGCCTGCCGGCACGCGGCCGCATCCAGGTGTGCCGAGGTGGCGGTAGCGGCGCCGTCGGCAGGCCCGGGGGCACCCGGCGTGGAGGTGGTGGCGCAACCGGCGACGGCCAGCAGCAGGGACAACAACACGGTCAGGCGCATGCGGGTTTTCCTTGAACGATCGACAGGTGCACAGCATGCGCGATCACGTGCATGCGGTGCATGTACGCCAGGTGTCAGTCCTGCGCGCCGCTGCCCTCGTCCAGACCGCTGTCATCGTCGTCGCCGGTGGCGTCGTCCAGCAGGTCCTGGCTCTGCTCGGCGGTGAGCGACTCCACCCCGCGCAGGCGGCGCTCGATGGTGCGGGTCTTGCGGCTGGCTTCGCCCAGGCTGCGGCCAACCGTGCTGATCTGCTTTTCGGCCTTTTCCAGGATGCCGGCGAACTTGCCGAACTCGCTCTTGACCGCGCCCAGCAGGCTCCACACCTCGCTGGAACGCTGCTCGATGGCCAGCGTGCGGAAGCCCATCTGCAGGCTGTTGAGCAACGCGGTGACGGTGGTCGGGCCGGCCACCACCACGCGATGCTCGCGCTGCAGCAGGTCGACCAGGCCGGGGCGGCGGATCACTTCGGCGTACAGGCCTTCGGTGGGCAGGAACATCACCGCGAAATCGGTGGTGTGCGGTGGCACGATGTACTTGTCGCAGATCGACTTGGCCTGGATGCGGATGGCGCGTTCCAGCTGCGCGCCCTGCACGCGCACGCCGTCGGCGTCGCCCTGTTCCTGCGCATCGAGCAGGCGCTCGTAATCCTCGCGCGGGAACTTGGAATCGATCGGCAGCCACACCGGGGTGTCCTCGTGGCCACGGCCGGGCAGGCGCACGGCGATGTCGACCATTTCCCCGCTGTCCGGGCGCACCTTCACCCCGCGTGCGTACTGCTCCTGGGTCAGGGTCTGCTCCAGGATGTTGTCCAGCTGCACTTCGCCCCAGCTGCCGCGGTTCTTGACGTTGGTCAGCACGCGCTTGAGGTCGCCCACGCCGGTGGCCAGCTGCTGCATTTCGCCCAGCCCGCGCTGGACCTGCTCCAGGCGGTCGGAGACCAGCTGGAACGAGGCGCCCAGGCGCGCTTCCAGCGTGGTCTGCAGCTTCTCGTCCACGGTGACGCGCATCTGGTCGAGCTTTTCGGCGTTGTCGGTCTGCAGGCTCTTGAGCTGCTGCTCCAGCGTGGCGCGCATCTCGCCGATGCGGGCTTCGTTGCGCTGGGTCATCTCCTGCAGGCGCAGGCCCAGCGATTCGGCCAGGCGCTGCTGCGACTGCGCGGTTTCCTCGCGGCCCTTGCGGGCGTCTTCGCCCAGGGCCTGGCGCAGCGCGACCATGTGGCTGTCGGTGCGCGTGGTCAGGTCCACCAGCTGCTGGCCGAAGGCCTCGATGCGGGCCTGCTGCTGCTGGCCGAACACGTCCAGCTGCGCGCGCATGTCGTGCAGGCGCTGGGCCAGCAGTTCGCCGGTGCGCTGCTGGGCCAGCGCGCTCTCTTCGCGCGCCTTGCGTGCGTCTTCGCCCAGCGCATCGCGCAGCAGGTCCAGGCGCTGGTCGGTGCGGGTGGACAGGTCAGTCAGCGCGCGCGCGAAGGATTCCAGCCGCGCGTCCTGCTGCCGGCCCAGGCCTTCCAGCTGCTCGCGCAGTTCGCCGCGGCCCACCCGCGCTTCATCGCGCAGGGCCTGCTCAAGGCCGTCGTGCTGGGAACGCCGCAGCAGGACCAGCAGCTGCAGGACGAGGACGACACAGACAAGGCCGCCAAGGATCAGAAATTCGGTTTGCATGCACGCAAGTGTAGGCTGAGCCGGTCTCATTGGCTGCGTCGGGTGCAGGCGTGGTTCGCACGGCGGGGTCCACGTGCGGGGGTCGCCCGGCACGTGGACAAGGGCGTGCCTTGGCGTCTTTCAGAGCTGGGTGAACACCTGCTCGCGGGGCAACCGCGACTTGGGCAGGTCGGCATTGAAGTTGGCCGCACTGCCGTAGCCCAGCGCCACCAGCACCACGCTGGTGAAGCCGCGTGCGCGCAGGCCCAGTTCGGCGTCGAGCACATCGGCGTCGAAGCCTTCCATCGGGGTGGCGTCGATCCCGTGCACCCCTGCGGCCAGCAGCAGCGTGCCCACGGCCAGGTAGGTCTGCTTCTGCATCCAGTGCTGCACGTCGCCCAGGGTGTGGCGGTGCAGGTCGACGTAGTGGTGCAGCGCGCCGCGCTGGCCTTCGCGCGCCGCCTCGGTGGGATAGCGGCCGTCGGCGGATTCCTGGTCGATCACCTGGGCCAGGTACGCATCATCGATACCGGTGCGGGTGGCGAACACGATCACATGCGAGGCGTCGGTGATCTTGGCGGTGTTGTAGGGCTGGTTGGGCTGCGTGGCGCGGGCGATGCGCGCCCGTGCTTCGGCGGTGCCGGCCACCAGGAAATGCCACGGCTGCGAATTCACCGACGACGGTGCGTTGTGCAGCACCTCCAGCAGGTCCTCCAGCACCGCGGGCGGCAGCGTGCGGGTGGGGTCGTAGGCCTTGGTGGTGTGGCGGCGCAGGGCCACCGGAGCGAGGGTCATGGGAACAGATTCCAGTGCAGGTTCAGTAGGGGGTTCAGAAGCCTTCGAGGACCAGCTTGCCGCGTGCGCGGTGGCTCTCGATCAGGGCGTGGGCCTGGCGCAGGTTGGCGGCATTGATGCGGCCGTAGTGCTCGCCCAGGGTGGTGCGCAGCACGCCGGCATCCACCAGCGCGGCGACGCGTTCCAGCAGGGCGTGCTGGCGCTCCAGGTCGGGCGTGTTGAAGCTGGAGCGGGTGAACATCGACTCCCAGTGCAGCGACAGGCTCTTGCGCTTGAGCGCCATCACGTCGAGCTGGCCGGGGTCGTCGATCAGCGCCAGCTGGCCCTGCGGGGCAAGCGCGGCCACGATCTGGTCATAGTGCTGGTCGGTGTGGGTCAGGCTGGCCACGTGGCTGACCTCGGCGATGCCCAGCCGCTGCAGACCGTCGGTGAGCGGCTGCGAATGGTCGATCACATGGTGCGCGCCCAGGCCGTACACCCAGTCCTGGGTATCCGGGCGCGAGGCGGTGCCGATCACCGTCAGCCGGGTGAGCTGGCGCGCCAGCTGGACCAGGATCGAGCCCACGCCACCGGCCGCGCCGACCACCAGCAGGGTCTGGCCCTCGCCACCGCCTTCGGCAATGCGCAGGCGGTCGAACAGCAGTTCCCAGGCGGTGATCGCGGTCAGCGGCAGCGCCGCGGCGGCGGCATCGTCCAGGCTGCCGGGCTTGTGCCCGACGATGCGTTCGTCCACCAGCTGGTACTCGGCGTTGCTGCCCGGGCGCCCGATCGCGCCGGCATAGAAGACCGCGTCGCCCGGCTGGAACAGGGTCACCTCATCGCCCACGGCATCGACGATGCCGACCGCGTCCCAGCCCAGTACCCGCGGCTCGGTCACGGCCACGCCGTTGCGCACCTTGGTGTCGACCGGGTTGACCGAGATCGCACGGACCGCCACGCGCAGGTCGCGCGGGCCCGGCTGCGGGATCGGCAGGGTGATGTCCTGCAGCGCGCGCGGGTCGCTGATCGGCAGGCCATGTTCGGTGTAGGCAACAGCTTTCATCGGGGCAGGTCCGTTCGGGAAGACGCACAGCCTGCGCTTCACGGCGCGGGCCGGAAAGGCGCAGAATCGGGCAGCACTTTCACTGTGGGAATGAAAATGGTCCGCATCGACGATCTCGGCCTGTTCGTGCGTACCGCCGCGCTGGGCAGCTTTTCCAACGCCGCGCGCGAAGCCGACCTGCTGCCCGGGCAAGTCGCCGCGGCGGTGGCCCGGCTGGAGCGTGAGCTGGACCTGCGCCTGTTCGTGCGTTCCACCCGCAGCCTGCGCCTGACCGCCGAAGGCGCGCTGTACCTGCCCTACGCGCAGGAAGTGCTGGCCGCGCTGAGCGAGGGCCAGGCACGGGTGCGGGGCGAGGACGCCGAACTGCGCGGGGTGCTGCAGGTGGCCGCGCCGTCGGACCTGGGCCGCAACGTGCTGCTGCCGTGGCTGAGCGAGTTCCGCAGCGCGCACCCGAAGCTGCAGCTGCGCCTGCACCTGTCCGACCAGGTGGCCGACGTGTTCCGCGATCCGGTCGACATCGCCTTCCGCCTGGGCCGGTTCGACAACGCCAGCTACGTGGCGCTGCCGCTGCTGCCAGGCAACCGCCGGGTGCTGGCGGCCTCGCCGGACTACCTGGCCCGGCATGGCACGCCCGACAGCCTGGACGCGCTCAAGGACCACCACTGCCTGCTGTACCAGCTGGCCGGGCGCGCCTACGACCGCTGGAACTTCGAGACCGATGGCCGCCGGGTCGTCGTGCCCGTACGCGGCAACATGGTCTGCGACGATGCCGACGTGGTCCGGCGCTGGGCCGTGGCCGGCGAAGGCATCGTGTTCAAGTCGTGGCTGGATGTGTGCGCCGACGTGCGTGCCGGGCGCCTGCAGGTGCTGCTGGGCGGTGCCGGCGACAGCCTGCCGTTGAACCTGGTGTGCCCACACCGCAAGCAGTTCTCCCCCGCGATCCGCCAGCTGCACGCGATGTTCGAACAGCGCCTGCAACCGCTGCTGAAGGATCTGCCGCGCGTGGCCGGCTGACGCTATCGGGATGCGGGGCGGTGCCGGACAATGGCGCTCCCCCGTAGTCGAGTCGCCGCCATGCCGTGGATGGGCATCCAGGACCTGTGGACCTTCGTTGCCGCCGTGCTGGTGTTCCTGGCCCTGCCCGGCCCGGGCACCTTCACCCTGCTCACCGCCACCGGCCGCGGGGGCGTGCGCGGCGGCTACACGGCGCTGTTCGGGCTGCTGCTGGGCGACCAGATCCTGATGTGGCTGGCGGTGGCCGGCGTGGCCGCGCTGCTCAAGGCCAACCCGCTGGTGTTCCACGCGGTGCAGTACCTGGGCGCGGCCTACCTGGTGTGGGTCGGCATCAGCCTGCTGCGCCGGCCGCGCGGTGGGGCGAAGAAGGCGGCATCCGCCTGCAGCCCGGCCACTACTTCCGCCAGGCGGTGCTGATCAACCTGCTCAACCCGAAGGCGATCATCTTCTACATGGCCTTCCTGCCGTTGTTCATCGACCCGGCCCGCCACCAGGGCGTGGTCACGTTCGCGACCATGGCGGTGATCATCTTCGTCATGGGGCTGGCGTATTGCTCGGTGCTGATCGGGGTGGGCAACCTGTTGCGCCGTAGGATTCTTCAGCATCCTCGTGTAGGACTTTTCTTGAAGCGCGTGGCGGGTGTTTTCCTGATCGGATTCGGCGTGCGGCTTGGCGTCAGCGGCTGACGCCCCGCCGGGCGGGCCGATGCGCCGATCTGGCGGGCACCGGTGCCGCGTGGCGAATAGACAACGTCATCAGAAGGCGTCTTTTCAATCGGGAACTTGAGATTCCCCGCGACGCCCGCGCGGTGTCCAATCGGCCCCGTCGCCCAACGGTCGCCGTCCAGCGCGACCGCGCGCCCCACGCGAGGAACCCGATGCCGCCCGTGTACTTCGTCCACCACCTTGCCGGTCACAGCGAACGCCTGCTCGGCATGGCCACCGACCGCGTCGATCTGGCCCACCCGGCGGTCAGCCGCATCGTCGCCGGGCTGCAGCCGCTGGATCGCATCGATCTTCGCGCGTGCCGATTCGACTGCCAGGCCAGCCTGGACCTGGCGTTGCGTCGGCGCATCCGCGAGGCCGAACACGCCGCGCAGGGGTGGCGGGTGTTCGACGCGCAGGGCGTGTTGCGCTGCAAGCGGTTCCCCTGCGACGAGCGGGTGGTGTTTCCCCACGGGCTGCCCGGCGATGCGGCGTGGCTGCGCACGCTGGTGGACGACCGGCGCGGCCCCCTCGCCGGCTGACACGCGCCGGCTCAGCGCGCGTCCAGCGCCTGCCGCAGGTGGTCGATGAACACCCGCAGCTTGGGTGCCATCTGGTCGCGTGCCGGGTAGTACAGGTGGAACCCCGCGAACGGCTGCTGCCAGTCCTGCAGCACGCAGCGCAGGCGCCCGGCGTCCACGTCGGCGGCCACCACGGCCTCGAAGGCCTGGCCCATGCCCAGCCCGGCACGCACCGCCGCGTGGATCAGGCCGGTGTCGTTGAACACCAACGGCCCGCTCACCGCCACGTCGAAATCGCGGCCGTCGCG
>Ga0160473_101750_pt1 | contig 9796 bp, 10 predicted proteins | sample HID1975I_E11MG_FD_108217 | JGI IMG/M metagenome (GOLD analysis project Ga0160473, IMG submission 108217) | Enriched soil microbial communities from UW Madison campus, WI, USA - HID1975I_E11 MG | ecosystem: Environmental > Terrestrial > Soil > Unclassified | place: USA: Madison, Wisconsin...
AGGCCGAGCTGCAGCCGCTCGCCCAGGAACTGCAGACCCTGCAGCAGAACTCGGCCACGCCGCCGGCGACCCTGCAGCAGAAGGCGACCGCCTTCCAGCAGCGCCGTGACGCCGCCCAGCGCGAACTGCAGACCCTGCAGCAGCCCTTCGCCCGTCCGAACGCCTATGCCCAGCAGCAGGTGGCCGAGAAGGTCGAGGCCGCGCTGCGCGCCGCGATGACCGCCAAGCGCATCACGATCGTGCTGAAGCCCGACGCGGCGATCCTGACCCTGCCGGCCGGCGACCTGACCGCCGACGTCACCGCGCAGCTGAACCAGACCGTCAAGACCGTGTCGATCACCCCGCCGGCCAACTGGCAGCCGGGTCAGCCGACCACTGCCGCGCCGCCCGCCAACCGGTGAGCGAGACGACGGAAGGAACGGGGGAAGGAACGGCGCAAGCGACGCCGGAGGTCGCCCCCGCCACGTTGGGCCCGCTGGATATCCGGCGGGTCATGGCGGCGATCCCGCATCGTTACCCGATGCTGCTGGTCGATCGTGTCGAGGAACTCGTCCTCGACCGGTCGATCGCGGCAATCAAGGCGGTGACGATCAACGAGCCGTTCTTCGCGGGGCATTTCCCCGGCCGGCCGATCATGCCCGGCGTGCTGATCGTGGAGGCGCTGGCGCAGGCCGCCGGCGTGCTCGCGGTCGAATCGCTGGGGCTTGGCGGGACGGGCAAGCTCGTCTATTTCATGACGATCGACGAGGTGAAGTTCCGCGTGCCGGTGGAGCCGGGCGTGCTGCTGCGCCTCGAGGTCGAGTTCGTGCAGAAGCGGTCTTCGGTCTGCAAGTTCGCGGGCAAGGCCTATGTCGAGGGCAAGCTCGCCGCGCAGGCGAACTTCACCGCGATGATCGCGGACCCGCCGGCGGCCTGAGCGCCGCCCGCCCGGCAAGGAAGCGATCGAGCTCCTCGGGCGTGTTGATGTTGGCGATCGGCGCGTCGGGCTCGACGCGCCGCGCCCCTGCCGCCGCGATCCAGCCGCGCATCGATCGATCGTCCCCGACCTCCAGATGATGGAGCAGCCGGGTGAGGAGATCGGCCGACCACAGGCCGAGCAGCGGCTGGCCGGCGATCACCGCAGGGCCGGGCGTCAGCCTTTCCAGCAATCCATCCGGCAATTCCGGCAGGTCGCAGCCGCTGGTCAGGACCGCGCCGAAGCCGTGACGGCAGGCGTGATCCAGCGCGCCCGCCAGACCGCCCAGCGGCCCCATGCCGGGGGAGGGACGATCCTCGACGCGGGCGATCCCCGGCCAGTCGCGGCCCACGACGACCAGCGCATCGACCTGCGGCGCCAACGCCTTCGCCACGCGATCGAGCAGCGTCACGCCGTCGACGATGGCCTGCGCCTTGTCACTGCCGAAGCGCCGTGCCTGCCCGCCGGCGAGGATCGCGCCGAGGATCATCGAGTTGGGCTACCCTTAAAGCTCAGCGTCGCGGTTAGAGGATAGGCCCCACCCCAACCCCTCCCCTGAAGGGGAGGGGCTCCGAGAAGGCCACCCCTTGCCAATCTCGCGGCCGGCGGATAAGGCCCCGCGTTCATCGCCCGGCTGGTCGGTAACCAGCCATCTTGGGAGTAGCCCGCGTGAAGAAGAACACCCATCCCGATTACCACATGATCAAGGTCCAGATGACCGATGGTACGGTCTACGAGACGCGATCGACCTGGGGCAAGGAGGGCGAGACCCTTCTGCTCGACATCGATCCGCTCGCGCATCCGGCCTGGACCGGCGGTCGTGGCCACATGCTCGATGCGGGCGGCCAGGTCGCGCGCTTCAACAAGCGTTTCGGCGGCCTCAGCCTCACCAAGAAGTAAGCGCGGCATCCCCGCGACGAAAAGGGCCTCTCCCGGCTGGGAGGGGCCTTTTTTGTTGTCAGGATCTGTTGTCAGAAGTTGTACAGCAGGGTCGCGCGGCTGAGCGTGTCGACCTTCCTGTTGTCGATCGGCGCGTCTCGTTCGTACTGGATGTGATAGGAGAAGCGGGCCTTCAACGCGCCGATCAGCTGGGTTTCCAGCGCGGTGGTCGAGGAGGCGTTGGTGTTGCCGGTCTCGACGAACATCGCGCCGTCCTGCGTCAGGGTGAGCGTCGGCGTGATCTTCCAGTTGAAGGCGAGCGAGGCGCGGCCGGCGATGGTGGTCTGCGCGGGCTCGACCACGTAATCGGTGTAACGCACCGCCGGGCCGCCTTCCAGGTCGAGCCGGATGTCGGGTTTCGCGATGACATGGAAACCCATGCCCGAACCCGCCGTGTAGCGATGGTCGTAGCCCAGGAAAGGGTCATGCTCATACTGGCCCAGCCCATAGGCGTAGAGTCGGTCGTCGATCTTGTAGTTCGGCTGCCACGACCCGAGGATGCGTTCGGTGGTGGTGACGCCGTCGGTCTTCTGGATGTCGGCGCGGGCCTCCACCTTGTGCTGCCAGTTGATGCCGTTGCGGCCCAGCTTGACGCTGCCGTACAGGCCCAGGTTGCGGGTGTTGCCGGTCGATCGCGAGGCACCGGCCTCGACCTGGCCGGTCCAGTAGTCGAGCGGACCCGCCGCCAGCAGCGCATCGCGCCGCTGACGCTCCTCGCGCAGCCGCTTGGCCTCCAGATTGGCGAGATAGGCGGTGTTCATCGCGTCGACCTGCGCCGCCGTCTCCGGGTTGGTAGCCTTGGCGAACTTGACCACGGCGGCGACGGCGGCGGGATCGCCGCTGTCGATCGCCGCGTCGATCACCGCCTTCACCTGCTCGGGCAGCTTGGGTGGGATCGGCGGCGGGGGATTGAGCGCCAGGATCACCGGCGGCGGCGGGATCACGATGAACACGATCGGCGGCGGGGGCGGCGGAAGCAACTCCACCGGAGGAACCTCGGTCGTCGTCGCGACCTGCATCGCCAGCGCCAGCAAGAAACTCATTCGGCCTCCCGGGTCAGGGGATCAGGTGAGCAAATTCGCGTAGCACATTTTCATAGAGTGCACGCTTGAACGGAACGATCATGTCGGGAAGATCGCCCGGTTCGGCCCATTTCCACGCGCGGAACTCGGGATGGGGCGTCTCCAGGTCGATGTCGGAATCGCGGCCCAGGAAGCGCGCGAGGAACCAGGTCTGGCGCTGCCCGCGATAGCGGCCCTTCCACAGCTTGCCGGCCAGGTCGGCGGGCAGATCATAGAGCAGTTCCTGACGCGACATCGCGATCACCTCGACCAGATCGGGGCCGATGCCGGTTTCCTCCTCCAACTCGCGCAGGGCGCCGGCGCGGGCATCCTCGCCGGGATCGAGCCCGCCCTGGGGCATCTGCCACGCCTCCAGCGTGGTATCGATGCGCTGGGCTACGAAGACCTTGTTATCGGCGTTGAGCAGCATCACGCCGGCGGCGGGGCGGTAGGGCAGGGTATCGCTCACGCCGCAGCCTCCGCCAGCACGCGATCGGCCTCGGCCTCCGCGACGATCGCGCGCAACGCCGTCAGGCAGGCGCGCAGGTCGCCTTCGGACGAGGGGATCGCCTTGCGCAGGTTCATGAAGCCATGGATGTTGCCCACCGCCTCGCGGAAGACGGTGGGGACGCCCGCCTGGATCAGTGCGGCGGCATAGGCACGCCCCTGATCGCGGATGGGATCGAGGCTGGCGGTGATCACCAGCGCGGGCGGCATCCCGGCCAGCGCCCCCGCCATCGGCGATCCCCGCCAGTCGGCCATGTCGGGCTGGTAGCAGGCGGTGAACCACTCCATCCCGTCCTTGCTGAGCAGGAAACCGTCAGCGAATTCGCCGTAGCTGGGATAGGCGGTGGCGAGATCGGCGGCGGGGTAGATCGGCCATTGCGCGACCACGGGGACGGCAGCCGGCGCGTCGCGCAGCGCCATCGCGGTGACGATGGCGAGTGTGCCCCCCGCGCTGTCGCCCGCCAGCACCAGCGAGGTCACGCCGAAGCCGAGCTCGGCGGGCGCGGAGGCGATCCAGCGCGTCGCGGCCTCGGCATCGTCGGGCGCGGCCGGCCAGGGATGTTCCGGCGCGAGGCGATAGTCGACCGAGACCACGGGCAGATCGAGCCCCCGCGCAATTTCGGCGCAGACCGGCGCGTGGCTGTCGAGATCGCCGAGCACGAAGCCGCCACCATGGTAGAACAGCACCACCGGCCCCGGCGCGCGGCTTTCCCGCGCATCGAACAGCCGGAGCGCGATATCGCCATGCGCGCCCGGCATCGCGAGGTCGCGGATCACCGCCAGATCGCCCACCGGCGCATCGGCGACGTCGCGCATGGCGCTCATCATCCGCCGTGCCTCGACCGGCCCCAGCTCGTGCGAGCGCGGGCCGGGGAGCGCGTTCAGATAGTCGAGGAAGCCGCGCACATCGGGACGGATGAAGGCTGTCGTCATGATCGCTCCTGCAACGAAGGCGGCGACATCATACGCCAGACCCAACCGCTTGTTAGCCGATCCCGGCATGGGACAGAACCCGTCCCAAGGTTGTGCGATGCGGGATAATTCTAGGGTAAGGGCACCTTAACGACAGCGCGTATAAGGCGGGTGGCATGGCGGATACTGCTTCCCAGTCGGCCTCGACATTGCCCCGCGCGGGGGACTGGCCCATCGGCGATGCGACGCAGATGGGGGGGATCGCGCGCGACCGCGTCGCGGCGGCGATGATGGAGCTCTACCTGCCCGAACGCGGGCGGCTGACCGACGAGCAGCGTGGCCGGATGGCGGGGCTGCTCGGCAGGCTGATCGATTCGGTCGAGGATGCGGTGCGCGCGGCGATGATGCCATTCATGGGTGCGCGCCACGACGTCGTCCGCAGCGCGATCGCCACGCCGCGCATCCGGATCGCCCGGCCGATCCTGGAGGGCAGCCGCGCGCTGGCCGATCCCGCGCTGATCGAGGTGATCCTGCGCCGTTGCGACGAGCAGCATCTGTCACGCCTGCTGCGGCTCGATGCCGAGGCGGCGGGAGAGATCCCGGCGGGGCTGATCGAACGCTTCATCATCACCGAGGACGAGGCGCTGCCGGCGCTCGCGATCGGCTATCTGGTCGCCGAAAGCCGGCGGCTGGACCAGTTTTCCGATCCCGTGATCGCGCGCAGCGACCTGCCGGCGGAAATCCAGCATCGCATGGCCTGGCGCGTGGCGGCGGCGTTGCGCGCCTATCTGGTCGGGCAGCACGGCGTGCCGGCGGGAGAGGCGGATGCGATGCTGTCCCCCGCGACCGAACAGGTGCTGGTCGATCACGATGAGAGCGCGGGGTTCGAGGCGGCGACCCAGCGGCTGGTGCGCCGGCTGCACAAGAATGGCTGGCTGGGCGACGGGCTGATCGTCGACGCGCTCGCCGATGCGCGGCCGGGCATTGCGATGGCGGCGATCGCCCTGCGCGCGCGGGTGCCGACCGAAGTGGTGTGGGACATGGCCGTCGATGGCGATACCGGGCGGCTGGGGCTGATGCTCCGCGCGATCCGCATGGAGCGGGTCGAGGCGGGCGCGATCCTCGACCGGCTCGATCGGCTCGACCAGGCCGGCGTCACGCGGCTGGACGTCGCGATGGCGGCCTATGACATGCATGACAGCCGCGAGGCGGAGGCGCTGATCGCCCCGTTCCGGCTCGATCCGGCCTATCGCGCGGCGATCGTGCAGATCGGCGGTGGCCAGATCGGCAGCGGTCAGATCGGGGGCGGGGGATGAGCCTTGCCGTCGCCAACGACCAGGGCGACGCCCCGGTTCGTGGCAGGATCGATGGCGACGGTCGGCTGGTCGAGGCGGACCCGCGCCTGATCGAGCTCAACCTGCGCGCCGGGGGCGAGGAGGATGGTCCGCTGGTCGTGCCGCAGATCGCCGGCGTGGCGCGGCTGGCCCGGCGGCTGGGCATCGTGGTGTCGCGCGGCGTGGTCGCGGCGGATGGCGATGTCGATATCGACCTGTGGGTCCGCGCGCAGCCCGATGGCGACGGCGTCTCGCTGGCCATCGCCGGCTGGGGTATCCGCGCCGCACGCCAGCCGGCACCCGCGATCGGCAGCGAACGCGCGCAGGATCGCCTGCGCGCCGAGGCGGACTGGTATTGGGAGACCGACGCTGGCCTCGCCATCACCGCGATATCGCCGCAGGCGGCAGCGGGCGGCGGGGCGGTGCCGCGCACGGTGATAGGCTATCCGCTGACCCGCATCGTCCGGCTGATCGAAAATGACGACGGCGGAATCCCGCTGCTCGACGCGCTGGCCGGGCATCGGCGCTTCGATGGGCAGGTGGCGGTGATGCGTCAGGACGAGAGCCGGCGCTATCATCTGGACGCGGTGCCGCTGCTCGATGGCAATGGCCGGTTCCAGGGCTTCAAGGGGCTGGCGCGCACGATCGAGGAGACGCGGGCCGAGGACGCCGCGCCGACCGGCGAGGAACCGGCGGGGGGAGAGGCGTTCGGGGAGCGGCTCGACCAGGCGCTGCGCGAGCCGCTAGGCCGGATCGTTTCCGGCGCGGAGAAGATCCGGTCGCATGAGGATGGCGCGCTCCGTCACGATTACCTCGAATACGCGACCGATATCGCGACGGCAGGCCGGCATCTGCTGGCGCTGGTCGACGACCTGGTCGATCTCAACGCGATCGAGCGGCCCGATTTCCGACCCGAGCTGGAGCCGATCGACCTGGCCGATCTCGCCCGGCGCGCGGCGGGGCTGCTGCAGGTGCGCGCCGCGGACCAGCGGGTGCGGATCGACCGGCCCCATGCCAGCGACAGCCTGCCCGCGATGGGCGAATATCGCCGGACGCTGCAGATCCTGGTCAACCTGCTCGGCAACGCGATCCGCTATTCGCCGCCCGAGGCGATGGTGTGGCTGCGCTGCGAGCGGGAAGGGGCGCTGGCCGCCGTGGTCGTCGCCGACCAGGGGCGGGGCATCGCCGAGGCCGATCAGGAGAAGATCTTCGAGAAGTTTGGCCGCGTCGATCCGGGTGAACCGGGGGGGACGGGGCTTGGCCTCTACATCGCCCGCCGTCTGGCGCGCGCGATGGGTGGCGACGTGGCGGTCGACAGCGCACCGGGGCAGGGTGCGCGCTTCGTGCTGACGCTGCCGGCGCGGGATTAGGCGAGATTTTGCTTCTGTTCCTCTCCCCGCAAGGGGAGAGGTAGCGGAGCTTGCCAGCTTGCCAGCTTGCTGGCTAGCGTAGCGGGGAGAGGGGAGGGCGAGGCTCTGCCTCGCGCGGCCGCTTGCGGCCGCCCACCCCTCTCCCAGCTTCGACTAAGCGATTGCTATGCAATCACTAGGTCTTCGCAACCCTCTCCCCTCCAGGGGAGGGGAGAGGGAAAGTGTGGACCCATCATCCTTGCTTCAGCGCCTTCCAGGCCTTCACGCTCGGGCGGTCCTGCATCCGGGCGTACCAGTCGGTCAGCGCCTCGCATTCCGGCGGGATCGGCAGATCGACAAGGCTAGCGAAAATCATTCCGCCGATGACGGCGATGTCGGCCATCGAGAAAGCATCGCCGGCGACGAAGGGTTGCGGTTCCAGCAGCCCGTTGAAGTAATGCATGCCCTTCAACGCCTTGTCGCGCTGGCGCAGGCCCCATTCCGGGTTCTGGTAGAGCTCGACATCGGGGCCGAGGCCGGGCGTGGCGTGGTGGAAATAGACGCTGACCGCATCCATCAGTTCGATCTCGGCGCGCTTGTTGAGCATGTGGATCACGCCCTTTTCACGCGGGGTGGCGCCGGTGAGGATGGGGTGGCCGTCGAGCGCGTCGAGATATTCGGTGATCGCGGTGCACTCGGCGATGAACGTTCCGTCCTCCAGTTCGAGCACGGGCAGGGTGCCGGAGTAGTTCTTCGCAAGGAAAGCCGGCGTCTTGTGCTCGCCCTTCCAAAGATCGACCGGCACGAAGCGGACGCGGGATGTCAGGCCCTTCTCGTTCAGGGCGATCCGGACGCGCGCGGGATAGGGGCCACCGGCCATGTCGTGAATCGTCATCATTTCGTCATCGCCTCTACCTGCCAGTTGGTAGACAATCCGATAAGCCTTTGCGCTATTAACAGTCAACGCCTATCTATCAGTTGATAGATTGGCTGGCGGATGAGGGACCGATGAGCGGCAATGCGAGGGAAGCGATCCTGGCGGCGGCGCGGGCGGCTGCGCAGGCGCGGGGCTATGGCGGGCTGAATTTCCGCGACCTGGCCGATCAGGTCGGCATCAAGGCGGCGAGCATCCACTATCATTTCCCGGGCAAGGCTGATCTGGGTGAGGCGGTGGCGCGGCGGTATCGCGAAGATGCGGCGGCCGACCTGGAGGCGATGCTGGTCGAGACGTCGGACCCGCTGGCCTGCATCGCAGCCTATCCGAAGGCTTTCCGTCACGCGCTCCTGAACGGCAACCGCATGTGCATGGCCAGCACCATGGCGGCCGAATACGACGACCTGCCGGACGGGGTGAAGGCGGAGATGCAGGCCTTTGCCGACGTCCATGTGGCGTGGCTGGCGAGGCTGCTGTCAGCTGCCGGCGTGGTAGGCCCGGAAGGGGCGAAATCGCGTGCCCTGGCGATTTATGCGGCAGTTGCGGGCGCGCAGCTGATGGCGCGGAGCCGATCGGATATCGGGCTCTATGACGCGCTTATCGAAGGCTATCGCTCGGCCGGGCTGCTGCCGGCCTGAAGGGGCGAGAAAAGGAAAGGGAGGGCATGCCCGTGGCACACCCTCCCTTGAAACCTTTCTGGAGCGCCCGCCGCGAAGGCGGGGCGCAAGGCTGTCAGCGCTTCCCGACGGGCACGTAGTCGCGCATCGTGGGGCCGGTGTAGAGCTGGCGCGGACGACCGATCTTCTGCTCGGGATCGGCGATCATCTCGTTCCACTGCGCGACCCAGCCGACGGTGCGGGCGAGGGCAAACAGCACCGTGAACATCGTCGTCGGGAAACCGATCGCCGACAGGATCACGCCCGAATAGAAATCGACGTTCGGGTAGAGCTTCTTCTCGACAAAGTAATCGTCCTTCAGGGCGATCTGCTCCAGCTCACGCGCGACGTCGAAGATCGGATCCTTGACGCCCAGCTTGTCGAGCACCTCGGCGGCGGTCTTCTGCATGACCTTCGCGCGCGGATCGAAGTTCTTGTAGACGCGGTGGCCGAAGCCCATCAGGCGGAAGGGATCGTCCTTGTTCTTGGCGCGGGCGATGTATTCCGGAATACGATCGGGCGTGCCGATCTCGCGCAGCATGTTGAGCGCGGCTTCGTTCGCGCCGCCATGCGCCGGACCCCAAAGGCAGGCGATGCCGGCCGCGATGCAGGCGAAGGGGTTCGCGCCCGACGAACCGGCGAGACGCACGGTCGAGGTCGAGGCGTTCTGTTCGTGATCGGCATGGAGGATGAAGATCTTGTCCATCGCCGCCTCGACGACGGGATCGACCACATACTCCTCGGCGGGGACGCCGAAGGTCATCCGCAGGAAATTGCCCGTATAGCTCAGGTCGTTCTGCGGATAGAGGAAGGGCTGGCCCACCGAATACTTGTACGCCATCGCCGCGATCGTCGGCATCTTGGCGATCAGCCGGTGGCTGGCGATCATCCGCTGCTTGGGATCCTCGATGTCGGTCGAGTCGTGGTAGAAGGCCGAAAGCGCACCGACCACGCCGCACATGATCGCCATCGGATGGGCATCGCGGCGGAAGCCCCGGTAGAAGGTCGAAAGCTGCTCGTGCAGCATCGTGTGGCGGGTGATGGTGTAGTCGAACTTTTCCAGCTCGGCCTTGTTCGGCAGCTCGCCGTTGAGCAGCAGATAGGCGACTTCCATGAAGCTCGACTGCTCGGCGAGCTGGTCGATCGGAT
>Ga0160473_101751_pt1 | contig 9793 bp, 11 predicted proteins | sample HID1975I_E11MG_FD_108217 | JGI IMG/M metagenome (GOLD analysis project Ga0160473, IMG submission 108217) | Enriched soil microbial communities from UW Madison campus, WI, USA - HID1975I_E11 MG | ecosystem: Environmental > Terrestrial > Soil > Unclassified | place: USA: Madison, Wisconsin...
ATACGATACGTTAATGTAAAATATAGATCTTGCTCCCTTGCTGTCTGGCATAGTTGTTTTATTTTTTCTTTTTTCAGAATAACTATAAAACATATCATTATGCCAGTATCAAACGACAACCAGGATTACGGAAAAGACGATAAAAAAAATAAAGAGAACGCTCCTCAACAAGGCAGTCAGCAGAAGGAAACTAAGATGACAACGGATGATTTAAAAGGTAAAAAGGTAGACGCAGACCCGGAAAAAGAGTCCGGCAAACCAATAGAACAAAAGAAATAACAGTCTTCTTTACATTAAAAGAGGTGTTTGCGTTAAGCAGGCACCTCTTTTTTTTCAGATAGGAGATAGGAGATAGGAGATAGGAGATAGAAATCAGAAATCATAGTTTTTCTCTTGCAAAACCTGCCGTGATCCTTGCTGAATCAATGTCGTTGCCTTAAGGAAATTTCACCCAATGAAAACAAAAGAAGCAAAGACGCACAGCTTAGTGTTTATTCTTTGCGGCCTTATATCGTCTGTCTTTGCGCCTTTGCGTGCAAGTTCAATCAGCTTAAGTAAACGACATTGATGGCTGAATAATGACTTTCAGTTGCAGTGAGTGACACAACGATGTTTAATATTTATTCTACTGCCCGTCCCACAAATGCTTTTCTTACTAACACTATAGAAGTTTTTTGCTTATTTTGCCCAGACTAACTAAAAACCTTCTCTATATGATCAAGCTACAGGTTATCGGGCATCTTGGCAAAGACTGCATTGTAAATAATGTGAATGGCAAAAATGTCATCAATTTCAGTGTTGCTCATGCTGAAAAATTTAAAGATGCGCAAGGCGTACAAAGAGACAAGACCGTTTGGGTTGAGTGTGCCTACTGGACAGACCGTATTGCTATCGCGCCCTATTTAAAAAAAGGCACGCAGGTTTACGCCGATGGACAGCCCGATGTACGTACCTATACAACTAAAGAGGGTGCGCAAGGCGCTTCTCTAAGTTTACGCGTTAGTACGGTTCAGTTATTAGGAAGCAAAAACGAAAACCAGGGCGGAGAAACGACAGGCTCTTCTTATCAGACTCAGCAATCTTCTGCTCAGCCACCTTCTAATCAACCATCTTACAGCCAGCCATCACAACAAACTACACCGGCAAACGAGATTACCGAGCCAATGGATGATCTTCCTTTTTAACACAGTTATGGCAGAAAATGGTATCGGATCAGCAGGAGGATGGACCGTTATTGACCCATCCTCTTTTAATTTGCATGTAGTTAATAGTTATTCATGAAAAAAAGTTTGTTAGTTTTTTGTTTTTTTATTGCAACAGGTGCAGGAGGGTTTGCGCAGAAACTGGTTGATTTTGTTAATCCCTTTATTGGAACCGGCGGCCACGGACATACTTATCCGGGTGCGTCTTTGCCTTTTGGCATGGTGCAGGTCGGTCCTGACAATGGAACAGAAGGGTGGGATTGGAGCAGTGGTTATAATTATGCCGATACAACGATTGCCGGGTTTAGTCATACACATTTAAGCGGAACAGGTATAGGAGATCTGTGCGATATATCGGTTTTGCCGATGGTGGGAACGCCTGGTACAGGAAAAGTCAGCAGTAGCTTTTCGCACAACGAAGAAAGAGCCGCCCCGGGGTTTTATGGTGTTCGTCTGCGCAATTTCAGCATTTATGCAGAAATGACCGCCTCTCTTCGATGTGCTTTGCACAGGTATGCTTTTCCTGCCAGCACAAATGCTTCTATAAGATTTGATCTGGGGTTTGCGATCAATACCGATAAAACAACCGAAAGCTATTGGAGAAAGGTAGACGACAGCACTTTTGTAGGCTATCGGTTCTCTACCGGATGGGCTAAGACGCAAAAAGTATATTTTGCAGTGCGCCTGAGCAAGCCGGTGAAAAGTACCACTGTTTTTGTAGATAAGAAGCAGCAGGACATGACCGAAAATACAGGTAAAGACATTCTTGCTTACCTCAATTTTGATACAAAAGCAGGGGAAGCGATCACTATGAAAGTCGGTATCAGCTTTGCAGATATTGAAGGCGCTGTTGAAAGCCTGAATGAAATACGTACATGGGATTTTAACCTGGCTAAAAAAGCTGCCTCAGACCTGTGGGAAAGAGAACTAAGAAAGGTGCAGATAAATACTGCCGACAAAAAAGTGAAGGAGATTTTTTATACGGCTTTATACCACACTTATCTTGCTCCTACAATTTTTAGTGACCGTTACGGCAATTATAAAGGTGTAAAGGGCGAAGTGTACAATGGTAAAATGGTGCTGTCGGTCAACTCGTTGTGGGACACTTTCAGGGCGGCAAACCCGTTGCTTACCATTACGCAGACAGAAATGATCCCCTCGCTGGTCAACAGTTTTCTTGCGTTTTATGATCAGTATGGTTACCTGCCTGTCTGGGACCTGCATTTTAATGAAACCAATACCATGACCGGTTATCATGCAGTGCCGGTTGTGTCAGATGCTATATTGAAAAACATAAGGGGCTTCGACTACGAAAAGGCTTACAAAGCCATGAAGCGAAGCGCTATGCAAAACATCAGGGGAACAGAAACTTACCGCAATTTCGGGTTTATTCCGGCAGATAAAATGGGCGAAAGCGTAACTATGACCCAGGAATACGCTTTTGATGACTGGTGTATATACCAGGTTGCCAAAAAATTAAAGAAGTATGAAGACACCGCTTCTTTTGCCAAAAGAGCTGGTTTCTGGAAAAATGTTTTCGATGAAAGTTCCGGTTTTTTCAGGGGAAAAAATACCGATGGCAGATTTGTAAGGCCTTTTGACCCCTACGCAAGTGGTGGCGCTTATACCGAGGGGAATGCCTGGCAGCACGGTTTTTTTGTTCCGCACGATATCGAAGGGCTTAGAAGAAGCTTTAATTCTCCTAACGGGCTCGAAACAAAACTTGATTCACTGTTTATAGCACCTAGCAAGCAAACCGGAAATACACCGCCAGATGTATCGGGTTTGTTAGGCCAATATGCGCACGGAAATGAGCCGAGTCATCATATCGCCTACATCTATGCTTTTTTAGAAAAACAGTGGAAATCGGCTGAAAAAGTGCGCCAAATTGCAGATAAATTTTACAACAACACGCCCGACGGCTTAAGCGGCAACGAAGACTGCGGTCAAATGAGCGCCTGGTACGTCTTCAGCGCTTTAGGTTTTTACCCTGCAAATCCGGCCAGCGGCGAGTATGTTTTCGGCAGTCCCCTGGTTGACCAGTTTATCATTTTGTTGCCTTCCGGAAGCACGTTTCGCACTACGGTAGTCGATAACAGCAAGGCAAATATTTACATTCAGTCCATCACGCTCAACGGGAAGCCGTATACCAAAAGTTTTATAACGCATCACGACATTATGATCGGCGGCATTATGGAAATAAAGATGGGCCCTAAACCGAATACACTGTTTGGTACCGGGGTAACCGATATACCAAAAAGCATGTCATTGCCAAGATATTAGTTTTTTGACCTTTTTTACATCGCCGGTTTTATAAAGCCGGCGATTTTGTTGTACGGATCATTTTTTTGGTTACCGGTATCTCCTTGTTGATCTGCAGTCTTTAGTGTAAAACGTATTTCAATTTCAAATGGCTGTATGGTAATAACGGTTCATTTACCGGATATCGGAAAAGCTCCATTTAGCGATACAGTACACGAGTGCGACGCAAGTAAAGCCCGGTCATAGTTATATTGACGGGCCCAAAAAAAGTAAAAAATCTCCACTATATCCTTTTTTCAAAGAGGGGTCAATTGTTTTATTGGCAGTTATAACAGTTTCGATTTTATTTTAATATGCAACCTAAATATCATTATATCGTCAATATAAATGATAAAACCAATTTTTTATGAAAAAACTTCTCCCGTTTTTCCTTTTACTACTCGTTCTTGCCGCTTGCCGGAAAGAATATTATCCCGATGAGGATTTTACAAGCAGGCCTGCTTATACTTACTCGGGCCAGCAGGTACGCGATTATTTCTCCTTATTATGCGATATTTCAAAATCCACTCCCGGTTTCTTTCCTCCGCAGGTAGCACGTGCCTATGGTTACGTAGGTATCGCTAATTATGAAGCAATTGTAAATGGTATTCCAGGGGCGCAAAGTCTTGCCGGACAGATAAGCGGCCTCACCTTAAGTGCCATTCCCACAGCCGACCGGCAACTGCAATACGACTGGAGCATTGCCTCTAATGCTGCCATTGCTGCTATGATCAGGAAAATGTTTGACAGAAACATCACTGCAGTCAATTCCCGCGCTGTCGACAGTACCGAGCAGGCCAACTTATCTGCTATGTCAGCATCTGTTAATCCTGATGTGGTTACCAGGTCGGTTCAGTATGGTAAGGCAGTAGCCGCAGCCATCTACCAATACTCTTTAAACGATGGTGGAGATCTGTCTTATTTAGAGCCGTTTCAGTTGCCTTTTACGATGCCTCCCGATCCGTGGTGCTGGGTGCCTACAAGTGCTGTTACTACACCTGTAAGTCCTAAGTGGGGCAACAACCGCGCCTTCATACAGGCAAGTGTAGATGGTCTCGATAAATATAAACCAAAGACATTCTCTACCAGCCCGTCTTCGCCATTTTATGCAGAAGCATTAGAGGTATATGAGCAGGTAAAAAATAATACACCCGAACAAAAAGAAATAGCCAAATACTGGTCAGATGATCCGTTTGCCACTTGTACGCCTACCGGTCACACATTCAACATCCTGACTCAATTACTTGAGGAAAACAAGGCTACATTAGAAAAGACGTCTGTTGCTTATGCAAAATTATGTATTGCCGAAAACGATGCTTTTATTGCCTGCTGGAAAGGTAAATTTACAAGTATGCTGATCAGGCCGGTTAGTTACATAAAGCAACACATAGATCCTTCTTTTGCTACTGTAATTGGTACGCCTGCTTTTCCTTCGTACACTTCAGGTCACTCTGCCGAAATTGGTGCAGGTGCTCAAATATTTATCGACATGTTTACCAACGGCAGCGGCGAATATAACTTTACCGACTACAGCCAGTTGCGATACGGTTTTTCTGCCCGCAGTTACAGCAGCTTTAACCAGATGGCACAGGAGTGTGCTGATTCACGTTTTTACGGCGGTATCCATTACCAGATGGATAATAAAGAAGGCCTGGAGATGGGAAAAGCTGTGGGTAACAACGTAAATAAAATGATCAACTGGCCCAAAAATATCAGGTAGTCACCTAAAAATTATCACATGAAATCCAACATATTCTATTTCCTCTGCATTATAATGGTGGCTGTATCGTGCAATACCGGTAAGCCTGAGCTTAGCACAATGGTGAATGATTTTGCCGATCTTGAGTGCAGGGCTGTACTATTGCGCGAACAAAGATTTGCACTTGCCAACCAGATCCGGTTTACAGAAGACACTTTGTTGCATACGGCTAATAAAGCCGACACGGTTCGTCTCAGGTCTAACCTGGCAACGTTTGCGGGGCAAAGAGAAACGCTCACACAACACAGTCTCGCCCTCGCTGATACCATACACACGATATTGGATAGTCTCATGAAAAAACACCTGACAGAGAAAGACGATAAGACGAAGTTTAATGAAATGCTCAACAACACCTTAAAAGATCGTGGTTGTGTGCAAAAACCATAAGTTGTAAAATTTAATAACAAACTATTTAAAAGGTCACCGGATTTATTTCGGTGACCTTTTTTTTAATACCGGCAGTAGTTTTCATAGCAGCATCGTTGCGTCGCAATCACTTCATCGGCAAACCAACAGGGAGCTTTAGCTTTTAGTGCAGGTCGTTTCACATCTTAAATTGTCGTCGGCTTTCATGTTTTTTAAGCTATGCCACAGTGGATTGAGGCGCCAATAAAAAATAGATCTGCAGATCAGAAAAACTGTCCGGATTATGATATCTGCTTTATCAATATTATTTTTAACTCATTGTTCAAAATCTAAAAAGTTACTTATGAAATTTACAAACGCGATCAGTTGGTTTGAAATACCTGCAGAAGATCTTGACCGGGCTCAACAATTTTATGAGGCCATCTTCGGTATTGAAATGATACCTATGGAGATGCCCGACTTTAAAATGCGCATGTTTCCCCTCGAAGATATGAACGGCGTTGGTGGTGCCCTGGTTTATGGCGAAGGATTTTATAAGCCGTCTGCCACAGATGGCGCTTTACTATACCTCAACGGAAGCCCCGATGTGCAAAATATACTCAATAAGGTAGAAGATGCAGGCGGAAAAATAGTCATCCCGAAAACACAGATCTCTCCTGAATACGGATTTATGGCAGTAATAACTGACACAGAAGGAAACCGCATCGGGTTACATTCGATGTAGGGTGAGGTAGGTGACACTTGAAGACGCTAAACCAAAAACATGCAAGGAAACCCCTCTTTGGCAAAACCCCATACTCTTTTTGTCGCATTTACCACGCTAAAATGTCTTAAAACCCTCCGCGCGATAATACTCCTAAACTCTATTTTTGTAGTATTATTATACAGAAAAGTATCTGCCCACCACTAACAACTTAAAAATTTCAACATGAATAACCATATTTTTCCCTGTCTTTGGTTCGATGGTAAAGCCAAAGAAGCGGCTGAGTTTTATTGCACTGTTTTCAAGAACTCAAAAGTGACTGTCGATACACCGATGGTCGTGCAGTTTGAGATCGAAGGTAAAAAGCTGATGGGCTTAAACGGCGGACCTGTGTTTACTATTAACCCTTCCATTTCAATGTTTGTTACCTGCGAGACAAATGAAGAAATAGAGCGCATCTACAACAAACTTTTTGAGGGCGGAAGTGCTCTGATGCCTTTAGACAAATATCCGTGGAGTGAAAAATATGCCTGGGTAGCCGATAAATTTGGTATGACCTGGCAACTGATGCTTGGCACCTTGCCCGAAGGTGCGCAGAAAATCATAACTTCTTTCCTCTTTGTCGGCGAGCAATGTGGTAAGGCGTACGATGCGATAAAACACTACACCTCCATATTTCCAAATTCTGAGATCTATCATGCAGAAACTTACAAAGCAGGCGAAGAGCAACCGGAAGGCAATTTGAAATTCGGTCATTTCTCCCTCGATAACGAAATGTTTGCTGCAATGGATGGTACAGGCAATCATAATTTTAAGTTCAACGAAGGCGTTTCTATAATGGTAGAATGCGATACTCAAAACGAGATTGACATGTATTGGGCTAAACTTACCGAAGGCGGTGCCGAATCCCAATGCGGCTGGCTCAAAGATAAGTTTGGCGTCTCATGGCAAATCGTGCCCAAAGTCTTAGGTAGCCTTATGCAAGACCCTGCAAAAGCACAAAGAGTGATGGCAGAAGTGATGAAAATGAAAAAACTTGACCTCCAAAAGATGGTCGATGCATAACATGCAAATCATTTGGTGTTCAAAATCAAAAACATAGTAAGGGTAATACAAACATTATTTAAGGTCATCGAATCTATTTGGATGACCTTTTTTAATCCCGGCATTTATTTTCATAGTTTATTTTGCAGGTGTTCTTCACCTGCAAATCCTATTGGTGATGCCGGCAGCAAAAAGAGATTAAACCGCTCTATGAAAAGACAGCCTTTGCTTTATATTTATTTGTAGCTAAAAAATGAAAGTAAGAGATATTGTAAAACAACTTGGGGACGAAGGTTGGTATTTAGCCCGGCAAAGCGGCAGCCACAAAATTTTTAAGCACAGCCGCAAACCAGATGTAAGAATAGTATTACCGGATCATGGAAGCAACAAAGAACCTTCGATAGGAGTGTTAAATGATATTAAGAAAAAAGCAGGTTGGAAATAATAAATTAATTTTAAACTATGAAATATTTAGTAACATTTGAAAAAGCAGCAGATGGATCCATCTGGGCGAGAGTTCCTGACCTGGATGGTTGTTATTCATCTGGAGATACAATAGACGAGGCTAAAGAAAATGTAAAAGATGCGATTTCTCTATATCTTGAAGATTTAAAAGAAGAAGGTAAGCCAATTCCTCCACCGAGCCTATTGAAAGCTGAACTTGTAGCAGTGTAAGATTTTCCGTCCTCCCATAATTTCGTGTCGAAATCATCACTTCACCGGCAATTAATTTCGGGCATTAGCTTTTGGTGCAGCGCTATTTTTAAATTTCAAACACCGTTTTTTAAAATTCGCTCCGGACAAGCTGAATAGTGATATACAGTACAAGTGAGTGACACAACCGGAGCTGAATAGAATTATCAATGCCGGTCCCCACCAAAAAAATAACCAGGAGATACCTTACCCATACTATATTGAAAAAAGTTGCTTACGCTAAAGGCAAACCTTTTTTAACTGCGTATCCTGTTCGATTTTTCTATATTTTTATTAAAAAAATAATTATGCTGTCAAGATCAATGCAGGAAGCATTAAACAACCAGGTAAAGTTAGAAGCCGCTTCATCGCACGCCTATTTAGCCATGGCAAGCTGGAGCGAAATACAGGCGGGACTTGATAATGTGGCTGAATATTTTTTTCAGCAGAGTGAGGAAGAGCGGGTACACATGCTCAAATTGATGCGGTTCATTAACGAACGCGGCGGTTTTGCACTCGTGCCTACTTTGGAGCAACCCATCGTTACCTTTCGCGGACTGAAAACCATGTTCGAAGAATTTTTGCAGCACGAAATAACAGTCAGCAACAGCATCAACGAGTTAGTTGACATGGCGCTGACCGAGAAGGATTATGCCACCCATAATTTCCTGCAATGGTATGTGAGCGAGCAGATCGAAGAGGAGAGAAGCGCACGGGTTCTTAACGACAAGTTAGAGCTGATCGGCGACGATAAAAGCGGTTTGTATCTGTTCGACAGAGATATAATGATGACCAGGCAAACCGGTAGAAAATAAAACTTCGTTACTGCTATCATTCTCATGATTTAGCAGGTTTATTTTGTAGCCGGCAGAAGAAGCCCGATTAAACATCGTTGTGTCACTCACTTGTACGACCGTAATTCTATTCAGCAAAAAAGCATAAAGCCTGATTAACTATAATGAGGTCTGTAGAAGAATAATTTTTCTACAGACCTCATTTCTATTTCAGTTTTCAGGGCGATTATAAGTAACTTTTGCCCCTATTATCGATTGCATCATTAAAAATACAGAGAAGATTATATGAAATGTATGTTACAAAGCCTTGCCTTATGCCTGTTGGCAACCACTTTTGCAGTAGAAGCTACTGCACAAAAAAATGAAACTGTAAGAGTTGTAAAAGATCAAAAAGAAAATAAGGTGGACGTATTTTTTGGTCAGCAGCTTTTTACCAGTTTATTATATCCCGATACATTAGAGAAGCCGGTGCTATACCCCGTTTTTTCTCCAAATAGTACTGATATTACCCGTGGTTTTCCTTTAAATACCAAAGCCGGCGATCCTACCGATCATCCTCATCATATTGGTATCTGGTTCAACTTCGAAAATGTAAACGGACTCGATTTTTGGAATAACTCTTACGCTATTCCTGCCGCCAAAAAACACCTGTACGGCTGGATAAAAACCGACAAGATCATAAAAACTGCCAGCGGCAACAAGGGCGTACTGGCCTATCACGCCAACTGGACCAATCAAAAAAATGAGGTCCTGCTCGAAGAAACCACCACTTTTGAATTTAGTGCAAACGATCGCCAGCGATTTATAGACAGAACAACTGTACTAACAGCTAATACTGAAGTGACGTTTACCGATGCAAAAGATGGCTTGCTGGGAATAAGGCTTGCACACGAATTGCAAATACCGACGACCAAAGACGAAAAATTTACCG